>MWVY01000144.1_pt1 | contig 17126 bp, 12 predicted proteins | sample 1047251 | NCBI WGS metagenome assembly MWVY01 (sample SAMN06349983, study PRJNA376086) | soil metagenome | isolation source: MS7-5 sample Antarctic (ecotone) soil | place: Antarctica | collected 2015-01-13
GATTTTTGTTGTACTTTTATTCATGGGTTCTGGTTTGTTTGTTTTTAATGTTTTGTCACAATAAAAATATCAAACTTTTGAACCCTCTTTTATTTTACAAAATTTCAACTAAGTTTTGGACATACTCGAACAGTGCAACAACTTATAATAATAACCGTTTACATAGATATTTGCCAAATAATAAAATAAGGTAAGAAATTCAATAGCCTTTACTAAATGAAATCAAAAACATCTTTCTGGCAAAGAATTGGTTTACACGATTGGTTTTTAAAAAAAGAAAATACCGGTTCAACAGAACAAATTCTTACACTTACACCTGATGATGTATACAGGTATATTATTGAGAAGTTTAACGAGTCGATCGGGCAATTATCATTTGCTGATAGGATTGTTTTTTATCATGAATATATAATTTGTTTTAACCCTGAAGATTACCAGGATTTCATGGATAACAAAAAAGGAATATTTGGTTTGATTGTTCAGGAATCAGTGAAAAAATTCTATGCTACTTTAAAAGAATACAGGACTGCAGGAAAAACTGTAGAACCTTCAAGTTCCAAGTGGGTATTCAGGTTTGTATCACATCCTGATTACGCACGGGGTGATAAAAGTTTCATTGGTAAACTGTTGCCAGGTTCAGTTAAAAAGGAAGAAAATTTAAGGGTAACTTATATTCCCAGGCAAACTGGTATTGCTCAAACTTTTGATATAAGTGAAGATATTCTTAAGGGTTTTAATTTTTATAGTGAAGGTTATTACGAAGTACCTTACGTGGAAGACTTATCATACGATGAACGAAAAGTAAATAAACCAACATCAGGTATTGCAAGATTTGAAACCATATTACCTGATAAAGCATTTGCAGGCAGAAAGATTGAGTATTTTATGAAAGATGAGGAAATAATTGTTTCAGGAAAAGATGAGTCACGGGAAGCTTCCCATATTTTTCGAATTCCATCAGAGTGGGTAAATACTCCGCATCTTAGAATTCGTTATGATAGTGGAGACGGCAAGTTTTACCTCTCTTCTTTTGGAGAGAAAACACTTGTAAATGAAAAAGAAATTAAGAGAAGCGATGCAAGCAATCCACAATGGAGTGAACTCCCGGTTAATTCAAAAATGGTGTTAAACGGAATTGTTGGTATTAATCTTTTTAAAGGTTAAAATGTCTGTTTTCTTATCTATATCGCTCCTGATCATTTGCATACTGTTATTGGTTGCACATTTCTGGGATATTAAAAATTCGCACAATACAAATGGCTGAAAATTACTTCGGAATTACTGATAAAGGAAGGCAAAGACAGAATAATGAAGATGCATTTATTGCTGAGAAAGTGCAGGGAGATAAATATGTAATGGCGTGTGTAATTGATGGTGTTGGTGGCTATGAAGGTGGTGAAATAGCAGCAGCTCTGGCTAAAGAAACCATCAGAAACTACTTTAGTATTCCTTCTGGTGAAATTCATAAAATGATGAAAGAAGCCATAGTTGCCGCTAATGAAAAAATATTGCAGGAGAAGCTTAAGAATGTTGATAAAAAAAACATGGCATGTGTAGCAACCCTGGCTATAGTTGATCTTTTAAATAATAAATTTTATTATGCGCACGTAGGCGATACACGGCTTTACCTGTTCAGGGATAATACTCTTGTAAAGATCACAAAAGATCATTCGTTTGTAGGTTTTTTGGAAGATAGTGGGCGCTTGTCAGAAGATGCAGCAATGCATCACCCCAAACGTAATGAGATCAGTAAAGCTTTGGGGTTTGATGGCCAAATGACTGTTACTAATGATTATGTTGAAGTAGGTGAATCTCCGTTTTTACCTGGTGATGCAATTCTTTTATGCAGCGACGGTTTAACTGACATGGTCAACAGAAGTGAAATGACTACCATTTTACAAAACAAAAAGTCATTAACTGAAAAGGCTAAAGCTTTAGTAGAAGCGGCAAACAATAATGGTGGGAAAGATAATATAACAGTTGTACTAGTTCAAAATACTGCCAAACCTATAAAGCAAAAAGCTACTAAACCTGTGGTAGTAAAAAAAAAAGAAAGTACACAAAGAGGAGCGAATGAAAGTCAAAAAATCGGATCTGATACTGAAGTAAATAGAAGAAAAAAGCCTAAAAGAAATAGAACAGCTATCATCCTTCTTTCCATCTTATCTGCTGGCTTATTAGCCATTTTGCTTTATACATTTTTGGTAAACAGAACCAATAATGTAACAGGAAGTACATTAACTGATCCTCAGGAGAACATCAGTTTAGAAGATACTATTAACGGATTGGCAGGAGATACACTATTACTAAATGATTCCGTTTTTGGTAATCCAATAACATTTACCAATTTATCAATACAGAAAAATTCTTTGTACCTGAAGGGGAATGGTACAACTGTATTAACCGGTGACACAATTTCTATTAATACAACACCAACAATAGTAATTACACCTTCTGTAAAATATGTGGTATTTGATAGCATCTCTTTCTTTGATGTTGCTATTCATTTACTGTCGGATAGCACTACAGTACATTTTAAAGATGTGCAATTCAGGAATGTAAATTTTCAGCATGGTCAATTCGTTAATATTCCTGATACAATAGGATATAGCGGCACATTATCTGAATTTCTAAACATTAAAAAAGACTCTTTAGGTAAGCAATAGCAAAATATGGCGCAGGTTAATCAAGCATTTAGGGGGAGAGGGTTAGAGAGGCTTTTTTTAATGATAGCCTCTATTATACTGGCAATAGGATTTTTTCATTTGTACACGGTTTTACAAAGAGATTTCATAGATGTTCATAAGCGGCTGGCCAACGGAACAATGGTTAATCTAAACGATAGCAACCCCCATGAACGAATGACAACATTACTCCGAAAGGGTTACTATCTGGAAGACAACCGGGATGTTCAATTGATAGCTGCAGTTGTTGCGCAGACATTTAATTCAAATGAATTAGAAATTGATAATATTGGTGAACTAAATAAAAGAACATTCTTTGTTAATGCTGAACAGGCTTTTGCACAAGGAGGCGACTCTTACAAAAGACGTGTTTTACTTGACCGTTCATTAATAGGGTTTTCCGGTGACGATTTGAATAATTACGAACAGGAAAAAAGAGCTCCATCACAGTTACCGTCAATTACTTCAGTAGATCTTGGTAAAAACAGCATCAGTGGTACAATACTAAATGCAGATAATGACCCGGTACCGGGAGTACTTGTTAGAATGAGAATGATTTTGCCACAGGATAGTTTGTACAGTGCTAAAGTTTCTGAAGTAACTGGCGAACAAACAGAAAGGTCTCTCAGTGTTCGCAAAACTTATGTACTAGATACAGCTAAACAACGCCAGTTGCAGTCTGTTATAGCATATGCAAAAACTGACGGAAGAGGTAAATTTTCCTTTACAAGTTTACCCGAAGACAGAGCCTTTGAAGTTTTGCCACTACAGCCAGGGTTTCAATTCGGACCTTCAAAAGGTGTGCAGGAATTAAGTGGAAACGAGTCTTTTACATTTTACCAGACACCTCACACAATCAAATTATTTTCTACCCGTGATTTTAATAATTTAAAAAGAGAAAGATCACTTATTGTACGTACTCCTGAAGAAGTGATAAAGTGGTTTTGGATAATAGTGGTAAGTTTTATTGCTGCATTTTTTCTCCTCCATTTCTTTTTAAGTTTTCGCTTTCCTCAAGCAGATCAATTGATCTTGCCTGTTGTAATGTTATTGACAGGTTTATCTTTTATTACTCTTTTCAGTTTACAAGATCCATTACGTGATCGTTTTCTTGCAAAGGATACACTGCTCTATTTCGGGTTAGGAATGGCTGGTTTATTTATTTTGTTGTTCTTCAATCTTCGTCGGTTCACTATAGATTCCGGACTTTACAGGTTGTTTGTTTTTAACAACAATACCAGTGCAGCTAAAGGTTGGCAATGGGTTGGGTCTGCATTGCTAATATTAATATTGATGATATTGTTTGGTACCGGTCCGGAAGGCAGTGGTGTAAAAGTTAATTTATTTGGTTTTCAACCCAGTGAAGTAGTGAAATTGCTCATTATCATTTTTCTTGCTGGCTTTTTTGCAGTAAATGAAAAGTTTATTGCTGAATACGTAACATGGAAACGTCGTTGGTCGTTTTTCTCATATGCTTTGCTGGCAATTGTTATAGCCATTTTACTTTTCATGGTATTGGGAGACTTAGGTCCTGCTATGGTTCTATGTTTCACTTTTATTATTTTATTTTCTTTTTCAAGAGGTGATTTCGTATTTACAATTGGGGCAGTTGTTTTGTATGTTTTGGCTGTTTGGATAATCAAAAATGTTTGGCTGGCTACACTTATTACGGCTATAGCCCTGTGGCTTGGATCTTTATTTATTCGAAAGCAGTTAAGTGAATCTGCAATAATGGCTTTGGTGGTAATGGCTGCTTTCTTGTTAATAGATCAAATTCCTTTTTTGGATGATCTGTTTCCCGGTCCAGTTCAACGTTTGGCTGATCGCAAAGCTATTTGGGAAGACGCCTGGAATAATGAAGTTTTTGGTGGCGACCATGTAGCAAACGGAATATGGGCAATGGCTAGTGGTGGTATTTCTGGCCAGGGTGTCGGAGAAGGGTTCGCTAAAACAATTCCTGAAGCTCATACAGATATGATTCTGCCGTCCATAGGAGAGGAGTTTGGGTGGGCAGGTATACTTAGTGTTTTTATTTTGTTTTTAATTTACCTGCACCGTTCTATCATTATCGGCAGGCAAACTGGTACTCCTTTCTTGTTCTATCTCTGTGCTGGTATTGGTGTAAGCACATTTGTTCAATTTCTATTAATTGCAGGAGGTTCAACAGGTGCATTACCTCTGTCTGGTGTCTCATTACCATTCGTAAGTTATGGCGGCTCATCACTTGTAATAAATTTATTAGCAGCAGGCTTTTTACTATCCGCTTCAAATATCAGGGGTACTGAAGTTCAAATGAAGTTCATCACCCGTCAGCAAGATAAAAACTTGATACCTGCACTTATTGCTGCTTGTGTTGGTATTCTATTGCTTAGTATTAATGTTTCCCGTTATTTGTTTAATAACGAAATATGGGTAGTACAACCTGCATTAGTTGCAGATAGAAGTGGAGCACGCATGTTTAGTTATAATCCTCGTATTGCAATACTGATGAATAAACTGCAAGCGGGAACATTATATGACAGGAGCGGACGTATTTTGGCAACAAGTAAACCACAGTTGGTAAGAAGTCAAAGGGATTCACTTGCCGCTGCAGGTATTCGCAACTATAATCTTGATTCTGCAATAAATAAAAGAGTTGATCGGTACTACCCGTTTGCTGAGAACATGTTTTTCTGGGTGGGCGATGCAAATACCGGTGTTTTCACCGGAGGCAATAATGGATATTTTGCTGAATATGAACATGCTGCTGAACTACGTGGCTTCCACACACCAACAACTAATTATAATGTTGTTGCAAGCCGCTTTCGTGAAGACCGTTTTCTGCCACAAACTGAAAGGGAAATGAATATTAGCAAACGTGATTTCAGTGCCCTGGCGCCTTTGCTGCTTGCTGGTATTAACAGTAAAGAAGTTGAAGCTTTTAAACAGCGTAACCGGGATGTGCATTTAACAATGGATGCCCGTTTACAAACAACCATTCAGCAATCAATTGCTGTGGATGATTCTTTGAAAGATAACCGCGTATCTGTTGTTATTATGGAAGATTCAACCGGTGATGTTTTAGCTTCTTCCATGTATCCGTTACCGCCAATACAAAATTGGGAAATGTTGACGTTAACAACTCGGGAACAAAATAATTTGAACTATTGGGTAACGCTGAAAGACCTTGGATTTACATACGCAACTCAACCCGGCTCTACTGCAAAGATTTTAACAGCGTTAGCTGCATTTAATAAACTTGGTGAAGCGGCATCCAGGAGAACTTTTTTAGTTCGCTCATGGGAGCGAATACGAACCCGTGGATTAGAGCCGGATGAGACTGGCAATATAACAATGGAAAGGGCATTTGTTAAATCAAACAACGTCTATTTTATAAAAATTGCAAATGAAGAATTACTGCAAGAGGAGATGGGAAACCTCTATATGCAGGCTGGAATGTTTTTGAGAGGTGTCGGAGGTTATTTTTATGAAAGCCAGTTAAATAACTCATATCAGCAAGATAAATGGCGGACGCTATGGCGAAATACTGAATTTAAAAGTGTAAGAGGATATAATAAAAATGATATAAGGCGAACACGGGGTCGCGGAGTATCCGGAATGGCATGGGGGCAGGGTGAATTAATTGCAACACCTGCAGCAGTTGCACGCCTCTCAGCCGGAGTAGCAAACAAAGGTGTATTGGTTCCAAACCGGTATGTATGGAAAGTAAGTGATTCATTGTTACCTGTAAAAAAAGGTAATTCAATTGTAAAGGATCCAAAGTATGCATCTATACTTACTGATTATATGATCAGGCAAAGCTTGTCGAAAACTGGTACTTTAAGTATAAGTGTAGCTGGTAAAACAGGTACGCCTGAAAGAATACTTAGGGGAAATAGAATTAATGACGGCTGGTATGTATTTTTTGCTCCGAAACAAAACGGTTCAGGTCATGTAGTAGTATGCATTCGTATTGAAAATACAAAAGGGTCAAGCGATGCTATTAAATTGGCGGGAAAACATGTAATTCCTAAACTGATACAAGGCGGATATATAAAAGGCTTCGGCAATACGAAACCAGTAAAAGGAGCACCGCTAGCCAGCCCGTCTGTACCAGATACTGATACTTTAATTAATGTGCCGGGTTAGTGGAGAAATAATTTATAAAAAAGATGGTTAACAGGTAAACGAGCTGTTGGCTTAAGGGTAATTTGGACTATTTCTTGAATAACAATAATAGTGATAAACCTGCAGCAGAAAAAAACCGTCTACTAAACAATTATGTTTGATTTTTTAAATAAACAAGCTGAAGATCGCCCACAGGATGTAAAAATTTTACGGGACAGATTATTACAATTTATTAAACAACAACTGAGCAAGGTTCAGGGTGGCGAAGGGGCAAACATTAAAGGGTTACATATTTTCTTAACTGCTACTGACGCGGAAAAACATCTATACGAATCAGCTATTTATTTAGAAGACGAGGAACGTTTTAAATCTGAAATCCAAAAAATTGCAGATGATTTTGCCATAGACCTTCCGGCAAACTGGACATTGGAAACAACTTTTGTTCAATCACCGCCTCCGGAAGCAATCAAAGCACCCAACATGGATGCAGCCATTTTCATTCAAACAAAAAAACGAACAATACAACGATTTGCAACGGCATACATACGAGTGTTGAATGGCGAGGCTGAACAAGAAATATACACGATAACATCATCAGCAGGAAAAGTAAATATTGGAAGGGAAAAAAAAGTGCAAACAGAAGATGGATTTTTTAGAACAAATCATATTTCTTTTCCCGGTGAAAGCGTTAATGAAGCAAATAAATTTATTAGCCGGCAACATGCACATATAGAATGGGACAATGATAGTGGTACATTCCTTTTGTTTGCAGATGAAGGCGGATTGCCACCACGTAATAAAATTAAAGTACGATCTATTAATGGCATACCTGTAAAACTGCAAACAGATAAAGTGGGCCACCAATTATTGGAAGGAGATCAGATAATGATTGGTCAAATGGCATTACTGGAATTTAGTTATTCAAATGAAGGATAACACAAATAGATTTTGAAAATGTAATGGGAAAAGTTTTTACAATAACAGAAGGTTTAGAAAACATGGGTGCATTGAAAACCGGAGGACAAGGTTCAGTGTACAAAGGCCGCCGTATTGGTGAAATCATCACCGCGGTAAAATTGCTCCCAACCCCCATATTCGCAGAAAGTAAAGAGGATAAAAACTACATCGACTTTCAAAACGAAGTTGAAAAGCTTAAAAAGGTAAATGAGCAACCAAATCCTAATGTAGTAAAGATCCTTAGTTACGGTGTCACAGAAACTGGTTCATTCCCATTTATTGAAATGGAATATATTGAAGGTCCTGATCTGGAAGAATTATTAAAGGCACCTCATGATCCGATCTTCACTGTTAAGGAAGTTATTAAAGTTGCTGAGCAATTAGCAAGTGCTCTGGCTCATTGCCATAGAGTAGATGTAAAACATGGTGACATAAAAAGTAACAATGTAAAGTTCAATACCAATACAGTCAATTATGTGTTGATTGATTTTGGGCTGGCAATCATGTCCGATGAGCAACGGCGTACCAGCCTGAGACACGCCGGTGCTATTGAATTCATGGCGCCGGAACAGAATGAAGGAAGAATGTTGTTTCAAACAGATATATACAGCTTTGGTATTGTTATTTATGAATTGCTTGCAGGAAGTGTTCCTTTTCCTTTAACAGATAAAGGTGAAACAGCAAGAAACACAGTAATGGTTTCTCATTTGGAAACGCCACCACCGGATCTCCTTCAACTCAGAGATAAAAATATACCTGAAGGTTGGAGCGAAGAAAAGAAGGAACATGAGTTATTAGTGCCCGAGTGGTTGCTTGGTGTGGTAGATAAATGCTTGCAGAAAAATCCTGAAGATCGCTTCAGTAATGGAATGGAACTCCAGGAATATATTATATTAAACAGCACGCTGGCTTCTAAAAAAGAAGAAACGAACTCCGGATTAAACCATACGTTACAACAGCAATATGATAAAGTCGTTGCTGAAAAATATCAAATTCAGGAAGCTTTATTACACTACCAGAACGCATCTGCGCAAAAAGATAAAAAATTGGATGAGCTGGAAGGAATTATTTTGATGAAGGATAATGAATTGGATTACTTAAAAAAAGCAGTGACGCAAAGCCGTCAAAACGTAACCGGTGGCGGGGGTGTTTCACGACCTGCTTTTATAGCGTTGCTCTTACTTACATTAGGCTTAGGTGCTTTAGCTACTTACTCTTTTTTAATTAATAAAAAACAGGTGCAGGCGGCAAACAACACACCTGTGAGATCAGCAGATACAAGTTTACTCACCAACAATTCTACTGGTAATACTCTCTCTGAATCAATACAATCGACAGATGCTATTATAGAAGAAGAAAAGGAGCCAGAACCAGTAGAAGATGTTCAGAATAACAACTCCACAGAGGGGTCTGAGAAACAAATCAACTCAGAATCGAAAGAGGTGAATTCAATTAAAAAGGAAGAACAAAAGCAAGATGATAGAAACACAGAAAAAGTAGAAAGTCAGGAGACAGAAGGACAGTTAAGTGAGTATAAGGTAATCTCAAAAGCTTACCTCCATAACCAACCTGATGAGGCTACTAGACGCGATGCTTACATTGTACATTGGAATAGTGCTATCCTTAAACCAACAGAAGAAAAGGATGGTTTTGTTTATGTAGTGTTTACAAACGACCAGGGCCAAACATCCAAAGGCTGGTTAAGAAAGAAAGATCTGATTGCAGTGAATCAATAGATTTATCTTCTAATAGTGTGCTAATACAATCTTTAAACACATTCATTAGTTTTTAGTTAATAGATTTCTAATTCAAAAACAGCTATTCAGCATAATACTACTTTTACGTTATGGCAAAAGTATTTACCATAACGGAAGGCCTGGAGAACATGGGTGCATTGAAAACCGGGGGACAAGGTTCAGTGTACAAAAGCCGCCGTATTGGAGAAATTATAACTGCTGTAAAACTGTTGCCTACACCTATTCATACAGAAACAAATGATGACAGGAACTTCAGAGATTTTCAAAATGAGGTAGAGAAACTCAAAAAGGTAAATGAACAGCCAAATCCAAATGTGGTAAAAATCTTAAGTTCAGGTATTACAGAAAGTGGATCATTCCCTTTTATTGAAATGGAATTTATTGAAGGTCCTGACCTGGAAGAACTTTTGAAACCACCACATGAACCTGTATTCACTATTAAGGAAGCTATAAAAGTTGCCGATCATTTATCGTGTGCTTTGGCACATTGCCATAAAGTAGATGTAAAACATGGAGATATCAAAAGCAATAACGTAAAGCTAAATATCCATAGCGGTAATTATGTATTGCTTGATTTTGGTCTTGCAATCATGTCTGACGAGCAAAGGCGTACAAGTTTACGCCATGCTGGTGCTATTGAGTTTATGGCGCCGGAGCAGAATGAAGGGAAAATGTTGTTTCAAACTGATATATACAGCTTTGGTGTTATTCTATATGAAATACTTGCAGGAGTAGTACCATTTCCATTAGCTGATAAAGGTGAAACTTCACGTAACACGGTGATGGTTGCACACATGGAAACTAAACCACCGGATATTCTCTTAAAGAGAAGGCAAAATCTGCCGGAAAATTGGCCGGAAGCAAAGAAAGACCATGAGATGAATGTTCCAGGTTGGATTGTTAGTTTGATCTATAAATGTTTAGAAAAGAATCCTCTAAACCGTTTTGCAAATGGAATGGAATTGCATGAATATATAACGTTGAACAGTACTTTAACCGCTAACAAAAATGAATGGAGTGCTGATCAGTTAATGTTATTGCAACAACAAAACCACAAGCTTGTTAAAGAAAAAGAACAATTACAAACTTTATTACTTCAATATCAGCATACAGGATTTAATAATCAAGAGCATAGTGAGCCAATTAGAAATAATACAACCTATGTAACCGATGATGACTATCCTGAGCAAAACACCAGGCCTAAACGTAAGAATTATACGCTCAACTTCATATTAATATTGTTACTTACTTGTGGCGTAGCATTTATTGCATATTCATTATTCTCCGGCAATGATAAATTACAAAAGACTGAGAATAAACCAGGATCAGCAAATACGGCAAAAGGCCGTTATAAAGTTGTAGCAGCAAAAGCCTACTTCCATAATGAACCGGATAAAACAACTCGCAGGAAAGCATTTATGGTTCCATCCGATGAGGTAATCACCGCACAAAATGAACGTAATGGATTTATTTACACAACTTTTACCAATAAGCGTGGTCAAACATCTAAAGGATGGCTGCGCAAGCAGGACCTGGTTCTGGTGGATTCAAAGAATAAAAGACAAGTAAGCAATACTTCTTCAAATTTACAATCCGCAAGCCTGGATGTAAATTCACAGCTTCAGGATGCAAAAAAGTTATTGGAGGGTAGAAAGTATAAAGAAGCATTAGCTATTTATACTCCCCTGGTTGAACAAAATGTTCCCGAAGCAATGTACTTCTATGGCAATTTGGGTTTGAAGAATAAAAATGAAGCAATAGATTGTAAACAGGCATTTGAATTAGTAAAAAAAGCAAGTGATAAAGGTTTTCCGGCAGCTAAGCGAACACTAGGTTTTCTTTATTTATTTGCTGATAATAAAAACGTTCTGGATATAAATGATTATGATGCTTGTGAATATGAACGAAATGTATTTAAGGGATCAAAATTATTAATGGAAGCTGCTTTAGCCGGTGATACTACGGCTAAACGTTTGCAGGAAGAAATCAGTGGAAGAAGATAGGCTTGTGCAGCAATTAAATGCTATAAATAATTTTTTCTCCAATTATTATGAAAACCATTTTATTAATCTTACTAGGTGTTGTAATTGCTTTAGGTGCTTTATTTATTTACAATAAAAGTGAAGCAAAGACAGATGAACAGGCGATTTACTACTATTATCCCACAGCCAATGTTTACTATAATGCAACTGCAAAAGAATATATTATTGAAGATGGGGATACATGGATAACTAATAAAAATGTAGCGGCAGATGTAGAAAATAAACTTGGAAAGAGAGTTCTAATTGAAGAACCTTCCACACCTGTTTGGAATGATAATGAACATCACCGGTTTGTATATGCAGCATCGTTATATATGACACCCGGCGACTTCGCACAGAAATATCGAGAAGATTCATTAAAAAGCTTACCTCCAAAAAAGCCTAAGAAAGTTGTCCCGGAAGAAGAGGAGAAAGAGAAGAAGGGCATAGAGAAATTCTTTGATGACATTTTTGGCGGAGAGGAAAAGAAGAAGGAAAAAGAAAAGAAGAAATCAGAGAAAATTTAATGAATTGCTAAGTGCCCGGGACCGGATTCGAACCAGCACATTCTTTCGAACGCCGCCACCTGAAGACGGTGCGTCTACCAATTTCGCCACCCGGGCAGGAGTTACAAAGATAAAGCTCGGCTTTAAATTCCGCTACCTTCAGGGAGAGGTTAGGTGAGGGTTACACCGCCACATTAAAATCCCTTAATGCATCGTTCAAGCTAGTCTTTAAGTCAGTACTTTCTTTCCGCTTTCCTATAACTAAAGCACAGCTTACATTATATTCACCGGCTGGAAATTGTTTCTTATAACTACCCGGTATAACAACACTCCTTTCAGGAACAATTCCCTTACTTTCTAACGGTTCAGGTCCACTTACATCAATGATCTTAGTTGACTGTGTTAATACCACGTTTGCTCCAAGAACAGCTTCTTTCTCAACTCTTACACCTTCAACTACAATACTTCTGGAGCCAATAAAACATCCATCTTCTATAATAACAGGTGAGGCTTGTAGAGGCTCTAAAACACCACCAATTCCAACTCCACCACTCAGGTGAACATTTTTACCAATTTGAGCACAACTTCCAACCGTTGCCCAAGTGTCAACCATTGTGCCTTCATCTACATACGCACCAATATTTACATAACTAGGCATCAGAACTACATTTCTTGCTATGAATGCTCCATATCGTGCAACAGCATGCGGTACTGCACGAACTCCTAACTCCTTGTAGTTCTTCTTCAACTGCATCTTATCATAAAATTCAAAAGGAGGCAAATTCCATGTTTGCATCTGTTGTATGGAGAAATACAGTAAGATTGCTTGTTTTATCCATTCATTGACCTGCCATCCCTCATCTGTTGGTTCAGCCACCCGTAATTCACCTTTGTCCAGCATCTCCATTACAGTTCGCACATCTTCTTCAAAGAAGTTTTTCGACTCTCTATTTTCCCATGCCTGTTCAATAGACTCACGTAATTTCATCAATATTTTTTTACAAACTTAAGAAGTGGCTAATTCAAAAGAATAGTTGAGTACATTAATAGAATAAGAAGAATGAATATTGGGTTTGATGCAAAACGTGCTTTCCACAACCATACAGGTTTAGGAAATTACAGCCGTACATTAATAAATGGTTTGGTAAAGTTTTATCCTGAACATCAGTATTTTCTGTTTAACCCAAAGCCATCTAATACTTTTTCTATTAATTATAACAACATTTATGAGTGCTTGCCCTCCGGATATTTATCTAAGCTTTTCACATCTGCATGGCGTAGCAATTGGATAAAAAATGACTTAAAAAAACAAGCAATTAATTTATATCACGGATTGAGTTATGAGTTGCCTTATGATATAAAAAAATTAAATATTTCATCAGTCGTTACAATTCATGATTTGATCTATGAAAGATTTCCGGAACAATATAGTAAGGTAGATGTTAAGATTTACCGCTCAAAATCAAAGTATGCATGTCAACATGCTGATTCTGTTATAGCAATTAGTGAACAGACAAAGCAAGATCTGATAGACATTTATAAAGTTCCGGAAAAGAAAATTTCGGTATGTTACCAGAGTTGTAACCCTGCATTTGCAGAGATTATCAGTAAAGAATACAAAGAAAAAGTAAGAGACGATTTTAACTTACCCGCAGAGTTTTTCTGTTATGTAGGTTCTGTTATCGAGCGAAAAAATTTATTAAACATAGCAAAGGCAATGGCTTTACTTAACAATGAATTGAAGATTCCACTTGTAGTTATTGGTGGAGGTAAACAATACAAGCAAAGAGTAAAATCATTTATAGAGGAAAATAATTTTGAAGATAGGATGATCTGGCTTTCAGAAAAGGCTAAAACTATGAATGCAGAAAACAATGCACAAACAATTGCTGCTATTTATCAAATGTCTGTTGCTCTTATTTATCCTTCCTATTTTGAGGGTTTCGGTATTCCTGTTCTGGAAGCACTATATAGCAGAACCCCTGTAATCACTTCCAATACTTCCTGTTTGCCTGAAACAGGCGGAGATGCAGCTTTATATGTTGATCCTGCCAGTGCAGAAGAAATTGCATCAGCCATGTTGAAAGTCTATACAAATAAAGAACTTGCTGCAGATATGATTGAAAAAGGATGGAAGCATGCACAAAAATTCACAATTGAAAAATGTTCTGCTTCTGTAATGAATGTATATAAACAATTGATGTGATGATTGTACCTTTTCTATATGATGTAGAAAATTGTTTACGAGTTTTAAAAAGCGGGGGAACAATTCTTTACCCCACAGATACAATTTGGGGTATTGGTTGTGATGCTACCAACAGTCAAGCTGTTGAAAAAATTTTCCAGATAAAAAAAAGAACTGAAACAAAAAGTTTGGTTGTTCTTGTTGCTGATGAGAAATCAATCCTAAACTATATCGCTGCACCTGATTTAGCCGTATTTGACTTTATAAATAAACAGGAGAGGCCTACAACAATTGTATTTGAAAATGCCATTGGATTAGCTGAGAATATTATAGCTCAGGATGGGTCCGCTGCAATAAGAATAGTAAAAGATGAATTTTGCAAACACCTCATTAGACGTTTTCGTAAACCTGTTGTTTCTACCTCTGCAAACATTAGTGGTAAGCCGGCACCAGTCAGCTTTACAAGTATTGATGATGAAATAAGAAATAATGTAGATTATATTGTTAAGTGGAGGCGGGATGACAAAACAGCAGCAGCTCCATCACAAATAATTAAGTGGAACAAAGATGGTACTGTTACAGTCCTGAGGTCCTAAGTTATTGAGCATATTACCTTTGATAGAATGGATATTAATTGCAGCGAAAGAGAAGTGGAAGTGTTAAAGAAAATTGCAGCATCGGCCAAAGAATTACAGATGCCGTGTTATCTTATTGGTGGATTTGTCAGGGATAAATTAATGAACCGTACCACTAAAGATTTGGATGTAGTTTGTGTCGGAGATGGATTGGAGTTAGCAAGACATGCCGCCAGCAACTTTATACCTCATCCAAAGGTTAGTTATTTCAAAAATTTTGGAACTGCACATTTCAAAACTAATGATGGTTTCGATATTGAGTTTGTTGGTGCAAGGAAAGAAAGTTATCGCAGTTCGTCCCGTAATCCTGATGTGCTTCCCGGGACAATTATAGACGATCAAAACCGCAGGGATTTTACCATAAATACTTTAGCCATCAGTTTAAATGAAGAGAACTTTGGTAACCTGGTAGACGCATTCAACGGCTACGATGATTTGAAGCAGCAATTGATACGAACTCCGCTTGATCCTAACAGAACTTTTACGGATGATCCTTTACGAATGATGCGGGCTATCAGGTTTGCTACACAATTAAAATTCAGAATTTTTCCTGAAACGTATAAAGCAATTACCACAAATGCAGAAAGAATAAAGATTGTTTCTCAGGAGCGAATTACAGATGAATTAAATAAAATCATTCTTACTGAAAAACCATCCATTGGCTTTAAACTTTTGTATGATACAGGATTGTTGCATCACTTCTTTCCACAAATGGTTGATCTCGCAGGTGCTGAATTCATCGAAGGCAAAGGACACAAAGACAATTTTTACCATACACTGCAGGTGCTGGACAATATTTCATTGAACACTAATAATCTGTGGCTTCGATGGTCAGCTATTTTACACGACATCGGAAAACCAGCAACTAAAAAATTTGAAGAAGATCATGGCTGGACGTTTCATGGACATGAAGTTGTTGGAGGAAGAATGGTTCCAAAAATCTTCATGCAATTAAAATTGCCCATGCATGAAAACATGAAGTATGTAAGAAAACTTGTTGAATTACATCTTAGACCAATAAGCCTGTCAAAAGAAGACATAACAGATTCTGCGATCCGAAGAATATTATTTGAAGCAGGCGAAGATTTTGATGATCTGATGACATTATGTGCAGCAGATATAACTTCAAAAAACAAGTGGAAAGTTAAACATTACCTCGATAATTTTGAATGGGTAAAACAAAGGTGTAAAGAAGTTGAAGAAAAAGATAACATCCGTTACTGGCAACCACCCATAACAGGTGAAATTATAATGGAAACCTTTAATATTCCACCTTCACGAACAGTAGGTGATATAAAGACTGCAATCAAAGAAGCCATCCTCGATGGTGATATTTCTAATACTTATGATGATGCTTACCAGCTGATGTTGCAAAAGGGAAAGGAATACGGTCTCGAACCTTCAAAATAGCTTCATTTTTTATTTTTGGAGTTATTCTTGTTGCTAAAAAAGGAACATGGCTATATTAAGATTCCGGGTTTATTTGGAAGAAGATGACAGTGTTTACAGGGATGTTGCTATCAGGCATAGCCAATCTTTTTTTGAATTGCACCAGTCAATTTTAAAGGCTTTTGAGTTTGATGCAAAACACGATGCAACATTCTATCGCAGTAACGATAATTGGCAAAGAGGCAGGGAAATTTCATTGCAGGTTTACAGCAAACAATATAAAGCAGCTCCATTGTTAATGAGTGAAACAAAGATTGGTTCTGAGATAAAAGAGCCCAATCAAAAATTCATTTACATCTATGATTTCAAAAAAGTTTGGACCTTCCAGGTGGAGTTAATTAATGTTTCTAAAGAAGAAAATTCCAAGCTGCAGTATCCGGTTACTTTACGTACGGAAGGCATTGCACCAAGCCAGTACGGTACCAAAAGTTTATTAGGAGAAAAGTTTGCTGATGTGGAAGAAAAATATGATTTAAGTCGTGGTGCAGAAGGATTTGGTGAAGAAGGCGAAGAAGGTGAAAGTGCTGGTGATGGTTTAGAAGAAAGTGTAAATGATCAGGATGACATTTAAAATAAATCTATTGAAGTTAACTCCGCAATAGCGGAGTTTTTTATGTGCGCCATGCATGCGATAGTTCTTTAAAGTGCAAGTCTTGAACGAGCCATCCAACGGGAATCGTTAGTCCAAAGCAAGGGTGTTGTGGGTGACCACAAATCTGAAGGAAGCGGCGGACAAAGTGATGAACTGACGAACAGAAATATGATACAAGGCTTACGCTGTGGGTGAGTGGGCATTAGACTACGAAGCCCGATAGTTGGACGTAG
>MWVY01000145.1_pt1 | contig 17066 bp, 17 predicted proteins | sample 1047251 | NCBI WGS metagenome assembly MWVY01 (sample SAMN06349983, study PRJNA376086) | soil metagenome | isolation source: MS7-5 sample Antarctic (ecotone) soil | place: Antarctica | collected 2015-01-13
AACCAATGCGGAACTCGTCGGCGAAAAACTTTTGCGGACGAAATTAGTCGTTCTCTCAGCCTGTCAAACCGGCGTTGAAAGTTATTACAAAGGCGAAGGTTTAATCGGACTTTCGCGCTCTTTTTTGGCTTCCGGCGCACCGCTCGTCGTGGCAAGTCAATGGCAAGTTGATTCGGATGCGACGGCGGAGCTGATGAAAAATTTTCACCGTTACCGCCGTCAAGAAAAAATGCCGACCGCTGCCGCTCTGCGCTACGCCCAGATTGATATGCTAAAATCGGACGACAGCCATTTTCGCATGCCGTATTTCTGGGCGGCTTTCGCCGTTTTCGGCGGTTACACCGAGTTTTAGGATATTTTTTGATTTTTTGTGGTAAGTTCTTTGTGCTTCAGTCAGTCGAAATTTGCTTTAGCTTTACCCAAACACCCATAATAAGGAGAAAGAAGAATGCCAAAACCCAAAATAACCATTATTGTCAAAGGTGTCGTTCTATTTTACCACAAGAACGGCGCGGCAAAGTTTATTTTTCCGATTGATGCCGACTGTCATCGAATCAGTTTCAGTTACAAAAAAGGCGGCGAAAACGAATCATCCGTTGAATATTTGGCGCAAGCCGGACGAATAATCAATATTACCGCTCAAAATGCCAATTCAACTTCGGGCGTTGGCGATGGCATTGATAAATTTATTGATTTAACGGCGGATTATTCGCACATCGACGGAATAAAGTTAAAAAACGGCTGGAGAAATAACGCGGTTGAAATGACGATTGAAAATGCTCAACTGTCGCTCGGAAACTTATCCGAGCGAACTTTTATACTTTTGGAAAATAACATAATAAAGAAAAAAGCGGATAAAATCGGCGACAGCATCAATGCTGAAATCGAATTGGAAGCGGACGGAAAAGTCATTGTCGGATATAAAACCGAAAATCAGGATGTTATTGTTCTTGAATCCGACGCGGGCAGTTCTTACACGCTGACATTTGATAACGACTGCGAAATGCTGCCGCCGACGGCGCGAAATGATTTTGAAATGTTTTACGATTTGATTGAAGACGTAAAGGATTCCAATCGGCAATTCAAACTCGTCGGACTTAAACCGACAAGTCAATACATTGATGCTACTGAAGGCGACGCGGTTGACGAAACGGTTTTCATCGAACCGTTTAATGAAAACGCGGAAGGTGATTTTCCCTGCAAACCTTCGTGGATCAGCGATCCTTCTGACCCGTCATTTTCGTAGGTTGGGCGGAAATAACATCATCTTATCGTGTAACAAACGAGGTGTTCAAGAAAATTCTCTGTGACTTCTCGGTGAACTCTGTAGTGAATGTTTTTATCAAATCTTTTACCACAGAGAGAAAACGCCCCCATTCTTTAACTTTACAATCGCTTTGTCTTTCGTGTAGTCTAACAGACGGAATATACATTTAAAGTCTTATTATAATTAGCTGTTTTAAAATTAGACGATTAGATTTTGGTATTTTGAATCAATCGTCCTAGAAGCTCCGTGTATTTCAATCAATGGATTATTACAAAATCGGGTTTTGGGAATTTCGCACTGGTTTAGTTTTCAAAAAGCCGTTATCAGAAAAACAGTTTTGCAAACAGCTTTCTTAAGTTTTCCCCAGTCGCATAAATCAAACGAAGCAATCAATTCAAAACCGAATCAAGTCCGCTTCTCAAGCCGATTTCTCCGATTCGCTGCGCTTTTCTGCGCCGTTTTTTCAGCGCAAATCGCCTGCACGAACAACGGAAATGAGACTTCCGCCGATAATCAAGCCGCTCCGCAAACACAACTTCCGACGGGAGCAAATTCCGCGCCGGAAGCCGAAGACGGGCAATGGCTGATGGCGGCGAAAAACTACGCCAGCACACGCTTTAGCGGACTTGACCAAATCAATGCTTCAAATGTCGGCAATCTAAAAGTCGCCTGGACATTTTCGACCGGCGTTAATCGCGGTCAGGAAGCCGCGCCTTTGATAGTCGGCGACACAATGTATGTCGTTACGCCTTATCCGAACATTCTTTACGCGCTGGATTTAAAGGCGAGCGGCGCGACGAAATGGAAATACGAACCCAAACCTGGTTTAAAGCCGTTGACGCGAAAACAGGAAATCTTTTGTGGCAATTTAAAACGGGTTCGGGGATTATCGGGCAACCTGTAACCTATCGCGCTCCCGACGGCAAGCAATACGTCGCTATTCTGTCAGGCATCGGCGGCTGGGCTGGCTCGATTGTGTCGGGCGACCTCGATACGCGCGACGAAACCGCCGGAACCGGCTGGGACAGTGCCGTGCCGGATTTGCCCGACGTAACGACCAAAGGAGGCACACTTTATGTTTTCGCGCTTCCCTAGAAGAAATTTAGCCACGAATAAACACGAAAGAACACGAAATTATTTTCACTTTTTTTTCGTGTCTTTTCGTGTTTATTCGTGGCTAATCTTTTTAGCTTTTCTATTGTTTTTCGCGGCTTGCACGAATGAATATCAACCGATTGCGGCGGAACAGCAATTTGAAAAAAAATACATTGAACCGCCGGAACAGCAGAAAATTCCCGCGTCGAAAACCGCGCTGAAAATTTGCGCCGACCCAAATAATTTGCCGTTTTCAAATGAAAAACGCGAAGGTTTTGAAAACAAAATCGCTGATTTAATTGGCAGGGAAATGAATCTGCCGGTCGAATATACGTGGTGGGCGCAGCGGCGCGGTTTCTTTCGCAACACGCTCAGAGCGGGTTTATGTGATGTTGTTATCGGTGTTGCCGAGCAGTTTTGAACTGGCTTTGACAACCGCGCCTTATTATCGCTCGACCTACGTTTTCGTTTCGCGCCGGGACCGGAATTTAAATATCAAATCGCTTGATGACGATTTGCTCAAAGAATTAAAAATTGGCGTGCTGATGATTGGCGACGACAGGACAAACACGCCGCCCGCGTACGCTTTGGCGAATCGCGGAATAACAAAAAACATCGTCGGCTACTCGATTTACGGCGACTATAAGCAGGCGAATCCGCCCGCCGGAATCGTTGACGCGGTGGTCAAAAAGGAAGTTGATTTGGCGGTTGTCTGGGGACCGCTTGCCGGATTTTTTGCGAAAAAACAAACCGTGCCGCTTCGGATTGAGCCGGTTTCGCCGCAGATTGATTTGCCGTATCTGCCGTTTGTCTACGATATTTCGATGGGTGTCAGGCGCGGCGAAGACGAACTCAAAGGACAACTCGAAGAAATCTTAACGCGCAAGCGCGGCGAGATTGAAAAGATTTTGGACGAATACAACCTTCCGCGCATTTCAGCCGAGACCGCCGCTTTGAATCAGGAGGGAAAATGAAACGGATAAGTAAAATCCTGATTTTGAGTTTATCTGCATTCACTTTCTTATTCGTTTCGTGTGAGCGCGAAGAGAGAGGCTTTCGCGTCGAACCGCCGTCCGCCGGGCGGATAGAATCGAAACAATTGACTCCGCTGCAAGCCGGAGTGCCGACGGCAAATCCGCCTGTTCATAATGAATACGAAGAGAATGCTTACGCGATGGCGGAAGGCAAACGGCTTTTTTCGTATATGAACTGCGTCGGCTGTCACGCGCACGGCGGCGGTGCCATCGGTCCGCCTCTGATGGACGCGAAATGGATTTACGGCGGGCAACCCGAACAAGTTTTTGCCACGATTGTCGAAGGTCGCCCGAACGGAATGCCTTCGTTTCGCGGGAAACTGCCCGATTATCAAATCTGGCAGCTTGCCGCTTACGTGCGCTCAATGAGCGGGCAAGTGCCGTTTGATGCCGCGCCCGCCCGCAACGATGATATGAAGGCAAAACCGCCGGAAAACTCAATCGAAGAGGCAAAGCCGATAAAAAATATGCCGCGTATTCCGTAATCAGCCGAAATGCCGCAGTGAAAGCGAAAGAAAATTATCCACAGATGAACACGGATAAATTAAAACAAGATAGACAGGAGGAACAGGATAAAAGGAAGATTTTATCTGTGTGTATCTGTGTTCATCTGTGGACAAAAAAAATGGTTTTCAATAATCGGTTGTTTTTTGTATTACTGAGTTTCGTTTTAAGCGGCTGTCGCGGCTCGCAGTCGGCACTGGATTCGGCGGGCGTGCAATCGGCTCGGCTTGAAAACCTCTGGTGGTTGTTTTTCTTCGTTTGCGGCGCGATTTATCTGATTGTGATGGCGGTTTTGCTCGCAGCTTTTTTTCGCTCGCGGCGTGAACAGAAAAGGGCAAATTCGGAAACGCAGCCCGACGTTATGCCGAATCCAGAACGGGAAAAGCGTTTGGGCAACATTGTCAAAGGCGCGGTCGCCGTCACCATCATAGTTTTGTTCGTCTTTATGATTGCGAGTTTCCGAACCGGACGCGCCGTCAACTCGCTTCGGGAAGCCGAACAGCCATTGGTAATCAAAGTCACCGGACATCAATGGTGGTGGGAAATCGAATATCAAGACCGGATTCCGAGCAACAACATCTCGATGGCAAACGAAATTCACATTCCGGTCGGTCGTCCGGTTAAATTTGAACTGCAATCTACGGACGTTATTCACAGTTTCTGGGTTCCGAACCTGCACGGAAAAAAGGATTTGATTCCCGGTTATAAGACGACGTTCGTGTTTCAAGCCGATAAACCCGGCACCTTTTGGGGACAATGCGCGGAATTTTGCGGGCATCAGCACGCGAAAATGCGTTTTATCGTTGTTGCCGAATCTCCTGAAGATTTCAACAATTGGGTCGTCGCGCAGCGGCAATCCTCCGTTCAGCCCGCGACGAATTTGCAAAAACGCGGGCAGGAAGTTTTTCTGACGACGACGTGCGCTCAGTGCCACACGATTCAGGGAACGCCGGCATACGGCAGAGTCGGACCGAATTTGACGCATATCGCCAGCCGTTCTTATATCGCCGCCGGCTCTCTTCCGAACACGAAAGGACATCTCGGAGGTTGGATTAGCGACCCGCAAAAGATTAAACCCGGCGTGCGAATGCCGATGAACAGTTATTCGAGTGAAGATTTGCAGGCGTTACTGGAGTATTTGCAGACTTTGAAGTAATTCGAGGAAAAACGAGTGGCGGAAAACGAACAAAAGCCGAAAGAAGAAAAAGACGAAAAACAATCACCGATACTCACGCCCGAAACGATTGAACACGAGCGGCGCGAATTGGAGAAGACCTGGTTTGAGCCGCGCGGCGTTATCGGCTGGCTTTCTAACACAAATCACAAAACCATCGGGTTGCGGATTATCTGCACGGCGTTCGTCTTTTTCGGACTGGGCGGCATTCTCGCTCTCTTGATGCGGATTCAACTGGCGTTTCCCGAAAACAATTTCCTCGGTCCAGATTTGTATAACCAATTTTTTACGACGCATGGCTCGACGATGATGTTTCTGTTCGCCGTCCCGGTAATGGAAGGAATGGGGATTTATCTCGTGCCACTGATGGTCGGGACGCGCAACGTCGCGTTTCCGCGCCTGAACGCTTTCGGATATTTCGTTTATCTGATCGGCGGAATTTTGCTTTACGCCGGATTGATTTTGAACATTGGTCCCGACACCGGCTGGTTTTCTTACGTTCCGCTCGCGGGACCGGAATTCTCGCCCGGAAAACGGGTTGATGTTTGGTCGCAGATGATTACCCTGACCGAAATCGCCGCGCTCGTCGGAGCCGTCGAAATACTGACGACCGTTTTCAAACAGCGTGCGCCGGGAATGTCGCTCAACCGCATTCCGCTTTTTGTCTGGGCGATGGTTGTTACATCGTTTATGGTGATTTTTGCGATGCCTGCCGTGATGACGAGCAGTTCGATGCTTTCGATGGACAGGCTGACGAATGTCTCGACGCATTTTTTCAATCAAGCCGAAGGCGGCGACCCGATTCTTTATCAGCATCTGTTCTGGTTTTTCGGACACCCGGAAGTTTATATCATTTTTATTCCGGCGACGGGTTTTATCTCAATGATTCTTGTGACTTTCACCCGAAGAAAAACCTTCGGCTATACTGCCCTTGTTTTGTCAATGATTGCGACCGGGTTTATCGGTTTCGGCGTGTGGGTTCATCATATGTTCACGACACCACTGCCGCAGCTCGGGCAGGGAATTTTCACCGCAGCGAGTATGATGATTGTCATTCCGAACGGCGTGCAGATTTTCTGCTGGCTGGCGATGCTCTGGTCGGGAAAGTGGAATTTGAAAACGCCACTCGTTTTCGTTTTAGGGTTTTTCGCCATCTTTATCATTGGCGGTTTGACAGGCGTGATGCTCGCATCCGTTCCGCTCGATTTACAGCTCCATGACACATTCTTTGTTGTCGCCCATCTCCATTACGTTTTAATCGGCGGCGCGGTCTTTCCGCTGTTCGGCGCGATTTATTATTGGTTTCCGAAATGGACGGGAAGAATGTTGAGCGAAAAAGCCGGAATTATAAATTTCTGGCTGCTTTTCATCGGTTTCAATTTAGTTTTCTTCCCGATGCACATTCTCGGTTTGAATGGAATGACGCGCCGCGTTTATACTTACATTCCCGAAACTGGCTGGGGCGAATTAAATTTTTTGGCGACAGTCGGGGCGTTTATTATCGGTGTTAGCGTCCTGAGTTTTATCGGAAATGTTCTATACAGTTTAAAAAATGGCTTAGTGGCGGGCGATAATCCATGGGGCGCGGACACGCTCGAATGGGCGACTTCTTCGCCGCCGCCCGCCTACAATTTTCAATACATTCCAATCGTGCAAGGTCGGCACGCAATTTGGGAAAGAACAGAAGACGCGCCCGTTATCACGGGTTTGAACGTAAAAAAACGCGAAGCTCTGGCGACAACGATTCACGATGCCGCGCCGGAACACAAATACGAACTGCAAAGTGATTCGATTTACCCGTTTTTGCTGGCATTGGCGACGGGCGGAACTTTTATCGGCGTTATTTTTCATCCCATAGCAATCCCGATTGGCGGTGTTTTAAGCGTTCTCGCATTGTTCGGCTGGTTCTGGAGCAACAGCCTGGCGCATATCCGCTCGACGCACGAGGAAGTCGAAAAGGATCCGCAAAACCCGGAGCCATCGCTTAAACCTGTGGAGGCGAAAATATGACTTCCGAAAACTCGATACCGCAAAAAACGATTGACGTATCCAGTTTGCCTTCGACGATGTTCGATACCCACGCGCCGATTTGGTGGGGAAATACGTGGGGTTTAGTTATCGAAACCGTCGTGTTCGGCTGTCTCATCGCCGCTTATTTCAGCATTTGGACGATGCTTTCGCCGTTTCCGCCGCCGCGGGTTGACCGTTTTCCGATAATTTACAATCCGGTGCCGGATTTGACCATTCCGACGATAAATCTCGTCGTTCTGCTGGTCAGTTTGATTCCCGATATTCTGCTTGATTTGAATGCGAGAAAAAAGAACGAAAAGGGCGTGAAAATTTTTCTGGTTGTTACGCTTGCTTTTAATATTGCGGCGATTATTTTGCGGTTTTACGAATTCGATTCGCTTCATTTCAAATGGAACGACAACGCTTACGGCTCGATTACGTGGACGATTCTCGGAATGCACCTGATTCATCTGTTTGTGATGGCTTGCGAAGATATTTTCGGCATCGTCTGGGTTTTTGCGAAAGGCTTGGACGAAAAACAGGCGTTTGATTTGACGGTTACGGCGGTTTATTGGTATTGGGTGGTCGGAGTCTGGGTTCTGCTTTACGCGCTGGTGTATTTGGGACCGAGATTTTTGTGAGGCAAAAAGTGGAAGCAAAAACCGAAGCAAAACAGGAATTTTCTGAAAAAAGCGGCAAACTTTGGTTGTGGATCGGGTTTCTGCTTCTGCCGCTCGTTTGGGCTGTTCAGCTTCAAACGGTTTATCTTTTATCGGAATACGCTTGCGCGAGCGGCAATTTTCTGCAGAATCACATTGTTTCGATAATCGCTTTGATTTTATCGCTGGCTGGCTTTTTCGTTTCGTGGCAAAACTGGCTGGCAGCAGGTGCCGAATGGAAAAGCGAAAAGGACGGAATGCTGCCGCGCAGCCGCTTTATAGCAATTCTCGGAATAATGACAAGCGGGCTTTTTACGCTCGTGATTTTCGCCCAATGGCTGCCGACGATTATGGGAGTTCCATGCGAGAAATGAGGAAAAAATGGAAAATGGAAAATGGAAAGTGTCGTTCGCGCTTCCGGGTTTCCTTTTTATTCTTTCATCTACGGCTTGGGCGCACGACGGCAAGCCGCACAATTTCGCAGACCTTTGGCACGCCTGGAGCTTTGACCCATTAATAATTGTCAGCCTCGCGCTTTTTGCCTGGATTTACATTCAAGGTGTTTTCAATTTGTGGCGTTCGGCTAAAAAAGGGCGCGGAATAAAAACATGGGAAGCATTGGCTTTTGCGGGCGGTTGGCTTTCGCTTTTCGTCGCGCTCGTCGCCGCTTCATCCGTGGGGAGAAGTTTTGTTTTCGGCGCATATGACGCAGCACGAGATTCTAATGCTCATCAGTGCGCCGCTTTTAATTTTAAGCAAGCCGCTCGTTGCAACAATGTGGGCGATGCCGCGAAAGTGGCGCGGCGGTGCGAAAAGCGTAATTAAATTTAAACCGATTGAGCGAATCTGGCACTTTATCACGAATCCGTTCGTCGCGTGGGCAATCCACACCGTCGCGCTCTGGATTTGGCACGTTCCGTTTCTGTTTCAGGCGACGCTTGAAAGCAATTTCGTTCACACGCTGCAGCATCTCAGTTTTTTCCTTTCGGCATTATTATTTTGGCAGGCGATAATCGCCAGCCCGCGCGGGCTGATGGGCTACGGCGCGGGCGTGCTTTATCTTTTTACGACTTCGATTCACAGCGGGTTGCTCGGCGCGTTTTTAACTTTTACAACCAATGTCTGGTATCCGGCTTACGAAAAAACGACCGCTTCGTGGGGCTTGACCGCGCTCGAAGACCAGCAGCTCGGCGGTTTAATTATGTGGGTGCCTGCCGGAATCGTTTATATCGTCGCGGGACTGATTATGTTCGCGGGCTGGCTGACGGACTCGGAAAAACGGGTTTTGATGCGCGAGAAACAAATGTTCGCGCCGAAGCCCGAAATGGAGGTCGAGGTATGAAAAGTCGGACAAAAGTTTTATTGTTGATTATACTGGTTTTGGTGGTAGGCGCGATTTCCTTGTTTGCGGCGTTTCAAATCTCGAACCGCGAAACCGAACAATCGGCGGCGGAAATGACCGGCGGAAATCCCGTGCGCGGTCGCGCATTGATTCGAGAAGTCGGCTGCGGTTCGTGCCATACGATTCCGGGCATCAGCGGTGCGGATTCAAACGTAGGACCGCCGCTCAATAAAATTGCCGGAAGAATGTTTATCGGCGGCGTTCTGGAAAATAATCCCGACAATATGATTCGCTGGCTGCAAAACCCACCGGGCGTGGATGAAAAGACGGCGATGCCGAATCTCGGTTTATCCGAAGAAAATTCACGCGACGTTGCCGCTTACCTATACACTCTGAAATGACGAATAAAAAAAACGTATTTTTAAAAAAAGTATTTTACTCATCTGTTCTGGCATTATTTGTTTTGTCGGGCGCGGATTGTTCGTCTCCTTATTCCGGGTCGCTTGTCTTCGTCACCAATGAACGCGACGGAACAATTTCCGTCATTAGTTTAAAAACCGATAAAGTCGTGGACAAAATTTTTGTCGGCGCCCGCCCGCGCGGGATTCGCGTCACTGCGGACGGAAAACGCGCTTACGTCGCTCTCAGCACGCCGGTAAATAAAAAATATAACCCGGCAGACAATAAAATAGTCGCTCTGGACACTAACAGCGGCGCGATCGTGGCTTCTTTCGATGTCGGAACGGACCCGGAACAACTTGCCGTCAGTCCCGACGGCGCGCTGCTTTATGTCGCCAACGAAGACGCGGGAACGGCGACGGTTTTCGACGTTAAAACAAACCGGCAAATCGCCACGCTGGTGGTCGGAATTGAGCCTGAAGGTGTCACGATTAGCCCCGACGGACGCTGGGTTTACGTGATGGCGGAAACGAGCAACACGGTTTCCGTAATTGACACAAACAAACAGCAGGTTGTTCATACTTTTATGGTCGGAAATCGCCCGCGCGACGCGGCATTTTCGCCCGACGGAAAGCGCGCTTACGTTTCAGCCGAGTTGGGCAAAACCTTGTCGGTCGTTGATGTCGGCAAACACGAGGTAATTGCCACCGTCCCGCTTCTGCAAAATGAAGAAGTAAAGCCGGTCGGCGTGGTCGTTTCGCCCGATGGACAAAGAGTTTATGTCGCCAACGGGCGCGGCAACAGCGTTTCGGTAATTGACGCAAACAGCTTTCAAATTTTGACGACGATTTCCGTCGGTCAAAGGGTTTGGGGAATCGCGCTCGCGCCGGACGGTAAAAAACTTTATGCCGCAAACGGGCTTTCAAACAATATTTCGGTGATTGACACGGAAAAGAACCTGGTGACGGCGACTATCGAAGCCGGAAGCGCGCCCTGGGGCGTTGCCGTTAAACCGTAATTTCTTCCTCCGTCGCTGCTCTAAAAACGGTGGTTCTGGTATTTCTTCGCTCTTTGAAAAAGCTATTTGTAACACACAACTACAAGAATAGCCTTCCTGCTTCTTCTTTCAACTCAGCATAAATTGTGAAACACCACCCATCTTTTTTGATACAGCACCAAAAATTTAAGTTTAAATTTTGTGGCAACAACGGGAAAAATCTGTTAAAAATGAGTTTATGAAGTTTGGTTTAATTGCCGGAAACGGCAGATTTCCTTTTCTCGTCCTTGAAGGCGCAAAGAAACAAGGCGCGAGTCTGGCAGTTGTCGCCATTCGTGAAGAAACTGATAAACTCATTGAAGAAATTGCCGACAAAGTTATTTGGGTTGGTATCGGACAACTCGGCAAGATGATTTCGTTTTTTAAAAAAGAAGGCGTAACACACGCGATAATGGCGGGACAAGTCAAGCACGTTCAGATATTTTCGGGTGCGTTGCCAGATTTGCGAATGATACGGATGCTTTGGAATCTGCCGCAGAGAAACACCGACGCGCTTATCGGCGGCGTTGCCGATGAGATGGCGGGCGAAGGCATCGAACTGATTGATTCGACATATTTTATTCAAAATCACTTAGCGCAGGAAGGCGTTTTATCAAAACGCAAACCCGACGCGCTCGAACAAGGAAACATCGAATACGGTTTAGAAGTGGCGAATGAAATTGCGCGGCTCGATTTGGGACAAACGATTGTTGTTCGCGCCAAAGCGTGCGTGGCGATTGAGGCAATGGAAGGGACGGACGCGGTAATCCGTCGCGCCGGAGAGCTTGCCAAAGGAAAACTGACAGTCGTAAAAGTTGCTAAACCGAATCAGGACATGCGTTTTGATGTGCCGGTTGTCGGCGTTCCGACCATTCAAACAATGATTGAAGCCGGCGCAACCTGTCTTTGTCTGACTGCCGGAAAAACTCTCATTTTTGACCGCGAGGAAATGCTCAAACTCGCCAACGATAAAAAAATTGCGGTTATTGCCGTCAAACGCGAAACAAATCTCGGCTGACCGGCGTAAAAAACAAACAACATTAATCGGTTAAAAGGCTTCAAAGATATAGAAAAATTAAAATTGAAGTTTAATTTTGCACCGGACTTCATTAGATTTCCCAATCTTCAGAAAAAAATGAGAAAAAATTCAGTTACGAAAAATTTACTTGCGTTAATTTTAACTTTTACGTTTATCTTTCCGTCTGTGACGGCGGCGCAAACGGCGACCAAAGCAAAATCGCCCGCGCTCAAAGCGACGGAAACAATTACGGCGGCGCAGCTTAAGGATTATCTTTATTTTGTTGCATCGGACGAGATGGAAGGGCGCGACACGCCTTCGCGCGGGCTTGATTTGACCGCGAAATTTATCGGCACGATGCTCTCGCGTTGGGGTTTTAAACCGATGGGCGAAGACGGAACTTATTTTCAAAAAATCGCGCTTAACCTTCGCCATACCGATCCACAAAAGACACAGCTTGAAATCGGCGGATGGAAACTGACATACGGCAGAGATTTCTTTGCAAACTCAGTTAAAACAACAGTTACCGCATCGCCGCTTGTTTTTGCCGGTAACGGCTGGCTGATAAAATCTAAAAATCTTGATGCCTTGAAAAATTTGGATGTAAAAGGCAAAACCGTCGTGATTTACAGCAACAGCGATTATCCCGAAGGCGTTACGCGGGAAGATTTATTCTCCGGCAAACACGGTCGCTCGATGGTTGATTGGATGGATCCGCTGAGTTATGCGCGGCACAAAGAAGCAGCTGGTTTGATTGTAATTGCTGCGCCGGAAGTGGAAGAAAACTGGCAGAACGAACGGCAGAGGCGCGAACGCGGCGGCACCTCGGTTGAGAAATTCACCCAAGTCGGAATTTCGAGAAATCAGAATATCCCGACAATAATTATTTCAAGGGATGCTGCCGAAAATTTATTTCAAGGGCAAAACACAAGTCTTTCAGAAATTGTAAAACTCGCGGCGGCGAATTCCCTTCTGCCGTCGTTTAACTTTAATAAAACAGCCGCTTACACGACAGATTTTAGAATTGACAAAGCCTCGACGCAAAATGTCGTCGCACTTTGGGAAGGAAGCGACCCGACGTTGAAAAATGAAATGGTTGCGATTGGCGCACATTACGACCACGTTGGAACGAATCCGACGGCGAAAGGCGACGATAAAATATGGAACGGCGCGGACGACGACGGTTCGGGAACAGTTGCCGTTTTGGCGATGGCGGAAGCATTGGCAAAATCGCCGGTGCGTCCGAAGCGTTCAGTTTTGCTCGTCTGGCACGCAGGCGAGGAAAAAGGTCTTTGGGGAAGCCGATATTTTAACGAATTTCCGACTGTCAACATCAAAGATGTCATCGCGCAACTCAATATAGATATGATTGGGCGAAGCCGCAAACCAAATGATACAAACCCGAAAAACGCCAATCTGTCCGGCGAAAACGAAGTTTATATTATTGGCTCAAGTATGATGAGTTCAAAACTCGGCGAAGTTACCAAATCAATCAACAAATCATATTTAAAATTGGATTACAATTACAAATATGATGACCCGAAGGACACAAACGGTTTCTTTTTCCGTTCCGACCATTTCAATTACGCGATAAACGGTATTCCGATTGCTTTTTGGTTTGACGGCGTTCACGAAGATTATCATGGCGCGGGCGACGAACCGCAAAAGATTGACTATGACAAAATGCAGAAAATTACGCGGACGATTTTTCTGACGATGTGGGAACTGGCTGATTTGAAAGAGCGTCCCGCGATTGACAAACAACTTCCGCCGGAACTGTTGAAAAGATAATAGGACTTTCTCAAAATACAGAAAAAAGAGCAAAACTATTAACTGTTCACTCTACACTTTTAACTGATTTGCCAACAAAAACCTTTTTTATCGAAAGATAGTTTATAGTCAATAGTGGGCAGCTAATAGTTTGTTGTTGCATTCTAATCAATAAATCTAGTTTGCTCGCCGTCGCTCCTCACGTAAATTTACCGTTTTTCACCGCAATAATCTCCGCCGCGATGCTGACGGCAATTTCTTCGGGCGTTTGGCTGTTAATTGGCAAGCCGATTGGCGTATGGATTTTGTCTAATTTTTCAGCCGAATAATTTTCTTTTCGTAAATTTTTCAGCAAAGTCGCCATTTTTGCTTTGCTTCCGAGAACGCCAAAGTATTTGAAATTTTTGGCGAGCAATTTTCTAATGACAATTTCGTCGGATTTGTAACCGAGCGTCATTACAACGACAAAATGATTTGCGCCCGAAGAAATAAAATCGCTGATGTTTTCGTAGCTTTCGATAATGTGTTTTTCGTGAGCGAATTTATTTTTAGCAATTGTGTTTAAGTTCGGACGGACATCAAACAGCGTGATGTGAAAATCTATCTTTGACATCAACTCCGACAAAGCCAGAGCGCAATGTCCGCCGCCGATGATGAAAAGTTTGTTTTTAAAACCAAGTTTTTCTTCGTAGAGAAAATCCGCTTCAGATTTAGTAAATCTAAAATCAACATCGAATTTTTTCTTCCAAATGACGCGGAAATTATTTGAGGTTATTTGGAAATACCTTTCTCTTTCATTTTTTATACATTGAATAATTTTTTGAACGCTTCGCAAATCGTCCTTTGTGAGTTTATAAAAAACAACTGTTTGCTTGCCCGAACAAATCATCCCGCTTGAATTTATCGAGTTTTTCTGATGAATTTGCTCAACGATTGCGGACGGCGGACGGCGGACGGCGGAATAAATTTTGAATTTTGCTTGTTCGACAAGCCGAACTTCCATCACGCCGCCGCCGATGCTTCCGCGCCAATCATCTTCGGCAATTGCCATTTTGAAACCTTGCCGTCCCGGACTGCTGCCCTTGCTTTCCACGACGACGAGAAGTATTACCGATTCGTTTTGCTTCAATCTTTCGGCGGCGAATTGCCAGATTTCCAACTCTTTTTTCATTGAAAGAATTCACAAGAAAAATTGACAGGAATAAAGAGGATAGACGAGGATAAGAAACTGAATTGATTTTAATCCCTGTCTATCCTCTTTATTCCTGTCAATTTTTTCTCTTATTTTCCGGCTTTCATTTCCCTTGCCGCTTCCGAATACAAGTTCATCAAAACTCTTTCCGGCGTAAAAGGCGCGACAAACGCGGGCGATTGTTCTGAATTAAACGCGCGAACAGCGTTGCGAATCGCAAAATACGCGCCGATGCCATACATCAAGGGCGGCTCGCCGACGGCTTTTGAATTAAAAATCGCCGGATTTTCTCTGTCGGTTTCAAGCGGCACAATTTCAATTTGTTTTGGGACGGAATAAATGTCGGGAATTTTATAAGTCGAAAGCGCGTTTGAGCGCAGTTTGCCGTCCGCGTCATAAACAACTTCTTCCATCGTCAGCCAACCAATTCCCTGCACAATGCCGCCTTCGATTTGCCCGTAATCAACTATTTTATTCATCGAACTGCCGAAATCGTGGACGGTTTTGACAAAATCCGTTTCGTAAATTCCGCGCAGGCAGTCTACCGTAACGCCGATAATTGCTGTTCCATAAACGTGATAGGCGAACGGATGACCGCTTGCTTTTCCCCAATCGAAATGGATTCCGGCAGTCGCGTAATGCGCGTGTTCGCTGAGATTGACGCGCTGAAGATGCGCTTCGTTGACGAGCGTTACCCAATCCAAATCAGTCGGTTGATTTTTGTTAAAAATAAATCCGTCGAGAAAGGAAATGTCCGAAACATTTTCCGCTTTCAACAATTCCGCCGCGAGTTTTCGCAATCTTTCTAAAATCGTTTCACATGCAATTAAAGTTGCGCGTCCGTTCAAATCAGCCGCCGCCGATGCCGCCGTCGGCGAAGTATTGGCAATCCGCAAAGTGTTTGTCGTGTGAACTTTTATTCTTTCGATAGGCAAAGAAAAAACACGCGCGGCGACCTGCGCGATTTTCGTATTCACGCCTTGCCCCATTTCTACCGCGCCGGTTGAAACCGCGACGCTTCCGTCCGTATAAATATGAACAAGCGAACGCGCCTGATTCATCGGCGTTTTGGTGAACGAAATGCCGAAACAAATCGGCTGCACCGCCACGCCTTTTTTTATAAATTTATTTTGTTTATTAAAATCGTCCGTTTCTTCTTGCAGTTTTGCAAAATCGAATTTTTCATCGGCTTGCGCCCAACTTGTAATTGCTTCGCTTATCGCTTTTTGCCCGTATGGAAATTTATCGCCGCTTTCAATTAGATTTTTTTGCTGAATTTCGCTTGCCGAAACTCTCAATTTTTCAGCCGCGTGAGCAATCGCCGACTCGATAACAAACATTCCCTGCGGTCCGCCGAAACCGCGAAACGCCGTGTTCGGCGGCAGATTTGTTCTGCAAGAATAAGCGGTTGCCGTAACATTCGGAATAAAATACGAGTTAGTGCAGTGAAACAAAGTGCGTTCTAAAACCGGCGGCGACAAATCGGCGGACGCGCCCGCGTTTTGATAAAACACGACCTCATAAGCGACGATTTTCAAATCTTTGTCCAGCCCTATACGATAATCTGCCGAATACGGATGACGCTTTCCGGTCATTCGCATATCTTCCATTCGATGAAGCGCGTATTTCACGGGACGTTTTGTCAATTGAGTTCCAACCGCGCACATCGCCGCCCAAGCGTTTGCTTGGTCTTCTTTGCCGCCAAAACCGCCGCCAAGCCGCTGCACGTCAACTTCAATCAAGTGCATCGGCACGCCCGTAACTCTCGACACGCAACGCTGAACTGCCGTCGGACCTTGCGTCGAAGAATAAACTTTAATTCCGTTTTGTTCCGTCGGAATACAATACGCGCCCTGCGTTTCGATATAGAGATGTTCCTGCCCGTTCACGTCGGCACGTCCTGCAAAAACATATTTGCTGGTTTTGAAAGCTGTTTCCGAATCACCTAATTTGAAATGTTTCGGCGGAACAATTAAATCATTTTTTGCAAAAGCAATCCGCGGGTTGGTAACAATTTCAAGCGGTTCGATTTCCACCGTGGTTTTTCTGGCGGCGATTCGCGCCTGTTCTTCCGTTTCCGCTAACACAAGCGCAATCGGCATTCCTTGAAAATGCACTTCATCGTCCGCAAACAAAGGCTCGTCATGAAAAATATTGCCGATTTCGTTTTCGCCGATTAAATCTTTTGCCAGAATAACTTTGACAACGCCTTTGCTCTTTTCGGCTTCTTCAATTTCAACTTTTTTCAAAACGCCGTGCGCGACGGGCGAATCATAGACACACGCAAAGAGCGTCCCGTTTATTAAAGGAATATCGTCTAAATAAACTGATTCGCCGCGAACGTGCGATTTGGAATCTACATTTTTCATAAAACAAATTTCACTAGCGAGGCACAGAGAAAACACAAAGTTTATTTTGATATAAATACCAAAACAATTCCTAGTTTATTCTTCGTGCCTCGGTGGTCAATTATCTTTCTGTCGAAAACCCAAACAACTCGACAAAATGCGCCGTAAATAGCTGCCGCAGACATGTCTCTTATAAACATCTGACCCTGCCGACGATA
>MWVY01000146.1_pt1 | contig 16974 bp, 26 predicted proteins | sample 1047251 | NCBI WGS metagenome assembly MWVY01 (sample SAMN06349983, study PRJNA376086) | soil metagenome | isolation source: MS7-5 sample Antarctic (ecotone) soil | place: Antarctica | collected 2015-01-13
GATCAGCGCCGGCTTGTCGAGGTGGGCTAACTCGTCCCGTGATAGTATCGTAGCCATATGAAGTTGACGTTCAGTCGCTCACATTTGTTGCTACTCCGACCTTCGGAGTAGGGACGTGAGTAAGTACGAAATGCAAAGGGTCTACCGCGATCCTGCCAAGAAGAACGGTAGACCCCCAGGGAGCAAGATCGAAGCGTTGGAGCGCTTTGATCCGTCTGTTCTAGTACAGAATAGCACGCCCGCTCCCAATGTCAACGGAAATGCCCGTTCTCTATACCCGCAAGGGTCCTCCATATAGAGCGCGGGCTTTCGTTTATCTGGCATGGAAAACGCCGCTCGACGAAAAGCGGCGTATCGCGGGAATCTATAGCGGCGGCTATGTCGCCAATTGTAGCAGACCGTTTTCCCTGCCGGAAGAATGGGAATCATCATGGCGGCCATTCGAGAGCTATCCACCGCGCCCCAGGCGCGCACGTCCGCACATGTTCGGCCCCTCGATAGCGTCTTATGCGCTTTGGAAGAAACATCCTGCACCTGGTGCCAGGGGCTGTTACGCCTCCTCAAGCAGCACATCGAAGAGCAAAGCGTCCCAGCGTTTGGATGGGAGGTGCTCAATTGAATGCACTCCACCTCACTGATGACGCGCTTCAACTTTTCGCCCTCTGCCACCAGGCCGGCGAGCATCGTTACCTGTGGGGGCACACTGGCGACCCGAAGAGCAACGGCACAAGCCGATGGTTCCGACCTGGCGAGACGCCGCCCGTCTTCAACAGCACGCACAATAACTACTTCGGCGTGCATCCAACGCTGGCACCCGGCAACCAATACCAGCGAGCCAAGAAGGGCGTGCGTGACGTTGCCGCGATTAACTGTCTTTATGCCGATGTTGACGACAAGGACCATGGTGGGGCACGCGGCGCTGCTCGTGCCGTTCTGGAGGCCTGCATTGCCAGCGGTGCCATTCCTCAGCCGACTGTGATCGTCGACACGGGTGGTGGCACCCAAGTGTACTGGGGGTTCCGAGAACCATTCATCCTCGACACGCCCGAGAAACGCGAACGGGCAGACCGCGTACAAAAAGCATGGGTAGCATTCGTCGGCAGCGACGATGGCGCGAAAGACGCGGCGCGTGTGCTTCGTGTGCCCGGCACACTTAACTTCAAGTACAACCCACCACGGCCTGTTACCGTCCTGGAAGCTGACTACAGTCGGCTGTATGACCTTGACGACCTGGAGGCGCTGCTGCCACTGGAAGAGGTCAAGCCGGCGAAAGTCCGGACACCTCGACAAGCAAGGAGCGGTGCAATCAACGTTGATTGCGAGAGCAAAGCACCCGACTTCGATAGTGTAGCCCAGGCGGCTACCAACCTGAAACGGCTCAATCCGTCACGGTGTGATCGCTATAACGACTGGATCGAAGTCGGAATGGCGCTCTTCGATCTCGGGGCAGTCGGCTATAACCTGTGGGACCTGTGGTCGAAGATCAGCCTGAAGTATCAGGTGGGTGAGTGTGCCGATAAGTGGCAAACCTTCAAAACAGGCCGAGACTGCGGTGGGATCACGCTCGCTAGCCTCGCCCGCTGGGCAGATGATGACGATCCGGGCGGCGCATCAGCGCTAACGCCGGCAGCACAGCGTCAGCTCGACGACTACAAGCGCGAGGAAGCGCTTCGGATCGACATCCTCCGACATCCCCTCCTTGACAACCGCGAGAAGGTCGCCTGGCTCGCGATGCGAACAACCATCGAAGTGCGGGAGATATTGCAGAAAGAGGGCGCCGTTCCGCTCAAAGGTGCGGAATTGGGGCGCCTGATGGGACAATCTCAAGCGACTGGGAGCCGGGCTCTTCGCGTGCTCGAAGAACAGAACGTGCTCATCTGTGATCCGGTGCCTTTCACCCATGCGGAAGGATGGGACGGAGAATCCATGCACGTCCTGCGAGGGCCGGCCTATGATGACACCACACAGGTAACACCCCCGACATCGAAAAAGAAAAATGGCGGCAAGCGTGAAGGCGCAGGCAGGAAACGAGACTGCCCAGACTGCCCACGTGGAACGACCCATCGCAAGGTCGTATCAACCACGGTGAGCTACTACTGCTCTACGCATGGCCTTGTCTACGAAGAACAGATCCCCGATGAGATTGAGGACTATGTGAGCGAGGGAGGAGAGGTCAACGTTGCTTCACAAGAAGGAGATGGTTCTTTAGATTGCAACGTTGCATCGGGGTACCTTGCCGACGATACTCGGCCACCAATCAACGTTGATACGCCGGCTGTGGACGTTGCCGTCCCCACAATCATCGAGGAGACGTTCGACCTTACCGCTGCTATTCGTCTCGCTGACAGATACAGCCCAGCCGAAGGAATGGAGCGGTATGCATTCAAAACGGCGCTGAGCTGGCTGCTGAAAGAGCCGGCGAAAGCGTTAGACCAGGTGCCAAAGATTGATGATCCCGTGGCCCGTGCGATTGTCGAGCATCTAGTGTCGAGGCAGGTATACGCGCAGGCGGTGACGTCATGAAAGGTCGTACCGTGCCACCGCGTGACCTTCCAGTGGATGACATCGTGATTGACGAGCGGCGCACTCGGGCGTGTCTGAAGGCATGCGCGCACATCTCAACCGAAGCGCTTGAAACCGGCCTGGTGCATGACGTCTTTGAGGCAGAAGGGATGCTCGTGACGGGAATTGCCCTCGCAGCCGATATCGCCGCCCAAGGCAAGAACCCGGCGCACTACGTCGACTTTGCTCGCATGGTCAAGCAGTTCGCCCCGCTCAATGGTCGGCTGGAAAGGTCTGGCTATAACGAAGCGCAGAACCGCGCATATGAGGCACGGTATGGGCGGCAACTGGAGTCTGAAGCAAGCACTGTTCTGACGCCACTTCGGAAACGAGCGCGCTATGCATAAGGAGGCAGCATGATTGAGGACGTGACCTTGACGCCGGCGATGGTTGCGCGTGACCTGGCTCAGGCTCTCGGAGAGCGAACGAACGCCGCGATGTGTCTGTTGGTACGCGCCGTTCGTGAGATCGGCCCGGAGGCGGCCTACGACCTGGCAGCCCGCGCGCTCTTTATCGACGCAACTGGCGGGCTGCCACTGGGCGAGTCGTGGAATCGGAAGCGGACGCCCGGCGGCGTGTTCTTCTCTCTGCTCAAGGCTGAGCTTGACGACGAGCAGCACCGGCGCGTGTTTGGCCGCGTGCGGAAAATCAGTGCTCCACAGCAACCAATTATTGAGCAGCCAGCGCCAAAGCCAGCCAAACCGCCGAAGCTGAAAGCAGCGCCACCAGCGCCCGATCCCAGCCGGCCATGTGCAGCGTGTGAGCTGCCGACGGCCGTGGTCGGAAAGTTTCACTTCGGACGCGCCGGCAAGCGGTATCTGTGCGCGCCGTGCGCGGACCTTGGCTTTGTCTTTAGCCCATCAGGGGATGTGCTTCGTCTCCAGGAGCAAGCAGCATGAGCCAAGGCCCGGTCACCTACATCCTGCCCAATCTGCCGTGGGATATCTTGCTCGATCTCATTGTGCGCGATGCACCAGCAGGAGCGGTGATCGAAGTGCATACCGAGGCGATGCGTGAGCTTGTCGAACGGACACTGGCAGAGGCCGGACGAACGGATCTCGTGCTCCGGCTGGGACGCGCTGGCGATGCGCCGAAAGGACAGGCAGCCTGATGGCTCATCCTGAGCACCTCAAAGCGGCAGTGATGGCGGCCCTGCTCACCGGAGAGTCAGCCCATAAAGTTGCGCGACGTTTCGATCTCAGCCGCACGACCGTTCGCCGCTGGCGTGATGCCGCCTGGTCTGGTGCCCAAAACGGCCCCCAAAAAACGGAGATCGGCGAGCAGTTACTCGGCTATGTCGGTGAAAGCCTAGAGACGCAACGCGCCCACCTCCGAGTGGTGCGCGATCCGGATTGGCTTCGCCGGCAATCAGCCCGTGACCTTGCGATGCTGCATGGCACGATGTTCGATCAAATGGTCCGTCTGGCAGGCGCACTTGAATTCCCTCCGGGAAATCAGCAGCCGGGCGGGGCACGTGGTGTGGCCTAGCACAATGGCATGGGAGCGTCGGGGAGACAACCGCTACTATTATGTCAAACGCTGGGAAGGCGGCCGGTGTGTGTCGGTCTACCATGGGGCCGGGGAGCTCGCGCAGGCGCTGGCCACTATTGACGCTGCCGACCGGCAAAAAGTGGCCGAGATCCGCGCGGCCGAGCAGGCTCAACGGGTACCAGTTGAGACTGCCCGCACGATCATCAGGAGTCTCGCGTTTGGGTTGCGCACTGTGGTTGCCGGCGTGCTCGTCGCTAATGGCTTTCACCAGCACAAGCGACAATGGAGGAAACGAATGACCCCACTTGGCTATGGCGAGATGTCACCTGTTCCGACAGCCATGCTCCCGCCAGTGGTTGACCCGGAAGAGCAGCGGCGCGGGTTGCAAGCCCTCAGGGCTGCGTTAACCATCAAGCCTCAGCCCACGGGCAAAGCTGGCAAGGTTACGCATGCAGACGAAGCCCAGGCTGAGCTTACACGCCGTCGATCTGTCCGGCAGGTGATTGCGGACTATCCCAGCATTTGGTCGGAGCTGCGGCACTATGTAACGAACGGGCAAGATGCACTTATTCAAGCGCAGGGGTGCGATCCGAGTTCATCGACGGGCCAGGTGCTGACGCACACGCTGAAGGCCATGCGTACCGACCTCGGCTACCAGGACGCGCCGCTCCTTGAGCAGCTCCTGATCGAGCATGTAGCCCTGGCGTGGCTCGACTATGATACCCTGGTGATCCGCTATGCTCAGAAGACGACGGAAAGCCATACCACCGAGGCAGGGCTGTACTGGGACCGACGTCTGAACAGTGCTCAACAGCGCTACCTGCGGGCGGTGGAGACGCTCGCTCGGGTGCGGCGGCTGGCCATGGTGACACCATTGCAGGTGAACATTGGCGGGCAGCAGGTCAACGTCGCCGGCGGCTCGTGATTTCTTAGAACGGTGCAGGGACGGCGAACGTATGTCCTCGACGAATGGCACCGGCGCTACCCGAATGGCACGCTGATACGTATTGTCTATGGCGATGACGACACACCACGACATACCGTGACATAGCATAAGGAAACGAGCGTCCGCGTTGCTGCCCCGGTTTATACTTGCCATCTACATGAGTGCGGCGGTAGGTGTCGCAGTCGCCGTCTATGGTGGCCTTGAACTAGAGTCGCTGTCATGTGCCGCAACGCTGTCTGCATAGCGCGCAGCGCCCCAACATGGCTGAGAACAGCTCTTCTCAGCCATGTGCAGCCGGTGAATGACGGATATTCCGGCTCACTTGGGCTGGCGAAGCAGCCCAGATCCGGTGAAAAATACGGCTGAGAACATGGTGAAGCTCGTTTTCGCGTCTGTTGCGGCTGGTGACACGAACTCTAGGTTGAGGCCTTGTAAGCGTCATTGCTTAGAGGGTTCAATACATGCATGGATTGGCCTGCCCGCTTCAGGCCTCGTGTCCATACAAGGCCCAGCGGGCGCAAGACAGTGAGGTTAGGGCAGATACTCCCGCACAAACACAGCCGCACTCCCGGCGTCCGCCGTTACCGGAACGGGCTGCGTATGGGTGCGCAGGAAGGCATCCACGACCGTCGGATCCCATTGTGTGCCACGTCCTTGGCGCAGTACGCCGAGTGCTTGCATTTCGGACATCCCGGGTCGGTAGACGCGATCGGCAACCATCGCCTCGAAGGCGTCCGCGACGGCGATAACGCGACCACCCAGGGGAATATCGGCCCCCGCGAGGCCACCAGGATAGCCTCTGCCATCCCAGCGCTCATGATGCCCACGTATGATCTTGGCAAGGCGCTGGCCTTGCCGTCCTGACTGCAAGCTCTGCTCAAGCATAGTCGCCCCAACTTCTACGTGGGTGCGCATGACGGTCCATTCTTCGGGTGTGAGCGGACCTGGCTTGTGCAGAATAGTCTCGCTGATCCCAATCTTACCGAGGTCATGCACACGGGCTGCAGCGATAATCACGTCACTTTCGGTACTCCCTACACGCAACTCCTGCAAGAGCGGGATACATAGCTCCGCCACATGCCGGGAATGCTGCTCAGTCAAGGAGTCACGCCGATCAACCAAATCAGCCATCTGCTGCAACAGCGTACGCGTGTTGTCCTGGAGTTCATAGGCGCGACGGAAGCTTGCGTACACCAGGTATACGGGATAGATCAAGAGGGGCAGAGCCCAAGGCATCACGTGTACGAGCAGAACGGCGATGATGCCCAACAGGTACTGGGCAGCTTCAACCCGCCACATCTCGCGGGCTAACGCCGGTATCATAGGGAGCGGTCGGCGTTGATTCATTGCCACCAACACCAGCGGTAGCGTACACACATCACCGAGAAACAACCAACCCGCCGTCGCAATCAGGATGTAGGGAAGCGAAACTCCGTGCGCCTGTAAGCCCTGCGCCAGCAGTGCGGCGACGATGACGACGAGGACCCAGCGGCTGGCGGCGGTCCAGATGTCACTCCAATACAGGCCGCGTCGGGTGCGCACCATCATCTCAGCCACTAAGATGGCGAGACCGGCAGCGCTACCGGCCAGGGCAGGCGGAGCAAGCAGCGCCAACATAAAGACTGGCACCGTGACAACCTCAACCTTCGTATGCGTATCAATATGGATGGGAAAACGGTAGGCCGCGATCACGAGACAGACCAGGATGCCGGCGATACCCACCTGCCACAACCACTGATCAAGCGCAGGGGAGTGCCAATAGCTCCAACCCAGAGCCACGGCAGCTAAGAGTGTGAGGATGGCTGCAATCAGGGGCTGTGGTAATCCTGGCAGTGCCATACGCCGTACTGCAATCATTGCGTCACCTCTAGTTGAAGCAACGCACCACTAACTCCCGGTTTCGTTTGCCAGTCCTGATTGTTCAGCGACACGTCCAGGGTAACCGGAACAGGTAGCCCATCGACAACACTCACCGTGGCTACCACAACGTAAGCATATGATTGCCATTTGCCCTTGTCCCACGTTTCGAGATCGTAGAATACTTCGGCCTGCTCGACGCCTGGTCGAAGGCCGGTGTAGACAATTTTGACTGCCGGATCTTCTGCCTGACCGACCGGCGCATGTACGGTATATATAATACTTTTGATGTTTTTCTTCTCCGTTCCCACCGTGGCAACAAGGGGGTTTTTGCTCAACGCCTCAAAAAGGTAAATAGGCGCTCATAGGCCCTCTTTGAACTAGAAGATGGCACAAAGCCTGATCGTAGAGACGCTCCGATCCCCTTTGAGCCAAGGTATGCCAGTCTGAAAAGGTCTACAGCGATGTGAGAATGCCATTCTGAGCCATGTTTTGAGACCTATCGAGGGACCATTCTTAAAATGTACACCTTCTGAGACAGATACCTTGGGCTGTTTGGACTGCTGAGCCGCGACAATTGTCCTTTTTGAGGCGTTAAGCAAACCCCCCCCCTAGTACTCCACCCGTCATGATGTGATGGGTTCAATGATAGGATAGAGATGCTTGAGCTTGATCCGCGCATCCGCCGTGGTAAAGCGCCAGTTGACAGTGGCACCATTCCCATTGCGCTCCACTTCCCACGCCGCCACTTCGCTGATCAACGTCTCTTGATCGGAGATGCGCCGATCCAGGCATTGCCGGCTCAACACGCTCAGTTCAATCTCCGCCATGTTCAACCAACTGCCATGCTTGGGCGTATAGTGAATGTCCAGTTTGTCCCAGATGCGCTTGGCCTCGGCAGGCTCGAACGTCGCGTACAGCGCCGCCGCCGTATGCGTGTTCAGGTTGTCCTGCACCAGCGTAATCCGCTCGGCCTCCGGGAAATGCACATCCACCAACTCGCGCATACACTCCGCCCAATCCACGGCCGTGCGGCGGTCGGTGACCTTGACGTGCCGCCAGTTCAACAGCGGACAGAAGAACATAAACAGATTACTCACCCCGTTGCGCTCATACTCGGTGTCGAAGCGGGCGGGGTGGCCGGGTGCCACCGGCACCGGCACACGCACCTCTTTGACCTGCTGCTTGCTACTCTCATCGAAGCAGACCAGGGGATGCTTGGGGTCCAGCGGGCGGGTGTACACGTCCAGAACATCCTCCATCTGCGCCACAAAGGCGGCATTGGCCTTGGGCGGAATGCACCATTCCTTGTTCAACCAGGGTTTGAGCTCGTTTTTTCAGAATTTGGCGCACAGTCTCAGGGGCCAGGCCATCGAGGTCCTCCAATTCCACCAACTGCTTGGCCAGGAGTTTGAGCGTCCAGCGCTTGTGGCCTTCGGGTGCCGTACTACAGGCCAGAGCAATCAGCTGGGCTTCTTGGCGGCCATCGAGTTTGCGCGGGCGTGGCGGTGCCGATTTGCGCTGGAGGGCGGCGTCGAAGCCGTCGAGCACGAGGCTGCGCCGCACGCGTTCAATCGTCGGAATGCTGACGTCGAGCGCGGCACTGATCGCCGGGTCGGTCCAGGCCGGTCCGTCCGGGCCGCAATCGGCCTTGAGCAAGATGCGGGCATGGGTCAGTGTGCGGGCCGCGCCCTTGCCGGTAGTCACGAGCCCTTCCAGAACGCCACGTTCTGTATCAGTGAGTCGCACGATATACTTCTTATTCATGGGAGTCTCCTTCCTCGCTTCGCTGCCACGAGGGCAGCCAACGTGAAGGATACCCCATATTGTTCAACCCATCAACTAAGCCTGGGTGGAGTACTAGTAGTATTTGATACCCTGCAGCCCGTCGTTCGAGTAAAAGTGTCCGTCGGGGTTACCTCCGGTAGCTGCATAGCAGGGAGTCGGGAGACAGCCGGCATCGCCGTCGGTGGTCCAGCCCTCAGCGTCGGTATCAAAGGTACTCACAGCGACAAAGGTAAGTTGTGCTGGTTGCGCGGTAGCCGGAGATGGTGGTCGCGCGAGGACCACTGTTCCGGTGAGCAGGCTTAGCATGAGCAGAGCGGGAATGGATCGCATGGGTACTTCTCCTAAAGAAAACGTGAGTAGGAAAGATTAAAGTATACCGACATCAAGCACTGTTCCATATCCTTAAAATGCGGGAACTTTATGTAGCTCAAAAGTGTAGGGTCTGCGGCCAAAGGCAGGCTCGCGCGTGCCCACGTGTCCTGGTGGCAGAGAATAGGCTCCAGGGGCATATACGTTGTACCCTTGCCGCCACGCGCTCTACCGCATAGGAACTGGCTCAAGCGACACGGTTGACGACTGCCCTCATTCGCCACGTCACTCGCCACCTGAATCGCCACGTCAGCCGCCATGTAAAGCGCCAGATCGGGGCGAGGAGCACAAGTGTCTACTGTCGATAATGCGACTTATTGAGAGTTCGCGCCCTCCTTCCGTGGCCGCCCTGGTGGACGCTCGAAGCCGGTACGCGGTCCCTTCTGACGCTTGCGGTAGGCCTTCACCAGCGGGCGCATTCAGCGCCCGCTGGGCCTCCTCGTAGCATCCACGACAGTAGCGCGGCATAGGACCGGGCGCACGGACTTCGGTAACTTCGTGGCTATCGAGTACCCATTACATATTAAGTCCAATTTCGCCGCCTGATTCTACACCACGAGCGCCAGCATGCCGCTGTGACCGTGTGGGATAGTTCAGGGTGGGTGGAAGGGTGAAGGATGAACCCTTTACCTTGCAAGTGTTATGAGAAGCTGTGGCGCAGTCTCAGTGACCTCGCGAGAGGTGTAGTACACGCCATTAGCGCTGCGGCTTATCAAGCCGAAGCTCATGAGGCCATTTCCCGTTATCGCCGCAGTGACATCGAACGCATACCACTGCCCAGCTTTTACCTGACCCAATGTTGCCAGGATTGGCCCATCAATACGTGGACGTGAGTTGTAGGTAACGCTGCTTTCTTGCCAACTCGTGTCCTGCATGCGTGCAATGCTCCCTCCACTAAAGGAACTGCCGTCGACCTGTAACAGGGTCGTCACGTACAGCAATAGGTCAGCTTTCGCTACCGTACCGTTCAGTCCCTGTACCTCGAACTTCAGATACGACTCTCGATTCGGGCTCAGATCCGCGACCAGCAAACCATCCCTGCCGAAGTTGCTGTCCGGGAAATCGGTATGTACGAACGCATCGGCGACTGGACGAAAGACCATCCTTTGCTCGGAGGGCAATGGTGGCACTAACTCCACGGAAGAGGTGCCGCCACGCGTCTCGTTCCCCAGCAATCCTAGCAACACGCCCTGGCCACCGTGATCTTCGAGGCGAGCGCGTTCAAACCACTGGGTAAGGACTATGTCACTGGACGAATTTGTTTCCATGGTGGGCTCGGAGAGCGGCAAGCCAAAGAGCGCGAGCGACTCGGCAAAGCTCGTCCCCAGCTTGCCATCGAACTCCAAGCCATGGCTTGACCAATAGCGCCAAAAGGGGTCGTGCGCAATTGCATGGCCGGTCTCAGGGAAGTAGTGCGGCGCATTCTCGTCGGCCTTGGGGAAGGTCATCCAGTTACGGCCCTGCTGCTTAAGACGCTCATCGCCGAGCCGGCCGAGGAGCACATCATATGGCCGGGCCTTCTCTGGATGCAGTTCAAATCGGGTCCGTTCGAAGGATTGTGTCAGGAAGCTCCCCTCCTGGGTTTGGTGTGGGGTCGGTGAAGTAAGGGGGTAGCCGAAGACAGGGAGACCCCCGTTTTCTGACCAAAACTCGAGAAAGCGTCCTTCAATGCAGCTGGTAATGGCGGGTACGCTAAAACACAGTGGGGTGCTCTGCGCGTGCAAGACGGGAGAAGCTATAAGCACTCCAAGGCACACAGCCAGCGAGAGGCACACAACAGGCGACCGACGTCCAAAGATCATATCATTAGCCCTTCATGAGAGTGCAACAGCAGCTACAGGTAAGAGTGAGCAGGCGTGGCGTGCGTGGCATAGCCGCCTCTGAGTATGCCTAACGGCAATTATAGAGCAGAATGCCTCAGGAGCTGCCAGCATGCCGCTGTGGCCGTGTGGGATGCAGCATGAAGCAGGCGAGCTTGCTTCATGCTGCAGATCTTGCAGATAAGGGTCTCGTTCACGGTGCGCTTTTCGATCTGCCACTGAGATAGCTTGAGGTTTCTTTTGCAGAGTGCGCGTCCTGAAGTAACCGGGATATGGCAGGCTGCCCCACGTGTTTGATCGACGTGCACAAGCAGCGAAATTGTTCTCCCTTCGACGATTGCCAGATCTTTGCTCTGTACAACCTGGTGCATGGTCTCCTCCCTCATATGGATCCTCTAAGAGGGAGAACGTAGGATCGTACAATTTGTTACGAGGAGCGGAAGACATCACGAAGACGCCCCCAGCCGAAGCCAGGGGCGCGCCTGTACCGATAACCGCTATTTGTCTACAATTGTAGACACGACCCAGCCAGAGCAATGATTATCGGGCTGCTGCCTTCCTCACCGCTTCCTCGTCCGTATCCGTCTCATAGTCGGCCCAACAGCGCGCCTGGCGCTGGGCTTCGAGGCGCTCAATCAGCGTCGACACGCCGGGCAGCCGCAAAAAGATGAGCATGCCGTACACCTCGTCTGGCGTGAGCTTTACCAGCGGTCTGGCCATCGCGCTCGTCGATGGCCAGACCGCCATCACGATCAAGGAAGAAGGTGCAGCCGTTGAGCTGGTGATAGCGTGGCAGGGCGAGTATTTTCCGCTCGTGCTTGACGATGGCGATGGCTTCGAGCAGACCGACAAGTTGATCCAGGGTGACATCTTCCAACGTCTTGGCGGCCGTGGTTGTATCATTCGTGGTGGTCATGGTGGTCTCCATTGTGACTCGTGGCCCGCTGGATTCTCACTCTCCCAGCGGGCTGCTGTTTGCTTCGGCGCATCCCCGGCGCCGGCGGGCCGTCATACAGAACATTTGTTTCAACAGGATGTCCACAGTTGGGGACAAGCTAAGGCGTCTCGCCGCTCAGGTCAACGCCCTTCTCAATGAAGTCCGCGATTTTCCGCAAGGCCCGAACGGCATTATCACGGTCATAGCCGACAGGGAACTGGACACGTACGAGCTCCTTCGGAGCTCGTACGTGTGACTCCAGAAGAGGCAATCCCCGTCCTCGTCTGGCCTAACAATATCGTCGAAGTTTGACTGAAAGACGTCAAACTGCATCAGATGGCGGACTGGCTTGCGTGCCGCGTCCGCGAGCAGATCCGCGCGCCGCTCGTCCTCATTAGGTTCGTGGCCCCGTACGTCAAGCATCGGCGGTGCTGGCAAGGCCTGTGCCCACACCGGATCGTCAGCGGCTGGGCCTTCGTCGGCGTCATAGCCGGCGTAGCCTGCGCCAAACTCATCCGGCAAGCCGGCATACTGCATCGTGCCAAAACTGTTGATCGCCGGGGCTGGCCCTTCGGCGTCTTCTGGCGGACCGTCGAGTATCGACTTTGGGCCAACAACAACATCACCGTAGATCTGCTGCCCGGTCACCCGCGATGCCCACCGGTTGAGGGGGAGATTGAGTCCACCCGGATCGCCGTCTTCGTTGAGATACATGTCGCGCGTGGATGACAGCTCGATCAACTGGATGAGGCCACCAACAAAGCTCTGAAGCTCCTCAAGCATGAACCACTGGCCCAGAGCGGGCTGCACCCTGCGCATTGTGCCATCCGTGCGGATCACCATCGTCATATCCGGTCCGAACTCCATGTCATCTTCCATACCTGCCTCCTTTATGCCATGCGCCGCTCCACAGCAGGCGCCAGAGCTATAGTGTAGGCGGTACCACAGCAGTACCGCCTATGTCCCACCGTCCTACGCCGTCTGCGCCACTGTGAGCAGCGCCCATTGCGCCTCGGCCGCGTGCTGGTTCCAATCGACGGCATAGACGTACAAGCCGCGTAGCTCGACCGTAGCGCGCTCCAGCGCGACCGCCATGGGAATACGCTCACATGCTGCAATCTCTTTGGCCAGGTCAAGCAGCTCAACCTCATAGCGGCTCACGAGAAGAGCTCGTCAGCGGCGGCCTGAAGCTCGGCCATGGTGGGCTTGCTATCCTCGAAGGGCCGCGCCGGCGCATCCTGATACCCGTTGGTCGTGGCAGCCGTGTACGTCATCTCAGCGGCCTTCGTAAGCAACCGACAGCCGGCGCGATGCCAGCAGGGCTTACTGGCCTTGCCAGCACTGCAAGGGCACGTCTCGACGGTCACGGTGTAGAAGTCGCCGCTATTGGTGGCGCTCTCGACGCGAAGGATATCGCCGTCGAAGGCCCAGCGGCACGATTCCAGGTTCAGGGCAGCGCGGTTGACGGCATTGAGCCAGCGGTGGGAAGCGGCGCACTTCGCGCGGGCATCGCGGAGGGCCAGGGCGACGGTCTGACGGTTGACGGCTTGTGCTACGGTTGCGTTTGCCATGGGAGTGGATGCTCCTTTGGTATGGCTCACCGGGCCTCGATCTCCCGGTGAGCCGCTTTTGTCTTGGGCCTATGCGGCCCACCGGCTCGGTCGCTGCGTGACTTCCGTTCCGTCCTGCTTCCAGTAGATGATCTTGGCGGCTGGCTTGCGGCTCAGCTCAAACTTGAAGTCCTGCGCGGCCTTGATGCTGTCGAACGATCCGACGACCTGACCGTTGCTGACCACTTCCCACTTGCCATTGTTCAGTTCGAGCTTTGCCATTGCCGTATCCTTTTTAGTATGTACGAAGTATAGCATATAGTATGTACTTTGTCAATACTATATTTGTAAGATGTACGTAAATGGTATTGACGATAAGCACACAAGGTGCTATGCTGGTCACACCATGGGGAGTATGTAATGAAGATCACGCGACGAGAGGGCGAGGACACGGGAGGCCGGTTTGCAGTCTCGGTGAGCGCTCGCCAGGTTGACCGGATTGAATCGGCCCTGACGTTCCTTGAAGACGAAGAAGCACTACCGGCTTCTCAGATCATTCTTGAGCTGATCCTGTCTGCTGCCCGCGAAAAGGGTTGGCGGCCGGCTATTACTGAGCGAGCCGAACTGCCTACCGACGCGTCGTAACGAGAAAGCTCAAATGTTCTCCTACGCACCGCTGGTAGTGTTCCATGCCACTGTCATGTCTGTCACGGCGTGGCAGGGAACCAGGCAGTTGGTTGCTCGGTGCTTCGTGACACTGCCGTGACTGGCATGACACAATACTGTCGGTGATGGATGAATTGCTAACAGCAGACGAGGCAGCGAAGCTCATCGGGATCTCTTCACGATCTGTGCGACGCTACGCAGACGCTGGCCAAATCGAGCAAAGGCGCGTGGGACGGAGAGTGCTGTTCCTGCGAGCAAGTGTCGAAGCCTATGCCCGTGACAACGCCGTGACTGGCATGACAGTGGCACCTACCGTGGAGATGGTGCCGCAAGGGCCAATGCTGGAGTTGATCGAGCGGTATGCTGCTGAGATTGCCAGGCTTAATGCAGAGAACGGCTATCTACGCGGCAAGATCGAGACGGTAGAGGCACAGTTGACACAAACTCCAGAAGAGCCCGAGCCGCCGGCCCAGCCCGAGCGGCGGCCGTGGTGGAAGCGATTATTAGGATGAGATCATGATGGGTATAGCAGAGCTTATCATTATCGCCGGCGTCGTCTTCGTCCTCCTGAGCCTTGTCGTGTTGATACTGCTCATCTCGATACGTGGGCGGCGCAGAGAGCGCGAGCGACAAGAGCGGCAGATAGATAGCGTGTACAACAATCGCGAGCGCCGGAAGCGCGGCAATTGATGCCCGAGCGAGTGAGCTGGCGAAGGAAGTTATTGAGATGAATGATACGAGAGCGACTATGGAAGAGGTCGAAAGCGCGCCAGGTAAAACTGAGCCCAGGTGGAAAATGGCAGGGCCGCCCTACCTCCTCACCCGTGACGAACTGCTTCAGGAAGTACATTCTTTTGGTTACGATTTGAGCGACCGACGAGTACGGGACTGGGCTACCCAGAACATCATTCCCCGCCCTATGCACCGTCTGCCAGCACAAGCGACCGATGGTATAGCACGATCTCTGTACCCCGCCTTTATGGTTGAGGTGATCAAGGATCTCCTAGAGGCAGAATTACGCGATCAGGTAACAACACGAGAAGCGCTACGCCAGATGGCCCCCCAACGCATTCAGTACTGGCAAGCGCGCTACGGGGACGATCCAGAGGTGAAAGAGATCCCCCCCAGCACAAGCACATTCTCAGGTGGTGCGACAATTCCAATCCCAATATCAACCGGCACGCTTGTATCGGCTCCGCCAGCCTCAACGCTCAGTGGCACAGTGCCGGCTCCAACGTCGACTGGCAGGCTTACAGCGGGTGGGACGGTGAGCCCGGCACCTGCACGACGTCTTCAGCATGCGGTGTGGGGCTACGCGTCACGCTTTGCCGAGCGAAACAGCAGCCGCGTGACCGGGGCAACACTCACCTTACAGACCGAGGATGGAACTGCTGTTACCATCCCGATTCATCCTGCGCCACATCCACGAACAACAAGAGATTGACATGATTGCAATGATGAAGATTATCGTGCTATAATCCTGGGGACATAAACAAGTGAAGAAGAGCACATTGAAAACTTAGAAATGCAGTACTTACTCACGGGGTGGACAGTGGTAGGGCCGGTGGCCCCATCAGATCCAGGATCGCCAGAAAGGGACTTCGTCCATGCAGTTTCGCCGTATCTGTAATCGAGAGCAACGCGGCATAGGCGTCTGCCCCCCACTGCGAGCGGAAGCCATGCGTCACGTTGCGATGGATCACCGCTGGCCGCAACGCCCGTTCCGCCACATTGTTCGTGGCTGGCACATCCGCGCGCGCCAAGCACACAAACAGATGCTGACGATGCTTGCGGTAGCGCTTCTGCAACGTGCGCGCCTGGCCTTTGGGCAAGTCTTCCGCCATCAGGTCATCGACCTGACGTTCCAGATCTCGCCACTCGGCCACGAACTCCTCGGGTGGCAAGCTGGCTCGGCGTTGCGGCTGCGCCAAGCGCATCACATTGAAGAAGACTGCTTGCAGCTGCGCTGCCCAGGCCATCTCGTCCCCTTGTGCATCGAGCACCGCTTGCAGGTTGCGCACTTGATGAGCCAAGCAGAGCTGAAACGTCTCCGCTGGCGCATTGAGTTGCCCGCTCCAGCAGTCGCAGACCCACACCTCCGCCCGGTGCTGGCCCATCATCGCCTGTGGCACCGCTTGCCCGCGGCTACGCCGGATCAGATGCAGCACCGCGCTCAGCGTCACAAAGACCCAATGCCAGGCTTTGCCGCCGTCAATCCGGCTGCCGGTTTCGTCACCATGGATCACCGGCGAGCTGGCGACCGCCTCCTGCAGCGTTGCCACGACGGGCTCAGCCGCTTTGCCGGCGCGACGCAGACAGTTGTCAATCGCGCCTTGGCTGAGCACGACCCCAAAGACCTCCAGCAGCACCTGTTCCATCCGCTCATACGAGAGATGGTGAGTGTGTTTGAGATAGACGATCACACTTTGGAGCCGTGCGCCGAAAGCTTGCTCGGCGTCACAGCCAGCGGGAGGCGGAGCGAGGTTGTGAACGCCACAGTGCGGGCAGTCCAAGCCGTACTGCTGCACTTCAATCACCTGGGCGCTAACGGGAGGAAGCTCCAGCACCTGGTGGCACCGCTCAAGCCCTTGCGGCTGGTCAGCGAGGTCAGCTCCACACCCTTGACAGGAGGCCACCCGCTGCTGGGTCACATGCTCGGGGCGGTCGCACCACTCGCGGGTGGAGCCGGGATGACCCTGCTTGGGCCCGTGTTTGGCTTTGTCCTTGGTGGGGCGCTGCTGGGGTTTGTGATCGCGAGAGGGAGGCTGTGAGGAATTGGCCGACGTGGTCGGCGGCTTGGGAGACGAGGGCAGCTGGGCCTCCAGGTGCTCAATCTTGTCGAGCAACTGGACAATCAGCTCGATCAGCGCCGGCTTGTCGAGGTGGGCTAACTCGTCCCGTGATAGTATCGTAGCCATATGAAGTTGACGTTCAGTCGCTCACATTTGTTGCTACTCCGACCTTCGGAGTAGGGACGTGAGTAAGTAC
>MWVY01000147.1_pt1 | contig 16962 bp, 9 predicted proteins | sample 1047251 | NCBI WGS metagenome assembly MWVY01 (sample SAMN06349983, study PRJNA376086) | soil metagenome | isolation source: MS7-5 sample Antarctic (ecotone) soil | place: Antarctica | collected 2015-01-13
CTGTCGGATTTGTAATGATTCTTGAGCCAAGTCTGTCTGAGTGATGATGTTCAATCGTTTCGCCGTTCTGTTGAGCATTGAGATTCGCCGTCGAAACAAGTCTGCCGCCTGCCGAAACATAACTCTTCGCCCATTTCACAACATTTGGTTGTGAAGCCAACTCGCTATACTCGGCAATCACTTCTGCGCCCGCCCAAGCATAGTAGGTTAAATCATTCGTCGCGCCGTCTCGTTTGATTAATCTTGCATTGGTCGCTCCATAATTATAGCTTTCCAACACTGTGCCGGCATCCGTCTTGACATAAACAAGACGATTCGCCGCGTCGTATTCATATCTGAGCCAAGATTGTCCGTCCGGTGAAAGTGCGCGGGTTTGATTGCCCATCGCGTCGTATTCAAATCCGGGCGAGTTAATGCGATTCGTCGGATTGCTGTAACTCAAATTGGCGTGTCCGTCTCGCGGAATCGGCGTGCCGTTTGCCGCTACACCGGAAGCTGTTGTCGAGAGTTTATTTCCATAACGGTCATAGCTGTAAATTTGCTGCCAGAGATTGTTGCCGCCTTTAGCAGTTGTTAATCTTCCCAAAGCGTCGTATGAGTATTCTCGATTACGATTTGAATCGAGGTTATTTGTAATCTTTTTGAGTTGTCCGGTTTTGGCATTATTCGTGCCGTCCAACGTCTTTCGATAATCATAGCTGAGCGAAAGCAACGTGCTTCCGCCGCGTTGAACCGTTTGATTAGCAAGAAGTCCGGTCTGATTATCATATCCGTAATTTTCCGTTACTTGATTCGCACCAGCCACGCCAACCTTTAATTGTGTCGTTTGGCTTGCCGCGTTGTAAACAATATCTCCGGCTTGCTGCTGTCCGTCGTATTTGAGTTGGGAAAGTCGGCTTGCCACATCATAACTGTATTGCACGACTTTTCGCGGACTCGTTCCCAAACCATACTGTGCCGGATAACGAATGTCGGTTGCTCGACTTAATGTATCGTAAATGTAGCTCGTCGCCAGCGGATTGCTCGGACGCGAGCTTAAAGTCAAAGTGTAATCGGAAACTCTGCCTTCCGCATCGTAAAAATAATCTTCCTTCAAGCCATCGTAAGTAAAATGCGTGTTGACACCTCGCGCATCATAGCCGTCGGTTAAAAGCCCGTGCAAATCGTATTTTAGAACTTTCGTCCATTCGCCGCCCGTTTGCAGTTTCACGCCGTCATCTTTCAAAGTGGCATTTGCTTCGACTTGCCGCTCGTGCGTTAGTTTCGATAAAGAATTGTATACTTATTTGTTACTGAAAAATTCTTTAATTTTTATAAATCTCGCCTCTGAAATACTTTTAGTAGCCTCGTTTTGCATTTTTGATATTGCCTTACTAGTTTCTGTTAGTATTAAATCTTTGTCAGACAATAATCTTTTGCTATGCTTTTCAGATCTTGTTAAAGTTTCAAGGTCGGAAATCAAGTAAAACTGATAATGTTCATCTTCATCTGTCTGCAGATGCCTAATTATTGCAGGAACAGGATACTCATCTTGGTCGGCTATGTCCCACTGAAGTTGATATTCTGGATAATACGCCAAACCGCATTTTTGTAATATAAGTAATTCCTCAACAGAATATCCCTTTAATTTTTCCTCGTTAACAGGAGGATTATCAAAGACTGTATTACAAATTTCAGGACGGTCTGTTACCGAGTATTTGGATTTTTGAAAGATATACCAATCGCATGAAGCGTTAAAACCGACAACGAAACCAATTAAAATTATTAGATAAAATTTCATATATGCACCATTAATAATCTTTAAGTTAGGCTAATTTTCCCCAGGAAGGCACATAAGATCAAGATTATTTCTAAAAAATTCCCTAGAATTATCTTGATTGATATATCCCCTATTTTCATAAGGATTCTCTGGTCCAGCTCCATGCTTTAACCACTGATTTATATATTTAGCCTGAAAGCCCATTACCTCTCTATATTGCATAACGTGAGTAAATTCGTGAACTATTAGAGCCATTCCTGTCGGTGTTGTTGGGTCATAATTGGAATTGGAACGAAAGTAAATATGACTGCCTTCGGTGTAAGCATTTGCAACGGCTTTTCCAGTAACACTTTCTGCTATGCCCGGCGGACTTAAATATGGAAATCCATTAGTTGAGTAAGTAGCTTTATCTAAGGCTTTTTTTACTTGATTTAACCTCCCGTCAGATGAATTCCCGACGGACTTGTAATATAATAATATGGCTGATTTGACGCACTGAGGTAACGGATTTCTATCACCTACATTATCACCGCTACCTATACTGCCACCGCCGCCGAATTCAATACCACCGCCACTACTGCCACCAGAACTTGTCGGACCGCCGCCAATGCCGACATAACTATACTCCGTCCAACAATTTTGTCCAAGATAATATCTTTCTCCATTGTATTCCGCATAAACAGCTTTACATACTGTATGCGGAATCGCCATCAAAAGACCACTTGGGTCAACGAAATTCGTCGGCTGATTTTCAACGTAAGCAAAAAGATTCAACGATTGCGGATTGCCTAAACTTGCCGCATTCATTTGAATCGGGTCAACTTGCGTAAATCTGCCTTGTTGCGAATCGTAATGGCGATTGACAGCATAATCCAAACCTGTGATATTGCTTCTGTCATAACTTGTGAATCTTCTGTTAGTCGCTCCGCTTGATTCGGCATTCAAAGCCATGCCGAAAGGCAATGTTTCTTGTTCAAAATATCCGCCTGTCATCGGGTCGGTAACTATTCTTGTTCCTAGTCTATCAGCGTGATGGTATTCGATTATTTCACTTTGTCCGTTCAGACTTGCCGTCGAAACAAGTCTGCCGCCAGCCGAAACATAACTCTTCGTCCATTTTACGACATTCGGCTGTGATGCAAGTTCTGTGTATTCGGCAATTACTTCCGCGCCCGCCCAAGCGTAATAGGTCAGATTGTTCTGTCCATCTCTGGAAATCAATCGCGCATTAGTTGCTCCGTAGGTAAAGGATTGTAAAACTGTGCCGCCATCATTCTTGACATAAACCAGCCGATTCGCCGCGTCGTATTCAAATCTCAGCCAAGATTGTCCATCGGGCGCAAGGGCGCGTGTCTGATTGCCTGCCAAATCATACTCAAAACCCGCTGAGTTAATGCGATTCGTCTGATTGGTATAACTCAAATTGGCGTGTCCGTCGCGTGGAATCGGACTTCCGTTTGCCGCTACGCCACTTGCCGTCGTTGAGAGTTTGTTTCCATAGCGGTCATAATTGTAAACTTGTTGCCAGAGATTGTTTCCGCCTTTAGCTGTCGTTAATCTTCCCAAGGCGTCGTAAGTGTATTCTCGATTCCGGTTGTTATCAAGATTGTTCGTTATCTTTCTTAATTGTCCGGTCTTTGTGTTATTCGTACCGTCCAAGTTCTTTCGATAATCGTAGCTTAAATTCAACAGCGTATTCGCCCCGCGCTGAATTGTTTGATTCGTTAATAAACCTGTTTGCGTGTCGTAACCGTAATTTTCAGTAACTTGATTTGCGCCCGCCACGCCAATCTTTAATTGTGTCGCTTGACTCGCCGCATTATAAACAATATCTCCGGCTTGCTGCTCGCCATTGTATTTGAGTTGAGAAAGCCGACTCGCCAAATCGTAACTGTATTGCACGACTTTTCGTGGATTGCCCGCCAAACCATACTGCGCCGGATATTGAATATCGGTTAGGCGCGACAAAGTGTCATACAAATAGTTCGTCGTCAGCGGATAACTTGTCCGATTAGCAAGCGTCTGCTTCTGCTCATAAAGCCTGCCTTCCGCGTCGTAAAGAAAGTCTTCCGTGCTGGTTTGCGTTACCTGTTTCTTAATGCGAGTTTTATCGCCCGTTGGCATATATTCATAGGTTACGGCTGAGGCATCGTAAATCGGCTGGCTCGTGTCGCGTGGACCGGATAAATCGTAATAAATCCATTGCAGACGGTTGAGCGGGTCGTCTGCCCCGTTTATCTGATACGAATACCACGTCGTTACGCCGCGAGCGTCTCGGCTAATTGTTAGATTCGAACGTGTGTCATACCAGAAGGCTGCGCTCCACCGTCCCGCGCCCGCTCCGACATATTGTCCGCCATCGTTCAAAGTTGCGCTCTGTTCAGCTAACTTTTGTTTCGTCAAACGACTTAAAGAATCATACGCGAATTCACGAATCTGCTCGCCTTGCTCGGTTTTTGTTAAATTGTCGAGCGCGTCGTAAGTGTATTTTGTCGCCAGACTTCCGGCGGTAAAGATTGAGCCGTCGCCGTTTGGGTTTGGCTCAACCGTTTCCGCCAAACGCCCAAGCGCGTCATAGCGCACCCAGCGTTCGCGTCCCCAGGCGTCGCGGCTTCTGACGGTTTGTCCCGCCAGAGTCGAAGCCGCACCCGGACGATACTGCTCATTGTAAAATGTCTGCGTCGCGCTGCCGTCCGGCGCAACAACCTGCGTTGTCCGTCCCAGAGCGTCGTATGAAATCTCCGACCACTGCGGCGTCTCGCCCGCCCGAAAGGGGCGCGATTGTTTCCAAACCTGTCCGAGTTTTGTATATTGAACGTCAACCATATCCCAGACGTTATTTGCGCCGAGCGATTCTTCGCGCCTGATAAGTCCGAGTCCGTTCAAACGCCTCGTCGTTTTTGCGGCAATCGGACCGCCGCTGCTACTATCGGCTTCACGCACTTCTTCCGTGACGGTCATTGCCGCGTCGTCGTATTGATAAGTGACGTAAGCAAAGGTCGGAGCATAAGCAACAGTCGGACGCAAGGTGTACGGGTCATATTCCGTGCTGGAGGTGCGACCGTTGGCGTCGGTCGTTTGCAGAACCAAGCCGGTTACGTAGTTATAGACCGCGCTGGTCGTAATTCGATGCGGCGAGTTCGGGTCTGCCGCGCCGCGTGTTTTCGATTCGGGATAAGCATATTGCGTATTCAAGCTGTAGTTCAAACTGGTTTGCTCGCAGCAGGCGGTCGCAGCCGAAATCATATTGCCCGTCATATCATAACGCAGCGTTTCTTCGATTAAGCCGGTTAGATTCTGTGCGTTTGAATAAGTTTTTATCTTCGTAACGTTTCCGCGATATGCCGTTTCTGCTTGGTAAACCGGACACATGTCCCATTCCCAATGACTCACGATGCAGCGTCCCGTACCCGGATCATATTCGTCGCAAACTTCGCGGTAATTACATTCGTAAGTATCCGTATTATACGGATTGTGGCTTTGCGCATGTTGAATAACGCCTGGCGTGTCTGCTGGAGTTTGTTCGTCGTAATCGTAATCAACGTGCGAAAGACGATTGCCGCTGCCGTCATAAACTTCCGTGTAATCAACCAGATTAAAGATATGCATTGCGTCATATCCCCAATGGTTAATATATTGTGTCCTGGTTTCGCGTAAAAGGGTTGTTCCGTCGTAGCCAAACTCCTTCAGCGAAGTTACTTGATTATGCCTTGCTCCGTATCCGTATTCGGTCTTCGTCGTCTGGTTACGCTCGTCGGTTACTTCGACTGTCGTCGGACGCGGCGATTTGTAGTTGTTTTGCGCGTCCGTCTCCTGCCAGGTCATTGTCGTTCGTCCGGCTAAAGCTAAAGCGCCGCTCACGCCTCTCGTAAAGGTTTCGATTTTGTCAATCATCCCGTCGTATTGCGTCGAATTATTGTAGGAATACTGCCGGGTTACGAGACTCGCGTTCTGGATAGTCGGATGCGGTTGAGTGATTTCGGTTAAACGCGGGCTGCTGGTTTGGTCAACTTGATAAGTTGTCTGTGCCGATTGAGTATTTCCCGCGCCGTCGTCCCAAGTGTTCGTTAGAATCGTGTAAGCGGGCGCGTCCGTTAAATTCACGCCCGGAGCGCGTCCCGTTTCGTTGGTCGGAGACAACGGATAATTATAGGCGGACTGCCGCGTCATTTGTCCGGCTGAAACCGTGCCTTGTTCTTCCGCGCTCGCCGACCAATTCATCCCGCGCTGCTCGACCGTCTTGGTTATCATCCCGTAAGTCGAATAAGAATCGGCATCATTGAACCAATAGCCGGTGTTTGTCGCCGGATAGTAAATGGCGTCAATGACATTTACGGATGTCGCGTTATCTCTTATAACCGGAGTCATCCCGGCGGCAAAACCGTGGCTGATAGGTTGAGTTTTATAATGCAAGCGAACGAGCATTCTGGTGCCTTTGCCGCCCGTACCGTTCATCCGCGGCGCGGTGATGGAAATCAAGCGATTGAGCGAATCGTAGTTAAAGGTGATAATCCGTCCCATCGTGTCGGTTACGGTTTCGATTTCGGGTCCGCGATTGTTGCGATAAGTAATCGTCAGATAATTACCGTGCCGATCTCTGATATACGTCGGATAAACCGCGCCGTCGCCACGCGCCGTGTAGTTGATATACGTCCCGTTCGGCAGCGTAGCCGATGCCGAATAGATGCCGTCTGAAACGCGCGTGCTGTTGTAATTAATAAAAGTGCCGTCCGTCGTGTAGCCGCTGAAACCCGTGCCGTTGTAATTAGACGTTCCGTCAAAACTGTGGCGAGTTCCGTCCGGCTCGACCATCATGCTTCGCCCGCCCACGCCCATGTCCAGAATTTTGCCGAAGCCGAGCGACCAGCCGGGCGCGGGAAATCCGCGGTCAATATCATAGGTTAATTCATAATCTGATTTGTTCCACAGCCGCGAGTTGTAAGTTAAACCCAAAGACAAATCAACGCCCCGCCCCGGAAGCGAAACAACCGGCGCGCCGAATGTAAAGTTGCTGCTTCCGGCTCCGTAATCAAAATTTTTGCCCGGCGGTCTGCCGACTAAGTTGCCCGGATTGCTAGCCGATTGCTGGTTCTGTTCATTCCAACCGGCTTCGGCAATAGCGGGGCTTTCCGGTGACGCTACTTTCTCCGCTTCTTTCTTCTCGCCGTTTATTTCATTTCTTTCACCGATAGTTTTGTCGGACGGGTTTACATCCCGCCAAGAATTTTGAGCCGATTCCGATTTGTTTGCTTGTGCTTGTGCCGAAGTCGACTGATTGGCGGTAACATTAACAGTTATCTGAGCTTCCCGCCCTCTGGCTTTTGCCGTCACGGTAAAAGCGCCGGGCATGCGAGCGTCAAATACGCTGTTGCGCATTAAACGCAAATCACGCCCGCGCCCCACATCTCTGGTCTTCCAATTGAAATCAACTCCGCTGAGCGGTTCGTTTTGCTCGTCGTAAGCGACAGCTGCAAAAACCGCCTGCTGCCCCTGCTTCAAAGTGATTGAACCGGGAAAGATGCGGATACGCTCAATCCGCTCATTTTGGTTTGCCATTCGGGTGGTAATAAAAGCTCCGCCAAACCAATTCGGAAAATCAGTCGTCAGGCTGCTCGATAGAAAACCAAAACGCACGTCTTGCAAAACCTCGCCGACCATTCCGACAATCGCCCGCGGAGCCGCCGGTGTTACTGCAGCCAATAAGCTGATGGTTAGAACCGTGCAAAGGATTTTTGCCAGAAACTCAGTTGTAGCAGAAACTTTTTTGCCAACCGGTAACGCAGATTTTCTTTTAGGCATGTTTTTATTTCCTTCCCTTTTCGATATAAAATCTCCAACCGGAAAAACGGTTTTCTAAAAACAAAAAAGCCGTGAATTCAAAAGCCGCCGCAGACTTTAAAATTCACGGACGATGCGCGTAAAATACAGTTAGATTTTATGGCGAAATAAAACATAAACGAATAACCAACCAACTTCTCATCGCTTTAGATTTTACAATTGTAAAATTAGCAAAAAGATGCTACTTCATTTTTATTCGGTCTGTCAATTTTTTTATACATCAACTGAATTCTTCCAGCATCTCTTTTGTTACATAATCGGAAAAAATTAACATCTACAATCGAAATACTTGCAGTTTCATGTCAATTAGTTAATCATTAACGAAAAAAAACGAAAAACTTTTCTAATATGGTGAACAGAGAAATAAAATGTGTCAGCGTTGTCGTCAAGCCGAATCACAAAGAAGCGTTGCAGACGGCTTGCAAACTGTCCGACTGGCTTGCGGCACGCGATATTGACCTCGTCGGCAAACCGCACGCCGAAACCGAAATCTGCGGCATTTCATCCGCCGTGGTCGCAGAACTTGAAGCCGATATTGATTTGATTGTCGTGCTTGGCGGCGACGGCACGATGATTTCAACGGCGCGACTGACGGGCGAGCGCGAAGTTTTGGTTTTGGGCATCAATTACGGCAGTCTCGGATATTTGACCGAATTTCGCATCGAAGAAATGTTTCCCGCGCTTGAAGCGATTCTCGAAGGCGATTACGAGATTGACCGCCGCGTTATGCTCGATGTCGAACTCTGGCGCGGCGCGGAGATATTAGAAACAGGTCGCGCCTTAAATGATGTCGTTATTAACAAAGCCGCGCTGGCGCGAATTATCGAAATCAAAGTCAATCTCAACCATCTGTATGTCAATTCTTTTCGCGCCGACGGTTTGATTATTGCCACGCCGACCGGTTCAACCGCGTATAATCTTTCGGCGGGCGGTCCGATTATTTATCCTTCAATGAACGCGATGGTTTTAACGCCGATTTGCCCGTTCACGCTGACCAATCGCCCGCTTGTCGTGCCTGACACGGCGGAGATAAATTTATGTTTGAACAATGAAAGCGACGGCGTGGTTTTGACTCTTGACGGACAAACCGGCTATTCGATGCAGACACAAGATTGCGTGAAAATCAAAAAAAGCGTAACAACTTTCAACCTCGTCCAACCGCCAAACCGCAATTATTTTGATGTTCTGCGGAATAAATTAAAATGGGGAAGATAACTAACAAGGTAAAAGTAAAAAGGCAAAAGGCAAAATTTTGCCGAATGTTCTCGAAGCTGAATTATTCGAATAAACTCGGTTGTTCATCGTCATTTTCCTCGAAACCTTCGGGAAACCAACGATAAACATTTAAATCGCAGCGACCTTTCGCGTCAAAAATAATTTCTTCGTCTTCGAGCATTTTTTGCTGCAGATTTATCGGCATCGTCATTTTGCCGGTTGAACAGCTACCTTGCGAATTAATAACTCTTTGCCAAGGCACGTTTTCCGTGTCAGCCGCGTGCATCACAAAACCGATCGTACGCGGCGTGTAACCTGCGCCGAGAATTTCCGCAATCTGCCCGTAAGTCATTACTTTCCCCGCCGGAATTTCGCGGACGATTTTATAAACCCGCTCACGATATTTTTGCTCATTTATTTGATTATCCATTTTTTAGTCCTAACTTCCGTGCAAAACTATTATAGAGATTATTTACTTCATTCACACGCAAAATTTTTGCCATTCCAACAAATGTAATTCCGCCCAAAGCAATCGGCACAAGTGCTTCAACAAATTTGAAGGTTAAAGTTTTTGCGCCGAATTGGTTTGCCAAAAAATGATAACTGGAATAACAAACCGCCGACATTATCGCTGAAGCAATAGCGATTTTAACAAACGCGGAAATGATTTCTCCCCCGCCAATGCGCGAAATGCGCTTTCGCATCATCAAGGCAAGCGCGAAAAAGTTGACCAGCGCGACGCTTGAAGTGGCAAGCGCAACGCCGACATGACCGTAGCCGTAAGGCGTGGCTTCGGTTACGCCGTAATTTCCTAAGACTTGGCGGAAACCATAACTTGCCAATGCGTTTACCGCGATTGAGCAAAGCGCAATTATCATCGGCGTTTTCGCGTCGTTCAAAGCGTAAAAAGCGGGCGACAGAACTTTGATTGCCGCGTAGCCCGTCAAACCAATGGCATAACCTGCCAAAGCATACGCCGTCATATTTGTATCGGCGGCGGTAAATTTTCCGCCGTGTTCGTAAATCAAACTGATAATCGGTTGTCCCAACACTATCAAACCGCAAGCCGACGGCAGAGTAAGTAGAAAAACCAATTTGAGCGATGAAGAAAGAGTTTGACGAAAATCGTCGAATTTCCCTTCGCTTGCCATCCGCGACAAAACGGGAACGGAAGCCGTGCCGACGGCGACACCGAAAACGCCTATCGGAAACTGCATTAAGCGAAAGGCGTAACCAAGCCAAGAGATTCCGCCGTTGATGTCGGAAACGAAAAAGGTGTTGACCAAAACATTAATTTGAACGGCGGAAGTTCCCAAAATCGCGGGTGCCATCAACGGCATAACTTTTCGCACGCCTTCGTCGGTGAAACTTAAAATCGGCGAAAAGCGGAAACCGACTCTGTAAAGCGACGGAACTTGCATCAGAAACTGCGCCGCGCCGCCAATTAAAGTTCCGATTGCCATACCGATTATCGCCCACTGCGCCGCGCTTGGCGGAACTGCATCTTCGCTTGCCGTGTTGAGCCAACCGCCGCCACTTAACCAATAAGCCATTCCAAGCCCGACAAAAATCGAAACGATGTTGAAAACCGTCGAAGCCGATGCGGGAATACCAAAAATCCCTTTTGTGTTCAGAACGCCCATTGCGACCGCCGCGAGTGCGACGAGCAAAATAAACGGAAACATTATTTGCGTTAAAGTTGTGGCAAGCGCGGCTTTTTCGGGCGAAAAACCTTTGGCAATCAAATCTACAAACTGCCGCGAAAAAAGTATTCCGAGAATTGTAATAATACTTAAAACAACCGCCAAAGCGTTCATTACAAGGCTGGCAAGTTTCCACGCTTCCCTTTCGCTTTTATTGATTTGGTAATCGGTGAAAACTTTGACGAATGCGGCGGAAAGTGCGCCTTCGGCAAAAAGGTCGCGCAAGACATTCGGAATGCGAAACGCGACTTGGTAAGCGTCATTCAAAAATCCCGCGCCGAAATAACGCGCAAAAATCATTTCACGTGCCAAGCCTAAAACACGCGAAAACATTACGGCAATCGAAACGATTCCCGCGCTTTTGGCGACACTGGTTTGTTTGGTTGCCGGTTTTTCAGGCTGCGGTTCGGAATGAGTTTCAGGTTCGGCTAAAAGTTCGGGCGTTTCTTCCGACGGAAATGTTTCTTTGATTTCGTTCATCTTGCTTGCTCTGCTTTTCGCAAACGTGAATTATCGTATTCTTTTTGATAAATCGCAAAGCAAAAAGCAAAGGGAAGCAAGATTTTCCTGCCTCCCTTTGCTTTTCAATATGAAGCTATCTCAAAACTTTTTCGGGTTTTTGAGATACTTTATGATAAAAATAGTTTATTCGTCGGTTTTGGCGTGTGTATTCGGATAAGTAATCCGCGTATTGGCAAGTCGCGTGTCAAGCGGAATTTCGGTGTAAATCATCGGTGCCGCGCCGCCGAGCTGCCCTTGAATCAAGGAAACCAGCGAATTTTGAAAACTGCGGAAACGGGCGACATTTCCGCGTTGATTGAAAATCACGAAAAGAAGTTTGCCTTTATTAGTTTGCATTTCACCTGCCAAAGTGCTGACTCCGCCGTCCGTATTGCCCAGTGTTCCGGTTTTACCGACGACACTGCCGCGTGAAAAATCGGTATCAAAACGCCCTTCAAGTGTTCCCTTATCAATTCCAGCGACCGGCATAATATCAGCAAAAGTCATTTTATTTTTTGCAAGTTCTTTCTGCAAAACCCGCAAAAGGCTCATCATCGCGCGTGGCGTAACGCGGTTAATGCCGAGTCCGCTGGCGGTTTGCAGGTAAAATTCGGCGGGCTGAACTTGCGCGTTCTGCTGAACAATTCGCGCCACGGCATACGCGCCGCCGAGCATATCGCCCAAGCGTTCAGACAAAAAGTTGTTTGAATAACAAAGCGTAACCTTAATAATCTCGCGCATCGGCGCAGATTCGTGTGAAAATAAAAGTCTGGCGTTGGACGGAAGCGATTGGACATAAATGCCGCCGGACACCGAAACGCTCGGAACGGTTCTGACGACATCCGATTTTCGAGAATTAATCAGATAGTTTTGCCAAGCGCGATTGGCGGCAACCGAACGTTTTGCCGAATCCATCGCGGTCAGAAGAGTTGAACCGGCACGCTGCGCCGAAGTGTTGTAACTCATCGTAAAATTATCGGTTACAACTAAATCGCCCTCGACCTTTTGGATACCTAAACGGTTGAGTTCGTGCGTGATATTAACGCCGTGTTCGAGATTAAACATCGGGTCGCGCCCCGATACAAATAAATTGCCGTAAAGCGTGCCGGTTATTTGGTCAATCTGCCCGTCCGTCCAGACATTTGTCGGAAAACGATAATTGGGACCGAAGGTTTTCAGAACGGCGTAAGCGGTGGCGATTTTGACATTTGAAGCCGGATTAAAGGCAAAATTCGAGTTGTCTTCTATTACCACATTGCCGTTGATGTCTTCTACCAAAATGCCCGAATAACCCGGAATTTCGACATCGGCGAGAACCGGAAAAGAAGTTTTCCGCAGACTAACTGCGGCGGAACTTCCGGTTTTTGTTACCAGCGGCGTTGATAATGACGGAGCAGGATTTGCATTGCTTGCCTGACCGCCGTCTGACTGCAGCAGAGGTTTCGGCGAAGGCGTCGGATTTGTCGGTCGGGTATAAACAGGTTGTCCGAAAACGGCGGCTGTCGAACCGATCCACAACACAAAGGCGACACTTAGCCAAATAGCTTTTTTCTTGGTGAAATTATTCATATTTTTCTTAAACTTATTGGTTTGGCAGGCTTCCCTATTCGGTCTGAAAGTGAGAAGGCTGACTGCATTATACCATCCTAATTTTTAAATACAAAAAAGTTTTTTTGTATTTTGCCAACAGGCGATTTCTAAGATGAGTTTTACTCTTTTTTGGATGCACCTGTTTAGAATTACTTATGGAAGCAATTCATATTGCTTATATATTATAAATGACCAAAAGGAAAGTTTTTTTGAAAATAAATCGGTCGTGTAACAGATTTTTTAATTGAAACTTTTCCCAAAAAATCTTGCTATCGTTTTTTCTCTGTGATACTACTTACGCCAAGGAAAAATCAGGAAATCACGGACTGTTTGTAAATCAAAATTGTCTACTCTAAATTGTAGCGTGCGCTATCTTGCAAATAATCAAAAGTCTTATCCTTATCTTATCCTTATAATAAGATTCACACTCTAAAGGAGAAATTTATGTTCAAAAAAAAGAATAAGCTAGTATTAGTCATTTTGGTAATTTTCATAGATTTACCTTTTTTAATAATATTACAGGGTCAAACTTCTAATGAAAGTTCTTACCCAACAGCACAGTCTAAAACCTCAAAGCGTTCAACTGACAATATTAAAAAAGATTTTCCTTATGTCGATTATGCAAACGAACAAGTTGTTAATGAAGCTAGAGCGATTAAAAGTGAAAAATACAATAAATATAAAGTATTAGAGCCTGATATTTCAGAAGACAACAAAGAAGTTTCGTTTGCTGATTGGTTAACCACTACTTCGCCATTACCATTAGCAGAAAGTCAGATTGTAATACTCGGTAAAGTAGTTGCTGCCCAAGCACATTTGTCTGCCAATAAAAACTCTGTTTACTCTGAGTTTGAGATAGAAATTGAGAAGATATTCAAAAATAGTGGTCAAGAAAAATTTGAAAATGGAAAATACATATATGCAGAGCGTGATGGAGGAATCGTTCGATTCCCGTCAGGTAAAGAAACTTGGTATTTAGTTTCTGGACAGCAAATGCCTAAAGTCGGAAGCAAATATGTATTTTTTCTGACACATAAATTTCCATTATACGGATATCAGGAGCAAGACCTATATCTTTTGACCGGATATGAGTTAAAAAATGGAAAGGTTTTCCCACTAGATAATCCCGGTGGAGGCACACATCCAGTTGCTACCTTTTATAAAGGAAAAGAAGAATCTATTTTATTGGATGATTTACAAAATGCTCTCGAAAAGCCCACAAGTGTTTTACCAAAATAAAGGAGAGCATTATGAAAACGATTTTTTCTGGCTTCATTCTTTGTATAATCTCAACCATCGTCTTGATTGTTCGGAACAATTATAGAGGTGTTTCTTCAAAATTTGTTAATGTTCAAATAAATTGTCCTACACCGACGCCAAGTGTCTTTACTTAAACCAAACACGCTCTCTGCGCGAACTCAAAACGCTTGCCGATGATTTAATTTATTTTTGTTGGAGTGCTTAGTCAATAATTGAAATTTAATTTAGCATAAAATGCCGAGAGCAACTTCTGCTTCGGCGTTTTTGTTCGGATAAAGATTTTGTTTTCCAATCATATTAGACAGTTCGGGTTTTGCGTCGTAAAATCAAAGTTTCCGAGTGGAGTAAAATAATGAACAAAGCAGGCAAAATCATTTCAATAAATCCGCCGTATGCAATTCCGGGCGGAGAAGTTTTAGTCAATTGCGAAGGTTTTCAAGCGGGCGAGGCGGATGAATACGGTTGTTATTTTGATGGACGAGCGGCGCGAATTGTCGGCGCGTCCAAAAGTCGCGTAATGGCGATTGTTCCCGATGATTTCGACACGACAAAAGTTGAAATTTACCTTGAAAACGGCGGCGACCGAAGCACCTCGAAAAATATCGTTGTCGGAAAAAAGTTGGCGGACGATTTGCATATCGTCGCTAATCCGGCGGTTGATCCGAAAGACGATTCGCTGATTTTGACTCGCTCCGGCTCGCGCGGACAGCAGCTTCCCGTTACGCTTTTCCGGTTGGAAAAAGAAGGATTTTTAGATGAAATGTCCGTCGAAATTATGAACCCGACCGGTGTTGCCTTTGACCAGACCGAACAACTTTACGTTACGGCACGCGCCGACGGCGAAATTTACCGCATTGACCACGACACGGAAATTGTGCCTTACGCTTCGGAGTTGGGCATTGCGACGGGTTTGGCGTTTGACAAAAACAACGTAATGTTTGTCGGCGACCGGAGCGGCACGATTTATCGCGTCGAAAGTTTTGGCAATGCCGAATCGTTTGCGATACTCGAACCTTCCGTCTCGGCGTATCATCTGGCGTTTGGAAGTGACGAAAAACTTTATGTAACCGCGCCCGGTCTGTCGAGTTTTGACGCAGTTTATCGGATAGATAAAGATGGTTATGACGAAATCTTCTACCGCGGACTCGGCAGACCGCAAGGTTTGGCGTTTGACCGGGACGGAAACTTGTATGTCGCGGCGTGTTTGCAAGGCAGACACGGCATTGTGAAAATCGCGCCCGACGGCGCGGTGGCTGAGATGTTTGTTGCGGGAATGAATGTTGTCGGTTTGTGCTTGACGCGCCAAGGCGAGATGATTGTGGCGACAAATGACGCGGTTTATAGTTTGCCGCTCGGTATTTACGGAACGCTTTTGAATTGAAAGGGTTAAAAGCAGATGGGTAAAAAGTGAAAAGGTGAATCGAAATTGTTTCGATTCACCTTTTTGATTTGTGATTTTTATAACGGATTACTGTTCAGGACTCGGACTTGGTTGCGGCTCACCGCGTTTTTTCAGCTGCGGCGGCGCATCTTTTTTGTCGGAACTCGAACTTGAATCACCTGAACTATCCGTCGTATCGGGTTCGGGTTGACGGCGTTTCAAAGTCGGTCTGCCCGGTTCACTGTCGTCTATGTCGCTGGAAACTCCCGCTTTGGCATTTGAAAGACGCAGAAGATGGGCTTTAACACGCTGAAACTCCGAAGTGCTGATGACATATTCATCCTTTTCGGCGAAACGTGCCACGAGCGAAAGACTTTCATCGCGCCGCTCAACTGATTGCGGATGCGATGAGAAAAGTTTTGATAAAGTTCCGGGTTTTTTCTTGTTTTTAGAAGCGAGTTTTTCAAACATTGTCGCCATTGCAGTTGGGTCATAACCGGCAGCATAAAGGTATTGAACGCCGAGTTTGTCAGCTTCTCCTTCCGCGCCGCGGCTAAATTTGAAAAAGGCAAGGGCTTGTCCGATTCCGGCTGTGTTTTGCAAAACCGTACTGAGAATTGGTCCGCCGAAGATAATTCCGGCGAGCGCACCATAATTGATAGCCTGCAATTTACCTTGGTTTTCCATCGCGTGGCGGGCGGCGACGTGCGCGATTTCGTGTGCCATCACACCCGCGAGTTCGGATTCATTGTCGGCGGCAAGAATCAGACCTTTATTGACATAGAAAAAACCGCCGGGAAGCGCAAACGCATTAACTTCATCGCTGTCAATGACTTTAATGGTGAACGGAATTTTCGCGTCGGAATGAAGAACAATGTTCTGCCCGACACGGTTGACATATTCCGTAATTATCGGGTCTTCGACCAATTTTGCCTGTTGTTCAACTTCGAGCGAAATCTGTCTGCCGATGGCGATTTCCTTTTCCTGCGAACCGCCTAACCAGCCAAAAAATTTGTCCGAACCACTGTTAATTTTGCGACTGCCGATTTTTGACGGATCATCTTTTTCCGAAAGTGGTTGATTACTGCTTGTGGTAGTCTGAGTTTGAGAAGGTTTTTTCTCTTTCTCTTTTTTGTTCTCTTTTTTACCTGATTTTGTTTTACTTGGTTGTGTCTGCGCGGCAGCACCCACCGGATAAAACGCAATCGCACTAAACCAAACCGCTAATGCCAAAAAAACCGCATTAAATTTACGAACCGAACCTCTCCGCATATTTGCCTCCTAAATAAAGCCTCTTAATTGAAATATCTAGATTCTAACCTTTCTTGAATTGTAAAAGCAACGTATTTTTTGATGCACGCAAATTGATTAAAGTTGCGACAAGTTTCATCAAAATAAAAGAATTTTATAAATTTCGGGTTTTTTGAAAAAAAATGTGAAAAATTGTTTTATCTATTCAATTACGAAACGTCAATCGGTAAATCAAATGATTAATATCTATTCGTTTAAGGTAAGTGCAATGGCTTCTTCTATTTTTAATTTGCACCCTTGTTTATAAAATTTTAAGAATATCTGCTCATCAACCACACATTGCAGTTCGGCAAGATAAGCGTTGCGAAAACGCCGTTCGGCTGGTTCTGTATCAAAGCCGAGCGATTCGCGCAAGTGTTCCGCCGCGCCCGCTAATTGCGATGCGCGTTCCGCATCTCTACGCT
>MWVY01000148.1_pt1 | contig 16708 bp, 25 predicted proteins | sample 1047251 | NCBI WGS metagenome assembly MWVY01 (sample SAMN06349983, study PRJNA376086) | soil metagenome | isolation source: MS7-5 sample Antarctic (ecotone) soil | place: Antarctica | collected 2015-01-13
GAGCAGCAATATTCCTGGGCGTAGTTCCAGGCCAGCAGGCTTGCGCGCTCCTGTTCCAAGAAGCTTGCGGGGATGCGTGGGCACGCCGTCGCCGGCACCTCGTACCGCTCCCAGCCATCACCCTCGGTCCACTCGCGATGAAAAAATCCGCGTCGCCCGAAGGGCGTGCTGAGCACGGCGAGCCGGCCGCCGCTTACCGCCAGCATCGGCTTGAGCGCGTTGAAGGTGTCGTCACTGACCCGCGACGCCTCGTCGACCACCAGCAGCGCCACGCTGGAGAAGCCGCGTAACGTGGATTCTTTCCCCGGCAACGAAAGGACCCGCGAGCCGTTCACCAGCTCCAGGCGTAGCAGCGTCTCCGCATCCGCTGGTGAATCCGGCGCGACCACGCGGTAGGCGTCCAGGACCCTCCTGAACAGCTCGGAGGATTGCCGCAGGCTGGGCGAGACGAGCAACACCAGCGATCCGGGCTGGCTGATTGCCGTGTGGAGTGCGAGCAGCGCGACGATCGTGCTCTTGCCGCTTTGCCTGGAGGCGTTGAGGATTAACCGCGGCGCTGCGCTGGTGAGTACGTCCCGCTGCCAGTCGTCCGGCGCAATGCCGGCGCGCTCTGCCAATTCGACGGCTGTGATACCGGGCGCCGTGGTCGCGGCGAGCGCAGCGGCGATCGTCTGCTCGATACCGGCGAGCCGCGCGATTATGGTCATGCTCGTCTCGCCGTGAGGGCGGCAATCTGCGCTTCGAGTTCGGTGATCCGGTCCTCAACCACGCCGGCCGAGTAGAGCCGGGTGATAGCACCGGCGACGGCCGCCATCGCGGTGGCGGCACGCGGGTCCAGCTCGCCGCGGTGTACTTCGTCTAGCACCTGGAACAGGAGCGCCAGCGGCGCCCGGAGCGAGGCGGGCACGAGCTTATCGACTCGCGCGACCCGCGCCCGACCCTTGCCGCCTTTGGCGTTCGCTGCCGTCCGCTCCGCGCGCCGGGCTTCGTCGTGGGCGAAACACTTCCCACTGTCCAGCACAATCGTTGACGTGCAGCGGGTCCCGTCCCGGCGTGTCGCTTCGCATGTGCCTTCGTGTGCCATCGCCAACTACCCCGATCCCGCCTAGAGCACATTTCGGTATCGGCCGCTGGCCTTCATCTCACGGACGGTCCGCTCGACAAGCAACGGGTGCACCGTCGGTGAGACCGCCGCGCGAAACGCCCGCGCCGTCTCCAATGTCGCCGCCGCCCGCTCCCGGCCACGCTGGTCAACGAACCGCTCACCGGCCTCCTGGAGCACGGCCGCCAAGGCGCGCAGCTCCTCCGCGGCGACGGGCCCGAGGCGGCCGGCGGCCTGTTCCGTCTGAAGGCGGGCATCACCGTACCGGGCGAGCAGGTACACCAGCCCTCGGTCATCACCGGCCAGCGCCTGCCTGAGGCGCCGGGTGAGGTCCGCGATAGGCAGGGTCGCGGAATCCTCTTTCACGAAGAGAGAGCGCGCATTGGCAGCGGCGAGCTCGTCGCTCGAGAGTGCGTTCAGCGGGTCCGCATCGTCGAAGCGGTCCAGGACGGCGGCAGCCTCCCGCACGGCCTCGTCTGCGGCCTCTGTGACGCGGGAAAGCGTCTCCTGCAGCGTGATCTCGATGGCCGCTTCCCGCTTCGCGTGCTCGTCGCCGGAGTGGATACGCTGCCCGCCTGGCGTCAGCTTCGCGCGGTCAGTCTCGGCCTGCTCGATCGCGCGCTCGACGGCGCGGACGTCGCGGAGCTGGGCGTCGGGGAGCGTGATCTCTGTCTCAGTGCTCATTGTTGGGTGCTCCTTCGTGTGGGGTGGCCCGGCCGGCGCGAGCGAGGAGAGAGGCGCCGGCGCCGGCCGGGCGCGTCGTCATTCGGATACCCGGCCAAGCTGGCGGCTGCGCTCGTGCAGCCGCTGCTCGCGGGCCAGCAGCAGCGTGTCGAGGTCGACGCGGTCAACCAGAATCCCGAGCGGCGTCTGCTCCACGGGCAACAGGCCCGATCGCGCCCACTGGCGGATGCTCTGCTCACTGACCCCCGCGCGGCGGGCGGCGGCGCTGGTGATCAGCCGTTCGGTGGCGATCGCGCCGGCCATACGCTGGCTCCTTGTTGTGTTGAATACTCAACGCTACATGAAGTGTACCAAAGGCGCTGGACGGTCGTCACTCGGAAGGCGTCAAGTAACGTGCATCGCCCCTGCAGGCCGCGTATGCTGCCCCCGCACTCTGCAGGGGCGACGCCTATGTGGGTTCCCGTCCGTGGCGCTGCCGATCGGCTCAACGTCTCCGAGGACACGATCCGCCGACGGCTGAAGGCGAGCGCACTCAACTCGCGCAGGGAGTCCACGCCATCCGGCTTCCGCTGGCTGGTCGAGCTGCCCGACGCTATCCCGGCGCCGCCTATGCAGGCCCCGGCACCGGATTCAAATCATGCCCCAGCAGACGCCCAGGCGGGAGAGGTGACGGTACTCCGCGAGTTGGTGGAGGTGCTGAAGGGCAACGTGACGACGCTCACGGCGGAACTCGCCGCACGGAGTCGAGATGTTGATCAGTTAACGATTCTGCTGCAGCGGGCTCAAGAGCGACAGGCACTTACGCAGCCTGCGGGGGCAGGCGCCCAGGCAGGGCGGAGACAGCGGCTACAGCAGCGATCGTGGTGGCGGCGACTGCTGGGTTGGGCGTGAGGCGAACAGGACCGTCAGCGTGCTCTCAGGGCCAGCACGGAGGCATGAACGGAGCTGGTGTGCAATGACACCCGAGCATGACGAGCGCGACGAGCGCGCAGCGGCGGCCGCGACCTGGTACCAGCTCTACCGCGCTCGTACTGCGGTCTTCAGGGTGCTGGAGCAGGCACTGATGCCGCATGGTCTAACCCTGCCACAGCTGCAGGCGCTGGCCGTGATCAACGATGACGAAGCAGTCGCACCTGCTGCGGTCGCCAGGCGCCGCGGGGTGGAATACCAGACGATGACGGGCGTGCTTGATTCAATAGAGCGGCACGGCTGGATCAAGCGGGTACGCGACCTCCCTGACCGGCGCCGGGTCCGCCTCGTGATCACACCACCCGGAGCCGCACAGCTGGAGCGCGGTGCGGCGACCGTTGACGCGATGCTGCAGCGCATATTCGGCCCCATTGGAGAGGCGGACCAGGGGGTGCTCGCTGGGCTCCTGCAGACACTTCGAGAGAGAAACCCTCCCTCGTGACCTGGGAGCAGGGTCATTTCATCACCCGGCTCGGTGGTGAGGTTTGGGCAGATTTCGAGGTGCTGAACCCTCCGGTCACCTCCCGTCTGGCCGGCCTGAACAGGTGAACCGTCGAGTATAGTGAATCTGGTTCTGGCGACGCTACCGCAAACGGTCGGGGTGATGAAATAGCCCTGACCTGAGAGCGATACTGCTTGACAGAAGCGATATGATTGGGCCCACCCACACGGGGACGCATGAAGGGAGGCACACGCCATGCCCACGTACGTGATGCTCTACAAGTTTACCGACCAGGGGGCGCAGCGCATCAAGGAGACGGTGGAGCGCACGGAGCAGACGCGCCAGCAGCAGGAGGAGCGCGGCTTCAAAGTACAGGGTCTCTTCTGGACGCAAGGGGAGTTCGACCTGGTGGCGGTGGTGGAGGCGCCGGACGAGCAGGCGCTGATGGCGGGGGTGCTCAACATCAACGCCGCGGGCAATGTGCGCAGTCAGGTGCTACGCGCCTACTCTGCTGAGGAGATGCAGCAGATCATCCAGAAGATGTGAGTCCGCGCTGATTCTCAGCAGGGGGCGCGGCGCTTGCGTATCGCAGAGACGATGAACCTACCGCCGTCGGCGCCGCCCCCAGAGCAGGATGCCACCAACGGGCAAGAGCGCGAGCACGACGATGGCCGCGAGTTGCCACAGTTCCATGCACGGAGTGTAGCCGCTGGGTATACCGGATAGCGCCGGCCGGGGAGATCTACCCGGCGCAATTAGCGGTGCCATCTCGACATGACACCGAACCATCCTATGGGACATAATCAGAGCGAGCGCGGACCCCCTCCGCGCTCATTCCCCCTCCTCCGGAGCCCGTACTCAGCCCCCTGGGTGCGGGCTCCCTTATGTTCAGGTCCCCAAGCCTGGCGATGAATCCATCAGGGGGTGTCTTCCGTATCCTGCACACAAAGACGCCGGTTGAAGCGACGGAGGAGGGGCTTCAACCGGTGTCTTGCTTTTCATCCCCGGCCTTTCCCCGGCGACGCGAGAGAGGGGAGACGCAAAAGAGCGCCAGGCGGAGTGTTCCACGCCGGCGCCGTGTTCACCTGAGTCAGGCTGTGAGACCTACCGCAGGGACAGATACCGCGGCGGCAGCGGCTGCGGGTTGAGCAGCACCGCATCGAACCGGGAGATGAAGCGCGGCGGCAGTGGCTGCGGATTCAGGGCGACGGCGATGAACGGCGAATACAGTGAGGACATGGGGCGCCTCCTCGTGTGGTCTGTCTCTACTCTGCCCGCTGCCACCTGGCGGCTCGATAGCAGGGTGCGGACAGGTCACTGACAGAAGAAAGCGCCGGCCGAGTCTCCCCGCGCCGGCGCCGTGATCGTTGACCAGCTGGATAAAGCGCTAGGTGGCCAGCACCACGAGCGCCACGCCGATCGGCGGCGCAGTAGTGGGTCAGTTTGGCTCAGTCGCAGATGTGGGCGGCGATCCATGCGACGGGGCTCCGCTACGATGACGCCGTGACAGCACCGTCGGATCCGGAGCCACCGGTCGCCGCCCGCATCACCGCACGTCAGGTCGTCAAGCGCACGGTACGGCTCCCCACTGCGCACCGCTTCCGGCTGGCGTGGCGGTTGGGCACGAGCGTGCGGGTACCGCTGGGGGCGCGGCTGCCCTTGCTCGCGCTGATCGTCTACCTGGCGATGCCACTGGACATCATCCCCGACTTCATCCCGGTGCTGGGCCAGCTCGACGACGTGCTGATCGCCGGGATCGCGGTCTGGTGGTTCCTCCGCGCCTGTCCGCCAACCGTGGCGTTGGCGGAAGTCGAGCGGCTGGAAGGAACGCCGGTCGGGCCGGTCGGGCGGCTCGTGCCGTGGCTCCTCGTGCTCCTCGGCGGCGGACTCCTCATCCTCGCGGTGATCTGGCTCCTCTCCCTGTAATCACGCGATGCGAGTCCGCTAGCCAGACACACCAGCCCGATCCGAAACTGACCCACTACCGCCGGCGCACGTCGCTGGCCTTTTTGGTGTGTATATCTGTACTTTCGATCCCCTCGCAGCGAGCGCCGGCGCGTGGCCTACGGTGCGACGGGGTACGCCAAAGCGCCGGGTGGTTGTCATCTACCACCCGGCGCTCGCACCTCGTCCGATTCGCGTCTGAGGACTGCTACGGGGTATCCGGCGGGGGGCGGTCGGTCCGTGGCGGCGAAGACGCCCGCGACCTGGCGCTGATGGCTGCTGTTCACCCACGGCAGCGGCAGCCCGCGCTGCTCAACCCAGTCGGGGATCCCCATGAACTCTTGAAAGCAGAGGTACGTCACCACGTCCGCCAGGTGCGGCATCACCCGGCAGAGGCGGGCGTGCAGGACGTGGGACCACTGCACCACGATCTCCCCAATCATCGGCTCCATTGCGTTGAGCCCGTCCTTGACCTCGGAGTCGTCCTTGAACCGCTCGAAGAGGGTGGTCCAGTGTTCGTAGTATTCGTTCTTCGCGTTGCTCCACAACGCAACGGCGAGCGCTTCCTCGCCGGAGTAGCTGATCGTCTGGCCTTCGCGTGGCATGTGTGGAACTCCAACAAACGAAAGCCGGCCGCGGTGTCTCCAGCCACCGGGCCGGCGCTGGCGTGCTTACGGGTGGGTGACGGGCCACCGGCTCCGGCAGACCTGGCAGCGCCACAGCTCATGGGCGCCGAGCTTGCCGACAAGCATGACCGGGCCGGTGCATCGCTTGCAGGTGGTCACGGCTACACCTCCAACGCGGCGAGCGTGTCGCGGAACGACTCGGAGACGCGGACGCGGAGCGGGTCACGCTGGCGCTTCGGCTGGGCCACCAGGCCGGCGCCCTCTTTGGCCACGGCTGCAACGTGCTTGCAGGGCTTGGAGCGGTAGAAGGTCGCGGCCGGGCACTCGCACTCCCAGAACCCGCGCGGGTTGAGGGTGACGAGGTAGAAGCGGGGCAGGTCGCGGTCGCTGCGGACGTAGCGGGCGACGGCGGGGGTGCTATTCTTGGTCTGCATCTTGGTCTCTCCTTCGATGCCTGCCCCGGCGGTGTTACAGCACCGGCCGGGGCTTCACTTTGCCTGCTGGCCGGCGCTGCCGGCGGGCCTCCTTTCCTTAGATAGTACAGACAACTGTATCGTCTGTCATTACCGAGTCCTCTATACTGAGGCGCGATAGTATCGACGCGGCCTATAACGCTACACACATCTGTATCGACTGAGGTATGCTGAGGTGGAGACGTGCCGGAGGGTCGAGACTTGATCACCGTCAGCGAGGCGGCTGCGGAACTTGGGCTATCAACAGTCGGCGTCGCTCGGCGGCTTCAGCGCGGTCACATGCGGGGAATCAAAGTGAGTCCACGCTTGTGGCTTGTAGAGCGCGCGGAAGTGGACCGCGCCAAAGCAGCTGGGCGGCTCAAACCGGGGCCGAAGCGCCCGCCAGAGTCCGCGACTGAGGTGCGGACTCGCGAGAACGCCGAGCACCTGGAACACCTGGACCAGGAGCGGCGCCGAATTCGCGGCGAGACCGACTAGCAGACAAAGGGAATCGGCCGCGACGCTCGAAACGTCCGGCCGATCGGCAGCACGGCGATGAGGCGCCGGCTACATGAGTAACGATCCCACAGCCGAGCCGGCAGGGCAAGACCCGCTGCCCGTCTGTGACCGATGCGGTCCCACGCACGGCACAGTCATGAGCACCCGCGATGGATCGCTCTGCCTAACGTGCATCTTCCCCGATGCCGTCTGTGACCGCTGCGCTGAGGCTGGCCCGCTCTGGCTAGAAGAAGATCATTACTACTGCGAGCGCTGCTATCAGCTCGCCCTCTTCAGAATGCTCGGCCGGCTGGAAGTCTTTGCGTTTCTCGGTAAGAAACCCAAGCGTAAATCGCTTGACATGATCATGGACTCGATGACTGCCCTGCCAACGCACCAGGCAAAGCCCGGCGGAAGACCACCGAAGGTCACGCCCACCACGGCACCTGACTACGCAAAGGTTCTACGTCAAACTGTCCGCGCGTGGCGCAGCCTCAATGAGCGGCGCATCCCCACGAAGCGCGACCTGTTCCTGCTTGTGGGTCCCACCTTCGGGTACCGCACCTATCGCGGGTTTCAAGGCTTCACCGCCAAGCTAGAGGAAGTCAGGTACCCGTGGCGGGATGCGTACCTGTGAGTTTTGTTCGCGCCGATTGTCAAGCGAACGGCTGTACGTCTGGTAAAGACCAGCCCACCATTGGATACTAAAGACACGTAAAACATCGTTTTGAGCACGAAAGCGAGGGCGCGATGCGGCACAGGACAATCGAGTACCCAACAGTGGTAGGAGTCCGGCTTTCACGCGAGCAAGCCGATCAACTCCGCCAGCTTGCACGCCGGGACGACCGGCCGGTATCGGCCATCATCCGCCGGCTCGTGACAGAGACCCTGAACGAACAGCAATCCAAGGAGGTCGTAGAAGCGAAATGAGGAAACATGCGGAAGGCGCCGGGGAGCTCTCACCCTACCCCAGCGCCTCAATGGTCAGCCGCCGCCCACGGCACTTAACCGACATCAGTGTACCAACCGCCCGGATCAGCGGACACTTCCCCACGCGGATAATTCTTACCTGTCCGTTCTGTCATGCCAGCATCGCCCGGTTCAACGCGCTCGTCGGAAGGTTTGGCGACAGCGTTGCTACCTGCCCACGCCGGGACTGCCGGCAGCGGGCGCCGCGGGCAGATTGGCGGGTGACGGCATGACGACCACCACCGCACCCATCCTGCAGCGCACCACCTTCACGAGCAGCCGCGCGATGGAGTTCTTTAGTGAAAAGGAGCTGCAGCTACAGATCGGCCACGAGCGGGACCGCTGGCCGCTGGCACTGGTCAAGGAACTGATCGACAACAGCCTCGACGCCTGCGAGGCCGCCGGCACGCCGCCGGAGATCACCATCACCGTCAGGCCGAACGTCGTCAGCGTCCGGGACAACGGCCCCGGCCTCCCCGAGACCACTATCCAGCGCTCGCTTGACTACCTGGTGCGCGTCTCCGACAAGGCCGCCTACGTCTCGCCCACGCGTGGCCAGCTCGGCAACGCGCTCAAGGTCTGCTGGGCCGCCCCGTTCGTCGTGGACGGCCGATACGGCCGGGTTGATGTGGCCACCGGTGGCGTCCGCTACCGGCTCGCCGTCACCGTCGATCAGATCAAGCAGGCGCCGGACCTGCGCATCGTCCGCCGCCCCTCCGTCGTAAGAACCGGCACCGACGTGCGCCTGCACTGGCCCCAGGTAGCTAAGAATGGTTCGCGGCGGTCCGATTTTTACTTCGCCGCCGCGGACGCCGTCACGCTGATCCGGTTCTACGCGCTCGCCAACCCCCACGCGACCTTTCACCTACGGATACCCGGCGGCGACGAGGCCATCCAGATCGAGCGCACGCGCGCGGACTGGGCGAAGTGGTCACCGCACGACCCAACGTCCCCGCACTGGTACAGCCCGGCGCGGCTGGCGGCACTGATCGCGGCCTACGTGGCCTCTGAGGAGGACGGCGGCCCCGCACGCACGGTGCGCGAGTTCGTCGCCGAGTTCGCTGGACTCTCCGGCAGCGTCAAGCTGAAGCAGGTAACGGCCGCAGCCGGCCTCACCGGTGCGAGCCTGCATGACCTGGTTCGCGATGGTGTGGTTGACCCGGACGAGTGCGCGAAACTGCTGACGGCGATGCAGGATGCTGGCCGGCCGATCAAGCCGGCGGCCCTGGGCGCGCTCGGCGAGACGCATCTGCGGACCGTCCTTATCACCGCGTTCGGAGCGACGGAGACGAGCATCCGCACCAGGAAGGTCGAACTGACCATCGGCGGCGTACCGTACCTGCTCGAAGTCGGCTTCGGCATCAACGACGAGCACTCCGCCGAGGTGCCACGCCAAGTGGCGATCGCCCTCAACTGGTCGCCGTCGCTCGGCAACCCGATCCCCCGCCTGGCGGGCCTGCTCGGCGAGGCACGGCTCGACTTGCACGACCCGGTATCCCTCGTCGTGCACCTGGCCTGTCCGCGACTGGAGTACGTCGACCGGGGCAAGACACAACTGGCGTTGCCCACTGACGTCAGCACCACGTTCGCTGAGACAATCCGGTCCATCACGAAGGCGTGGACGCAGACGAAGCGTCAGGCCGACCGCGACAACCGGGTACGCGAGCGCGACCTCGAACGGGCGCGGAAGCCCCAGCAACGCCAGAAACTTTCGGTGAAGGAGGCAGCCTGGCGGGTGATGGAACGCGCGTACCGACACGCGGCCGGCACCACTGGGATGGCGGGCGCGCGTCAGGTAATGTACGCCGCCAGACCCCTGGTGCTCTCCCTCACGGGCGGCGAGATCTGGAAGCACGACTCCTACTTCACACAGACCCTGCTCCCGGACTTCATCGAAGCGCACCCTGACCTCACCGCCGACTGGGACGTCGTCTACGACGCTCGTGGCCACCTGATCGAGCCGCATACGGGCCGGCGAGTGCCGCTCGGGACGGTGGAGGTTCGAGATTACATCGCAGCGTGGAAGGGGGGCGCCGGCCCGCGCCACCGCTACGCCTACGCCCTCTTCATCGAGAAGGAAGGCTTCTCGCCCCTCTTGGAGCGGGCACTCATTGCGGAGCGGTTCGACGTCGCCATCATGTCCACCAAGGGGATGTCGGTCACGGCGGCACGGCTGCTGATCGACCATCTCTCCCAGTGCGGCGTCACCATCCTGGTAGCACGCGACTTCGACAAGTCCGGCTTCACGATCGCGCGCACGATCGCGGACGACTCGCGGCGCTACCGCTACAGCGCCACGCCGAGCGTTCGGGACCTCGGCTTGCGGCTGCCCGACATCGAAGCGATGGGACTCACGGGCGAGCCGGTGCACTACAGCGGCGACGCCGACCCACGCGTGGAGCTGCAGCGCTGCGGTGCGACTGTGGAAGAGCGCGCCTACCTCGTGCACCCCGGGCGGTTCCGGGGCTGGGTCGGGGAACGCGTCGAGCTCAACGCGATGACGTCCGACCAGTTCATCGCCTGGATTGAGCAGAAGCTCACCGATGCGGGCGTACACAAGGTGGTGCCGGACGCCAACACGCTCGACGGGATCTACTGCACGACCGTCCACAGCCATCGCCGACAAGCGGTGATCGACGCGGCTGTCGCCACGGCGCTGGAGGGCTTCACCGATGAGCCAGTCGAGCCGCCGCCAGACCTGCACAGCCGCGTCGAGGCAGCGCTGCCGCTCGGCACGACCGCTACCTGGGAAGACATTGTGCGCGGGTACGCGACGAGCGCGGCAGGCGGTGCGGCATGAGCAAGCTCGATGCGGCTCTCGCTCTGGCCACCTACGGTGTGAAGGTTCATCCGGTCTCACCAGAGACCAAAGCACCCCTCACAAAACACGGCCACCTCGACGGCTCCACCAACCCCGAGGCGATCCGCGCCTGGTGGGGCATGTGGCCCGACGCCTGGCCGGGGATGAACCTCGCCGCCAGCGGGCTGGTGGACGTTGCTCCCGACTCTCCTGAATGGCTCACCGCCTTCGAGGGGCGGGGACTGGAGACACCCGCCCGCTGGCAGTCGCCCGGCGGCGCCGGACATGTGCACACGATCTTCCGGCGCCCCGCCGGCTGCCCTACCACTCGTATCTGCCGCAGTGGCGAGTACGACGTGATGAGCGATGGCTACTCAATCGCGTACCTCTCCGACGCGGCCAGCGTGCCCAACATGAACGGTGGTCTGCCAGAGGCGCCCGCTTGGGTGGTCGATATGCTCCGCGCCCATGCTGCCGAGAAGGCGCAGAAGGCAACGAAGCAGGCAGAGCCAACCACCGACACCGCCGACGAACCACCGATCGAGCTGGACGACCGCGCCCTCGCCGTCTGGGCCGGCGAAGTAGTGAAGAAGAAGCCGGACGGTACCACCGACCGGTCCGCGTCGCTGGTGAAGGTGGCGCGCGTCCTCTATGACGGCGGCATGACTCGCCGCGGCGTCGTGGCTGAGCTGCGCGAGCGTGATCACCAGCTCGGCTTTCACAAGTTCTGCTGTGACCGCTCGGACGCGGAGACTCGCTACCAGTCGATCTTTGACGAATTGGAGGCCAAGGGCCGCAACGCCAGCGGCTACCTCGTGTTGGACGGCACCACCCTCGCCGGGAGCCGTGGCCAAAATGGCCACGCTGACGAGGCCGGCGCGGATGGATGCACCCGCTGTGCCGATCTGGCCCATCAGCTTCACAGTTGCCGTCGGGAAGCCCAACGGGTGATCACCGGCGTCCGCAAGGTTCTCAAAGACCAGAACCTCACCCCCGGCGAGCGGCTGGCAGCGATTGCGATCGGCTTCACCGCGACCGCCCACGCGCCGCAGGTTCAGGCGAAAGCGACGGCCGCCGCGGCTCGGGCGGCGGAACTCGCCGAGATCGCACGCACAACAGGGAGCGGCGAGGCGAAGAACAAGGCTGAGAAAGCCGAGCGTGAAGCGGCCAAATGGGCAGCGCGTGCCGAGGCCGGCGAGTTTGAAGCCTTCGGGCCGGCACTCGCCGCTGAGGCGGGCTTGCCGCGCCGGACATTCGACACCAGTGCCAAGAAGCTCGCGGCGCGCGGCCTCATTACCAAGCGGGCCGTCCCCGTCCAGCAAATGCGCGCCGGTGGACCCGTCCCCGCCGGCGAGTTTAAGTACCAGCTTGTGATCGGGATGCCCGGTGCGACGGTGGTGGAGAAGTTCGCCACGATCGTCACGGCGCCAAAGGAAGAACGGGCGAAGCCGGGCGGCTGGCAGCCGCGTCGCTGTCCCGAATGCCCGACCGCGGCGATCATGGCGCAAACCTCGTACTTCTGCGCCGGCTGTGGCCAGGTCACGGACCGGAGCGAGGCGAAGATCGCGCTGAAGGCGATCATGCCGGACGCCACCGACGTTCCGGCCGCACTGGATGGCCAAAATGGCCATGTAACAACCAGTGTTTTAGATGGCCAAAATGGCCACGCGGACGCGGACGCAGCCGAGGGCGTCATACCAGATGGCCAAAATGGCAATCCGGGGGAGCCGGCACGTCCTGTTCGCTACAAGGACGTGAGGGACGACCGGCGGGGGCCGCTACGCGACTGCCTGATCTGCGGCACGCCGACGACGACGCCGGTGTGCTCGGACCCGCGCCATGACGCAATGGTGAGTGTGCTCACCGATATCGGGGAGCGGGTGCCGCGGAAGCCTCCCGGCGCTGGTGTGAGAGGTAGTGAACCTGACGAACGGCCGGCGGGGGAGGTGTCCAGTGAGTAACGCCACCCTCACCGCGACCGACCAGGCCGGCGCCCGCGTCGTCACGATTGACTGCCCGCACGGTGAAACGTCGGTCGCCTACATCAACGCGACGAACCCCGACGCGCTGAAGGTGACTGATACCGCCGCGGCGGTCATGGCGCTGGCACGGCACTTTGACGAGGAACGTTGTGGCTGCACAGCGGAGCTACGCCGGCGGTATGGGGTGGATGTGGGGTGATGGCCGAAGCGACGTTGTGCGCGACGTGCGGCAAGCAGCCCGTCGTCATTCATCACAGGCACTGTCAGGGCTGCCTGATCACGTTGGCGAGGAAGAAGCCGGGGCAGTGAGGGAATAGCGGACGGACGCGCCTGTCAGGTCTGCGGAAAATCGCTCCCCGCGCGCAACCCGAAAGGTGGCCCGCCGCGGCGCTACTGCTCGGATGCCTGTCAGCGGGGCGCAGCGGTAGCGCGAGTTCGCCAAGCCCAACTGGCGCGGCACCTCGCGGCCCTGGAGGCGAAGGCGGCGCGATACGAACAGCTGGCGGCGGCGCTCCGGGTCCGGGTGGGGGCGCTGCGCGAGCTGGCCGACGCGGAGCCGTAGACTGGGCTCATGGCACGGGGGAAACCACTCAAGTACGAGCCACTGCGCCGCTACCTGGCCGCCCAGGTGGGTGAGACGGTGACGCTGACGTTTGCCGAGATTGAGGGGCTGATCGGCGGGTCGTTACCAGCGTCCGCAGAGCAGCGGTCGTGGTGGGTGAACCGGACGGACGGAGGGTTGCCGCAGATGCGCGCGTGGCAGAGCGCCGGCTGGCGAGTCTCAACGGTGAGGCTGCGGTCTGTCGCACGGTCGGTGACGTTCGTGCGGCGGTGGGTGAGTCCTGTCGATGGTGCCGCATTCGCCCGGCCGTAGACTGCTGATATGCGCGCATCGAAGTACCAACCACTCGCTGACTTCCTCTCTGGCCAACTACCGGAGACCGCCTCGGTGACGCTGACGCTGCCGGAGATTGAAGCGGTGCTGGAGCAGGAGTTGCCACTCTCAGCACACCGCCACACGTGGTGGAGGAACGACCGGTGGCAGCGGCAGCCGCGGCCGTGGCTGGATGTCGGCTGGCGTGTCACACACGCGCAGGTGAAGCAGGCCCCATCGGCGATTACCTTTGCGCGTGTGTTGCCAGCTACGACTCTTCCGGCCGGAGACTGAGAGTATGGCTCGCACCCACTGGTACGACGGGCTGCTCACCCTCCTCCGTGACTCCCCGGGGGAGATGGAGACTGTGACGCTCACGGTCACAGAGGTGAGAGCCGTGGGAGGGCAGCCACTTCCCCCCTCAGCGGGGACCCGGAGCTACTGGCGGAATCATGGCCCTGGTTCGATGGGTTCGCGCTTGGCGGCCATCGGCTGGCGGGTTGCGCATGTGCAGCGGCACGATACCTTCACGCTCACCTTTGTGCGGGCCTCAGCAGATATAACCGTGTAATTTCTCCCCCACAGCCACCGCGCAGTGCCCCACAGCACCCGCCGCTTCGGGAGCGCTGCCTCAAAAACGAGGGTTTACGAGACGTGTGGGGCCGGGCTTGATTGTGCCGGCGCGGTGAATCTCCAGGGCTGTCGCAGAACTTGTCACGAAACCAACGTCTCACGATCAGCGGGCAACGATGAGTTGTGAGACAGGCGTGTCATGCGCCCGACTGTCTAGGGTTTTCGGCTGGTAGCGGCGCGGACCTCGTACAGCGCGCGCCGGCGGTTCGCGAGGCGCCGCCAGTAGACCTGGGGTGTGCGGGCCCGTGTGGTGGTCCAGGCCACCGTGCCGGCTACGTACCCGTGCCGGCCGATCGCCAGAGTAAGGCGGCAAATGCGATGGCGATGAATGCCACGTTGAGCCACGCGCCGCGCGTCCGTGTGACAGCCGCTGCCACGATGTTCGCGGCGAGGAGCGCGCTGAGGATGAGGGACACCCACCAGGAGAGGCGTCGACGCACGGCCACCCTCCACACTGCCCATTCCCGCTCCTGAGCCGCGATTCTGACGCGCTCAGCGGTCGGGTAGGATTCTACCCTCCGCCGGCAGGTAGCGCGTGACGAGCTTCAGCGCCGCCACGAACGTCGTGTGCTCCGACGCCGGCAGCTCCGCGATGCACGTCGCCCACGGGCAACTGACGCACTGCGACCAGACGCTGCACCCCGTGTCCGGCGCCGCATCGTCGCGGCGGGTGCGCGTTCGGCGGGGCTTCGTGGTTGTGACCATCACGTCCCTTACCAGTGTTCGCAGAGTCGGTCGTCAACCGGCTCTGCGTCGCCGAGGATCACCCAGCGTTCAATCGCGCGGTATCGCTCTCCGAACCTGTCACGGTACTCGCGGAGCGTCATGCTCTCCGTGCGATCGGTGTAGGCGACGCCGGCGCTGGTCCCGCAGCAGCCGTCGACGATCACCTGCACCGCCCACGGCTCTCCCGGCATCCGGGGGCTCTCCAGGGCGGTGAGGCGGGCGAGCAGGTTCATGGCCGCATCCCTCCCCCGCGCTGGTGCCACTCAGCGCCGTCGACGTGGACCACGCTGATCACGAGCGGTTCCCACCCGCAGCGTGGGCAGGGGTCGATCGACACGTGCGGCGGCGGCTGGTCGTCATAGACGACGATGTGCCCCTGCCGATCCTGGCACGTGGCGCAGCGGCGCGGCTGGGCTTCCAAGGCGTCAAGGCGCCGGTCAAACGCACTCATGCGCGGCTGCCCTCCATCGCCGCGGCCGCGGCGATGGAGGGCAGCCAACCGCTCCTCAAGCACGCCGCTCGCATAGAGGCGGCTGATCGCCCCGGCCAGCGCCGCCATCGCGCCGGCCTGGCGGGGGTCGAGGGTGCCGGCGTGCGTCTCCTCGAGGGCGGTGAAGAGTAACGCGATCGTCGGCTTCAGGGAGGCGGGCACGAGCTTATCGACGCGGGCGGCGGAGTTGCGACCTTTGCCGCCACGCTGGCGCGCTTCGGCACGTTCCGCGTCCCGTCCTGGTGCGTGGGCAAAGCAGTAGGCACCGTCCACGAGCACGCGCGTCTGGCACGGCGAGCCGTCAGTACGGATGCCCAGACATGGTTGCTTCGCGTTGCTCCGTGGTGCTTCGCTCATCGTCCGCTCGTACCTTACAGCCGGTACCGGCTGTCCCTGCGCATCTCCGCGAGCGTCCGCCCGACAAGCAGGGGATGGACCACCTGCGACACCCGCGCCCGAAACGCCCGCGCCGTCTCCAGTTTCGCTGTGGCCCGCTCCCGCCCGCGCTGGTCGGTAAACCGCTCGCCGGCCTCCCGCAGTACGGCCGCCAGCCGGTGCAGTTCTTCAGCGGCTGCGGGACCGAGGCGGCCGGCGCGCTGTTCGGCCTGCAGGCGGGCATCGGCGTAGCGGGCCCACAAGTACAGCGAGGCGCGATCGTCTTCGTCCATCGCCTGGGTGAGCCGCCGCGTCAGGTCTGGCAGGGGCAGCCGCTCGGCATCTTCCCGGACGAACGTCGCCCGCCGGCTGGCCGCCTCTTGTTCTGCCGCCGTGAGTGCGATCAAGGGGTCTGCATCGGTCAGCCGCTCCACCGTGGCGGCGGCCTCGCGGACAGCGGCGTCTGCCTGCTCCGTGACGCGTTCAATCTCCGCTTGCAGCGTGGTTTCGATCGCCTGCTCCCGACGCTGGTGCTCTTCGACGCTGTAGAGGCGCTGCCCGCCCGGCGTGAGCTTCGCCCGGTCGGCGTCTGCCTGTTCGATCGCTCGCCCAATGGTGCGGACGTCGCGGAGCTGGGCGTCGGTGAGGATCTCCGTCTTAGTGGTCATTGGTGGGTGCTCCTTCGTGTGAGGTGCCCCGGCCGGCGTGAATGGGGAGAGAGGCACCGGCGCCGGCCGGGCGGAAGACGAAACGGAGCCGAGCCCTCCCCAGGTCTCCGGCTCCGCCGCGCCGTCAATCCGATGCTCGCCGGTCAAGCTGGCGGCTGCGCACCTTCTCCCGGCGCTGGTGCTCGCGGGCGGTGATCGCGGCGTCGAGGTCGCCCACGGCGAACAGCATCCCCAACGGCGTCTGCTCGTGGGGCAACAGCCCCGAGCGCGCCCACTGGCGGATGCTCTGCTCACTGACGCCAGCCATACGCTGGCTCCTTGTTGTGTTGAATACTCAACTCTACACAAAGTGTACCAAAGGCGCCGGACGGTCGTCACTCGGAAGGCGTCAAGTAACGTGCGTCGCCCCTGCAGGCCGCGTATGCTGCCCCCGCACTCTGCAGGGGCGACGCCTATGTGGGTTCCCGTCCGTGG
>MWVY01000149.1_pt1 | contig 16648 bp, 15 predicted proteins | sample 1047251 | NCBI WGS metagenome assembly MWVY01 (sample SAMN06349983, study PRJNA376086) | soil metagenome | isolation source: MS7-5 sample Antarctic (ecotone) soil | place: Antarctica | collected 2015-01-13
TCCGCCCCGAGTTCAAGCTGTGGATGTCCACGAACAACAAGCCGGTGATCTACGGGACAGACGATGCCATATGGGACAGGATCAGGATGATCCCCTTCACCCGGCGCTTCTCAGGCGCGAAGGCGGATACCGGGTTGCCGCGCAAGCTGAGGGCCGAGTTGCCCGGCGTGCTGGCGTGGATGGTCCGCGGGTGTTTGGACTGGCAGCACGACGGACTGGGCGAACCCAAAGGGGTCAAGGATGCCACCGCGGGCTACAGGGCCGAGATGGACGCCCTGGCCGCGTTTTTCGAGGACCGGTGCGTGGTCCACCCGAAGGCCGAGGTCCCGGCCACCCCGCTCTACAAGGCTTACCAGGAATGGTGCGCCGACAACGGCGAGGCTGACGAGAGCCAACGCCGCTTCGGAGGCCGTCTAAGGGAGCGCGGGTTCGTGAGCTTCACGTATACGGCAGGGCCGCACATGGATCGCAAGGGTTGGCGCGGCATCGGCCTCCGCGACGACCGCCACGGCGGCGGTCCTGGGGGCAGCGGTCCGCCCCCAGAACAAACCGTTACACCGGACGATCAAAAACGAGCAAGCAGCGCCAAGCGCGATCAAGGCGCGTACAACACACCGGAAACGGGCGCGAAAGGTCCGGGTCCGGATGATCTACCGGACGATTGTCCGGGCGGAGAAGTCCGCATAGGTACGGGCAATGCGGCGGAGTTGACGGACGGGCCGGATGATCCCGGACGGAAAAACAACAACTCTCCTAGAAAACCCTCTCGCGAAGAAGGGTTGTTGAAAAAAGGTCCGGAAGGTCCGGTTCGCCCGGTATCGGGTGTCGTCACGCCGCGTGACACCCGCAAGCTGGCGCCCCTGGTCAGGGCCGTGTTCGAGGAAGAACGGAGCGGACCGGCGAAGAACCTCCGGCTCTACCGCGCAGGGCAGACGACGCTCGCGTTCCTCACGAACAGCGTCCTTGGAGCTATGGGCGTGGAGTGGGGGAGCGAAGCAGGCATGGACCCGGTCGAGCGCCGCGGGTGGGAGCAGGTCGTTGCGTCCGTCGCCGATGAGGGGGCAGCATGAGTTTCTACAGCGGACATGACCGCATCGAGGGCGTAGTCGAGACTTGGGCCGCGGAGAGGGGCGGGTAGATCGGCCTGACGAACTATGTGCTCCATGCACAGAGCGAGTAACCGACCTGCCCATCAGGGGGGAGGGGTCACGACGAAAGGAGCGAGGATGAAGGGTAGACGGAGCAAGAAGAACCCACGCGACCCGCGGACCTGGTCGAATCGGGAGATCGAGGGGGACAGTGAGGGCTATGTCGAGGCGCAGCAGGCGTCCCGGGAGGATCGGGCCGCGGCGGAGCAGGAGCGGCGCGACACTGACGACCTGGAACGCTTCACCGAGCGCTTCGTCCGTGACGGAGGTAGGCGGAGCGAAGCCGCCGCAGCTTTCTGGACGGACCGGGCTCGTAGGGCCGCAGAAGCCGCAGCACTCGAGGCGGAACAGGCCGACGCCGCAGCTTCGGCGACAACCCGCCGTCGCGTTCGGGGTGCTCTCTAGCTTCCCGGCAGCGCCGCGAGGATCGGTCCTGACGGCCAGCGCGGGGTCCCCGAGGGGTGTAGGATGGGGTATACGCACCCGTGTACAGGAGGGTACGTGTGGGGGAACACCGTGGGGTACGACGTATACCGCTCAGGGAGGCTGCCGATGCTCTGGGCGTCAGCAAAGATGCCCTAAGACAGCGCATAAGGCGCGGTACTCTCGACTCCGATAAGGGGGGGGACGGCAGGGTGTACGTGTACCTGGACCCCTCCGCGTACGGGTACCTGGATCCCTCTGCGGGCGCAGCACGCCCCGGTGCCGGAGGCGTCGTGGATGAGCTGCGGGACCGGGTGCGTTATCTGGAGCGCCAGGTCGAAGAGGAACGCGACGCCCGCCGGAGGGCCGATACCCTGCTGGCCCGACTGATGGATCGCATACCTGAACTGGAAGCTCCTACAGAGTCCTCGTCAGACGAGCCGGGATCACCCGAGACGGGCGCGGAGGAAGCGGAGAGGTCAGAGCCACACCCCGATGCGCTAGGCGCCCAGGAGGACGTAAAGCGGCCCTGGTGGCGTAGGGTGTTCGGTCGATAGGAAGAAAGGAGGATGGCTGTGGATAACGAAGACGCCGAGAGAAAGGACAGTGCTCCGGACATCGCCGGAGAAGAGAGACAAACCTTGGCAAGACACCACTTGGCGGTAAAGCTGGGCATAGACCCCAGGCTCGCGGAGTACTTACTTGAACTTCGCCAGAGGATAGAGAAGCTAGAGGATAGGCAGGGTTCTTCGTAGTGCCCCGTCCCGATGCCCCAGGCCCGCAGGAGGGCGCACGGAGGGCCTGTTGGCGCAGGAAGTTAGGCAGCTAGATCGGAGCATAAAGACGTGGCAGGGATCACCCCCCAAGAGTTCGTCGCCAAGTGGGGCGCGAGCACGCTTACGGAGAAGGCTTCCTCGCAGCCGCACTTCGAGGACTTGTGTCGTCTCCTGAATCAGCCCACCCCGACCGACGCAGACCAGACCGGCGAGTTCTACACCTTCGAGAAGGGCGCGGAGAAGACGCCGGGTGTGACCAGCGGCAAGCGCGGTTGGGCCGACGTGTGGAAGAAGGACTGCTTCGCCTGGGAGTACAAGGGACCACACGCCAACCTCGACAAGGCTTTCCAGCAGCTGCAGCAGTACCAGGGGGCGCTAGGGAACCCGCCCCTATTAGTGGTGTCGGACATACAGACGATCAAGGTTCATACCAACTTCAACAACTCGGTCAAGCGGGTAACGTCCTTCTCGCTCAATGATCTCCTGGTCCCCGAGAAGCTCGACCAGCTCAGGCGGGTGTGGACCAAGCCTGAGGCTTTTCGCGTTGACGAGACGCCCGAGCAGGTCACGGAGAAGGCGGCCCAGGAGTTCGCGAGGCTTGCAAGGCTGCTTCGCCAGAAGGGTGAGAATCCAGACCGCGCCGCGCACTTCTTGATCCGGATCCTGTTCTGCCTGTTCGCCGAGGACGTACGGCTGCTGCCGGAGGACCTATTCAGCAAGCTGGTCGCAGCGACGCGTACCAGGCCCGGAGAGTTCACAGCGCCGCTACGCCAGTTGTTCGGCGCCATGCAGACCGGAGGCTTCTTCGGAGCGGATCGTATACCGCACTTCGACGGTGGGCTGTTCGACAACAACGAAGTTCTAGAGCTCGACGCTGAAGGGCTGCGGATACTGAGCCGCCTGACCAGTCTGGACTGGGGCAGCATAGAACCTGCCATCCTGGGCACACTGTTCGAGCGTTCGTTGGACCCGAGCAAGCGCTCCCAGCTGGGCGCGCACTACACCAGCCGAGAGGACATACTTGCCATCGTTGAGCCCGTGCTGATGGCTCCGCTGCGCCGCAAGTGGGATGAGGCGCAGGAACAGGCACGAAGCCTTGTAGAGCGCCGGGACGCTTCTATCGGGGGACAGCGCACGCAGCGGCACAACGAACTCACAAGGTTGCTGACTAGCTTCGTTGAGGATGTAGCGGCAACTCGCGTACTCGACCCCGCTTGCGGCAGCGGCAACTTCCTGTACGTCGCGCTCAAGCAACTGCTGGACTTGGAAAATGAAGTTATCACCTTTGCGCGCGAGGTAGGCCTGACAGCCTTTTTCCCGAAGGTGGGCCCGGAGCAGGTGCACGGCATAGAGATCAACGAGTACGCGCACGACCTGGCCGCGGCTACCGTGTGGATCGGCTACATCCAGTGGCTGAGGGACAACGGGTTTGGGCGTCCGGCAGAACCGATCCTCAAGCCCCTGGAGACGGTCACGCAGATGGACGCGATCCTCGCGTACGATGAGCAAGACAACCCAACAGAACCGGAGTGGCCCGAGGCAGACGTGATCGTCGGCAATCCGCCGTTCCTGGGCGGAAAGCGGATGCGGACGGAGCTTCACGACGCCTACGTGGACGATCTGTTCGCGCTCTATCGCGACCGAGTGGCACGCGAGGCAGACCTCGTAACCTACTGGTTCGAGAAAGCACGGGCAGCAATCGCTGCGGGAGTGGTGAAGCGCGTCGGGTTGCTAGCGACCAACTCCATACGGGGCGGGGCGAACCGGAGGGTGCTGGCACGCATCCGGGAGAGTGGCGGAATCTTCTTCGCTGAGTCGGACCGGCCCTGGATCTTAGACGGCGCGGCCGTTCGCGTCTCCATGGTCGGCTTCGACAACGGATCGGAGACTGAGAAAACGCTCGACGGCGCACCCGCCACCGCGATAAACCCCGATCTCACCGGAGCGCTGGACCTCACAGAGGCTAGACCTCTCCGCGAGAATCTTGGCATAGCCTTCATGGGCGATACTAAAGGTGGACCGTTCGACATCCCCGGCGACCTTGCCCGCCAGATGCTCGCTGCTACCGGCAACCCGAACGGTAGGCCAAACTCTGACGTGGTGCGTCCCTGGGTCAATGGCTTGGATATCACCCGCCACCCGCGTGGCTTCCACATCATTGATTTCGGCGTCGAGATGAGTCTGGAGGACGCTGCCCTCTACGAAGCACCCTTCGAGTATGCCAACGAACACGTTCGCCCGGCCAGAGAGAAGAGCCGTACGACGAAAGACGAGTGGTGGCTACACGAAAGACCGCGGGTAGATATGCGCTATGCGCTTGAGGGGTTGCCACGCTTCTTGTGTACACCACGGGTTGCCAAGCATCGGCTCTTTGTATGGCTCCAAGCTGGCACGCTACCTGACTCAGCAACGATCGCCTTTGCTCGCACCGACGACTACTTCTTCGGAGTGCTGCACTCGGGGGCGCACGAGCTGTGGGCGCTCAGGATGGGAACGTTTCTGGGTGTTGGCAACGATCCGCGCTACACACCGACAACCTGCTTCGAGACGTTCCCGCTGCCGTGGCCTCCAGGCGAGGAACCATCTGTCGACCCGCTCGTCGAGTCCATAGCCGATGCTGCGCGCGCACTCGACCACCTACGCAGCAAACGGCTGAATCCTGAGGGAGCTTCTGAAGCGGAGCTCAAGAAGCTAACGCTCACTAACCTGTACAACGACCATCCAATGTGGTTGGAGAACGCGCACGAACGGCTGGATGAGGCGGTGTTCGCCGCGTACGGCTGGCCTCCGGATATATCTGACGAGGATATCCTCAAGAACCTGCTCGCGCTCAACCTGGAACGGTACGAGCACGACGCTGCCGAAAATCCGCTTGCAGGATCGTGATGGCCCTGGTCCTATGCTGAGCGCATTCTTATGTACAGCCCGGCGGGTATCAGAGAGTGGTGTACATAAGACACTGATAATACCCGCTCGTATTATGGCCCCTCCTAGGATATGCCCTCTGGGACGGTGCGATGGGGCGGGGCGAACTTCGCCTTTACGGCGTTCTCGGAAGTTCGCACGGGGCTTCGAGAGGTGGCATCATGCTTGCGGTGGAAAGGCATTTCCCGCCGAGCTCTGTAGGCGGGGGGAAGGAGGAGCAGTAGTATGCGGTTTGTGGTCACTCTAGACGGCTCTAATGTCGCAGCGATGTCACCAGAGCGGCTCGGCCAGGTATTCGAGCAAATGATTATTCCTGGCATAGAGCAACTCGATCAATGGGAACAAGAAGGAAAGGTTCACGGCGGTGCCTATCCCGCTGGGAGGGGTGGCGTTTTCATGATTGATGCCGACTATACTTGACACATTGGGTGCTATACGTGACACTGGGCCGCTAGGGAAGACTGGTCGAGGGCACGCGTACGATCGGTGTGTTTTACCCCCTCTGAAGAGGGGGAGTTGGGCGGAAGGAGGGAGAAGCAGTGAATAACGGAGACGCAGTCAAGATGCGAATGGCCCGGCCCGAGGATTTCGATGAATGTGTGGAGATCCTTCCAGAAGAATGGCAAATATCCCCGATGAAGGCGCGGCTTGGCTACCTATTGATGAGCCGTAACGCGATCATCGCCATGGATGACAATGGGAAGGTCGACGGGTTTGTGGAGCTCGAGATCGACTTCTTCGACAACAATACTGTCTATCTACGGACTGGTGTCGTTCGGCCCGAAAAGCGCAATCAAGGCATCGGCACTGCGCTTCTGGACTCGGCGATCGCCTATGCGCGGGGGTTGGGCGCGAGGCGGATTTTTACAGACGTTATCGGGGAGACGGACTTCGAGATCATCGGGGTGCGCGATGCCACGATAACGGGTCTCAACAACCGTGGTTTTGAAGTCGCGGGCTATATCGAGAACATGCACGATGAATCAGATGCAAGATACGAGGTTTATTCCCTCCCAATCCACTATGAGCGCGAAAGCGAGGTCTGAGGCGCGAAATGACAGCGTACATGAAGCCCCTCATCGTGACTGAAGATAGACCGAACATCATCCCCCCGCTCCATGCAGTTCGCGATATGAACGTGGTACTAAGCGGGTGCGGCGAAAGCAGCGGGAAAGAAGGACAATACGCCGCCATAAAGGACGGCAAGGACGGCAAGGAAGGAAAGGATGTCGAGGCGCCCCCTGTTAGACAAGCATCGGAGGTCAGTCACCCGCTAGCCTAGCCCTCGCACTTCCACGTCGCCGGCGACCCTATGTGTAGCTCTGTTTTGTGAGCGCCGCCGTCGAGTGCGACGTCGACCGGCGCTCAGCGAGCGCCCGGGTAATGATGAACGTAGGGAGAAGAGGCGCAACGACAGTAACGCTTCGAACATCTCTCGATGCCGACGCGAAGCGCCGTTTGCTGCACAGGACGTCGTTATGGGCACTCCACTGGAGGACGCTTGCGCACGATCGAGGGCGTAAACGAACGTTCGACGTACGTTGATGAGCTTGCCCCCAGCGCGCGCTCGGATGTTTAACGGCGGTGGGGGACATGACACCACTCGTCCACTCGTAATTGCGCCGCCCGGTGACGGGATTGCGGACGCTGTCGAGCGGGAGTTGGCGACAAACGCTGCTGCCTACTTCCGGATCCGCACCACCGATGATGCCACGATTACTGCCCAGCCCGGACAACCGAAAGTCGTTCTGACATCTCATAGTGGAGAAACGCTCCGGATCGGCGATGTGAGATGGATTCTCTACCGCGGTCCTCCTGGATGCGCTCCGACGGTGGAACCGGCGTCGCGGTCGTACGTCGTTGATGAGTGGCATGCGTCACTCGCTTTTCTAGGCAATTTTGCCCGCTGCCGCGTAATCAACAGACCTCATCCGGTCGGCGAACGTTACCGTACGACGAGGATCGGCGAACGCCTTGTAGCAACACAATCCTCGCAGCGGGCGGGGCTGCGAGCACTCGGCGTGTCCGCGATCACGAATGCTCGAGACCCGTCAGTCGGCGAATCAGCGTATGCGTTCCTAGCGAGTGCGCCAGCTTCTGCACATGCGCTACAAAGGGCTCGAGCCGGGCGCGAGCTGTTGACGTTGTACTGTCCCCGGACTCGTGCTGTTTGGGGAGCGTGGGTTCTCGATGGGGACGTAATCTTTGCGGGGCGTTGGTCCAAACCGCGCTACGACCTCGTTGAGGACGCGCTCCCAGGGCGCGGACGCCGCGTGCTGGAGTTCCTCGATGACGTGTTGCGAAACACGCTTTGTTTTGTTTGGTTGATCGAGCCCGAAGGTCGGCATGAATGGCTCTATGGCGGCTCGGATCGTTTCGCGGCAAGCCCTCAAGATTCCGCTAGCGCGGATCGAATTGCGGCGGACGTTCTCGCTTACCTTGAACGATGAAAGCGACGCGACGCAAAATCGTCTGCGTTGGAATCACGAGCGACGACACGTTCGCTTACACGGTTCACCGAGCGCGCGAACTCGCGAGGAACGAGCCGATCGTCGTCGACCTCGCAACATTCCGCTTGGGCGCCCGAATCCATTACGACGCATATTGTAACGAATGGAAGCTAGAGTCACCTGAATCGAGCGTGCGTCTGACGCCGTCGTTGAACGCTTATCAACGCTTTATTCCGATAGCGCAAGACCTTGGCGCGCCTGACGATGAGCGCGTGCCGCTTTTACTTGCCGAGCGGGCGGTCGAGATCATACTCGACAGTGACTTTTTTAGGTGCGTAATCAACCCGCTGTGCGCCGGCTGGCAAAATGGGATAAGGACGTTGCACTACGCGTTCCTACAGAAGATCGGATTTTCGGTCCCTCCGTATATAGTTACGAACGATCCTAAGGCAGTTGAGGCCTTCCGCCGCCGTCACGGAAGACTGCATGTGAAATCAGTGAGTCATCACCGAACGATTGGGCGCGAGCTAACAGCGGAACGTCTGAGCGAGTCGCGTGAACAGATACGTGTGACCCCCTGCCTCATCCAGAAGCTGATCATTGGCGATGACGTGCGCATACACGTTGTGGATCGCGCGTGTTTCGCTATTCTCATTCGGTCAGATGCGGCAGACTATCGATACGCCCGCGGCAGCGTGGATTTCACCCCTACCGATGTTCCTGCTAATGTCGCCAAGAAGTGCGTACGGGCCACGGCCGCTCTTGGCTTGCGGTTCGCAGGCATTGACATGAAGATATGCGAGACCACAGGACGCTGGTACTGCCTTGAAGTAAACCCGATGCCGGGGTACTCCGGATACGACGTGCGGATGAGCGGCATCATCTCCGAGGCGCTGATCGAGGCGCTTGAATCTGCATAGCTGGCTTGTAAAGGTGTCAAGCTTGGGATTAGCTGGACGTGGCGATCCGATGAAGGAGGATGAAGGCAAGGTATAAGGATAGCCGCCTGCCAACCCGACCACGCCACCACCTAGTGCAATCGCCAGGGCGATCACCAGGGCCGTCGACGTCCGAAGATCCTGCGCCACCACGCCCTCTGTAGCCTTCTGAGCCTCTCTCCTGTTGGAGATAGAGTCTCCAACCCTCTGCCTTCCTCTCGACCGTCTGAGGCGATTCTCGCGCCTCTGGTCGTTTTTTGTCTGCGATTAACTGTTCTCCCTTTTTCCTTCCGCTTAAGGCAACACCATAGGCGTGCAACACTCTGGTCTCCTTTTTTGGCAATCGTTCAAACGAAATGGCACGCGTTCGTGATTCTCGAGTAGCGAAGCTGCCCTCTTTTTTAGGGTTGCCTATTAATAACAATGGGTGTCGGCGCTCCTGGTGTTGGCTTTTGCCGCGTGAACGTTCACGCACTCGAGGCCCGCCCTCTTTTTTAGTACTGATTAATCGCAACATCCTCACGGAAGTAAATCGGAAATGATGCGGAAAAATTCCGGCCAACTTCCGAGAAACCCGATTAGCGGAAGTTCCGTCGATGAAGTACTCATAAGAGTAATTCTCCGAAGTTCGCGGTAGCAAGCAACCCATCAGATGCAGCGCCAAGCACCCCACACCGGCATGGCTCAACCCCTTCGGCGTCGAAAGGCGGCGACTAAGTAGTGTTCGTTGCGCCGTTATGTATCAAGGGCTTGCGACTCGTAACGGCGCAACTACCAGAGAAATCCTGGCCCATCGGACCGGGGCTCACCCGAACTTCGCCATGACGGAGTTCTAAGAAGTTCGCCCGCAGAAGTAGCCACCTGGCAGATGCGCTTGTTCCCTCGCGGGAGGAGTCGGGGTTAGTGGCTCTCCTTGCGCCACTCTTTCTCTTTGAGCCAATCCTCGTACTTCTGGCCGTTGGGCATGGTGGCACCTTCTAGGGAGGAGGCTTCTTGCTCTAACTCATCGTTGGTGATGCCCCTGGCCTCGCTCAGGTCGGCCCCTCTCAGGTAGGCCGCGAACAGGTTGGCATGGCTCAGGTCGGCCCCTCTCAGGTCGGCCTCGCCCAGGTCGGCCACGGTTCCCCTGAACAACTCGAGGGCCACGCTCGGGTCGGCGACGGCCTCGGGCACTTGCTCAAAGTCATGAGGTGCACCGCTCAGGTCGGCCCCGCCCAGGTTGGTGTTCCTCAGGTTGGTGTTCCTCAGGTCGGCCGCGAGCAGGTTGGCCCGGACCAGCTCGGCCCGGCTCAGGTTGGCATGGCTCAGGTTGGCCCCTCTCAGGTTGGCATGGCTCAGGTGGGCGTCGCTCAGGTCGGCCCGGCTCAGGTTGGCATGGCTCCGGTCGGCCCCTCTCAGGTTGGCCTCGGCCCGGCTCAGGTCGGCCCCTCTCAGGTCGGCCTCTCTCAGGTCGGCCCCTCTCAGGTCGGCCCCTCTCAGGTCGGCCCCTCTCAGGTTAGCGGACATGAGGCTAACTACCGGCTTGCCCCTATGTATCAGCCCCGCCTCGTATAAGAACTGTAGCAAGATACGCTTACGATCAGGTTCCAGGCCCTCCAACACGGCCAACGTCTGCGCTCGTACCACCGTACTCAAGTTGTCGCCGGGATTAGCTCCGCGTAACGGCCGCTCGATTAGTAAGGTACCCACCTGCTCCAAGTAGTTCTGCAAAGCAGTTTCATGCGCACGCTGGTCCTCGAGCTCTCGTTGCTGCTTCAAGTTCCTACGTGTTAAGCGAAGATTTATGAGGCCGACCGCAGCAGTTATGGCCGCGACCACCCCAGCCACGATTAGTACGTAAACCTGTACGGCATCCTTCCGGTCCGTCGCGTCCTGCGGGTTGATGTAATAAACCAGTGCTTTCCAGCCGAACCAGGAGATACCAAGGCTCACCGCAATCAGCAGCGCAAGCCCGAGTGCTGCCGCAGCGGCTACTAACCTGTGCCTGTTTATCCAGCTCCAGCGCATCACGCCGTCATTATGATGAAGTCACAGAAAGGTACAAACGGTTATTCACACTACTGCGTGGAAGGGGCGTTCTCGGAAGTCCACTTGCAGGATCCTGCATAGATCGCCCCCGAGAGCCGCGAGAATGGCGTATGAGGGCCTGCACGCCGCGTGCGCCGGGTCTACATCTTGTGGTGGTGCATGAAGATGCAGGGAGGCGAATAACCCTGGCCTCGAACGAACGCGTCCGATGCTCCATACTTCCCTCGTAGGGAGGAATGCAGGGTGGATCAAGAGCAACAGGACGGGCAACAGCAACAGCCTCGCTGGCGGCCTACTAGAAAGCAGATCCTGTGGGCGGGCAGCATCACGACCATAGCATTCTTGCTCATCGTGATCTGCGGCTACCTGTTCGGGTGGAAGTGGACAGGCCTTGTGGCAGCCGCCAACTACCCTAAGAAGACGCTCTGGGACTGGCTAGATCTCCTGATCGTGCCCGTTGTGCTAGCGATAGGAGGATACCTATTCACCCGGTCGGAGAGCCAGCGAACGCAGGAGGACACCGATCAGCAGCGATCTTTAGACCGCGAGTTAGCAGATGAGCGCCGGCAGGACGACATGCTTCAAGCATACCTGGATGGGATGTCGCAACTGCTAACCGATAAAGACCGGCCACTACATAGGGCGCAGCGGGGCGACAATCTCAGCGCGGTAGCGCGGGCGCGGACCTTGACGGTGCTTACGAGGTTGGACGGCGAACGTAAGGGGAGCGTTGTCCTGTTCTTGTTCGAATCCGGACTGATCGGCAAGGACCGCGTTGTACTCCCTCTTGCTGGGGTTGACCTAAGCGGAGCCTACCTGATCAAGTCCTACCTGTTCGAGGCTAACCTCAGCGGGACCAACCTCAGCGGGGCTACCCTCAGCAAGAATAACCTGATCGGGGCTGACCTCCGTAGGGCCGACCTGAGCTGGATCATCCTGGAAGGCGCCGACCTGAGTAATTGCGACCTAAGCGAGGCCGTCCTGGAAGGGGCCGATCTGTTCAACTCCAAGCTGAACGGGGCCAAGCTGAACGGGGTCATCCTGTTCGAGGCCAACCTGAGTAATTGCGGCCTCGGCGGGGCCGACTTCAGTAAGGCCAACCTGATCGGAGCCGACCTGACCGGAGCCAACCTGAGCGAGGCCAACCTGATGGGGGCCAACCTGTACCAAGCCGACCTGACGGGGGCCAAAGGATGGACTTATGCGCAGTTGAGGGCAGCTAAGTCCCTCGAAGGAGCCACCATGCCAGATGGGAAGATCCTCGGAGGCGAAGCCTACCCCGATGGAGCGACCTTTGATGAGTGGGTCAAAGACAGAGAGGGCCACAAAGAGGCCGGAGAGAACGAATAAGGGCCACCGGGGAGGATGGGGAGCGGCGGCCCTGATGGGCGGATTGTACCGTGCGGGCCTACTCGCCCTGGCCGTCGCCCTGGTAGTACCGAAGCTGGTCGAGGTAGTCGCGGCTGCTATCAAACAGCCATCCATCATCATCGGGATCACCGTCCGGCGCGCCCTCCGGTAGAGGCGGCAGATCAGGCTCCAGCGCCTCAACTTTTTCTCTTGCGGCTTGCTGTAAGGTTTCCAGCCGCTCGTCCAGTGGGGCCAGTTCGGCGTTCAACTCAGCGGCCAGGGTCTCCAGTTGCGGGCGATACCGGGCGTAAATCTCTTCAGCTTCGGCCTTGACCGCTTCGATGGACTCACGCTCGCCAGCGATGGCATCCTCGACCGCCTCTTCGACTACCTCTTCGGCTTCGGTCTCACACCATGAAACCTTCCGCGACAGATCGAAGTCCCGAAACTGCGAGGCGTGTTCGTAGACGATGTGCCGGAGCAGGCCAGGGTCTAGCTCTTCCATCGCGTCCAGCTCAACCGCGCCGGAGTCGGGAGCCGCCGGATAGTTGGCAGCTTGCTCCGCTGTCATTACGATGGGCTGGACGCGGACATCGTACTCCGTGCCGTACCGCTCCGACCAGAACTCCAGGTGCCGTGCCATCTGTTTTGGCATGTTCCTTCCGGCGGCATCGTAGTCGGAAACGTAGAGGACACGACACGGCTTCTGAAGCCGCGCCACGCGGTCACGGAGCAAGCCGACCATCGCCGTGATCGACTGGTAGCCAGCGCCGGAAACGTAGTTCGCACCGAGAGACTGGCACAGCGGAACGAGAACATCGTTCATGGTGGTCTTTTCGGCCCAGACTTCGACGTGGTACGGCTGCAAGATTTCCTCGTAAACGTAGCCAGCTGCCTCCGTTTCCACGTCCAGTAGTGGGAGCAACTGGCGCAGGCCAGGGTTGATGCGAGCAAGGCGGTTGGTATCCGACTCGTATGCCCATTCAGGCGTCCAGCCGTAGCCATCCATAAACTCGTTCGGGGCCGGATTGCGCCGGTCTACGATGGCTTCGGGATCGACCAATCCGAGGTAGCGGGCGTGGCGGCTTGCCTTCTGTAGATAGTCCCAACTGTTCTTGTCGTTCTCGTAGAGTTTGCCATCGGGACGCAGAACATCACCACGCGAAACAAGCCGGTAGTGAATGCGCCGAAGATGGGCACCGCGACTCTGGCCGAACACTTCCGCGAACCATTCCCCTTGTGCCCTGTCTGTTTTCGAGCCTGAGTAGAACGGGTCTTTGTCGGGCGAGAGAACCAACAAATCCTCTTTGATACGCGGTTTGCGTCCACCATTTTCAGACCACACCGCTTGCTGCAAGGTTCGTAGCCGCTCGTATGGTGTCTCGCCCATCTCTCTCTCCTTTCGTCGTAGGCCGGAGCGGATAACCCCGGCCCGATTGACCTACCTACGCGCGGCACCGTCGGCACGGATACGCCACCGTGCGCTCTACGCCGTCCTCTTCGACGCCGAGATACACCCAACCATCCAAGCACGCGCAGGGGCGATCCTCGCGGCGCTGGCGGGGTCCCCGGCGGCTGCCGTGCGCGATGGCGATCGCGAAGATGTGCTTGCACGGCACATCGTTTGCCACCCCGAAGTGTTCGAAGTCGGGGCACGTACACGTCTCGGCGTCCAGGTCCACACGCCAGAACCCGCCCTGGCTGGACCGGATCGCCCAGGCGTCGCCCGCAAGATGGGCGAAGTCGGGCCCGCTGTTGTAGAGCATCAGCCCGCGTGTGGTCCTCTCCTGAATCGCCCGCCAGCGGTCCTCGCGGGTGGTGGGTTCGTGCGCGTGTTGCGCTATCCTTGCTTCGTCCATCGGGGTCCTTTCCCTTTGGGCCGGGCCTCGGGGTGCTCTAACACCGCCGGGGCCATCTCTATGCCCCACCCATCTTACCAGATTATCGCGATACCCACCACGCTAATCCGGCTTTTCTAAGGGGTTTTTGTGTCTGCCTATCGCAATAACCGGCCCTTGTGTATCGCAAAAACCCGGTGTATGATTGCGGCGCATGACGACGGACGACAACAGAGAGGGAGGTGACACATGACCTTGGGACGCAACCTGCGCCGCCTCCGCCTGGAACGCGGGTTCAAGCAGGACGAGCTAGCCAAGGCCGCCCGGTCCTCGCAGCAGACGATCTCCGAACTCGAGACCGGGCACCGGAAGGGAGCGCAGACGAGGACGTTGGAGAAGCTGGCCGGCGCCTTGGGCGTATCCGTCGGGGCGTTCTTCGCCGACGGCGACGGGTCCACGCCACCAGTACCACCACGGCCGAGGACGCCGAAGGTGGACGAGACGGAGGTCCGGTTCGATAAGCGCTTCGCCGCAACCGACGTGTCCAACGCCAAGCAGCTGCAGGAGACGGTTGGGGCCGAGTTCGACGCGATCCGGTCATACACCAAACTACTCAAGGCCGCGGGCGTGGGGGAGGACAACTTCCGGCTACGCCTTGCGCGCCGGCACCAAGCTGAGGCGAAACGGCGGCTCTATGCCATCACGTCCCGTGCAACGGACCTGGCGATCAACGCCGAGTTCGGGGGCGATCGGGAGATCCACGACACCGTAGCCGAGTACGTCGGCCGTGCCGAGGAAGCCGACGCGTACCACGGCGCCGAGGAAGCCCGGAGTCGGGCGCACCCGGAGGCCGGATAGGACCATGCAAGTCGATGTTGGAAAGCAGCCCCAACCGGTTAAGGAGCGGGCGGGGCGTGAAACAGGAAAAGAGGTTCCTGTATGAGTAGAGAATACACCACGAACGGCGGAGAGGGTAGGGGGAGTCCCGATACCCAACGCGCCGCCGAGCAATACCTACGTGCAGGGGTGATGGTGATCCCGGTCGCCGCCGGAGAGAAGAACCCCAACCGTCCCCACTGGCAGAAGGAGCGCCACACCATCGAGGACGTTGGGCGGTTGTGGAACAACGGCCAGGGCCTCGGCGCACTCTGGGGCGAGCCATCCGGCGGGTTGGTCGATGTTGATTTCGACTGGCCGGAGGCGCGGCGGGGCGCAAGGCACATCCTGCCCGAAACGCGCACGTTCGGGCGGCCAAGCGCCCCGGAGTCGCACTGGATATACCGTGCCACGGGTACGGTCCCCAAGACCAAGCGCTTCAAGATCGGCGGCAACGGAGACGACCGGAGCGTCGTCGAGGTCCTCTCGACCGGGACGCAATCGCTAATCCCGCCGAGCCTCCACGATAGCGGGGAGCGGAGGGAGTGGTACAGGGAGCAACCCGCCGTCGAGGTCGACGGGGTGGCGCTCATGGAGGGCGTCGCGGACGTGGCTACCGCCGCGCTCCTGGTGAGGAACTGGCCCGGCAAGGGTGCGCGGAAGGACTACGTCATGGCCGCCACCGGCTACGTCGGGCGTCACCTACCCAGGCGGCGGGCGGAGCGGGTCATGGAGGCCGCGATCGCCGTCAGCGGTGATGAGGAAGCCAGCGGGCGATTAAGGGACGTTCGGGACACCCTGGACGCCCTCGACAACGGGGGCGCGGTGACGGGCGGGCCGACCCTCGACACGCTCACGCCGGGTGTGGTGGATCAGCTACGCCGTTGGCACGGGTGGGGTGCCGAGTACACCGGCCAGCCCAACCTCAGCCTCGCAGACGCACCCGCGTATAACCTGACGGACCTGGGGAACGCGGAGAGGCTGATAGCCCGCCACGGCGACGATCTCCGCTACGTCCATCCGTGGAACAGGTGGTTGGTGTGTGACGGCACGCGCTGGAAGCCCGACACCAGCGGAGAGGTCGAGCGCAGGGCGCGGGCGACGGTCCGGGCCATCTATGCCGAGGCCGAGAACGCAGACGACAAGGATGAGCGCAGGGCTATAGCCCGACACGCGACGGCATCCGAGTCCAGGAGCAGGATTGACGCCATGATCGCCCTCGCACGGTCGATGGCTCCGGTTGCACCCGACGATCTCGACGCGGCCCCGTGGCTCCTGAACGTCCAGAACGGCACCGTAGACCTACGGACCGGGGACCTACGGGAGCACCGCCGCGAGGACCTGCTAACCAAGATCGCCGGTGCCGGGTACGACCCGGGCGCCGACGCGCCAAGGTTCGCACAGTTCCTACAGGAGATATTCGACGGTGAGGTGGCCCTGATAGCGTTCGTCCAGCGGTTCGCCGGGTACTCCCTCACGGGTAGCACAGAGGAACGCGCGTTCGCCATCCTCCACGGGACCGGCAAGAACGGCAAGAGCACGCTGGTCGAGTTGCTGCAGGACGCGATGGGCGATTACGCCCGTAACACCGATGTCGAAACGGTCCTCCGCAGGCGGAATGCGGGAGTGGGTAACGACGTGGCGGCCCTCAAAGGCGCGCGGTTTGTTTCCACAGCCGAGGTCGAGCAGGGGCGCGCCCTGGCGGAGAGCAAGGTCAAGAACCTGACCGGCTCGGACACCGTGACCGCCCGGTTCCTGTTCGCGGAACCCTTCGACTTCCGCCCCGAGTTCAAGCTGTGGATGTCCACGAACAACAAGCCGGTGATCTACGGGACAGACGATGCCATATGGGACAGGATCAGGATGATCCCCTTCACCCGGCGCTTCTCAGGCGCG
>MWVY01000150.1_pt1 | contig 16407 bp, 16 predicted proteins | sample 1047251 | NCBI WGS metagenome assembly MWVY01 (sample SAMN06349983, study PRJNA376086) | soil metagenome | isolation source: MS7-5 sample Antarctic (ecotone) soil | place: Antarctica | collected 2015-01-13
GCTGTAGAGATGCTCTGTAATAAATCTTGCTTATTAGAATCGGTTAATACATTAAATCTTAAAGCATGTTCCAGCAGATGAGTAAAGTACCGTAGAAACTGTTTTTGTTTCTCCCTTCCAAGCCTTGCCATCTCATCTATAAATTTTCCTTGATTTACAAGCTGGTATTTTAAAATTGAATTAAGCCATTCCCGCAAAAGATTATAGAAGTTTTCATCAGCATGCTGCAATAAATGCAATGCTTCCCTGTAATTGCCCTCACTCATGTTTGCAATTTGTTTTGCCTGTTCAGGAGTGCAGTTTTCGTTGTTTACCAGTGTCTCTTGAATTTCATTGTTTTCAATTGATTGAAATTTAATTAACTGGCATCTCGATAAGATAGTGGGTAAGATGGCAGATTCATTTTCAGCAACAAGAATAAAAAGCGTATTGTCCGGAGGCTCTTCTATTAACTTCAATAACTTATTTCCTTCTTTGCCTAAATACTCGGGCATCCATAGAATAAGAATTTTATAGCCGCTTTCAAAGCTTTTTAAGTTTAGCTTCCGCATTATATCATTGCACTCCTGGGCTGTTATATTTCCTTGTTTATTATCAGCACCAATGAATTGCAACCAATCATATACATTTCCATACAGATGTTTTTTTACAAATTCCCTCCATTCCGCAAAAAAATCACAGCTAAGCGGTGGTGAACCTGCTTTTTTTGTAATTACAGGAAAAGAAAAGTGAATATCAGGATGGATTAATTGATGTGCCTTGGTACACGAAGGGCAAGTGCCGCAGGAATCGTCCGAAATTTCAGATTTCAGATTTAAGATTTCAGATTTGTCAGTTGTAAACAAGGATATCGCCTTGTCAACTTGTGGAGAAGGACGGTTTGAGGTACATGTAATGAATTGTGCAAAAGCAATAGCAGTTGCTAAAGCTCCGCAACCTTCTTTTCCTAAAAATAATAAGGCATGACTGAGCCTATTTTGCTGCACCATTTCAACCAGGTGCTGCTTAACATGCTTTTGACCTATTACATCTTTGAACTGCATAATTACCCAGGATTCGTGGCAATTTTACAGAAAATATATAATTAACTGCTGAGTATTTGCTTTATAGTTCAACTCCATACATATAAAAGATAAAAGCTGTTAAAGCAGCTTCTAATTTTTTGGTGATATCTAAGGACTAGTTCAAATATTTTGTAACCTCATCACTCATTGGCTTCACCTTAGTTGGAAACACTTTTACCAGCTTTCCTTTTCCATCAATTAAAAATTTAGTGAAATTCCATTTTATTATAGGCTCTTCTGCACCAATTTTCTTTGCCTCCTGGGTTAAATATTTAAAGAGAGGATGAGCATCATTGCCTGTCACAGAAACTTTAGCTGCCATTGGGAAGGTAACTCCATAATTTCTTTTGCAGAACTCCTGTATTTGAGTGTTGGAGCCAGGTTCCTGGCCACCAAAGTTGTTCGCCGGAAATCCAACAATCACCAATTTGTCTTTATACTTAGTGTATAATTGTTGTAGCTCAGCATATTGTGGGGTATAACCACATTCTGAAGCGGTGTTGACAATTAATATTTTTTTTCCTTTGAATTTGGCAAAATCTATTGATTGTCCTTCCAGCCCGTTTACTTTGAATTTATAGATTGAAGGTGCAAATAGAAAAGTAGAAAAGATCATAGCTACGAGGATTGTTTTCATAAGTACAATTAATGAGGCAAAACTATGAAGGTTGCTTCAGGGTTATTGATATAAACTCTTAATGTTATGGTTTTGTTCAGGAATAGTTCTTCTTATTGTCTTTCATAAGCTCCTAAATCAGGTAAGCCAATAGGGCGTATGTTGCCATCCAAATCATTAAAAATCCCTGTATTAACTCCTTTATTAATTGCTGGTGAACCGGCTTTTAACCTGAAGTCGAATATTCTTTTCGCTGTATTAATGCTGTCAAACAGAGGTGGCTGGTCATTTATTGCAGCTATAATGTTTGCATTAGCAGGGGCTGTCTTTACCCTCCATAAAACATGATCGAAAGTTACGTTGAAAGCAGTATTTCCATTTTTTGCTACAACAACTTCATCTTCTACAATCCCTGTGTTTTCACTCCAGAAAATACAGTTTTGAAATAATGCAGAAAGGTTTGCTGAGGTTACAACATTGTTTTGACTGATGAAGTTGCTAATAAATAATACAGGATTTTTATGCTGTATATAATTATTAGATACTGCTGCTACAGTGCAATGTTTAAACACATAATTTCCGCCTTTCACCAATACTACATTTTTACCGCAGTTACTTACTAATAAATTTTGAGCCGTTATACTGGTATTTATACCAATTATACCAGCATCGTATGCATTGTCTATTATTGTTTCGTTTAATACAAGTTTAGGTGCAGAAGTTTGTGATGGTTCAGTAACTACAATTGCCTGGTATGCATTTTTGATGGTGGCATATTGGAGATAGTTATTTCTGCTGTTTTCTAAAAAAATTATTCCGGGCCAACCTGCCGGAAAATTACGGTATGGCTCATCTAACCTGTCTCCGGTAATTATTACCCTGGTGCTGTCCCATTTTTCTCCCTGAACTCTTAATGAACCCCGGACAATAATAGGTGCATCTGCATGTACATAAATGCGACTTCCTTTATTAATGGTGAGCTGCGCATTCTCCTGTATTATTAAACCTCCTAAAATCACATATGGAAGTTCATTATCCCATGTATCTGCACTTGTAATTTCTTTATTGCGTAAAAACCGTGCATTCTGACCAAAAGCCACCAATTGAATCCACTTCAAGTTTCCATTGTAATTAATGGCAATGCTGTCCCGCACAACAAATGGAAGGTTTGCAGCAGAAGGATTAATACTTACGGAAACAAATGAATAGATACTGTCTTTTGCAGAAACTTCTATGTTAGAAGCTTCAGGTCCGGGTACACCGTCTACATTTATTTTAAAAGGGGATGTATTGCCTCCAGCCAAACGTACTGAGCTGATTCTTATGTGTTCTGAATTACTGTTAACTATTTTGAATGATTGAGTAACAGAACCTGTTGTAGTAAAAACCGTATCAAAATGAAGGGTGTCTACATTCGTTTGAAGTAATGCATCAGGGCTTGTCGTAAAAGATTCTTTTCTGCAGCAAAAAGCAATAATCAATAAAATGGAGATGCAAATTAGCCTCACTCTATAAGGTACTTGAAAGTTAAAAATACATTAGCCAGATGAGAAACATAGTGTCGCAATACTTAATTTAAGGTTTGCTGCTTGCATTAACACCCTGCCACAAGACTCTATTGTTGCTCCAGTTGTAATTACATCATCTACGAGTAACACATGACTGCCTGCAATTTGTTCATCATCTATCAACTGAAATCTTCCTTCCATATTTTGCCAACGTTCAACACGGTTTTTATTGGTTTGACTTTCTGTTTGCTGGTGCCGTATGATTACATTCTTCAGAACCGGTTTCTTTAGTACTTGTGCAATTCCATTACATAAAACAGTAGCCTGGTTGTACCCTCTCTTTCTTTCCCGTGATGGAAATAGTGGTAGGGGAACTAAGGCATCTATTGAAGTATACGTTGTGGTTTCTGCAAGTTGATGGCCCATTAATTCACCCAGGTAAAATCCTAATTGTTTATTGCTTTTATATTTAACCTGGTGGAGAAGCTGTTGCATCAATGATTCCTTTGTAAAATAGTATTGAGCAGTAGCATTTATGACAGGTAAGCGACCCCAGAAAATTTTCTCAATCGGATTAGGACTATGTAGATGGAAATTTGTTTTAGGTAATGAAGTATAGCACTGCAAGCATAAGTAACTATCTTTTTCCAGCAAATCACTGCCACAACCTTCGCATACATTTGGAAAAACAAGGTGCAGCAGAGAATCTTTTATGTCTGTTATGAGGTTCAAAAGATGATAATGATATTAAAACAGGTGTCTGTACACTTCATCAACCCGGCTCATAGTAATAACTTCAATCCCAGCCTGTGCTTCTGCCTGCCTGGAACGTTGTTTTGATAAACCTTTCTGGTTAAAAGATGAAACAATGATCTTTTCAAAACCTAATTTTCCGGCTTCTGCAATGCGCTGTTCAATTCTATTTACCGCTCTGATCTCTCCGCTTAAACCAACTTCACCGGCAAAGCAAATGTTATGAGATATTGGAGAATCTTCAAAAGAGGACAGCAAGGCCGTTAGAACTGCCAAATCTATTGATGGATCCTCTACCTTAATTCCACCGGCAATATTCAAGAAAACATCTTTTGTCCCGAAATGAAAACCTCCCCGTTTTTCCAGCACTGCCAAAAGTAATTGCAATCTGCGCAGGTCAAAACCAGAAACTGTTCTTTGGGGTGTACCATATACAGACTGTGTTACCAATGCCTGAACTTCAATTAATAATGGTCGCTGGCCTTCAATTGTTGCTGCAATGGCAATTCCACTAAGCGAATCTTCCTTCTGGGTTATAAGAATCTCACTTGGATTTACTACAGCTTCCATTCCGTTATCATTCATCTGGTAAATTCCTAATTCTGCTGTACTACCAAAACGATTTTTATAGGTCCGTAAAATCCGGTATGCGTAGTGACGGTCACCTTCAAATTGTAAAACTGTATCAACCATATGCTCCAATATCTTAGGGCCGGCAATGCTACCTTCTTTGGTAATATGACCGATCAGAAAAACAGGTGTATCTGTTTCTTTTGCAAACTGCTGAAATTCAGCAGCACATTCCCTGATTTGCGATACACTGCCAGGTGAAGAATCAATAAATGGTGATTGTAAAGTTTGGATAGAATCAACAATTATCAGCTGTGGTTTTAATTTCTTTATTTCCTGGAAAATAACTTGTGTAGATGTTTCAGTTAACAGATAAAAATTATCTCCTGCTTGCGGAACTCCTTCCGAGGACTCCATTGATCTATCAATGGGATTATTTCCATTGGAATTGATCTTCAATCGTTCTGCACGCATTTTTATTTGCTGTTCACTTTCTTCTCCGCTAATGTAAAGAGTAACTGTATCTTTTAAGTTCAACCCCATTTGAAGAAATAAAGTTGACTTTCCAATACCAGGTTCTCCTGCAACTAAAATAATACTGCCGCGAACTATACCTCCACCTAATACTCTGTTTAATTCATTATCGGCAGTTATGATACGAGGTGAGTCACTGGAAACTATTTCACTAAGTGATTGAACTTTTTTTACTGAAGTTTTTTCTGAGTATGATTGCCATTCATTTATTTTTTTGTTTGTTTCTTTTTGAACGAGTTCCTCAACAAACGTATTCCATTGCTGGCAGCCGGGACATTTACCTACCCACTTGGTACTTTCATAACCACAGTTCTGACAGAAAAATGCTGTTTTTATTTTCGACATTTTATGAAATAACTTAACTGCGTAGATAATAAAAGAAGCAGGTTGGTAATTAAAAAGTGAAGAATAATACTAGTAAAAAGGGCTGATCAGAAGACCAACCCTTTTACTTACTAACCCATTAAATTCTGGCACTAAATTACAAATCTGCCCCACATTACAAAATAAATTTTTAGCGTTGTGAATAACTTTTAGCACTTCAATAGATACAGTTTACATTAAAAAAAATCGTTATTACAGTTATACCAAATTGATTGATAATATTTTATAAAAAGAATAAAGGTAGGCTCTGCAATATTGACAGGATGAACAGCTGTTTACATGACAAAATTGGTTAGTGTTTTCATAAAAGCTGAAATATTGTTCTTTCATAACAGATTTGGTAATAGATTTGAAGCTGAAAGTTTAAAAACAAGGAGAATATACCAATGACACCATCAATTTGGATTGTATCAATCATTTTTATAGGTATCAGCATGCTGGTATCTGCAATAATGAAGAGCAGGTTTTCAAAATATTCTAAAATTCCATTGTCCAGGAGGTTAACAGGTAAAGAAATAGCAGAAAAGATGTTGCAGGAAAACGGCATTTTTGATGTTAAGGTGATTTCAGTTCAGGGGTTCTTAAGTGATCATTATAACCCGATTAATAAAACTGTAAACCTTAGCCCGGAAGTTTATAATAATCATAGTATAGCGGCAGCCGCAGTTGCGGCTCACGAATGCGGTCATGCAGTACAACATGCAACTGCTTACAGTTGGTTAATGCTTCGGAGTAAATTAGTTCCGGCAGTACAGTTTAGCTCAACTATAGTAAACTGGATCCTGTTGCTTGGAATTTTTATGGCAATGTCAGGAAACGCAACATTGTTATTAATTGGAATCGGATTACTGGCAGTAACGGTACTTTTCTCTTTAATTACTTTACCTGTTGAGTTTGATGCCAGCAAAAGAGCACTTGCGTGGCTAAGCAATACTAATATTACTACTTCTGAGGAATTTCCAAAAGCAAAGAATGCACTCACATGGGCTGCGATGACATATGTGGTAGCTGCATTAGCTGCAGTAGTTACACTAATGCAGTATATAATGATTTACATGAGTAGCAGAGACAGGTAATAATTATATAATTCATAGCCCAGGTGTAGTTTTAACTGCACCTTTTTATTTTTACTTACTGTTGATAATGAGAACTGGTAAAAGGAATTCTGGTATGAAATGGTCCGTACTTTTGTTAATACTTCCACTACTATTCTCTTGTAAGGACCTGTTTTTATATAGTCCGGATGAAGTGAGATTAAATGAAAATGAGAGAAATCTCAATATCAAGAACATCCAAAAGATCAAATCTCAACCTTCTTTAGATTCATTCAGCTTTATAGTTGTTGGTGACAATCAGCGTTTTTATGATGAATTGGAGGACTTTGTAAGCGTTGTAAATAATTTTCCTGGAATTTCTTTTGTTGTTCAATTAGGTGATATATCTGATTTTGGATTAAACAAAGAATTCCGATGGATCAACAGAAGACTCGAAAAACTTAAAGTTCCATATTTAACCGTAATCGGCAACCACGATATGCTTGCAAATGGCAGGTTGGTTTATAATAAAATGTTTGGTGCTGAAGATTTTAGTTTTGATCACAACAACAGCAGATTTATCTTTCTGAATACCAACTCTCAGGAAGTAGGTTTTAACGGCAGCCTGCCTAACCTGGATTGGCTGCAACAACAGATTTCTTCCGGAATACACATGAAAAACATTTTAGTTTTTTCTCACGTTGCGCCATTTAGTTCTGCCTTTGATAAAGCCCTTGAGCAGCCATTTACTAATTTATTAGCAACCCATAACAACGTGCGTCTTTCTATACATGGGCATGAGCATCACTACATATTTGGTAAGCCGTATCCAGGGCATGTACCTTACCTGGTAGTAGCTTCAATGAACAAACGGAATTATGCTGTAATAACTGTAACAGGTACAAATTACCAGGTAAAGGAGATGCATTACTAAATGAGAAAGCTGTTTTCTATAATCACTTGTTTATTACTTCTAAATTCAGGAGTTTTTGGGCAAATATTGAAAAGGACTTTACCGCATCATGTTAAGACACAGTTTGCCGGTGGTATTGGTTTTCTCTCAATTGGTGCAGGCTATGAGAACAAAAGGGAATCGTTAGAAGGAGATATCTATTACGGTTACCTGCCAAAAAATATTGGCGGTGTTTCTATTCATTCCGCTACAGCAAAACTTACCTGGTTACCTTTTAATGCAATTGATCTGAAATGGTTGCAATATAATTTTTTATCAACCGGTATATTAGCAAGCTATAAATTCGGGAAACAGTATTTCTTGTTTGATCCTGATAATTATCCATATAATTACTACGGGCATCCTACTGCATTACATTTAGGCTTTTTCATTGGCGGACAACTAAAGAAATCAATTGATGAAAAAAACATCAAACGGGTAGCTTTATATTATGAACTTGGTACAACAGATAGAGAGCTTATCAGCATATTTACAAATAGTTCATTAAAAGCTAATGAAATCCTGAACCTGGCTGTGGGAGTAAAAACATCTTTTTAAAAGAAATTTTTACATTTTTATTTCTTCACCCTCATTATTGAAAAAGCGGAACTCTGTTAAATGGTAATTAGTGTCTGGCCTTAAGGTGATATTTTGTTTAAACTTACGTTTCCATTGAGCAACTTTATTGTTCCAAAACCATCCCTTGGTTAGATAGGCATGTAGTATTGGATTTACAGCAATAGTGAGGTCGTTGTGTTTATGAGTATATAAATAATTCAGGTTTTTTTCAATTTCATCCTCAAGAATTAATGTAGATGATATTTTTCCCGTTCCCTGGCAACTTGGGCAGAGCTCTTGTGTGTTTATATTCATCTCCTGCTTCATGCGTTGCCGTGTGATCTGCATCAAACCAAATTTTGAAATTGGTAAAACAGCATGCCTGGCTCTATCTGCACGCATGAAGTTATCCATTGCTTCGAGTAGTTTTCGCTTATTATCCGGAAGCTTCATATCAATGAAATCAACGACTATTATTCCGCCGATGTCGCGAAGTCTGAGTTGTCGTGCTATTTCTTCCGCGGCTTCCAGATTGGTATCTAATGCATTCTGTTCCTGATTATTACCGGCACTTTTATATCCGCTATTAACATCAATTACGTGTAAAGCTTCTGTATGTTCAATTATCAAATATGCACCACTTGCTAAGTTTACCGTTTTTCCAAACGCAGCTTTTACTTGTTTTGTAATGCCAAATTGATCAAAAATGGAAATGCCATTAGAATGAAGAGTGACTATATCGGCTTTTTCCGGTGCTATACGCTGAATGTAATTTTTTGCATCAGTAAAAATACCTTTATCATTGGTTACTATCTTATTGAAATCTGCATTAAGTAAGTCCCTCAGAATACTGGTTGTTTTGGTTTTTTCGCTTAAAATTTTGCACGGTGCAACAGCTCCCTGCAAATTCTTTTGAATAATTCTCCAGGTCTTTACTAAATCCGCAAGATCTTCATGTAGCTCTGCTGTATTTTTTCCTTCTGCAGCCGTACGTACTATTACCCCGAAATTTTTTTCCTTAATAGATTCAATAATGCGTTGTAAACGTTTTCTTTCTTCAGACGAATGAATTTTCCGCGATACAGCTACTATATTATTGAAAGGAGTAACAACTACAAAACGACCGGGAATAGAGATTTCACAACTAAGCCGTGGGCCTTTTGCAGCTATAGGTTCTTTTAATATTTGTACGAGAATATTTGGCTTACCCCCTAAGACTTCATTTATTTTTCCGGTTTTAATTATTTCCGGCTCTACTTCAAAGTTGGTAATATCAAATCCTTCGGGAGATTTATCGTTTATTGCAAGCTGGGTAAATTTCAGTAAAGATCGGGCGTAGGGACTAAGATCTGTGTAATGTAAAAATGCATCTTTTTCAAAGCCAACATCAATAAATGCGGCATTTAACCCCGGAATAAGTTTTTTTACTTTTCCAAGATAAAGATCTCCTACAGCAAAACGAGCATCGTTTTTTTCATTATGTAGTTCAACAAGCTTCTTATCTTCCAGAAGTGCTATCTCCACACCTTGTGGAGCAGTATTAATGATTAATTCTTTATTCACATTTCTACATCTTTATTCATCTTTTTACCATTGCGAAGTATCGTTTAAACTTTGAAAGGTTGCTGGCAGGTGGTTATGGGGAACGATACTACCGTTTCAAACAGTGAATCCCGGATATAAGGAGTTCCCGGGGTTACGGCAAAAACTTATTTCCTTTTCTTATGACGGTTCTTTCTTAATCTTTTTTTACGTTTATGCGTTGCAATTTTGTGACGCTTTCTTTTTTTACCACACGGCATATTCTATACTGTTTAATCAACTAAATATTATTTGCTTAACTCTAAAATTCTTTTTTCTACTTCTTCCCTTAAAGCTGGTATTCTTATTAATGACAAGCCTTTATTATACCAGAAAATTGCCTGTTTTTTATCTCCCATTCTTTCATAAACATCTGCTAATGAAAGCACAGCCTCAAGATTTTGTGGCTGTAACTCCACAATCTTTTTGAAACGCTCAACAGCTTTGTCTAATTGTCCGGAGATCAATGACGCCTGTCCTAAACTTAATTGTGCATAAACATTAGAAGAATCCTTTTCCACTACTTGCCTGATTTTTACTATACCTTCCATTGGGTTATCTGCTATGTTGCCATATAAATAAACAACACCCAAACCAACCTGGGCCGAATCATTAACAGGATTAATTTTCAAAGATCTTTCGAATAAGTCTTTAGCTTGTAAGGCCTTCCAGTATTTTAATTGCTGATTTTCCTCACCTCTAAGGTTATTCAAAAATAAATGGGCAGCAAAGGTCAGGCTTTTTTCCGAATTTTCCAATCTTGCCGCTTCAGCAGTATACCAGGCATATGGTTCGAACATCCTCGCACTATCACCCCAAAACCTTGCAAGCTGATGATATAAGTGTGTTTTCTGATCTTTTACATCACCTCTTGAGATGCTATTTTCAAGGAATGTAACACGAAGAGCCTGTTCGGGTGTTAAATTTTCTTTGGCATGATGTAAAATGGTATCAATACTTATTGCAGGAAGTGATGTTGAAGCAGCAACTTGCGTTTGCTTTGGATTATACCCGAAAATATCATCCTGCGTGAAAAAATATATTACTGCTGTTACAAGTACTGCTATGCCTGCAGCGATCCACTGTGGTTTCTTCATTTAAAAAGCCAAACTTATCTTAACCGCTGTTGACGAAGACAGGGAAGTGCAAAGTTATTGTTCTGCGCCGGTTTTCTTTACTTCTGCTACAAATTCTTTAGCAGGTTTAAATGCAGGAATATAATGCTCGGGAATATGTACAGCTATATTTTTTTTGATATTTCTACCAATTTTAGCAGCTCTTTTTTTTGTTATAAAACTGCCGAATCCTCTAATGTATATATTTTCTCCTTTAGAGAGGGAATCCTTGATTTCCTTAAACATGGATTCAAGCGTTACCAAAACATCTACTTTTGGAATGCCGGTTTTCTCTGAAATTTGATTAACTAAATCGGCTTTACGCATAACAATAAATTAGCTGTTGGGAAGAACAAAAACTAAAAATAAAGTTTCCGGTTACAATATACAAGTTTGTACCTAATAAAAATGAAGTTACAGAAATCGTATAATGCTCTTGCTATAAAATTTTCAAGATGTTTATTGGAATGGAATAAAGCTGAAAACACCAGGCAAATGCCATGGAAAGGAGAGAAGGATCCTTACAAGATATGGTTGAGGGAAATTATTTTACAACAGACGCGGGTAGAGCAGGGAATCAAATATTATAGAAATTTTATAGATGTTTTTCCCACCGTACACGATCTGGCGGATGCTTCTGAAAAACAAGTTTTTAAACTTTGGGAAGGTTTAGGTTACTATAACAGGTGCAGAAATATTATAGCTACTGCAAAGTATATTTCAAAAGAAAGACACGGCAATTTTCCTGCTGATTATTTTTCTATACTAACTCTTAAAGGAGTTGACCGTATACTGCTGCTGCTATAAGTTCATTCGCTTATAACCTCCCATACGCAGTAACGGATGGAAATGTGCTGAGGGTGCTTTCCAGGATCTTTAAAATAGATACACCAGTTGATACCGGTGAAGGAAAGAAACTTTTCTACGCAATTGCACAGGACCTTTTACCGATTGATAAAGCAGCTGAATACAACCAGGCGATAATGGACTTTGGTGCTACTATTTGCAGTCCATTACCAAAGTGTAACATCTGCTTCTTTACTGCACATTGTAAGGCATTTCAAGACCAGCAGCAACATTCTTTACCTGTGAAGATCAAAAAAATTAAAATAAAAGAAAGGTGGTTTAACTATATCATTCTCAAAAACAAGAATAAATATGCTATACAACAAAGAAAGAGAAAGGATATATGGCAGAATTTATATGAATTCTATTTGATTGAAACCAGTGAAAAAGCAAAGGAAAAGTTCCTCCTTGATATAATACAACAAGAGTTGAATTATGATTTTAGTAGTACTTCTTCGTTCACGGCATTACCTTCTCAACGTTTAACTCATCAGCTTATACATTATAATTTTATTGAGGTTCATCTAAAAGAAAGTAAAATAAAAGATGATTTTATCTGGGTGTCAAATAGAGCTTTAGAAACTTACCCTTTCCCAAACTCAATTAAGCAATTTATTAAATCCCAACTTATTAATAATAACAGTAATGCTGGCAATAAATTTGTTGCATAATTAATTGGAAAAGACTTCTTTGGGGAATAGATAATCATTGAAAAATAAGCGGTATGAGAGGTGTAAACAGGGTAATGTTAATTGGTAATCTTGGTAAGGATCCGGATGTGCAATTTTTAGAAGGCAATATTGCCGTAGCTAAATTTCCACTTGCTACTACAGAAACATTTAAAGATAGATCCGGTAAGTTGGTTTCACAAACTGAGTGGCATACAGTAGTATTATGGAGAGGACTTGCCGAACTGGCACAGAAGTACCTACATAAAGGCAGTCTTGTTTATATTGAAGGGCGACTTAGAACACGAAGCTGGGAAGACAAAGAAGCTCACCGTAAATTTGCTACTGAAGTAGTTGGTGATAACTTAATTATGCTTGATAAACGCACAGATATAGGAGGTGCACATGGACCAAATCAGCCGGATTCAGGTACAGAAGGAGTAAACCCGCCTCCACCACCTTTGTCAGATAACTCCGATCTTTCATTTTAAAAGGAATGCTTTTCTTTGTATTTTTAAAACTGATCACCCTACCTATGTCAGTTTTTCACGAAAACTTATCTATTGGATTACTCTTCGGTCAATAACCTATTACAAATATTTGCTTTTGAATTACTTTATGTTGGTCCGCAGAGTACTGTTTTCCTGGTTATTCTGTTAATTATTCTATTGCTCCTCAGTTTTGTAACGTCAGGAGCGGAAGTAGCACTTTTTTCGTTACAAAGCAGGGATGTGAATATGTTGAAGACCAAACAGCATCCCGTAGCACGTCGTATAATTACACTATTGGATGAACGGAAGGCTGTATATACATCTTTATTAATTGCAGGCACGTTCTTTAATATCAGCATTATAATTCTTGCTGACTTTTTGCTTTCGCCTGTATTGAATTTCGGAGTCATACAATTATTAATTCCAATTAATCTTGATCTGCTGATAAAAATTATATCAATTGCATTTGTAGTGGTACTTATAGGAAAGATTTTACCTAAGATATGGGCTTCACAAAATATTCTGCGATTTGCTTATGGAACATCTGCTGTTGTAGAAGGACTGCATCTTTTACTTCGCCGTATAAGTTTATATATGGTGGCAATTGCTGATAATATTAGCCAACACAGCGGGGCAAATCAATTGCAAAGTACCAGCATGAGGGAGTTAGATGAAGCAATCGATATTAACAGCGATGAAACCAGTAGTGAAGAACGATTGATATTAAAAGGAATTGTAAAGTTTGGTGCTATAACAGTAAAGCAAATTATGAGATCACGACTTGATGTAAGTGGTGTAGATTATAACTTATCATCTGCCGACCTGGTAAAAAAAGTAGAAGAACTTCATTACTCACGACTTCCGGTGTACAAACAAACTTTAGATGAAATTGCAGGAGTCATCAATACAAAAGACTTGTTGCCATTTCTCAATACCGGCAATTTTGATTGGCATACCATTATCCGTCCTCCATTGTTTGTGCCGGAATCGAAACTTATAAAAGACCTGTTGCAGGAGTTTCAATCAAAGCGCATTCATTTTGCTATTGTTGTAGACGAGTTTGGTGGAACAAGTGGCATTGTGACCATGGAAGACATAATGGAAGAAATAATCGGAGATATAAAAGATGAGTTTGATGATGAAGAATTATCCGTAAGAGTTGTAGATAATAATAATTATGTAGTTGACGCTAAGATTATGTTACATGACATGTGTCGTGCAATGAACCTGCCTTTGCACACGTTCGATGAAGTAAGAGGTGAAAGTGATTCTTTAGGGGGATTGGTGTTAGAAATAGCAGGCGAGTTTCCTGATGTAAATACAGTCTTAACAATTGGTGATTTCGATTTTACAATTCTTGAAATTGTAAAAAATAGAATCAAAACAGTAAAGGTGACTATTCATAATTATAGAGATCATGCATAAAATTTTGGCATGCCTGACAATTCTGGTTCTTGTTTCCTGTAACAGCGACTATACTATTAAACCTCGCGGATATTTTAAGATTGATCTACCTCAAAAAGGTTATCAAAAATTTGATCGACCGGGTTATCCATACACATTTGAGTATCCTGTTTACAGTAATGTAATTAAAGACACTCTTTTCTTTGAATCTGAGACTGAAAATCCATATTGGATCAATGTTGATTTTCCTCAATTCAATAGTAAAATCCACATTAGCTATAAAGAAGTAGGCAAGAATAAAATTGATTCATTGGTTAATGATGCTTTTACAATGGCTTATAAACAACATACTTACAAAGCATCAGCAATTGAGCCTGTTCCATTTACTTCTGATAAAGGAATCCAGGGTGTATATTTTTCGCTCTCGGGCAATACTGCTACTGCTAACCAATTTTTCATTACTGATTCTGTAAAGCATTTTCTTAGAGGTGCTTTGTATTTTGATGCCACCCCTAATGAAGATTCATTAAGACCCGTAAGTAATTTTTTAAGGCAGGATATGGAACATCTTATAAATACCTTACAGTGGAGGTGATGTACAGAGCCAATTGGTAATGTGATAAAGTACCTTTGATCTAAATTATTCAAGTGATAGCAATCGATGATGTTTTGATAAGTGAAGATGTGGTGGAAGCACAATTTGTATGTAATCTTAATAAATGCAAAGGCGGCTGTTGTGAAGATGGAGATGCTGGTGCACCTCTGGAGAAAGAGGAGATGAAAATATTAAACAACAATTATCAGGCAATAAAACCTTTCCTTACAACAGAAGGAATAAGAGCTGTTGAGCGGCAGGGAAAATTTCTCTATTCCAATGAATTTGGCTGGGTTACACCAACAGTTGATAACAACATCTGTGCTTATGGTTTCAGAGATATGAACGGAATAATCAAATGCGGAATTGAAGCAGCTTATAATGAAGGCAAGGTAAAATGGAAAAAACCTATCAGTTGCCACTTATTCCCTATCAAAATAAAAGAAACTAAAGAGTACACTATCGTAAACTATGAGCCACGGGAAGATCTTTGTAAAGCTGCATGCACATTGGGTAAGAAAGTTAAAATACCTGTATATCAGTTCTTAAAAGATGCTTTAGTAAGAAAGTTCGGATTAGAGTTTTATAATGCATTACACCAGGTAGCTGTACAATTCTCTCTTAAAAAGGCTTAAATATGTCAGATAGTTCAGCAATTTTTAAAGCCAAGAGCACTGTTAAAGCCGGAGATAAGGAGCACCGAAGAAAAATAAACTTCAATATAGGAAAGTACAATGCTGTTGTGCCGCTGGGAAAACAACAATTTACTGATCTTACAAGAGCTAGAGAGCAGGCGAAAAACATTAAATGGCATGCCATTGAAACACTTGATAAGCAGTTAGTACAATTTGAAAAAAATATTACTGCACGTGGCGCTAAGGTTTTATGGGCCGAAACGGCAGAAGATGCTTTGAAAGAAATTTTAAAGATTTGTAAGGAGAAGAGTTGCACTTCTATTGTGAAGAGCAAAAGCATGGTAACTGAAGAAATTCATCTTAATAAGTTTCTTAAAAAACATAATATAAAAAGTATTGAAACTGATTTAGGTGAATATATCCAGCAACTGGATGATGAACCTCCTTATCATATAGTTACGCCGGCAATGCATAAGAGTAAGGAAGATGTTGCAAAATTATTTGCTGAAAAATTGGGAACACCTGCTCAACTTACACCAACACAACTTACAATTGTAGCTCGGCAAATTCTCAGAGATGACTACCGTCAGGCACAAATAGGAATTACCGGAGCAAATTTTATTATTTCAGATATTGGAGGTGTTGCCATTACTGAAAATGAAGGGAATGGTCGTTTATGTGCTTCATGGCCGAAGACCCACATAGTTATTGCAGGTATAGAAAAAGTAATTCCTTCAATGAATGACCTTGCCTTATTCTGGCCATTGCTATCAACTTATGGAACAGGGCAAAAAGTAACTGTTTACAATTCTGTTATTACAGGACCGAGGAAAGCATCAGAAGTAGATGGTCCTGATGAGATGTATGTTATTCTCCTGGACAATGGCCGGACAAATATTCTTGCAAATACAAAAACCCGTGAATCTTTGTATTGTATACGTTGTGGGGCATGTTTGAATGCATGTCCTGTTTATAAAAATATTGGCGGTCATGCTTATAACACTACATATAGCGGTCCGATCGGATCAGTTATTACACCTCATTTAAAAGAAATTGAGGAGTGGAATCACCTGAGCTATGCATCTTCAACACCTTCTTT
>MWVY01000151.1_pt1 | contig 16392 bp, 16 predicted proteins | sample 1047251 | NCBI WGS metagenome assembly MWVY01 (sample SAMN06349983, study PRJNA376086) | soil metagenome | isolation source: MS7-5 sample Antarctic (ecotone) soil | place: Antarctica | collected 2015-01-13
GAGTAAACTATATATAGGGTATAGAAGTGCCAGTAATGATGTAACAACACTGTCATAGTGATCATTATTAAAATATATGTTAGTAAAAATTACAACAGCTAAGTAAAGAATTGCATGAGCCAGAAAACCAATTATAGCCGGGATCACCAACAATACATTTTTAATTAGATGAGATTTTATAAAAAAGAACTCTTTTCTTTTTTTTTGATCATTGTTATCTATCTCATATGTAAATTCCTTTAGTTGTTGCCGCAGTTGATTATTAAACTCGTTTAACTGTTTTCCTTCCGTATCCAGGTTAATTATTTCATTACATTCTAATGCCTCCCCAAAATAAATATGCATCACCTTGCCAAACGCCCTAAATGAGCTGTAATTTAATGCCAGTGGTATCACTTTTAAATCAATCCCATCGTTCCATGTAGTAACTGCAAGTCGTGCAGTTCCTTTTCTCAATGGTCTTAAATGCCATTCGTTTTTTGTTCCTCCTTCACTAAACATTAGTACAATGCCGTTTTGTTCAAAAATTTTTTTACAGGCAGCAAAAGTGGTATAGTTGTGTGGTAGATTTTCAACTCCTTCAGTTGTGCGATAAACAGGCAGCATAAACATCTGACGTAATAGATTACCTATTTTCTTATTTTTAAAAACATCTCCACGAGCTAATGAGTAAACAGGATTTTCGAAAAGTGTTGTCATTATTATTCCATCCAAAAATGAATTTGGATGATTTGCTGCTAACAACAATGGCCCTTTCAAATGCAGACATTCAGGTTTATTGATAATGATCTTGCGGCAATAAATTCTAATTGCAAGCCTGCTGTATATTTTTAATACCCGATAAAGCACATTTGAAAGGTAAATGTTTAATGTTCAAAGTAAAACGGGTATATATAAAACCGAAGTGTTGATGTATCATAATTATTAGTAACATCTACTATTCTACACGGTTACATCTTTGGTAAACAGCAGTTCCGGAGAAAATCTAAACTACAACATGAAACGATGAACTTCTTATATCTTCGCTGCGCACTTTTAAAACCAGACAATTTACTTTCTTATGCTGCCAAAGTATCAACGAATTCTTCTGAAGCTTTCCGGCGAATCATTAATGGGCGATAAAAATTTTGGCTTTGACACTGATGTTATGGCAAAATATGCCCAGGATATAAAATCTGTAATTGATCTTGGTGTGCAGGTGGCAATAGTTATAGGGGGGGGGTAATATATACCGTGGAATGAACGAAGCAGAAACAGGAATTGAACGAGCACATGGTGATTATATGGGGATGCTTGCAACAGTAATTAATGGGATGGCTTTACAGGCAAGCCTTGAGAAAATTGGTGTTTATACTCGCTTGCAAAGCGCAATTAAAATGGAACAGATTGCTGAGCCATACATTCGCAGACGTGCTATACGACACCTGGAAAAAAGCCGTGTGGTAATATTTGGTGCAGGTACCGGAAACCCATACTTTACAACAGACACAGCGGGTTCTTTAAGAGCAATAGAAATAAAAGCTGATGTAATTATGAAAGGAACCCGTGTAGATGGGATATACACAGCTGATCCGGAACAAGATCCTTCTGCCACAAAATTTGGTGTTATAACTTTCGCAGAATGTATTTCAAAAAATTTACGGGTAATGGATATGACCGCTTTTACTCTTTGTATGGAAAACAATTTACCTATTGTTGTTTTTGATATGAATACGCCGGGAAATTTATACCGTGTTGTTACCGGAGAAAAAGTAGGAACTTTAGTTAGAGGTTAATTTTATGACACATCCCATAGCTAATTTTCGCCGGGAATATGCATCCAGGTATTTACTTGAGAATGATGTAAAGTCAGATCCTATTCAACAATTTGCAGAATGGTGGAAAGATGTGCTGGATGCAAAAGTTGAAGAACCTAATGCAATGACTTTTGCTACAGCATCTCTGGATGGAATGCCTTCTGCAAGACTGTTGTTATTAAAAGGTTTTGATGAAGAGGGCTTTGTCTTCTTCACTAACTATGAAAGCTATAAGGGAATGCACCTTGCAGAAAATCCAAAGGCTTGTATGGTTTTTTACTGGAAAGAATTAGAAAGACAAATTAGAATTACAGGTTTGGTAAATAAAATATCTGGAGAAGCTAGTGACGAATATTTTGCTTCTCGACCCCAAGGCAGTAAAATATCTGCCTGGTCTTCACCTCAAAGTAAAGTAGTGAAAAGTAGAGAGTGGCTCGACGATCAGTTTAATGAACTGGTAAAACAAAATACTGGAACTGAAATTCAGCGCCCAAATTTTTGGGGTGGCTATGTTCTGAAGCCCGTTATTGTAGAATTCTGGCAAGGCCGCACCAGCCGTTTGCACGATCGTATCCAGTATTCACTTCAGGATGACGGTGTGTGGAAGATAGAGCGTTTAGCTCCGTAACGAGCAACAGCAATTGACCAGGCGCTAATATTTTGGCTATGAAATCACTTTGCTAATTGCATATTGCAAGTTGTTGAGTGATTTATTGTTTATTATCTTTTTCTTTTGCAGTTGTTTTCTTAACTACATTAGCTGGTCTTGATTTACCAAAAGATCCTTTGAATATCTTTCCCTTTTTTGTTTTTTTATCTCCTTTACCCATTGTTATGATTAATTAATGTATTAAATGAAAAAGCTCCGGTACCTGCTTGTAAAAGTACGGGAGCTTTTTTTAATCTTCAGGCAGCAGTTTACAATCTACCTGCAAGGTCTTTACCCGCTTTAAAGCGAGCAACTTTTCTTGCCTTGATCTTAATTACTTCACCTGTTTGTGGATTGCGACCATTGCGTGCTGCACGTTTTGAAACTGAAAACGTTCCAAAACCTACTAACGTAACTTTTCCGCCCCCTTTTAATGTTTTTGTTACTGCTTCAACAAAAGAATCTAAAGCAGTGTTAGCCTGGGTTCTTGTGATGCCGGCATCATCAGCAATTTTGTTAATCAGTTCGGCTTTGTTCATTGTATAATTTTTTAAAAAAATAAGAAAACAAATTTAGAAGCTTTTTACTTGCAGAAAAATAAACTTAATCACAATCACGAACTTAAATATTTTTGAAAACCGCATCCTGTAAGGGTTATACAATCTATTGAAATCTTTATTACTGATTGTTCTAACGGTATCTTGTAAATTATTCGATACAAACAACTTATATAGAAACTGAAATTTGTGTTACAACATTAAACAGCAATGAAATATTTTCTTTAGATGTTTCCATGTGTTTTTTGCAAATTCTTATACACAACTATTGCACATCTTCCATTACTGTTCTAAATGCAATAAATCTGCCCTGCCACTTGTCTGTTGAACTTTTTCTAAGTTCATCTGCAAATTCATCAATGTATCTGTTGTAATCATCTTCTGATTCAGCAATGTATTGTACAATATAAGTGGGCCCGTCACTTTCATCAACATTGAGCAGCCGTAACACTTTATGATCCACAAAGCAGTTAGTATTCATTACCTCGGGAATATGTTCCTCCAGTAACCAACTTTCCCATTGCGTAGCAATAGACGATTCTACTTTGATAGTAACGTTATAGATAATCACAACTAACTATTAATTGATTCAATGGCAATTTCTACATACACCGGGCAGTGGTCACTATGCATTACCTGCGGATATATTTCAGCATCTTTTAAGTAAGGCTTTAATGTTTCTGTTGCATTAATGTAATCTATACGCCAGCCTTTATTTTGTTCCCTCGTACTGGAGAAATATGGATTCCACCATGTATAACGCTGCGGTTCCGGATGAAAATTTCTGAAAACATCAATCCAGCCATTATTAAATAATCTATCCAGCCATGCCCGTTCCTGTGGTAGAAAACCGGTTGTTTTTTTATTACGTTGAGGTGAATGAACATCTATCTCCTTGTGTGCAATATTATAATCTCCACACACAATTATGTATAAATGTCTTTTCTGCAACTGTTGCAGATAACTGTAAAATTCTTTCATCCACTCATACTTAAAATTCAAACGTTCTTCACCTGATATTCCTGACGGAAAGTACACACTGATAATCCTTGTTTTACCAAAGTCTAATTGAATAACTCTGCCTTCATCATCACTAACAGAATGACCGGTACCGTATTGAACATTATCTGGTTTTATTTTCGTGAAAATGGCTACACCACTATAACCCTTCTTTTTTGCGGAAAACCAATAATCATCATAACCCATCTCTTCAAAAGCCGAGCAGTCAACATTTTCCTTTGACGCTTTTGTTTCCTGCACGCAAATAACATCAGCAGGGTCAGTTGCAAGCCAGTCGCAAAAACCTTTTTTCATTGCAGCTCGAATACCATTAACATTATAACTAATGATCCTCATACCAACTCAATTGTACATTAAATTACTATTTGGTATCATAAACAGTGTACCATTTTATTCTATTTTTAATTTACAATTACATGAATGTCTTCACAAAACCCCATTATACCTCCTAAAGAACATGTTTACTTAGAGGGTCCTAAAAGCCGTGGATATGAACTACTTTTTGCATGGAGGGTTTTCTGGCAATTCATAAAAGGATTCAGAACTTTTCACTTTGTAGGCCCGTGCATTGCTGTATTTGGTTCAGCAAGGTTTAAAGAAGATCATAATTATTATGTCTGCGCCTGGGAATTCGGAAAAAGAATATCACAACTTGGCTTTACTACAATGACTGGTGGCGGCCCCGGAATAATGGAAGCTGCAAATCGTGGTGCTTATGAAAATGGTGGGATGTCTGTAGGATGTAACATCCGTTTACCATTTGAGCAAACACATAATAAGTACATGCACAAGTGGATGACATTTGAACATTTTTTTGTTAGAAAAACTTTGCTGGTAAAATATTCTTACGCATTCATTATTATGCCTGGCGGATTTGGTACTATGGATGAGTTATTTGAAACCCTAACTCTTGTACAAACAAAAAGTATTACAGGATTCCCAGTTGTATTGTTTGGAAAGGAATTCTATGAACCGTTGATGAATGTGTTACATATGATGGCCCAAAAAGGGACTATTTCAGAACAAGACATGTCACTGGTTCTACTTACAGATGATGTAGCTGAAGCAATGGATCACATAAAAATGTACATTCAACAAAACTATAAAGTAATGCCACGGAATAGATTCTGGTGGCTTTTTGAGAAGAGATAAAGTCAAAACATTACTATGATTAAAATAACAATTGTAAGTATTATTCTATTGAATACGCTAACAACACACGCACAAAAAACGTACATAGCTTCCTCACCTGACAAGAAGGTACAACTGCAAGTAAATCTTACTGCTGCCGGCGCTTTAAATTACCAGGTTACATATAAATCAAAAGCTGTAATTCTTCCTTCAAGGTTAAGTTTTACTCTTAAAGAACCAGTTGTGGAACTGCAAGATTTTACCGTTATTAAAGTAGATTCTTCAACTTACAACCAAACATGGAAACCTGTATGGGGTGAATACAGTTCCATACAAGATCATCATAACCAGCTTAGAATAACTATTAAGGACAGAAAAGGCTCTGACGTTTCATTAGTTGTTGTTTTTCGTGTATTTAATGAAGGAGTTGGATTTCGGTATGAGTTTCCGCAACAGGAAAAATTGAATCATTTTGTTGTAGGTGATGAAAAGACACAATTTCGACTAACAGGCGATCATAAAACATTTTGGATCCCGGGAGATTATGACACTAATGAATTCCCTTACAATACAACAAGGTTAAGTGAAGTTGATGCAGGCAGCAGTACAATGTCTCAGGAAATTCATGCAAAAACATTTTTTAATAAAAATGCAGTACAGACACCATTAATGCTTAAAAGCAATGATGGATTGTACATTAATTTACATGAAGCTGCATTGGTTAACTATCCAGCCATGAATTTGGTGATTGATAAATCAAATTTTACGCTCACCTCTCATCTTGTACCTGATGCTGTTGGAAATAAGGCATATCTACAAACACCGGCAAAGACTCCATGGCGGACTATAATTGTCAGCGATAGAGCAGAAGAGATCATACCTGCTAACCGTATGATCCTAAATTTAAATGAACCTTCAAAGGTTACTAATACTTCTTTTATAACTCCGCAGAAATATGTCGGCATTTGGTGGGAGATGCATGTAGGAAAAAGCAGCTGGGATTATTCAGGTGGACAAGTTGGTTCACAACAACAAAGTCGAGTACCACATGGTGCAACTACTGCAAATACAAAGCGGTATATTGATTTTGCTGCCAAACATGGATTCAAAGGTGTGCTGGTAGAAGGTTGGAATACCGGATGGGAAGATTGGTTTGGTAAATGGAAGGAAGATGTATTTGATTTTGTTACTCCTTATCCCGATTACAATATAAATGAATTAAGCAGGTATGCGGCATCAAAAAATGTCAAGATCATTATGCATCATGAAACTTCAGGCTCTGTAACTAATTATGAACGATGGATGGATACAGCTTACCGGTTTATGCGGAAGCATGGAATGAATGCTGTAAAGTCCGGATATGTTGGCAGAATAATTCCACGAGGTGAACATCATGATGGACAGTGGATGGTAAGGCATTACGAAAGAGTAGCAAGGAAAACAGCAGATTACAGGATCAGTGTGAACATGCATGAATCAGTACGGTTAACAGGTCTGCATCGAACATACCCAAATTGGATAGCCTCTGAAGCCGCACGTGGTAATGAGTTCAATGCATGGAGTGTTGGTAACCCACCCGAACATGAAACTATTTTACCATTTACACGACTGATGGGTGGCCCAATGGATTACACACCGGGCATTTTTCAGATAAAACTTAATGTTTATGATACTGCAAAAAAAGAACAGGTGCATACTACACTTGCCAAGCAGCTTGCATTATATATAACCATGTACAGTCCTTTACAAATGGCTGCCGATTTGCCGGAGAACTATGAAAAGCATTTAGATGCATTTCAATTCATAAAAGATGTGGCTGTTGATTGGGATGATACAAGAGTTTTGGCAGCGGAACCGGGTGATTATTTAGTAATAGCACGTAAAGAAAAAGGTAAACCAAACTGGTATATTGGAGCAATTACAGATGAAGAAGGAAGAACTACAGCCGGATCACTTTCCTTTTTGAATAGAGGAAAAAAATACGTGGCTACCATTTATGGTGATGCAGCTAACGCTCACTGGCAAAACAACCCGGCTGCATATGCAATTGAAAATTATATTGTAGACAGCACAACTGATCTGGCATTGAAATTAGCGCCTGGTGGTGGTGCAGCAATATGCATAAAACCTGCTACATCTAATGATGTAAGAATACATAAGACATATAGATGATGAATAAGATAGATGCTATCATTTTTGATTTAGGAGGAGTATTAATTGACTGGAATCCAAACTATGTTTTTGATAAGGTGTTTGAAAATGATGATGAAAGGAAAAAGTATTTTTTCGAAAATGTTTGCACCAGCGATTGGAACGAAAACCAGGATGCAGGTTATCCTATTGCACAAGCCACTGCAGATCTTGTATCCAAACATCCTGAATGGAAAGAACATATAGAAGCATATTATGGACGATGGGATGAAATGCTCGGAGGACCCATTGATGAATCTGTAAAGATTTTCAGGCAATTAAAAGAAACAGGGAAATACAAATTATATGCCCTTACCAACTGGAGTGCAGAATTGTTTCCTATTGCTTTACAACGTTACGAGTTCTTACATTGGTTTGATGGTAGAGTAGTTAGTGGCGAAGAAAAAATGAGAAAGCCATTTCCTGAGTTTTATCAATTGATACTGAATAGATTTCAATTACAACCTGATGAAACGTTGTTTATTGATGATAACCTGAGAAACGTAAAAGCTGCGGAAGAAATTGGTATTAAAAGCATTCGGTTTCAATCTCCTGAACAACTAAAGAGTGATTTGGAAGTGATCAAACTTTTATAAGGAATACTTTCAATTTTTTTTAGCTTTTTCTTCTTCACTGTTGAAGAATTCTATAACTTAGAGAAGCTAAAAACATCAAAATGAAACAATATCTGCTTTTTGCACTTTCTGCTATGCTTTTCACTTTTTCTAATGCACAATTAGGTAACCTTACAAAAAAACTTGGAGGAGGTGATAAAAAAGGAGGCGGTGGTGGCGGTCTTACCAGTTTTCTTGAAGGAAATCCTGCTATATCAACGAATTTCAAAGATGTAAATGTGGAAAGCACTATGCCACCAGAATTTGGTGGTGGAGCTCCGTTTATAAAGTTGAAAGCAATTAAAAGAGATGCTGAAGGAAACTTCTTATTAAAACCTGGTTTTTATGAAACGTTTAATTACAGCTATTGTTTAAAAGCAGGTACACCAAGCCCTAATTTATCTGATGGGTATGGACTGGCTCCTTTAAAAGGAAAACAAGAGGAAGTTGTTTATGCAATCCTTGATAAGTCTCAGGAATTGTGGGCAAATAAAGGTACCCAGAAGGAGAAAGGTCTATTATCTACTGCAGCAAATGCAGCAACAAGTATTAGTCAAAAGGATGTGCAATTACTGCTTTGGGCAATTATTGCCAAGACTGATTTCAATCAATTGCAAGGTCGTTCTAAAGCAGTTGCATTAGCATTGCTTACAGCCGATCAAATATTAAAATTGAATGGGGGAGCAATGAAAACAGGAGCTAACTTTTTAATGGACAAAGGCATTGTAAATAAACCTGAACCAATCCGTTTGATAGAGGAAGCTCAGGCAAAGCTGCGTCAGCTATATTATAGTGCTGATGCGACTTTCGAGGATTTTGAACGAGCTGCACTAATTGCTGGAATATCTAATCAACCGCAAATTGCGCCTAATGGAACCTGGTTCAAACATCCAAAAGAAGAATATTACGTAAGGTATTCACCACAGGGTTACTCAAGGACAAAAACACAGATTTATGTTCCACCAACATCAACAGAAGTAAAGTTTAAAGCAACCGGCTATGTAGCTACACCGGATGATTCAAGGCAACGGTTGGCTCAAACTGATTATATTGTTGAGAATTGATGATGTTTTAAATAAGTTAATCTAAAACAGGTCGCAACCATTTTTCCATTTTATCTAATGGCATGCCTTTTCGTTTAGCATAATCTTCCAGCTGGTCTCTTCCAATTTTACCTATTCCAAAGTAATGGCTTGAAGGATGAGCAATATACCAACCACAGACAGATGCCGGAGGGTTCATAGCCAGGCTTTCGGTCAATTCAATACCAACATTTTCCGTAGCATTCAATAAAGAAAATAACTTCAACTTTTCAGTATGATCAGGGCAAGCAGGATAACCCGGTGCAGGGCGTATTCCTTTGTATTGTTCTTTGATCAGCTGTTCATTGGTAAGGTTTTCATCTTTAGCATAACCCCAAAATTCTTTTCTTACCTGCTCATGCAAACATTCTGTAAAAGCTTCAACAAAACGATCGGCTAAAACCTGAACCATGATCTTGTTATATTCATCATTTTCTTTTGCAAAACGATCTATATGTTCACGTGCCCCCTGTATGGTAACAGCAAATGCACCTATGTAGTCGGTCACCGTAACTGTTTTTGCGGCTTCTACCGATTCAACATTGACTTTACCGGGCTCCGGCTTTATAAAATCTGCTAAAGAATAACTTGGCTGACCCATTGCCTTTTTCATTTGTTGGCGTAAAGACTCAAGTCTTACTTCACCGTTTTCTGTCTGTAGTATTATTGTATCCCTGTTATTGCACATAGCCGGCCAGAACCCAATCACTCCATTAGCAGAAAACCAATTTTCATCAACAATTTTCTTAACCATCTTCTGTGCATCATTGTATAGTCGCGTTGCTTCAACACCAAATATTTTGTCACTTAATACATTAGGAAAATGGCCCGGCATTTCCCAACCAATAAAGAATGGACCCCAATCAATGTATTCTGCTATAGTGCCAAGATCAAAGTTTTTAAAAACTTTGGTTCCATCGACAGCAGGTTTAACGGGTAAATAATTTTTCCAATCAAAATATTCTTTTATCACTACTGATTCTTCATACGGAATTAAAACTTTGTGTTTCTGTTTATTTGCAAATTGATTACGCAGGTCAGAATACTCCTTTGCTGTATGTTCAAGAAATTGCTCTTTTTGATCCGGGTTCAACAAATTAGTAACAACAGTTACGCTTCTAGATGCATCCAGCACATGTACGACACCATTCTCATATTGAGGTGCAATTTTTACTGCAGTGTGCATTCTTGAAGTAGTTGCCCCACCAATTAACAGTGGTTTATTCATTTTTCTTCGTTTCATTTCCTGCCCAACATGCACCATTTCATCCAATGAAGGCGTTATCAATCCACTCAATCCAATAATATCAACATTTTCTTTTTCTGCTGTTTCTAAAATCTTGTCCGCAGGAACCATTACACCCAAATCAATTACCTGGTAACCGTTACAACCTAATACCACTCCAACAATATTTTTACCTATATCATGTACATCACCTTTAACAGTTGCTAATAAAATTTTTGCAGCACCTGCAGCTTCAATGTTTTCAGTGCCGGCAGCTTCATGGGCAGCACGTCTTTCTTCTTTTGCAGCTTCAATATAGGGAGTAAGCACTGCCACTGACTTTTTCATAACCCTTGCACTTTTCACTACCTGTGGTAAGAACATTTTACCACTTCCGAATAAATCGCCAACTACATTCATCCCGTCCATCAATGGACCTTCAATTACATCTAAAGGTTTAGGATATTTCTGACGTGCTTCTTCAGTGTCGTCATCAATAAAATCTGTAATGCCGTTTATTAAGGAATGTTTTAATCTTTCTTCAACTGTAGTTCTTCTCCATGCATCATCTTTCTTTTCTCCCTCTTTACCTTTTGATTTTACCTTTTCTGCAAATGTTACCAATCGCTCTGTTGCATCAGGTCTTCGGTTTAAAATCACATCTTCACAAAGTTCTTTTAGCTGTGGTTCTATTTCATCATATACTACCAGCTGACCTGCATTCACAATTCCCATGTCCATACCGGCTTTTATTGCATGGTACAGAAACACCGAGTGAATGGCTTCCCTAACGTGATCATTACCGCGAAATGAGAATGATACATTACTTACACCGCCACTAACTTTTGTAAGAGGCATTTTTTGTTTAATAAGGGGGGTAGCTTCAATAAAATCAACAGCGTAATTATTGTGTTCCTCTATACCGGTTGCAACAGCAAAAATGTTTGGGTCAAAAATGATGTCCTGTGGATCGAAGCCAACTTGTTCTGTAAGAATTTTGTATGCTCTTTCGGAAATAGATACTTTCTTTTCCAGTGTATCGGCTTGCCCGCTTTCATCAAACGCCATCACAATTACTGACGCACCATACTGCTGACACGTAATTGCCTGCTCAATAAACTTTTCTTCGCCTTCTTTTAAGGAAATGGAATTTACAATACACTTGCCCTGCACGCATTTTAATCCTGCTTCAATGATCTCAAATTTTGAACTGTCGATCATCACCGGAATTTTTGCAATGTCCGGTTCTGCCTGCAAGAGATTTAAAAACGTTGTCATTGCTTTTACGCCATCCAGCAACGCATCATCCATATTTACATCCAAGATCTGGGCTCCGCTTTCTACTTGTTGGCGTGATACACTTAATGCTTCTTCGTATTTGTTGTCACGAATCAGTCGTGCAAATTTCTTTGAGCCGGTGACGTTTGTACGTTCACCTACATTGACAAAGTTTGTTTCAGGTCGAATTGTTAGCGGTTCGAGACCTGCAAGTTTCAGATAAGGTTTAATGATTGCTATTTCGCTCATATCTTTTATTTGAACCACAGTGGCACAGAGACACAGAGTCCCACAGTGATTAGAGAATCATTCTTTTAATACCATTTTTCATTAATGGTACATGAAAATTTAATATATATCCAAGGCGTTTGTTAGTTAATTTAAGGTAGCTCAGTAATTGTGCTTCCCATACAGGATGAAAGTTTTCCTGTGCTTTCAATTCGATGATTATAAGGTCATCAACTAAAATATCTATGCGAAGTCCTTCATCAATGATTAAGTTATCATACACTATTTCAACACATTTTTGTTTCACAAAAGGAATATTTCTCTTCGTCAACTCATAACAGAAACATTTCTCGTATACACTCTCGAGCAAACCCGGGCCCAGAGCTTTATGAATTAAAATAGCAATATTGATAATCTGGTTTGCTAACCATTGCTCTCTTTCTGTTATTGGTAAGAACTCTGTGTTACTCTGTGTCACTGTGACTCCGTGGTTTTAATAAGCAACTTCCAAAATTGGCAACTCTCTTGGTTTCAAATCCTTCACCTGCTCTGCAATATGCCGGATATGATCAGGAGTAGTGCCACAACAACCACCAACTATATTTACAAAGCCTTCTTTTGCCCAATCTTCAATGAAATGTGCTGTTTCTTCTGGTTGCTCATCATATTCACCCATTGCATTTGGTAAACCGGCATTTGGATATGCTGAAGTATAACATGAAGCAATCTGGCTTAGTTCTTCAATATGAGGCCTCATTTCTTTTGCACCTAAGGCGCAATTCAAACCAACACTTAATGGTTTTGCATGCATAACTGATGTATAAAATGCCTCCAATGTTTGTCCGCTTAAAGTTCTGCCCGAGGCGTCAGTAATTGTTCCGCTGATCATTACTGGTAGTGTGCGTTGGCCTGAATCTCTGAAGTATTTTTTTATAGCGAAAATGGCTGCTTTTGCATTAAGCGTATCGAAAATTGTTTCAATCAAAAGCAGATCAACACCACCATCTACTAAACCCTTTACCTGCTCATAATAAGCATTCATTACTTCATCAAACGTAACAGCACGGTAACCGGGATTGTTTACATCGGGAGAAAGAGAAAGCGTTTTGTTCATTGGACCAATAGCACCTGCAACAAACTTGCGGTTGAGTGTTGATAGTTGACCGTTGCCAGTTTCCGAACTTGTGAATTCTTCAACAGCTTGCTTTGCCAACTTAGCAGCTTCGACATTAATCTCATAAGCCAGGCTTTCCATGTGGTAGTCGGCTAATGAAATTTTTTGTGAGTTGAAGGTGTTTGTTTCAATGATATCCGCACCGGCTACTAAATATTCCTTATGAATATTTTTGATGATCTCTGGTTGAGTAAGGCAAAGAAGATCGTTATTCCCCTTTACATCCGAAGGCCAGTATTCGAAGCGTTTACCACGATAGTCTTCTTCAGTTAATTTATGACGCTGAATCATGGTACCCATTGCACCATCAATGATGAGGATGCGTTGTCGTAACTCTGTTTTTATGTCCATACAAATTTTTTGCCGCAAAGACACAAATCGGTAAGAATAGGCAAACTGTTTCTGTCTTTGTGTAATTATTATTTGTGGCAGATTGCTGAGTACTGTTCGGAACGATGAAGTGAGTGACACAACAGGCGTTGAATTTAGATTCAACTGCTGGTAACATCTTCAAAAGGAACTATAAACGGTAGGAAACTGTACTGTGGAGTTTCTTGCGTTTATTAGTTCTGTTCTCTTCGCAATCGAAGAGTTTAGGCCGAACAATAAACAAATCCGCCTGAGGTGCAAAAGTAATAAAAAAAGCCCACCTAAATCCTCCCGAAGGGAGGACTTATATTTATGAGATCTATTCACCCACTAGATACTGTTCAATTTAAGGAGGGCAATTGAGAGTTCGTGTAAGTTAGCTTGTGCAATGATAGCCTTCCCTTCGGGAAGGTCGGGATGGGCTCAGCGGCCGGAAACATAACTTTCTATCGGCAGCCTGTTTTGCAGGCTACGAGCCAGAGTCATCTCATCGGCATACTCCAACTCGCCTCCAAATGCAATTCCCCTTGCAATGGTGGTAACACGAACATGTTGAGGTAATTTCTTTTGAATGTAGTAAATAGTAGTGTCTCCCTGGATAGTTGGACTTAAAGCAAAAATGACTTCAAGCGTTTCTTCTTTATGCACTCTATTAGTAAGTGATTCAATATTTAGTTGTGATGGACCGATTCCATCTAACGGAGAGATGACCCCTCCGAGAACATGATAAGTACCATTAAACTGCTGTGTGCTTTCTAAAGCAATCACATCACGAATATTTTCTACAACACAGATCATGTCCTGCTTGCGCATAGAGTTAGCACAAATAGAACAGATGTCACCGTCTGCAACATTGCTACATCTCTGGCAAAATTTTATCTCACTTCGCATGCGTGAGATGACCTCTCCGAAATTCTGTACTTCCTCTGCATCCTGCTTTAATAAATGAAGTACTAAACGAAGTGCTGTCTTTTTACCGATGCCCGGGAGTTTGGCAAATTCGTTTACTGCAGACTCTAATAATGCAGAAGAAAATTGCATAAGTAAAGGTAATACAAGAAGGTGGAGGGTACAAGGTGGAAGATACAAGGTGGAAGGTACAGGGTACAAGGTACAAGGTGGGAAAGGTGTAAGGTTTAAAGTTTAAGGTTCAAGTGTCGTTAAGAATAGAAGGCAAAAATCCTTGTACCTTATATTCTTGTACCTTGTTCCTTCTGGGTTTAAACTTATAATGCAATTTCAAAATCATTGGCTGCACCTGCTTTTATATTAACCCTCCGCTCAATAGGTCGAACAATCTCCGGTTGTCGTTTAGTTCCAAAGAACTGACCCGGATCCCAAATGCCGTTTCCATTTCTATCATACAAAATTCTAAGTTCATAATCACCTGGTTGAAATAATTGGTGTGTAAATGTTCCGTTTTGTAATGGTGCTGAAAATACAACTGCATTATTCAACACAAACTGTAAAACAGGTTTTTGCACAGCATCTACATTTCTCATACGAATGGCTACATTGGCATAATCGGACCTTTTTCTTGTAGTAAAAGAAATGGTATCTGATCTTAATAGTTTACGACCTAAAGAATCCTCTGCAAAATCCTTATCAAGCAAAAGATTGTATAATTTATTTTCCTGCCACTGTGATCGTACAGTCAGGATTCTTTTACTCGTATCTAAAGAAGTAGAATAACTAACCGGGTTAAAGGTTGAATCTGTAGTAAGTGTTATTCTATTAGTATCTATGTGGCGAAGTGGTTGCTCAAACGTAATTACTAAACTATCTAAAAGACTTTGCTGATTGTTAGCTAAACTTGTTGTGAATCGCAACCTTCGGTCTGTACTTGAAGGCCTGGGAGTTGTTGCAGCTCGAGTATCCTCCACTTCTCTATAAGCGTATAAAGTTGGAGCAGTTGCGTTAGGCCTTATTACAACCGGCGAATCTGCAAATGCAAACATCTGACTTTTGTTCAGGTAACGTCTGCCTGTAGCTGCATCACCTAATGCATACAAAGCAAATGTGCCTGGCGGCAGATTACTGAATACAAAATTGCCGGACCTGTCAACTCTTGCCACATAGCGAGGTCTTGAATTTACTACTGCTGAGTCTGATAAATTCCTGTGCAGCATTACAATTAAAGTAGAATCAATAGCACCTGTTTGTGCCAGCAGCACTTTACCACGTAATTCTAAAGAATCTAAAGCTGGACCAGTGGAAAATGTATAATCAAATTCTTTTAAAACATTGGCTTCATTAATGTCCCTGATGGCATTTCCAAAGTTTATAGTATAAGTGGTATTTGGTTCTAAGGTATCCCGAAGGCGAATAGTTATTGTACGAAGTCTTACTTCAAGCTGTGGATTAACATCAGGAGTTGGAGAAACTACTACATTAGCCGGAACATCCTGCAGGTCAACATATTCATCAAATTCCAATGTAATTCTGTTTCCCCTGAAGTTTACTGTTGAATCAGGCGGTGAAGCTTTTAATAAAACAGGTGGTAAGGAATCACGAGGTCCACCGGAGGGTGGAACAATATTGGCACAACCAACAGTCAGTACCTGGAATTTGATTATCAGCAGGATTATAAGGATACAAATAGAAGATGCTGTTATGCGTTGACTTGCCTTCATTAGAATCAACAAACATAATTGCTTTATTATAATGAGTTTTATTACGTATCCTAATAATCAATTAAATCTCTCCAGAACAGAGTTCAGACAATTGCCAAAAGACGAAAAGTCAAAGGCATAAGATTATCTATCATCTTACATTACTTCAACTTCTTCATCCTGCAGATCATGTAAAGCAACAGTAAGATTATTTGTTTTTGAAAAGTTGCACCAGTGGCAATCCTTACTACCGCAACCTGTGTAGAAATCGTGGTTTTGTATTTTCTCCCACACTGTAGTTATTTGCTCCAGTACAATTTCAGTATCATCCGGAGTTATGTACAATTTTTCCCTGCAATATTCTTTTTTCTTATCTGGTTCAACAAAGTCAAATTCTGTACTTATAACCTGCCAATCTCTTTTAAAATTATCAACCAAAATTTTATAAAATGCTGCCTGCCTCCAGT
>MWVY01000152.1_pt1 | contig 16367 bp, 22 predicted proteins | sample 1047251 | NCBI WGS metagenome assembly MWVY01 (sample SAMN06349983, study PRJNA376086) | soil metagenome | isolation source: MS7-5 sample Antarctic (ecotone) soil | place: Antarctica | collected 2015-01-13
TCCTCACCTTCCGTGCCCTCCCCCCCCCGTCCTGAGCCATCCTACGCGGTCACAGCGGCACCATAGCGCCCCTGGTGTACTGGTGTATGCTGGGGGCGTCATTGTATGGAGGCGCGTATGTCACCACTCACCCTGGTTGTGATTCTGCTCTTACTGGTCGTGCTGTTTGGGGGCGGAGGGTACACGTATCGCCGAAGCGGCTGGGGTGGCTACCGCTCGGGGCCGGGATTCGTTACGATCCTGCTGGTTGTGGTGCTCGTGATCCTGCTCCTACGCGGCGGACTCTAAACCTACGGGTCAGTTGGCGCCCTGGCTGCGGCTGGGGCGTTGCTGTGCCCGGCTGCACTGGCTGTACGAGCCAGTAGTTCGGGTAGAGGGGATTGACTCTAGGGAGTAGACTACATGGAACGAGGGTGCGCTGTGACGTCCCCCGTTGATCCCGGAAGGAGTGAAGCTATGACCAACGCCCAACTCAGTCCAACGCCTCAAAAAGTGCTGGATGTCCTCCGGCAGAACCTAGGGGTGCCCCACGGGGCGAGTGACGTCTGCGAAGTGGCTGATTGCTCAACCGGCCAGGCCCAAGTGGCACTTGATGTGCTCGCCGATGCCGGACTGATCGAGCGTCAGCAAAGTGCAATTGGCACCGTGACCTACGTCGCTCGCAACTAGGGGGAAGCACCCCTGACCGTCCCTTCACCAGTACACGCCCTCGGTGGTGTGCCGAGGGCGTTGTGTTTATCCGTTTCTGGCCCTTTCGCCCGTCCTGCACCATCCTACGCGGTCACAGTGGCCGTGTGGCGCCCCTAGTGTATGCTGTGGACGCTACGTCGAGCATAACAGGAGGAATGAACCATGCGCGGACCTGGTGGTATTATCGGACTGATCATCGCCGTTATCGTGATCGTCATTGTGCTACGGCTGCTCGGACTCATCTAGAGCTCCGACACGAAATCAGCTGCCCTGCAGAAGGCCCCAGGTGATGCGCCTGGGGCGCTCCTTTTATGTCGGCCTCCCCCCGCGCGCTATGGTTGCCGTACGGTGGCCCATATGCTACCCTCTTGTAATGGGAACTCGTCAAAAGTACCCCGTCACGTTTGTATGTGAATGGTGCGGCAAGGAAGTCACCGAGGCGCATGGACCCGGCCAGCGTCCGCGCTACTGCCGAACGGGTGACGATCCCTGCTATCCCAAAGCGCAACGCGCGCTAAACCGGAAGCGGGTGTTTGCCCATCGGGAACGGCAGTGGCTGGCCGATCCCTTCACCCATCCCCCGCCCGGCCGGCGGGAGCCCAGGAAGGGCTAGTGTCAAGGGTTGTACAGTGAAGGGAAAAACCGCTTATCTTGCGAGCGAAAGGGCGTCGCTCTTGATAACTCACCCACCACCACCATGGAGCAGTTCCACTCGCGGCCATAGCTGCTCGCGGTAGTGGGTCCAAACCTAGCGGAGCTTTAGTGGGTGGGTTGCGCATTGAACACTGTTACACCGCCGAGGAGTGACGCGATCACGGCGCCTCTCCTCAGCGATATCAAGGTTGAACCGTTAGCGATTGATGACGTTGTTGTACAGGTTGATCGCGTCGTTGCCGAAGTAGGGCGATTCCATAATCGTGCTCGGATTGCGGTTGGCCGTGCTATTTACGCCGTTGATATAGTTGCCGGTCGTGGAGTTGTACGTATACTGCAGCAGCCAGGGCCCGCCACTCGAGCCGCCATTCATGTTGCACCCAATGCGGTTCGTGGCCGGCGAATAATAGGTATTGACATAGCGTAGGTAGTCCTGACACCAGTACATCCGGTTGCCAGTGAACGGATACTCGGCCGGATACCCCAAGGCGGTGAAGGTGTGGTTCCGGCTGATGTTGGCTTTATAGCCGAGCCAGCCGACGCGCTGGGCAATGCTGTACCCTGCGGCGTCGCGGTAGAGTACGGCCATGCCGATATCGGAACCCCAATTGCCATTGTTGAACCAGCCCGGCGTGGTAGTCAAGTAGCGGGCTTGCCACTGGCCATAGGGCGCGCGTCCATCGGCGTAGGCTGGGACGAACCACCAACTCTCCCTAAGCCAGGTTCGTCGCGACGCATTGAACACACAGTGGCCGGCGGTCCAGACGGCATTGTTGCCGGCGGTCGCGGCGGAGCAGTACCACCATTTGCCGTCTTGCTTGTAGAACACTTTACCGATAGCACGGAACGGGAACTTCGTATACTGGGCGGGATCGATCCCGCCCGTGGCAGCGGCAGCCGTAACCGCGTCCGTGGTAGCGGCAGCCGTAACCGCGTCCGTTGCTGGCCGCAGGTTCGGGTCCTGCTCGGCCGTGGTGTCAAGCGTGAGGCTGTCGTCCTCGCTCGTCGGTGTGCCCGTGGAGGCGGCAGGGTCGTCGAGCGGCAGCCCATCGTCCACCGTGGAGGCGGCAGGGTCGTCGATCGGAAGTTCATCGTCCATCGTGGAGGCGGCAGGGTCATCGAGCGGCAGCCCACCCTCCACACTCGTCGGTGTGCCCGTGGAGGCGGCAGGGTCGTCGAGTGGCAGCCCGTCGTTCACACTCGGCGGTGCGCCCGTGGAGCGAGACGGATCGCCTATCTGGTGTGGGCGACCCATTGTCATAGGGTCAGTAGGCCTGGCACTCAACATCTCCTCACGCGTCAACCCGGGCGTCGCTTCCCTGGGGATTTCGGGTGAGGACATGACCTGCCCATCGGCATTCCCGACAGGGTGCGCCTCGGGACGCGTCTGGGCGGCGGCAGGCTGCAGGATGCTCGCGGCAAACAGCAGGAGGGCGAGGACCATCAGGACGGGACGACGGGTCAGCGTGCGAACATAGGCGGCGGTCTTGCGAGCGAACATTGGGATTCTCCTTTAGTGCTTGATTCCATCATAGGGGGGATGCAACCGACGCGCAGTTAACGGTGAAACAGTCGGAGTGTAAAATTGGTAACAGGTGGGAGCACCTGTGCTCGCCGTTCGTAGACTATGCGCGCCCACGCGGCCGACCAAAGCAGCCGTAGTGTCAAGGGTTGTACAGTGCAGGGAAAAACCGCTTATCTTGCATTACGGCTCAGCCCGGCCGGCCAATCCTTTACACCGCGCCACTCCCGCCACCGGCCATCTGGCAGCCATCTGGCGCTGCGGGCTCGGCCGCACCAGGAAGGCACACAGCCGGCGTGCCATCCTCCACAGCAGGGGGATCGTCGGCTGGGATGCACTCCCGATACTCAATCAAGCGGCCGCCCAGCATGATCGTCTTCTGCTCCAGCCGGGCGGGATCGGCACCAGGCAAGTACACGACGATAGCGGTAATCCTCGGCATCCGCGGTGTGGTCGCCGCACGTTCGAGATCGGCAAGGCGTCGCTCAAGGTCGCGTGTGCTCACTTTTTTGCTCCCAGTGACGCTTCGAGCGCCATCAGACGGGCGTCAAGGGCTTCGAGCTCAACCGCTTTGATGGCAAAGTCCAGGACCTTCGATGCAGCCGCAACCCGGGCGCTCGCCGGCCTCGTCTTGTCGGCCATCACCTGTACCAGCACCGCGACCGCGGCGCCACTCACCTGTTGGAGCCGAGCCGTTGCCTGACCCACCGCGCCCCGCCGCGACTGACGATAGGCGGCGTCAAACCCAGCATCATTGCGTAGCCAGCGGTGCGCCGTCGCCTCACTCACCCCTGCCGCCTTTGCTGCATCCTGAATGGTGGTACTTGACAATAATGCTGCAATAAGAAGCTCTTGCTTGGGAGTCAGTTTTGGCTGCTCGGTTGTCATAGGTAATCCTCAGTGCTCAGAACCCGTACACGTCGAGTTGCGCCTGCTTGCGCTCGACCAGGTCATCCCTGGTGCGTGGCTGGAGCTGCTGCCGCAGTTCCCAGTTCTCACGGCGCTGCTCCGGGTCGATAAACCGCAGGTCGCGGATGCGCGCGGCGTCCCCACGCAGCTGCTCCCGGAGTGCCTTCGTATCCACCAGCGGACGCTCGGCGATGGCGCGGGCGGCACTCTTCGGCGGCAGGGCCTCGGCAATCAGGAAGAGTTGCACCGTGTCGCGTTGCTTCCGCGCCTGGTCGATCAGGGCCTGGAGTGTATCGAACGTGTCACACCGCGAGACCTGATACTGCACATAGTTCCGTCGCGCCTCCGCTTGCTGCCAGTCCTGTTCATTCAGCACGATGCCCTGCTCCTCGACGATCTGCGCCGTGCGCGTGAACTCGTCCAGCAATGGCGCCAATGATTCCAAGCGGCCGTCGTCGCCGCGCTCCAGGCGGGCTCGTTCATCGGCGATGGCCGTCTGGATTTCCGTCAGTCGAACTTCAGGTGTGATCATGATGTCCTCCGATAGATTGAGTTTGGTACTGCATACTGGTAGGTGCACGCTCGTTGATTCACTACGCCCACCGTCCCGTATTCCCAGCGGCCACGCCGGCAGGCGTCCTCATACCGCTTGCTCCTTTGGCTGCCGGCTCACGCGCCAGTCGGCCCGCGGCAGGGCCTGGTCATAGGCCGCGAGGAGCTTTCGCTCACGGGCCGTCAGGTGCTTGGCTTGGCGCGGCGTGCGCTTCCAGGTGCGCAACGAGATGGGGAGCATAGGTTGCGCGCTTCGCGTCACGTCACCGTTCCTGTTGCTACTGCCTGGGCTATCTCGGCCTCAATCGCCCCTTGATCCTTCCGGCCTTTGATACGGTCTGCCGCTCTCCGCGCGGCTTTCACGTCACCATTGGCCAGGGCTCGGCGGACTTCGGTAATCTGGAGCTTATCGTGCTCAAAATCACTCAGCGGCGTACTTCCGGGACTACTATCATCATCTCTCCCCTTAAGCGGGGGAGAGTGATAGATAGTAGTTTGTCCACTACTATCAAGGGGGTCTGATAGTTGTTTGATAGTAGTGATAATTTCGCTTTCTACTGCGCTATTCTGCGTGATAGTAGTTTGCTCATCGCTGCCACTTTTAGGACTACTATCACCACTACTATCAGCCGAACTACTATCAGAGAGTAGTGATAGTAGTTTTGTGTTGACTTCGAACGCCGGCGTCACCAGTGCGTCGGCGCCAGGCTCTTGATAGTGCGGGTCGTTGGACTCCTCGGCGAGCCGTTGCCGGCCGGTGCTTGTGATCGTCAGGGGCGCGTTTTGCTTCTCGCCTTTGTCCGCGAGCCGCAGGTTGCGCAGCCGCTTCAATGTGCGGTAGAAGCTTGCCGATGTGAGATCGAGCGTCTTCTGGAGATCGCTTGTTTTGGCGCCATCGTCGGCGTCCGTCATGTCGAGCAGCGCCTTCAGCATCTTGATCTCGCTGCTGTTCAGTTGGTTGCCCCGGAAGACACGATCGGCCGGCAGAATGACGCAGCTCTGAATAGGCTGGCCCTCTTCGTCAGTGACGTCGGTATCCACTTGAATCAAACTGAAGAAACGCGGCGCAAAGGGCCGGGTGTTCTTGATCCGACCACACTCAAGCTTGATCAGGTCGTCATCCTTCGAAACTTCGAGGAAGCCATAGGTGTTGTTCTTGAGTGTGCTACTGCCGCGATATGTCTCGCCGCCTTTTGTCGTGTGGTGAATCACCACGACGGCCGCGCCGGTCTCGTGGGCAATGCGCTGGCAGTGCTCCATCACGGTCGACATATCCTTGGAGCTGTTCTCATCAGCTCCAGCAATGCTTTGGCTGAGGGTGTCAACGACGATCATGCGCAGGCCGAGCAGCTTTACCTCAGTGATAAAGTTCGTCACCTCGAAGGAATCGAAGAGTGGGAGCACGCCATCCCACATGAGAAAGTTCCCAGTCTTCTCGAGCCGATGCCGGAGCTCCCAGGCGCGCTTGCGCACACGAATGCCGGCGGCGTCTTCGGCCGCGATGTACATCACGGGATAGTGTTGGGCAACCCGCTTCGCCATATCCACGACGATGAACGTCTTGCCCGCATCGCCGGCGCCGATCACCATCGTGACCTCGCCCACGGGCACCACGTTCTTGATAAGCCAGGTCGGCGGCTGCAATTGGTCGATCTCGTCTTCGTTTAGCCATCGGCGAGGAGGGTCTGTTGATGGCCTCGGGGCAGTTCCTGGCTGGAACACGAGTCTGCCCGCGGCGTTCCTGACGATGCTGCCTTCGTGCTTCGGTAGCTCCATGCCCAACTGCGTCGCGGCTGCCTTCACGGCCTTTTTGCGGTCGCCCTGGTGGTCAAGTTCGCAGAAGACGTCGAAGGCATCGCGCCAATAGCCATTACTCAACGGATCGTTGCTGTTGTGGTGGAATGACTGCTTGTCATCCTTGATCGTCACTGAGTTATGGTTGCCCCCAGGCCGCGCGTAGCCGTCGCCATGCTTCTTATAGTTATGAGACTCGAGGAGGGCTCTCAGCTTCGTGGCCGCATTGTAGGCATCAATGACGCTCGCCTGTCCATTGAGATCTGTCCGCGTCGCCGTGTTGACCTTCGCCTCAGCCTCGATCTGGTCGCGGGTCTTCGGTGCCTCGTCAAGCTTTCGGGCGGCTGCCAGGAGGGCGTCAGCACGTGCCTGGGAAATCGTCGGTATGTCTGCGAGGTCATCAACCAGGGAAACGTAGCGGTTGCCACTGGGATGGAGTGACGGCGCAAGGACGGCATAGCCGCCCTCGGCGCGGGTTTCGATGGCAATCGTGCGCCCCGTCTTCTCGCTTTCATCCGGCGCCCAGGCGAGGTGTTCGTTCCGACCTGGGTCTGGGCAGCGAAGCAATGTCTGGTTGCCACCTCCGCCAGTGCGTTGCGATGGGAGGCCATCGGCGAGCTCGCGGACATGCGCGCGCCAGACGTCAAAAAAACGGGGCACGTCGGTATCAATGATGAGCAGCCCGCCGGAGACGGCCCCACCGACAGCGGCGACCCCAGCATCGGTCCCCTCGAACCATGCTATGACGGTTGCTTCATCGGCGATGGCATGCTGGTACTGCTTCCACGTTCCCTTGCCTTCCTCGTTCTTTGGCAGCAGGTCCCAATATGGCCGTTTGGTGCGTGGGTTGATCGGGATGACGGAGATCCCGTTACTGCGATAGTGCAGCGCGGCCTCAAGGATAGATGTCGTCATCGCTGCACCTCTTCCAGCTCGCCGCGGCGGATCTTGTCGATTAGCGAGCTCGCCATCGCCTTTGAGGTGACCACGCCGTGATAGCCCAGCGCGCGAATGTACGCGATTTGCTTCTCGGTAGCGGGTTGCATCTCCATATACACCTGTCGATGAACCTCGCGCTTAGCTCGTTTCTGACGTTCCTTCTCAGCCGGCGGCAACGCTTGATAGGCGATGCACCAGGCCGCGAATGCGAGCGCTTCGCCACGATGCGCGCTGAGCACCGCTGCTACCTCGTTCGTGCGCTCGATGGTGTCAGAGAAGCCCCAGTGCTGGGAACGCGCCGCCACCTCGCGCAACTCATGCTCGACGTCCGCTAAGACCCGAGCAGGAGTGTGCGCGCCGGCGCGGACTGCGTACAGAAAAGTGTTCGCAAGATAGGAGCGGCGGGCATTGGGGAAGCGCTCCAGAAGGGCGCGGCCGTCGTCGGGGGTGCCGGGAGTGGTGATCCGTTCCGTTGCCATTGTAGACATAATGCCTCCATCTAGACGTACTAGGCGGCGTGTGCTACAATGGCTTTGCCGTCACCAAAGAGCTCGCCGCTCGCCGAATGTCCCAGCCCATGCGCTGGGATTTTGGTTTAATGGCCCACTGCCACAAACCACCTGATATAAAAACAGAACCGATCCTTAATGACACGGGGACCAGCCGCATCAGGATCGGTTCTCATATAGGGGCGAAAGGTGGCGCCCGTTTTTTGAACTAAAAACTATGTGCCTGTTGCGACAACATAATGGTAGAATGCCAGCAAATGACCACGACCTCGGTCAAGGTCTACCTTTGTAAACGGCGCCCGTATAGTCTTGGCAGGCTGGGCGCCGTTTTTCATTTGCTGTAGCGTTCTCGGTACCACGTGACTATTGTACCACTACTTGACGGATACCGTCAATCATCGCTTTTCTCGGCTGAGGGGCGGGCATCTAAGGTAATCCTAGAACCATTCGCAAACAATATTTCTGCTGTTGCCTGGACGATTGGCCGTCCCATCCCTTGAGCAAAATGTTCAGCATATGCTCTGATGGCACGTATAACAGCTTCCTCGAGTTCTGCGCTCTTGCCTTGATCCCGTGGTGTCGTTGGGATAAACGAAGCATCCTGTCCCTCCCATCGTTGGATTCTTTTCTGTGTGTGTTTTTTGAGCCATTGGAGCGTTTTCTTTGGTTGCACGTTGTGGGTTGAGAAGTAAAGCTCGCCGATCACACCGATTATCCAGAGCGGGTAGAGCGCACGTGCAACCCCGTCGGTTGCGCCTGAAGGGACACGGCGGATTGGCTTCGGTAAAAGGCCATAGGAGACCCAAGAGCGGATCTGTCGCTCGCTGATGTAGAGTCCGCGTTTGTGTAGCTCATCGAGCAACTCGTCACGTGTGAGCAGGTACGGCGGGCCGGCTGTCCACCATCGGGGCTTGGTGCTTTTGTTTGCCTGTTCGGTTGCTTCTTCCATAACCGCTATCATACGTTCACCCGTTGAATAACCGCCTCCACCAGCTGCGCCGCTCCGGTTCTGCCGGCGGCTCAGGATCGTCCTTGGGCGCCATCAGCAGGGCGATCTGCTTCTCTGCCTCTTGGAGCTTGGCTTGGGTAAAACCGAGTTGGCCGGCGAGCTGCTGATTCTCCCTGCTCAGCCTATCTACCAAGCGCACCAGTTCTAATGTCTCCGGCGCTGGTACGTCATCAGGCCCTTCACTTGGTTGATCAAGGCTATCTATTATCTGATGAGGGCTGTGCATAGGGCTAAGCACCGGTTGACTAGCGCTGGTGATCAGGCCTATACTCGATGGCTCAGCCCCAATGCGCCACTCGAAACCATAGGGCGTTGTTCGCTTGAATGCCGCGAGTTCACCGGTTTTGATGCGTCGCCGAATGGTTGCGGGCGATACATCCATGCGCTCAGCAGCTTCCTCGATAGAGAGGCTCTGATCAGGCCTATTCTCCTGGTGATCAGCGCTCATGATCAACGCTTGTGATCAAGGCTATCCACAATTCCTTTTTGGGCTTGGGACGCTGGCCGTAGATGGGAGTATCCTTAGGCAGTCATGGCTTTTACGTGGCCGGCGGCTGTCCTATCTTACAGTAGCCGAGGGTTAACCCAGGTGATGACCATGCCGCCATGCGTTTGGAACGCTTCTCTGTCGAGGGGCATAGACGCACGAATTGACCCATTGCGTATGAAGTCTTCCAGGATTTTCTCCATCGCCCCGTGGGGCACCTCGACACCAGCCTGGAGACGGTCGGCATACACGACCTCGCTCGCTAGTCCACCTTCGCTTGGTGACCATCGCTTGAGGATGACCTCTCCCACACGTCTTGCCAGTTGCCTGTCCATCGCAAAAACTCCTAGCGATCAGCGTCCATGCTACAATGCCTTTGTCTTTATGACTCGCCCAGCGACTAGCGGAGGTCTCAAGCTGCTGATAGTCGCTGGGCGATATTTATTTACCGGTTGCTCCATTACCGGCGGGCGCTCACTGGTGCGGCTTGATCGGCCTTCGCTAAGCAACCGATCAACTTCGCCCACTGGAATGCGTACCGTACGCCCGATCCTCACCACCTCAATACGCCCTTCTTGTGCCCACTTGTAGATCGCCGGCTTCGATACTTGAAGTAATTCGGCCAGCTGTTCTGGCGTGTAGAACTCTTTCGGCATAGCTACCCCTCAACTTCCAGGTCTCCCTAAGTATACTCTATCAGTTATACGCAGTCTACTAGGAATTGTTGGGACTATGCCGTATATATTGCCTCTTGACTATACCACATATACACTGTATAATCAAGATACAAAATAGAGGCAATAGAAAAGGCCGGCCGGATGGACTAGATCCGACAGGCCCAAGGCACAGGAGGGTTAGCTCCCATGACCACCACCACCGTAGCACAGCCGATCAACTTCGACCGCTCGGACGTCAACGCCGCGATCAACGATGCCCTCGGCAAAGTCACGGAAGACCGCTGGACACGCGCGATCTACCGCGCCGCCGGCAACCTGGCCGCTGGGCAATTCTCCTACGATGGCCAGCGCGTCAGCCTCCGCTCGGCGAGCAGCACGCGCGTCTATCACATCACCACCCGCGAACCGATGGCGTGCTCGTGCAAGGCCCATGAGCGCGGCCTGGTCTGCTGGCATGTGGTAGGCGCGAGACTCTTGGTTCGCGCTGCTGAGCATCACGCTCAGCAGCCGGTACCCCGCCCGAGCTTCGCCGAACTCACCGCGGCCGCCAACGCCGCGCTGTTCGGGTAGGAGGGCGGGACCATGACACGCACCGAGTTAGAAGTGCTGGCACGTGAGATCGCGGCGGTTGAGGGTATCCCCCTCGCCGCTGCCCTGGAGCGGGCCACCGTGGAGCTAGGTGGGCTCGTGGCCTATGGGCGCGACTGGGATCGCATGGCTGCCGAGGCGCAGCGGAGCCCCATCTACCGTGTGCGGGCAGCGTAGGATCGTGGGGCAGCGTTCAGCACGCTGCCCCTTTTTTTGGCAGTAGTGAAGGAGGAACACACGGGAGCCGGGTGGATCGTTGTCCCCACATGGGGATAGCATGTGCACAGATGTTCTTACGGACGGCCGCGCCTGGCGGCTTCCAGGCACAAAGCGGCGCGGGAGAACGCACATTCTCCCACGCCAGCGTCACGAGGGAATCTAACCATCATGAACACTCATAGTACGACCGCGCAGCCTGTAATGTTGCAAGATGAGGATATCGCGTTCATTGTCGAGATCCTGCTCGATTTCTCCGGGCAGTGTAAGACCATCGCCGCAGCGGTCACGTTGGGCAAGCCGGTGGGGCATGTGCTCTACCGATTTGACGGGGCCTGGATGTTGAACCGCGTCATGCTTGAAAGCCTGGGCGGCAAGCAGGACAGCGATGGGCATCGCGCGTATAGGGACCTGAGCGCACGTGTTATTCAGCAGCTCACGCGGGTAGCAGCGGATGTTGGCAACGGCGACAAGCAGCCACAGGAGCCAGCACAACCCGCTACCCCGCCCCTAGCCATCTCGCGCCAGATCGATCAGACCGACTTCGAGCTTGATCCGGATGGCAGTCTGGCGATTATTCGTTCCCAAAGCTACGGGGGGGAGGGCGGCCTCGTCCGGCTAACGTTGCGTGAAGCGTACGCGTGCTGGGCGTTCTTTCGCCTGCCGGGGGTCGAGCAGTTGCTGGTACGGGCCGACACTGAGCGGCAAACGAAACTGCAACTTGAGTATGAGGAGGAAAAGCGCGAGGACGAGGCGAGGATTGCGAACGGTACCTATCGGTAGCCGCCTAGCGCCCACGACGGCACACACGCGCCCCTGGTGTGAAGGCCAGGGGCGCGTGTGGTGCTGGTCAGGGCACAGCCTATCAGGTCGCCTGTGCCCCGCGGACCTTGTTGAGATAATTGCGTTGGCCTTGCAGGTGCGCGCGCTCGGCTTGCATTCGTACGCGCTCCGGACCTTCTTCCGGCATCGTCATGCTGTCCAATTCCGCAAGCTCCTCTCTGATCTCGTTCTCAACCGCGTCGATGTTGTTCCCGGCCTCGGCAACGCGTCGATCGAGCCGCTTTCGTGCAAGCTCGGTAAGGATGAAAGGTCCCTCGGGAGCATGCAGCTGTTGTGCCATTGTTTACCTCCATTGCTCGTCTGCCCATGTGGGTGCGCCTGGGGGAGCGGGCAGCTTCTGGACAGAAGGCTACTACACGTTTGGTTGCAGCAGAGATTGTGCCACTAGCAGTTTGTCGCGGAGAAGCCTCTATCAATCACCCTGATCAGGCCGTAGCACGAGCAGCGTAATGACGCCAGTCACCACGATGAGCCCCACGTTGATACCCAGCAGCCCCAATCCCCCGAGACCGCGCGCGGGATCGCGTGACAGAAAGGCGATCCCGGCTGCCGCTGCTGCCGGTACCAGCGCCAGGGCAGCGACGACGCCGACCAGCGTATCGGTTTTCTGCTGCGCCTGTGCGATTGCGCCGGCGACACCGCCGGCTAGGGCCGCCGCGACGCTATACCAGCCCGGACGCACGCGCTCCTCTAGGAGCGGCTTGTTCAACAGATTGGCCTCGGGGGGCAGCACGTTCGTCAGGTTCATGATCCACGTCGTCAGCATCGCAGCGCCGGTCGCGACAAGCAGACCGGCGAAGGCGGTCCAGAAGCCCCGGAGGGCCAGCTGGGGTTGGCGGCCGACGAGGGCGAAAGCGATCAAGGCCAACGGGCCTAACGCCGGCGCCACCACCATGGCGCCGATGAGGATCGGAACGGAGTTGGTCAGCAATGCCACGGCAGCCAACACACCGGCCATGGTCATGAGGACGAGGTAGGTGCTGGTCAGCTCTGCTTGCCGGGCGACCTCCTCGACCGTCGCTGAACTGACAATCGTTGCAGTTCGTGAAGATGCCATAATCCTCCTGTGAAGCGGGCCTGCACATGCACGTCCCGCTTAGCTCGCATGGATGGTGTCCACCTGTCCCTGATCGCTTCCAATAGCGCCGGCCGTCCGGCGTAGGATCCACCTGCTCAGCATGGCGGCAAGCAGCGCTCCCAGCGAGTCCATGATAACGACGCCAAGCACTGCGAGCACGACCCAGCCAGTTCCTTGGTAGCCGCCCCAGTTAGGATCGCCCATGCGCCGCCTCGCTGTCGGGTGCCTCCTGCAACATCGGGGCCAATAGACTGGTGGTAGCGGATGGGGTCCGCTCGCAGTCCGCTGCTTGCTTGCCGCATGGCTTTCATGCCATAATAATGTAACACGTACTCAGGAGCCACCATGCCACGCCCACTGACCTTCACGTGTACCTGGTGCTATCAGACCGTCACGGAGGACCGCGCCCCCGGTCCCACGCCCCAGTACTGCCGGACCTGCGCGCCTATCGCCAAACGCGCCGGCGTCCAGGCCCGCGTCAAAAACCACCGGGAGCGGACCCAGCCCCGCACCGGCTATGAGCGCCCACGCGGCCGACCCAAGAAGATGTAGTGTCAAGCGTTGTACATTGAAGGGAAAAACCCATTATCTTGCATTGCGGCTCAGCCCGCCCGGCCAATCCTTTACACGCACGCACACATCAAGCGGCGGCTCGCCAAGCTCCGTAAACGGTCGTTGTAGTACGAGACGGTTCTCGATGATCATGCATTCACGCCCGCCAGACGGCTCCAGCGGGCACCTTGGGGTCGTTTGACGAAACCTTGACCACACCTGCTCACTCCCTAGGAAGCACACGCGCTGCTGACGTTCCTGCGGCTGCCCGGCGTCGTGGACCTGAGCGCGCGGCGTGTGTTCCCCCACTCCCGGCGCTGACAGGGCGTCTATAATCGCTCCATGCCTGCGGCCCACCTGCTTGATCAGGACGGCGGCACGCGACGTAGAGGAGAACAGCATGACCCCCCGGCCCACAGGCACCGTCACCTTTCTGTTCACCGACATTGAGGGCAGCACGACGCGCTGGGAGCACCAGCGCCAGGCGATGCAACAGGCGCTCGCCCGCCATGATGCGATTATGCGGGACGCCATTGAGGCCCACGGCGGGCACGTCTTCAAGACCGTCGGCGATACCTTCTACGCCGTGTTCACCACCGCGCCGGATGCCGTCGACGCAGCACTCCACGCGCAGACGCTGCTTCAACGTGAAGCCTGGGACGAGGTAATCGGCGCACTGCGGGTGCGCATGGCACTGCATACCGGCACCGGCGAGGCGCGCGACGGCGACTACTTCGGGCAGCCGCTCAACCGCGTCGCGCGCCTCTTGTCGGCCGGCCATGGCGCGCAGATCCTCCTGTCCACCGTTACCCAGGAGCTCGTGCGCGACCAATTGCCAGCGGGTACCGGCCTGCGCGACCTGGGCGAGCACCGGCTCAAGGACCTGATCCGTCCCGAGCGTGTCTTCCAGCTTGTTGCCCCCGACCTCCCGCGGGACTTCCCGCCACTCAAAACGCTCGACACCCTGCCGAATAACCTCCCGCTCCAACGTGCGCCCCTGGTCGGCCGTGAGCGTGAGATTACTGCTGTTCGCGACCTGCTGCTGCGCCAGGATGTGGGGCTGGTGACGCTGACGGGCACCGGTGGCACCGGCAAAACGCGGCTGGGGCTGCAAGTCGCCGCCGACGCGTTAGACGAGTTTCAGGACGGCGTCTTCTTTGTCAACCTCGCGCCGGTCAGCGATCCGGACCTGGTCCTCTCGACCGTGGCGCAGACGCTCGGGGTGGTCGAGGCCGGGGGGCAGCCGCTCCTTGACAGCGTGAAGTCCTACCTCCAGGGCAAGCACCTCCTGCTGCTGCTGGATAACTTCGAACAGGTGCTCGCCGCGGCGCCCCTGGTTGCCGAGGTACTGGCGACGAGCCGTAGCCTGAAGCTGCTGGTCACCAGCCGGGTTGCGCTGCGGCTTTCGACGGAGTATGAGTATGCGGTCCCGCCCCTGAGCCTCCCTGACCCGCGGCGGCTCCCCTCGATCGCGCGGCTCAGCCAATACGAAGCGGTCGCCTTCTTCATTCAGCGCGCACAAGCCGTGCGGCATGACTTTGCGGTCACCAGTGCGAACGCGCCAGCGGTAGCAGAAATCTGCGTGCGCCTGGACGGGCTGCCGCTCGCGATTGAATTGGCGGCGGCGCGGGTGAAGCTGCTCTCCCCGCAGGCACTGCTGCAGCGCCTGAGCAGTCGACTTACCCTGCTGACGGGCGGCGCCCGCGATCTGCCGGCGCGGCAGCAGACGTTGCGCGCCACGATTGACTGGAGCTACAGCGTGCTCGACCCGGCGGAGCAAATCCTCTTTGCCCGGCTGGCGGTCTTTGTGGGTGGGCGCACGTTGGAGGCGGTGGCGGCGGTGTGCAACGCCGACGGGGATTTGGTCATCGACCCGTTCGACGGCGTGGCGTCGCTGCTGGACAAGAGCCTGCTGCGCCAGGAGGACGGACCGGACGGCGAGCCGCGTTTCATCATGCTGGAGACGATCCACGAGTACGCGCATGAGCGACTAGCGGCAAGCGGGGAAGGATCATTGCTGCAGGGACGGCATGCTGAATACTTCCTGACGCTTGCGGAGCAGGCAGAGGCGGAACTGGACGGGCCGCGGCAGGTAGCGTGGTTGAACCTCCTAGAGGCCGAGCACGACAACGTCCGTGCGGCGCTCCGCCACATGCTCGATCATGGAAACGCGGAGGTAGCTGGACGGCTCTGTACCGCACTCCACCGTTTCTGGGCGATACATGGCCATGTCACGGAAGCCCGGCAATGGCTAGCTGCCGTACTTGCCCATACCGCGATGCTGTCGGGACGAACACAGGCGCGAGTACTCTTCGTAGCTGGCAAGCTGGCCAGCCTGCAATCCGATTTTGGGCAAGCGCAAGCACTGCTCGAATTAAGCCTTGCGCTATGTCGCGAACAGGATGATCCGCACGGCATAGCTCGAGCGCTTCACGATCTTGGTGGCCTAGCGATGGAGCAGGGTGATGTGCCCGGAGCGAACACGCTGTACGAAGAGGGCCTGGCATTGTGGCGGCAACTGGAAGACAAGCGTTCTATTGCCGCCACAATCAACAATTTGGGATGTCTAGCGCGGGATCAAGGCGACTATGGGCGTGCTCTGCTGCTGCTTCAAGAAAGTCTGGAGCTTGCTCGAGAATTGGGTCACACAATGCTCGTAGCTGTGATCCTCATTAACGTAGGCTCGGTAATGGAACAGGAGGGCGACTCCACCCGGGCACAGGTGGCTTACGCGGCGAGTTTGGCGCTAGCACGGGAACTGGGGAACAAGGAATGTTTTGCTTATGGCCTGGAAGGCCTGGGGGGCGTGGCCGCGGCGCGTGGGCAGGCTCATTGCGCGGCACGGCTGTTTGGTGCGGCGGAGGCGGTCCGCGAAGTCATCGATACGCCGTTGTCTCCTGTTGATCATCGGCACCACGAGCGCAGGATTGCCGTTGCACGCGCACACCTCAATGAGGCGGCGTGGACAGCAGCATGGGCTGAAGGTCGCGAGATGCCGCTCGAGCAGGCCGTCACCTACGCGCTGGACGATGAGACGACGCCGGGCGGGGGGAAGTAGTACGACGGCAACACAAAGCGCGGCACGAGGGTGCGCCGCGCTCGTCGCGCAGCGTGGGATGCTAATTGTTAAGCCCCCCTAACGCCGTAGCCCTCGGCATCCTCACCTTCGCCGCTGGATGCGTCGCTCTCGGCGCGCCTGGCGGTCCTCACCTTCCGTGCCCTCCCCCCCGTCCTGAGCCATCCTACGCGGTCACAGCGGCACCATAGCGCCCCTGGTGTACTGGTGTATGCTGGGGGCGTCATTGTATGGAGGCGCGTATGTCACCACTCACCCTGGTTGTGATTCTG
>MWVY01000153.1_pt1 | contig 16289 bp, 22 predicted proteins | sample 1047251 | NCBI WGS metagenome assembly MWVY01 (sample SAMN06349983, study PRJNA376086) | soil metagenome | isolation source: MS7-5 sample Antarctic (ecotone) soil | place: Antarctica | collected 2015-01-13
CGGGTGGAACGGCTTTGGCCCAGCAGTTTGATGCGAGTCGCTTGGTACGCCGCGTAGATCTCGGCGACGTGCTCGGGCTTGGAGAACAGGGCCTGCCGGTATGCTTCCCGGGCGGGTGCGTCCACCCCGAACCATGCCATATCCGTGAGGATCTCTTCCACAGGCACGCCGGCGAACATCCCGTCCGCTTTCGCGCTGTGTAAGCGGTCCACGAGAGCAGACGAAAGCACCGTCCGGTAATCCACCGGCCAGGGCGTGGGCAGCCAGTTGGACGTGCCGCCCGCGCCCTCCGGCTGCGCCTGCACCGCCGGGAGCGAGCCCGCCACAAGCACGACTCCCACCGCCTGCGCTGCGGCGCTGATGAATCCACGCCGGTTCACAGCACACCTGCCGGGAGCTGAATGGCCGAAGCACCGTCCGTGTTCCAGACCGAGCCGTCCGAGAGCGACCACACCCCGAAAGGAGAGGCGAGGCGCGCATAGGGAATGAGCCGTTCGATTGCCGCCGCCTGCCTCCGGAGCGGCATACGCTGATCAACGTACAGGCAGAGCGTATATCGTATCCGGGCGAGGCTTGCGGGCTCAGGCCACGCGCAAGGGTTGAAGTGGAAGCGGAACCCGAGTGCGCCCGCCTTGCGGGCGCATGCCGCAACCGCACGCGCCCTCTGGTGCCGGTGACGCCGCTTCATCGGGCATCCCCGCGCTTGCGCGCCTGGATGCATCCGGGGCATCGGAGCTGCTTGATCGTCCGCGGCTTGAAGTGCTCCCCACAGTCGGAGCAGTCCTTCCCCCGTTCGCGGATTTCCCGGTCGCGGCGCTGCTGGAGCTTCCACCGGCTGTTGTAGAACCGACGTTCGGCACTTCCCTCGAGAAGTGCGGGTGCCCGCGGTTCCTCGGGTCCGGGCGCGTTCAGGTTGGCGAGCAGCGCCTCGACTGCTTCGCTGTCGGGGATCGGCTCCGGCTGCGGGTCCATCTTGGTGAGCAGGTCTTGCAGCTCGGACGCTAAGCACGCCTCTTCCGCCGGTGTGGAGTGCCAGGGGTCAACCTCGCGCTCCGCCACCACATGGCCCTTGCTGTTGACCGCGTAGAAGCGCCCCGCCCGGCCTTTCTTGTTTTCGGCGTACACCCCGCGGCCCTGGTGCTTCGGCTCCGCCTTCTTCGGCCTGGGAGGCTCCGGCTTGGGGATCAGTAGACTGAGTACGTCAGCGAGCAATCCGAACGCGCGGACGGTGTCGTGCTGCACTTTCAGCAGTTCCGGGTCGGTGCGCACCGGCGGTGTCCATTCGGGCGTGGGGCCACCGAGCAGGGCGCGTACCTGCTCCGGCGTGGCCTCGCAAACATCATCCCCTTTTCGGCGGATTAGGAAACGGCTCTCCATATCCGGGCCGCGATCTTGAAGATTGTCACCGGGTAGCGCATTCACCGCGGGTGCCGCGACCTTAAACTCCCACCAGCGAAACGGCCGGCCGGTGTTGTTGTATTCGGCCCACCCAAGCCACTTGAGCATGGTAACGCTCAGCCCTGTCGGCTTCTGCTTGGCCGGGGCACGTCGCGGGCGGCTCATCGGGAATCCTCTCGGCACTCGCTGCACACTTGGCCCTCGCGCCCTACCCGGTTCCAATCACAGCAGGCGCACCGGATCAAGTCGTCCAGGTAGTCGAGGAGATCATTGAACCCGCTCGCGGTCTGCTGCCCTGCGGAGGTGCGTTTCATCACGCACCCCCTACCTGATCGAGCCGAAGGGAAAACTCCCCATCGAAGTAGACCGGGGCCGGCGTGGGTGCGGCCGGCGCAAGCTCGCTGCAAAACTGCGTCACCTGATCGGCCGTCTGGTAAACCGCGTGCCGCGTGGGATAGCGCAGGCCGTTCTGGATCCACAGCCGCGCCCCGCAAACCGTGCAAGCACCGTCGTGCCACCTCGGCGGCCGACCAGTACGTTGCGGCTGTTCGGGTCCTCCAGGACGCAGCGGCGGCCTGAATCGCCGCCGCTGCGTCCTGGTGACTCCGGATCTTGCCTGCCTGTCTTGCTGCCATCGTCGGCCCCTTCCCTGTTGCGCCGGGACCGCGATTCGCCTAACGTGAAGGCTAACACGGGCTCCGGCTCGTGGAGTGGAGGGGTGGTCGCGAGAACTCTTGCCGGGGTTACGCGGCCGCCCCTCTTCGTTTGTGCCCTGCTTGGACAGTAAATTACCCTACAGTGTGACCCCTGTCAAGGCGGGTGTTAGCTGTGGCCCCTACAGGTAGGGGGAAAACCTGTACAAGCCGGGCGCGCGTGCATATATTCAGGAGGTGGCGCGTGGCTTTGACTCCGCAGGAGGTAACAATGCTGGTGAAAGAGGTAATCCAGGAAAGCGAACTGCCGCAGGCGTTGCTTGCGCGAGACTCGAACCTGACTCCGGACGCGCTGAACCACTGGATGGCTGGTCGACGCAACCCACACCGGAAGAGTAGACACCAGCTCGCCGAGGGGTTGAGGAAGCGAGCCGCCCGGCTGGAAGAGCTAGCGGAGCGGCTCGACAAAGCGGCGTGAGGGCCGTCGCTCGTGAATGCCGTCTTAGCGGAAGGGGATGGGGGGTGAGAATGAAACAGTCCATCACGCTGGTGCAGGCTGCATACACATGGCTTCCCCTGGCGGAGTTCGGGCGGGAGTGCGAGCCATGAACACCCCGGAGCGCACCCGGCTCACCTTCAGCGGGATGACCCCCGCCGAGTTCGCCGCACGCGCGGGGCTCAGCGACCAGACCGTGCGGAGCCTGATCGGCATGCGCGACATCGAAGCCACGGACGTATCGAGGCCCGGCGCCCGTGCGCGGCGGTGGCGCATTGCGGAAACAGAGTTTAAACGCTGGTGGCGGGAGCGGACCCGCACCCGGACAGGTCCCTGATACCCTGAGCATCCAGCACAACGACCGGGACTGCTGCGGCCTCCTGAGTAGTTCCTTGTTTGATGGAGCTGACAACCCCAGGTTGACGTGTCTACGTCAATGACGTAGCTTCACGGCGTGAAGATTGTCGAGACTCGGATGTTCACGCGGCTCCTTGCCGGACTTATGTCCGATGAAGAGTACCGGGGGTTGCAGACCGAATTGATCGCGCGTCCCCAAGCGGGCGCACTCATCTCCGGTGGCGGCGGCATCCGAAAGGTTCGTTGGGCTGTTGGAGGCAAAGGCAAGCGAGGGGGTGTCCGGGTGATCTACTATTGGGCCACCGGTGACGACACAATCCTAATGCTCCTGGCCTACGCGAAAAACGAGCAAAACAACCTGACCGACGAACAGACAAAGGCTCTTTTTACCTTAGTCAAAAAGGAGTACGGGTGAACAACGAGCTATTCTCTCAGCTCTTGGAAAGCATCGAAGAGGGTGGAGCGATCCTCCGAGGGGAGGTAGAGCCCTCCCGCACCTTCGAGTACCCAGACGTAGACGTACGTGCAATTCGAGAACGGTACAATCTCCCACAGGAGCAGTTTGCGGCAATGCTCGGGGTTGCTGTGGGGACGGTCCGGGGATGGGAGCAGGGGAGGCGGCGGCCTGACGGCGCAGCCCGGGTTCTGCTTCGCGTAGCAGAGAAGCATCCGAAGGCGGTGATTGATACCGTGCGTGGGGATGCGAGGCAAGCGGGCAAGGAAGCTCCCGCGCGAAAGGGTCGGGGAGTCTCCATACCGAAGCGGAGAGGGATAGCTGCACCGAAGAAAACACCGATACGGGCGGAGGCTCGCGCGTAATGCTAAAAGGCTCCCGAGTGGGAGCCTTTTTTTCTCACCAACTAGCGGCGCCGTCCGGATGTTGTGGCACATGTGAGATAAGAGAAATCCAGCCAGGAGCTACTATGGAAGAGGGTCACCGGGGATACCCAACAGATCGCCTGGCATTCATGGTCGAATCTACAGGCTTAGAAATTTCTGTTACGCTACTTGTCTCGGGCATGGTGATCACAGGAATTCTCTGTCCTGTCGCTCGCTACGTGCGATGGCAAAACGAGGTAATGAATCGCGCCGCCCGTGGCGGCGGGAAGTTCAGCGGCTCTGCACTCATGCAGCCGCCCACACCTGAGCAGACGCAGGAAATAGCCGAGAAGTGGCAAGCCCGGGATCTCCCCGATGAAGGACCGATTGCGTTCCCGGAGATATGCGTGCGGAATGCGGAGATACAGTCTGGCCATGCAATGACCTGGCGCAAACACCCGTACCTGCTGATCGCGGCAGCGCAGATCGGAGCGGTCGTCCCCGGCGTGCTAGAGGGAGAAGTACTTGCAGGCGGTGCAGGGGATCAATAAGGTTCCGACGCACCCCCAACCCGGAGCCGCCCATGCATATCCGTCGCATCCTGCTTTCAATTCCCGCCGTCCTGGTTGCCGCCTGCATGGCTCAACCCGCTGTCGTGACCGCACCCGTTCCCGCTGGACGGGACGTGTTTGCATGCGCCACCGATCGGATTACCGCGCTCGGTTATACCGTGGAAACGGCCAATCGTGACGCCCGCACCGTGCGGGGCGTGAAGCGCGAGGGCTCGATTGAAACGACGCTTACAGCCGCGATCTACGCCGAGGGCGGGGCGGACCAGCTCCGCGTTACCGCTGATTTCTGGTCGGTGAGCGGGACCAACCGAATGCAGGTAAGCGCCACACCGTACATGCGAGCTGACGCGCAATCGGTTGTGGATACCTGCACTCGGTAGGCGGTCAGGGGGTTCGGGGGCGTGGTGTGAGATGGGGGAACGCTCCGGCCCCTCTGAGAGTTTGATTAGAATTTCTTCGCCCATTCCGGCTTGCCGGAAAGTTCATAGTGTAACTTGACCGCCTTGCCGACCTGGTGAGCCTGCACGGGCGATTTTGGATCGAAAGGCTGTACGCTCACATAGACGTATGTGTGCCTCTCTGCGCCCTCCTGCCCGCCCCGCCCGGGGTTCCGATCCATCGCGGGAGTACCGGCACCGCTGTAGCCACCCCTTCCAGCGCCGGCAACCTGCATCGCCCCGCCTGCGAGCGCCGACCACCCGGCGGTTACGCTCGCCCATTTGGCCGCGGCTGCCAGGTGCGCGCCCGCCTGGGGAAGCTTGCCCAGCGCGAACGCGGAAACCGCCTTGGCACCCTCTTCAATCGCTTCCATGGCCGACTTCCCGGCCCGTGACTTGGCTTCGGCTGCCACTGCCATTCCGGCGCCTGCAAGTACGCCACCCCAGAGCGCATCAAACAGCCCGCCGATGCTGGTAATCTCATCACCGATTTGCGAGAACACCCCGGCCCATTCGCTCGCTACCGTTTCCGCCGCCTCCCGGCTCCGGTCCTCGATTCGAGCAAACAGCGCCTCCCCTGCCAGTGCCGTTTCGTCGACGGCCTGCGTTGCCGGTGCTGCGTAACGGGTGGATTGGACCCCGCCGGGGCTTCCGAGCAGCGCGGGCATGAAGGTCCGGGCGGGGGCAAGGTCCATCCCCTTGAGCCGCTGGAGCTTTTCCTCCAGGTCCACGCGCTCTTTGAGAGTGAGATTCCCCTTTGCGATCCGGTCGCGGATCTGGTCCTCCAGGGTGATGGCGCGGGCGATCCCGTCCACGGTGAGCACCCGGAGTTCCGAGGCGCGGGCAAGCAGGCTGATCTCTTCCCCAAGCACATCCTGCGCACGGGTGCGCCCGGTGCCCTTGCCCTTGCCGGTCCCGGTGCCCGTGGTGGTCCGCGGGGGTGTGGTCGTGCCCGTGGTGGTTGTGGGCCGGCCTGAATGCACGCCGCCCTCCAGGTCCCGCTGGCGCTCGTTGTCGGAGCGCATGTCCTGCGTCGTGCCCGTGCCTCCGAGCCCGGCCCGCCTGCGCTCTTCAAGGATGCGCTCGTTTCCGTAGAACTTGCGGCTGACGCTCTGCCACTTTTCCCACACGCTGATCAGCGTATCCAGATCCCGCTTGAATGCCCGTGCCTCGGCAGCCATCCAGGAGATGGCCGTGGCCACCGCACCCCCGACCGCCGCGAAGCCGCCCTTGTACTCCGACATGGTATCCACCAGGCGGGTAAACGCGGGCATCAGCTGCTCGGCAATCTCGATCTTGAGATTCTGGAAGTCGGCCTGCAGGGCACGGGCTTTGTTGGCGGTGGAGTCCTGCGTGCGCTCCAGATCGCCCAGGGCAGGGCCGGCCCGCTCGTACATGAGGCTGAGCGCCGCGACCGCTTTCTCCTGCTGCGTCAGTGCCGCTGCGCTGCTCTTGCCCGTCTCCGCCAGTGCGCGGGTGTCAACGTCCGCTTGCCGGAGCACGATGCCGAAGCGGTCGAGCGGTTCCCAGCTGCCCACCAGTCCGGCCTTGATCGCCGTGAAGGTCTCGCCGATGGGCACGTTGTGGAAGCTTTGCATGTCACCCGCGAGCCGGAGCATCCGCTCGGAAAAGCCCGCGGACGCCTCCCTGCTCATGCCCATCCCCTGCACGATCGCGCCGGCCGTGGCCGTCATCTCCTGCGCGACCGTCTTGTTCAGCCCGGCAAGCCTGCCCCACTGCTCGATAAAGCCTTCCACCTGCTTGGAGGCCGCCCCGAACGTGGTGGTAAACTTGGAGGCGGTTTCCTCGGCCGCAGTGCCCAGGTGGAACATCTCCGCCGCGAAGTCCGCCACCTTCCGAACGGCAAAAAACGCGAGCATGGCCGCGCCGGCTTTCTTTGCCACACCGACCAGGCTGTCGAGCCGCTTTTCGATGCGCCCGAGGTTCTGCTCCGCCGCTTTCGGATCCGTGCCCCGCTTGAGCGACTGCTTAAGCTCTTCCTCCGCCTTGGCCGCGGTGGCCCGATCCAAAGCCAAACGGATCCACTGAGTTATTCCAGTCATCGGTCGTCCCCTTCCAGCAACGGGCTCTCTACCGTGTTCGCGAACGTGCCCCGGTACAGGATGCCGAGCAGGATGCCTATTTCTACGGGGCCAGCATTTCGGAAGGGATTGGGCGGGAGCCACCAGAGCCAGCGACGCCACCCGGTAGCCGGGCGGAGGTAACGGCGCAGCAGCGGAGCAGAGCGGCGCATCACATCCCGTGCGCCGGCATCCCGGAGCGTGGCCAGATCTTCACGCCCCAGCCGCTCCAGGTACGCGATCAGTGATTGCACCTTGCTTGTCTCGTGCATCGCAACCGGCTCGCGTACGTACAAGCGGCCCCTGAAGATCACCGGCTCACGGGGGAGGGGTGGCGGGGGCGGCGGGGGTGCGTCCGGATCTTCCCCGCGCAACGTAGCCCGGAGCCGCCGTTGTCCCTCTTCAATCTCTTCTTCGGTATGCGGTCTAATCATCGGCTTACCACCCTGCCGCGGCTTCCATGCGGCGGTACCACTCCTGCTTTTCCCGTGGCTCCAGGTCGCCTACGCCCATTGCCTGCGCCATGCGCAGCGCCTCGCGTGCGTCCTCTCGGTTAAGCAGGTGAATTCCGAGCATGAACGAGCGCCAGTAGCGAGGGAAGCCCTTTTCGTCCAGGAGAAAGGTGTACCGGTTGGCGAACGTGTAGATAAGCTCCAGGAAGTCCACCGGGGGGGGCGGTCCGCCTTGAGGGTCGATCAGAATACGGCGGGGCATCTCGTCGGGTACCGCCTGAAAGAAGCGGAGCAGGTAGCGCACTTCCGCCGTGGTCGCGTTGCGAAAGGGATTGGGCAGCCAATCCCACACCCGACCCCGCCACCCAAGCGGACGGGCTGCTTTGCCGAACAGCTCGCGCAGCAAGGCGGCGAGTGTGTCAAAGTCTTCCACGTTCCCCGCCCTGCCGGCTTTGTCCATCTGGGCGGCCAAGTCCAGCATGTGCAGCCCGTCGCGTCCGGAAAGCAGCGGCACCCGGTACGTCTTGCCCCGGTAGCGCAGCAGCTCGGCTTCTCCCTCCAGAAGCCGGATTGTGTGATGGACGTTCTTATTCGGGTTGGGCCAATGACGCCGGGCCGCTTCTTCATCGGCACGTAGCGCGCGCTGGAATGCCTCAACCTTTTCGGGATCAGGCTTTTGGATGGCCATGGCTCATTCCCCCCGGTGCGCAAGGTACATGAACACCGCAAGAACGGCAGCTACACCAAGGGCGGCGAGGGCGTGGCGTGAAGTCAGGCGGCGGCGAGGTGTGGCCTTTGGTGGATGCACACGCGCGGCATTGTCCCACCGGGCGGCTGCTTCGAAGTAGCGCCGAGCCAACAATGCCGCCTGTAACGGCTGAAGGGGCAGATCGACGTAGGTGTATACGGGTTCGCTCATGCTGCCTCGGCTTTGCGTGGAATGTCGGGTTTGGTGAGCCCTGCCGCTTCGTAATCCGCGGAGCGGAGCAGCCCAGCCTGCAACGCATCGGTTTCGGCGGTCCTCAGTGCCGCCAGGAGCGACGGTAGTTTACTCAGGGGGATAGAGACACCCTTACGGGTAGGCTGGCGGCTGTCAGGGGAACCGGGGCGGTCCTCAACCCATTCTCGCAGGTCCAGCCGCTCCCGGTTGCGGAAGCTGTCGCGCATCACCTGGACGACCACGCCCCGCGCCTTCGGGATCTCACCATACAGCCGGGCCACGGTTTAGGCTGCGGTGACTAGAATCTGCGGCGGCTCCAATCCGAGCCGTTCGTAATCCACCGGGCTCAGCGTACCGGAGCGCAGTGCCTCGGCACCGGCAGCGCGCAACGCCCGCTCCAGCGAGGGGAGCGCATGCAGGGAAAGACTCACTCCCTTTTTCGTGGGATGCACCGCCTCTGAATCACCCGGCCGCGCGAAGTGCTCCCGGATGTCGATCACGGGCACGCCGTGGAAAGCACCCGCCTGCACCCGCACTGCTGCGGTTTCACTCTTGGGGATCACACCGAATGCTCGCATTGCCCGCTCCTGAGTTGGGTAAAACGCGCGAAGCCCCGCCGGCTCGAATGGCCGGTGGGGCTTCTAAAGGGAGCTTCCTCAGCTATGTCTTTTCCTGCTACCGTGCTGCCCATATCGTCGCCCCGGTTTGGAGGTGAGATCGGGCCACACGGGCCACTGCTTTTTGTTTCGGGCCACAGGTAGCCCATTAGTCCTCGTCGGTAGAGGTAATGGGCCTCATGGGGCCTCTAGTGCGGATTGCTCCGCTCTGTCTGTTTTGGGCCGTGAGCAGCCCATAAATCCTCACTCTTGGGAGGTTATGGGCCCGCTCAGGGGCCGCTGTGTCCGCGTTGTCTCTTCCTACCGCCTGCGGGTCCGCGACCGCCGCAAGCTACTTAAGTAAGTACGCTATTTTCGGGCCGAAAGTCAATAGATTAGGCACCCGAACTTTCGGGTCGTGCTTAAGAGGGAAAAGTGCCCGTTTCTTCGGGTCTGTTTCGCAGCTCCGCCGCGATCTCTTGAAGCTCGCCCGCATGGGCCTCGAGGAACTGCGCCAGGCGCAGTCGAATCGGCTCCGGCATCATCACGTCCGGCCGGTTCGGGTCGCGGTATGCGTTCAGGCTGGCGCGCGATACCCCCGCCACTTCAGCGATCTCATTCAGCGTCAGCCGCGGTGCGTCCAGCGCCCGCCGCGCGGCCTGTTTGTCGGTGCGTGGTGCGATCATAGCTCTAGCGTCCCCTGCTCACTGTTGGCCCGCTCCCGTAGCTTTTCAACGATGGGCTCCAGCTCTCGCAGAATTGCCCGGGCTTCCTGCTGCCCTACCGCTTCGGCGTTCCGGATCTCGAAAAGGAACCGGCCCCGCTTGGGCGGTTTGATGGTGTACGGCTTTGCCGGCCTGCCGGGTTTCGGCTTCCGGGCCTCCACCGCTTTTTGCACCGCTTTGCCGGGCGCCTCGGCGCCGGTGGCGATCCGGAGCAGCCGCGCGCGCTCCTCTTCCTGCTCCGGCTTGGCGGCGCTCACGAGCGCCGCTTTCGGCAATCGGTTCACGGCGTGAAGGTCGATCCCCGCGCGCTCGCAAACCGCTGGTGTGATTCGGTCTGCAATGCTCAACCGCTCGGATACTTTCCCCTCACTCCAGCCCGTCAGAGTGGCGAGTGCTTCCCCGGTGTGCGGCTCGCCCGCCGTCCGGAGTGCGTCCCGGAGCGATGCCACCGATCGCGCCTCTTCCCATGCCGTCAGGTTCTCGCGTGCCGCGTTCTCGGTAAAGGTGATCACCCGTGCAATGGTGTCGGGCACGTCCAGCACCCGGACGGGAACCTGCCGCCCCGCGATCACCGCGGCCCGCTGGCGTCGTTCGCCGGCTAGGAGCTCCCACCGGTTCCCCGGCTTCGGCCGCACGAGCAGGGGGAGCAGCACCCCGCGTTCCCGGATGCTGTTCGCCAGCTCGTGCAATTCCGCCTCTTTGAACTCGGTTCGGGGCTGCCAGGGTGCCGGATCTACCGTCGACGGATCGACCGTGCGGATCTCTTCCCGCGCCCCGCCCGGCTGGATCCGTCGCAGCAAGGTTTCCACGTCCGCGGCGTGGCCCTGCGTGCCGAGCAGTCCTCCACCGAGCCCGCCTCGCGGCTTACCCATGATCGTTAGCCATCCTAAGATTTCTCAAGGTTGCGGGTGTTCAGCGTAGCAAGATTTATCAAGATTTCCGTCCAACCTTCACCCTACTTTTGCCCAACCCTGGCGGGCTGCTGTTTGGATACCCCATGCGTTGCCGGATACCCCATGCAATCGAAACCCCCATGCAGTCATAGAACCCCCATGCAGTGCCGCCGGGCCATCTACTTTTGGTCTACTCTTAGTCTACCCTTGGACCACCCGGCCCGGCGCCGAGATGTTAAGGTTTTCTAAGGTTCCCCGCCTCGCAAATTGCGGCTTGTCGTCCGCCGCTTCCGCCGGTTCCTTTTGCATAGAAATTCATTGCGGTGCAATAGTTTGCGCCAGCTCGAACAAGCCAGAAAGCGGCGACTCCGCACCCGCAAAAGGCGCAGCCCGGAGGGCCCTTTCCCACTGCTTGCTCCCGTAGGTAAGAAGCATACGGCGCTGCACGGATTCACCCGCAAACGCAGTTTGCATAAGTGCGCCCTTCGGAGCTCCAGCCGGGTGTTCGTCCCCATCACGGCATCAGGTCCGCGGCCACCTCGCGCGCCAGCTGTCGGTACGCTTCGGCCGATCTGGATCCAGGTGCGTATAGCACGACCGGCAGTCCATAGCCGGGCGCCTCGCGTGCTCGCACATCTTCCGGGATCGGCACCGGGTACAGCGTGCCGGGGTGCCGGTTGTCCAGGTGCTCGATTACATCCCGGGAGAGCCGGTGCCGGAGATCGGCACGGGTAAGCACCGCCCGGAGCTGTGGCTTGGCGTCCATCCCTTCCACTAGTCCGAGCAGGTCGCGGAACGCCGGCAGGTCCAGGGGTGCGGGCTGGAGCGTCACAAGCGCAAGGTCGGCCGCCCGGATTGCTGCCAGAGTGAGCCCAGCCAATGCAGGCGGACAGTCGAGCACGAGCACGTCCCCGGAATCTCCCGGCGTCGGGAGATTGTCCGGAGCGCCGGACATTGCCCGCCCGCCCGGATAGAGCGTCAAGCTACCTGCCGTCAGGATGTCCAAGTGGATTGCGACTGGCGCCGCGGCGGTGGGGTCCGCACTCCGCTCCTGTCCGAGCGCCAACGTTGCCGAGGCTTGCGGGTCCAAGTCCCGGAGCAGCACCCGCAGCCCGTCCAGTGCAAAGGCTGCTGCCAGGTTGACAGCTGTAGTCGTCTTGCCCGTTCCGCCTTTCGCGCCGGTGATTGCGACCGTCCTCACGTTGCCCTCGCAGGACTGTTGCGTGGGGATGTTGCAGGGAAGCGGGGCGGCACGTAGTAGAGCCCCGCTCTTCTAAAGCTATAGAGCTTTAGAACTATAGACGAAAAGTGCACCCCATAACCTAGCCTCCTGCAAGCACTTGCAAAACGGCTTGCTACATCTGGTAGTGACCATGCTACATCTGGTAGTGACCATGCTACGCTTGGTAGTGACCGTGCTACATCTGGTAGTGACAGGCGCGCCGCTTCTCTCGGGTGCGCTCCGGGGAAACCACGAGGAATAGCCCTGCAGCAGCTTGCTACATCTGGTAGTGACAGCACGATCACCCCGCGGCCCTGGTTGGTTCGGCCTTCGGGAGCAACCGGCAGTGCCCTTGAAACAACTCACGAGCGAGCACGAGCTTATCCCGCAGCCCGCCGGCGGTCGGCACAGCCAGGCGGTAACTGATCAGCAAGCCGGCTTCTTGCATGATTTGGTAACTCTGCTCGATAGACTTCCGCACCCGCCCGGCCTGCCGCGCTTCTTTCGCCCGCCGAAGTGCCGGAATCATATCGACCAGGTCGTCGCGCTGGACAAACTGCACCAGGTCACCGCTGCGTACCTGCGGCCGGTGATTGTACAGCCAGAGCGCAAGCGCATAATCCCGCGCCTGCACGCCCCGGTTTTGCCCGACCACTTCCGCTGAGCCCTCTTCCAGCCGTGTCCAAAGATCGGTCGGGATTTGCAGGAAGTAGGACTCGAGTCCTACCCGGAGCGCACGCGGGAGCCGGAGCTTGTATCGATCCGGCTCCGGCCACGTCTTGGGCGAGCTGCGCAACCGCGTCTCGTGCTCTTCATCGCTCAGCCCGTCCCAGATGGGGATACGCTCCAAAATAGGCACGTCATCGGCGGCCACAGACCAGGTGCCATCCCGGTCGCGCAGGGAGATGTACACCGGCACCCGCCGCCCGCTGCCGGGCCTATTCTTGGTGACGGCAAGCCCCTCCATTGCCTCCTGTAGATCCCGACGCCGCTTCTGGTTGAAGTCGCCCCGCTTGCTCCGTTCCTTGCGCTCCGGCACCCCCGCGGCTGCCAGGAGCAGGGGCCAATCTTCCTGAACGTACTCGTGCGTGTAGCTGTTCCCGCTCTTCCCGCCGCTGGTGTAGAGTGCGAACACCGCATGCAGCAGCCGCCATTCCGGGGTCGAAAGATCCCAGTATTCCGGCTGCACCGTGGTCCGTGCCTCGCGCTCCAGTACCGCGACCGTCTTGCTGGATGCGGGCTCAGCGAATCGCCGTTGCCCGTCGGAAAGCAGCTCGAGCTGCTCTTGCCAGTCCTTGCGGAGTGCTAGGGCATTGTCTGCGAGCACTCCCGGGTACAGCGTCAGTTCAGGGAGTGCTCGCGGCGCCGCCGCTTTGAGAAGAGCGACGGACGTAGCCCCGTGGGATTCGAGCCGGTCGGCGAGATGGTTGAGCGCCTTGCGCACTTCCGGCGGAAACTGGTCGTCGGATTCCGGTCGCAAGACGCCGGCGAGCTCCTTTTCAAGCCCCGCTTCTGCTCGGATCTCCACCTCATGCAGCAGCAGCGCCCCGGCAAGCAGGGAGCGGGTTTCGGTGAAGAGGGTCGGGCCTTCCGCTAGATGATCGACCGTCCGAGTTGCGTAGGGTAGCGGGAGCGTGGCCCACCCTTTCTTAACCGGCACCTCTTCCGAGCCGGAGTGCAGGAGCACCCGAACGCGCCGGGCTCCTTTGGGCGCTTTTATCTGGATGCTCCACACCCGCCGCCCCTCCGGCCCGTGCTGATAGGTGAGACGGTTCCCCGGCTGGAACAGCGGCGTTTCCGGCGCGTTCGCTTTGGCTTTCGTCATGTGCCTTAATCCCACCTTTTGGCTTGGATTTGCGCATCCCCTACGTGGCTGCACGCCCCATCAAAAGCAAACTTTGCGATCCGGTCCCGCTCCCCGTCCCGGTTTTTGACCCCCTTTACCTGCAAGGTGCCCGGCTCCGGCCGGAACAGTGTCAGCACCCCGGCGGCATCGTTCGCGAGGTCGTCCGCTTCCCGGATGTGGTGCAATTCCGGCTGCCGCTCGTCCTCCTTGTCTTTGCTGCCCACCCGGACGGTTTCCCGGTTGACCTGAGCCCCGACCACCACCGGCACCGCGTAGGCTGTCAGGCTGTCATCTTCCCGCGCCCCTGTCTGCCCTTTGGCGTACTGGCGGAGCTCGTCGGCAACCTCCTGGAGCTGCGCTTGCCGGCTCGTGCGCAGGTACTCGTCTTGTGGAGGTTTAATCTTCTGGAAGTAATCCACCACCACTAGCGACGGCGGAGCGCCAAAGGTTTGCGCGGCCGCGCCGAGCCCGCCGAGCAGGGTACGCACGTCGCCCCCGTCCCGATCGCCGTCCACGAGGGTGAGCCGCCCCGCGTTCGCGTGCGCGTCCAGCCGTTCGGCCGCATCCCGCAGCAGGGTATCCCACATGCTCGCCATGCTATCCGCCGCGGCGATCTTGCCGGTCTGGAGCCACGTCTTAGCCACGTGCCGAGGTGGAGGGGTACGGTTGCCCGCGCGTGCGATTTCTCGGAGCAGCAGCCGCAGGAACAGGTCGTGCCGGTTTTCCTCATACGTCACCAGCACCGCCGGCGCTCGATCGCTGGACACCTTGCCCGCCTCGCGCGCTTCAATGTGCCGCATAAGGATTTCCAGCAGGAGCGTTGTTTTCCCTTCCCCGGGCCTGCCGACCACGGCGTAGAGCTTTCCGGGATTCCACCGGAGCCCCCATGCGTCCAGCTGCGCAAAGCCGGTCGACAACCCTTCCCCCGCTGCGCTCGCGTCCCTGCGGGCATCCTGCAGGGTATAGCCGGTAAACCGGGGCGGCTCCGGAATCTCCGGGTTCGGTTCCGCCGGTACTTCACGAATTGCAGTGCTCACAAGCGCCCCTGTTGATGGAGTTCTCCCAAGTCTTTCGCCCCGTCCAGCTCCCGCCGTACCACCCGCGACCGCAGCCATTCCGCCCCATGCTCCGCCTGCAACGCATCCCGGAAGCGCCGCCAACCCTTATCACCGGGGGACATCTCGCCGGGTTTCTTGGGCGGTTCGTTGTCGAAGTAGGCAAACACCCGCGCCGCCTTGTCGACGGCTCGCGCAAGCGCCGAAAGCATATCCTCAGTGGCGGACACCCCCGGCAACCCGACCGCACGCCACCCGTGCACCGCGACTGCGGTCCATGCATCTAGCTCCCCCTCGGTTACATGGATCTCGGCACCCTCGCACCGTGCCAGCGCCGGAGCGTTGAAGGGAACGGACATCGGCACTCCTGGCAGGCTCAGATATTTCACCTTGTCGCGACCGTCCAGCCGGCGGAAGCGGAGCGCAACCGGAGCACCCCGAAGCCAGTAGGGGAGCACGAGCACCGGCACCCGGCCCCGGTAGGGTGCCTGAAAGCAGGGCACCGGATCGTTCTCGCGCTGATACCACAAACCCGCGTGCTCCATCTCGCAGGGAAGAAAGCTCGCCTCAAGAATCACCCGGAGCGCCTCCCACTGCTCCGCGGTGTCCACGCTACGGAAGCCGTACGCCTGCGCTCGATCTGGATCCAGTTTGCGCGATCGCAGGTAATCCGCTCCCCGCTCTGTCAGCGTGACCGCTTCGAGCACCTCCCGGTACACGGCGTGGCGATCCTGCGGGCTGCACCCGTCCGCCCGCAACTCGGCAAACTCGGCAGGCTCAACCGGGGGAGCTTCACGCCGTGAAAGTAAGGTCGCACCCGAAGGCCGAACCGGGTTTTTAACCGGGTTTTTCTTCGCGCGCGAACCCGCCGCATTTGCCCCAGGACGCGCGATCTCCTGGCGTGACGCCTTACCGGCACCGCGCCCATAGGCTCGCCTGCCCTGCATGGCCTTGCGGGGCTCAGGCTCGGGAATAAGCACCCCGAACGATTCGGCCAACTGCCGGCAGGCTTCGGCAGGCTCCAGCCCCCAAGCCACCGCGGCTGCGTCCACGTTGGAAAAAGAGGCATTGCAGCTCCAACAGTAGAAGCCGCCCCCGTGCCCCCGGCCCTGCGGGTATGCGTGCAGCGCGTCCGAGCTAGAGCACCCGACGCACGCATACTTTCCCCGCTCGCGCTTCGCTTTCGGGATCCCCAACCGCTCCGCCACCTGGACGGCATCGATCGCGTTGACGTTGGCCCACGGGAGCACGCCGGTTGCGTTCACAGGTCCCGGCTTTGTCGGTATGCGTTCAGATCAACCACCGACCCGGCGGTTTGTTCGGCGTCCCTACGCTGCTGTTCTTCTCGTTCCCGGATCGTGGTGCTGTAGGCTTTCTGCACCGCCGAAAGTGTGCGGGCGCGGCTTTCCGTCAGCAACACGACAAAGCGGGCGGCCCACGCGCCTTCAAGCTCCCCGTAGGTTTTTTCAGCCAGCGCAATCATTTCCTTCCACCGCTTTGCCTGTTCGCGCACGTTGGCAACCGTGGGCTTCGCACCGGCCGATGAACCCCGGTGCTTGCTGAGTACGTCTTGCGTGAGTTCGGTTTGGGCTTGTTCGCTGGTGAGCCATGTTCTAACGTTAGAACCTACCTGCGTAATCAGCCGGATGTGCCCCTCGTCAAGAAGGCCGTTAGAACATGCTTTCTTTGTGAATGGCGGGAGTGTGAAGTGCCACTTCACGCGCTCGGATACTGTGCTCGTCGCTAC
>MWVY01000154.1_pt1 | contig 16287 bp, 12 predicted proteins | sample 1047251 | NCBI WGS metagenome assembly MWVY01 (sample SAMN06349983, study PRJNA376086) | soil metagenome | isolation source: MS7-5 sample Antarctic (ecotone) soil | place: Antarctica | collected 2015-01-13
GCCTTGAAGAACGATTTTTGCCTTTTCTTCAGAAGTCCAATTCCTGCCTTTTCCCATCGAGAAGTATCCTCCATTTTTGTTAGAATACTCTCTCTGAACTCAGTTTGTCTTAACGGGGAGCAGTATAAAAACTCTAACTGGCTCTCTATTATTGGCTAATTAACCATTGGTGCTAGTTTGTGATATTGAAAATAAAGGATTTAGCAATTCAGCTAAAGTGATTTTTGGCAAATTCGCTGAAATTTACCGAAATTGACTCGAAATCTTTTCGAGTGCAAAATATATTTTCTTTTATTTTCAACCACTTAGCTTTTTTCAAACTAGCACCAATGGTTAATTAAGATCCCTAATTGGCTCTTTCTCGAAAAAAAGAATCTATTAACTTGCACAATTCTTCAGATTAGCTGATCTTCAAAAAAGAAGAACGGCTCAAATCTCATTGACGTGAAACTTTTGAGCCGCCCTTCCGAACAATAAGGCGTTTTTCTATTTCTAAAAATTAGCAATCAAAACAATCGCTAAAATCAGATTTGGCGAATGATTTTGAACAATTACCGTCCTAATTTCGAGCATATTTTTTTCAACTTTCTTTAATCGCAAAATAAAGGTATAAAGAAGTTTGAAAATTTATTTTGATACTTGATGTCGAGCAAAATTTGGGTTTATCCTGCGAACAAACTACTTATCTTGTATTATCTATTATACATATTGTGGTATAATTCATTTTGTTGAAATCGCGTTTTAGCATTTAGGCTTGAGTTAACAACTCTCTTCTAATGTCTGCTTCGTTTCCCGTTTCAAGCTGTTCAAACACAATAATTTTATCCCACCAAGGCGCGATTTAGGCGGGATTTGTGCGAAACGATAAAGACGCAAACAAATTTTAAATGTTCCCGGAGCAAAGCCCAAATTATATTGGCAGTGTGCAAAGCAATAATGTAAATTGCGGTTGAAAAGCACAAAGAGAAAAGTTATGAAAATTTTATTATACAATCCCGACAACGGCATTACACGAAATTTTATGCCGCATCTTTGGATGTTTTTACTGCAAGCACTGACGCCTAAAGAACATGAAGTAATTTTGATTGACGGCAATGCTAAAGCGATGACCCGCGACGAACTCGTGCAATTTTGCCGCGATGAAAATATCGGACTGGTCGGTATCGGCGCGATGACGCGAATGGTGGCGCGAGCGTATCTGGTGGCTGATGCTTTGCGCGATGCAGGAATAAAAGTAGTAATGGGCGGACCGCACGTTACCGAATGTCCTGATGAAGCTCTCGGCAAAGATGGTGGAAAACGACATGCCGATGCGGTTGCGCTTGGCGAAGCGGACGAAACTTGGGGTTTAATCGTGGCGGACGCGGCAAACGGTGAATTAAAGGAAATTTATCAACCCGAAATTGACTCGAAAGGCAACGACAAAAAGCCGAATTTACAGCCTTATCCGCATATTCCCTGGGAAACTTTGGATTTAGAACAGTTTAGTCTTGTGCCGAAGTTTTTCAAACCTTTTCTGTCGAAAATGGGCGAAGGCTGGGGTTCGTTTCACGTCGTGCCGATTGAAACGGGACGCGGTTGTCCATACGGCTGCGAATTTTGCACCGTAACGGGATTTTTCGGCGATTCGATTCGTTTTCGCACTAATGAAAGCGTTGTCGAAGAACTTTTGAGACTGAAGGAACGCGCCAAACGCGAAAAAGGGCAAATTGCCGTTTTCTTTATTGACGACAATCTGGCTATCAACAAAAAGCGCGTTAAATCTTTGCTGAGAGATATTATCGCGGCGGATGCGCAGCTTCCGTGGGTTGCACAGATCAGTGCAAATCTGCTCGGCGATGAAGAGTTAGTTGATTTAATTGCCGCATCCGGCGGCAAGTGGGTTTTTATCGGAATGGAATCAATTGACCCGCAGAATATGGCTTCGGTCAACAAAAATTTTTCAAAGCCTGCCGATTACAAACAAGTTCTTGACCGCCTTGCAAGCAGAAATATTTATGCAATAACGTCGTTTATTTTTGGAATGGATAACGACACAAACGGCGTGGCGGGAAGAACACTCGAACAAATTGAAAGTTGGTCGCCCGGACTTCCTGTTTTCGGTCAGCTTACGCCTTTTCCGTCAACTCCGCTTTACACGCGGCTCGAAAAGGAAGGTCGGCTCAGTCGTCCAAAACACTGGCTTGAATTTGCGCCGTTTGTGATGGCGCACACGCCTTCAAAAATGACGATTGAAGAAGCGCGAACCGAAGTCGGTCAAGCGTGGGAAAGATCTTACAGTGCCGAAAGAAATGCCGAAGCGATTGACGCAATTAAAAATCAACCGCTTCAATATCGCCTCAGCCATCTAGTTTCGCGTCTTTTCTTTCGCGGAATTTATTTCCCGCAGATGAAAAAACGTGATTGGATGAAACTTTTATTTGACAATCGGCGGACAATTTTCGGTCTGACAAAAGAAGGAATTATGACTTGGCGAGCGGCGCGTAAAAGACAAAAGATGAAAACTGTTGCCTCACAGACAGCTTAATTTTTCGCTCTGCAAATAAGTTTTCGTCAAATCAAAGATGAAGATTTTGAGTTTTTGCGGCAACTTCATAATGCCGCGTTAAAGCAATACGTTACTCAAACTTGGGGTTGGGATAATGATTGGCAACAGCAAAATTTTGAGCGAAATTTCAACTCCGATGTTGGCGAAATAATTGTTATCAATGGCACAGATGCGGGATTCTTGTGGGTGATTGAAAAAGAAACCGAAACGCTTCTTGCCTCGATAAGAATGTTGCCCGAATTTCAAAATAAAGGTATTGGCACAAAAATTATTCAAAAAATAATCGGCGAATCACAAAAGAAAAATAAGCCTGTTCGCTTGCAGGTTTTGAAAATCAATCCGGCAAAAAAATTATATGAAAGGCTGGGTTTTGAGATTTTTGATGAAACGAAAACACATTTTTTGATGAAAACTCCGAATAAGGATTTTATTTAGTGATAACACTTCTGAAATATGATAAATCGCGCTAGTTACACGGAAGCAAAAACACCTTTTATTGAGAAGGTTTTAAGGTCGAAAAACAATTTGTGAACCGATAATTTTGATTAAATTGCAAAACACTTATAAACCGGCGATTAAAAGGGCGATTCGTCATCTTTGTCTTCAAAAATAATACGGCGTTTTATTTTCGGTTCGCGCTCTTCGCGCAAATCTTCGGGTTGAATCGCCTGCAAAGTCGGATTGTCATCGCCGTCTTTGAGCAAAACTTCGATGCGCCGTTCGGCTTGGTTTAAGCGTTCCTGACATTCACGCGACAATTTAACGCCGTCTTCAAAGAGTTTAAGGCTTTCTTCCAAAGACAAATCGCCTTCTTCTAAACCTCTCACAATTCTTTCGAGTTCTTTTAGAGAAGCTTCAAATGTTTGATTTTTCGCGTTCATAAAGTTTTTTAAAGTTCATTGAGTTTTTAGAGTTTATTGAGAAAACCAAACTCAATAAACTCTAAAAACTCAATGAACTCATTTAAAGATTCCGTCGGTATTTTTCAAAATATCTTCCAGATTTGAAATGCCGAGTTGTTCGCCCGCTTTTTTGATTCCGCCTTTTTGAGCAATTACAATCAAATCTTGTCCGATTTTTTCGGCAATCCGACGCGCCAAAACCTCATCTTTGACAGCGATAACCTGCCACCTTTCGCCATTGCGCTTTAAGGTTAGCTCAAACGGACGGTCAGGCAATTTACTTTTTATAAAAGCCTTGTCGCCTTCATGCGTAATATCCAAATACTTTTCTGCGCCGATGGCAATTGCCCAAAACGGAATATTGTCAAATTTCTGCGTTTTATCACGAATCAAAGTTGGCAATTCTGATTTGGCGCGTTCTTTGAGCGCGGGCATAAACGGCGCAACCGCCTGCGCGAGTTTTTGAATTGTCGAAGGTGCTAAACCGCGCCCGTAAAGTTCGACGGCTTTGTCCGTAATCTGCGGCACAAAGTCATCCACCACAGCATCGGTGTTAACCAATTCATCAGTTGCTTTTTGGTCATCGCGCCGCGCCGCATCTACCAGAAGGGCAAGCGAATACTGTGGCGTTTTCTTTAAATTTTGCCAATAAAAATAGCTGACAACTCCACCGACAATTAGTACAACTGCCAACAAAACTCCAAGGATTTTTAAGGTTTTCAGAAAAACACTTGGCTTTTTCGGCTTTTGATAATCGCCGAATCCGGGAACGCTTTCCTTTTGCGGCATCAACGTTTCGCTTTCTTTCGGTTCATTTAAATCAACGACAATTCTTGACATCATAATTTTTAGCCGCAAAAACACACGAATTTTCAAAATTTTTTCAGCGTTTTTTGTGTCTTTTTGCGGCAAATTACTTTTCCGTTCGCAAAACTTCCGCTTCAAGTTTCCCATTTGCAAGGCGTATTTTCAATTTATCTTTGATATTTACGTGATTTATATGACGCAGAATTTCGCCCTTCTCATTCTTGATAATTGAATAACCGCGATTTAAAACCGAGAGTGGTGAAAGCGCGTCCAAAGAAGCCATTGAAATTTTCAGTTTTTCGTCCTTTGCATCAATCACATCTTTTATCGCAGAAATTTGTTTTTGCCGCAGAAGCGCAAGCCGGGTTTTCTTTTCGTTTAACTTGGAAGCAAGTTTCAACGGTGAAATTCGATTGCTTAAACTTTCCAGACGTTGCTCTTTTATTTTAATTTTTTCTAACAACGCAGATTGAATCTGCTCTCTAAAATCTTCAATTTCATACCGCCAATCTTTGATGCGGTTTGGAAACTCAGTAAAAACAGGCGCAAGCGCAAGTTCCTGCAAATCCGAACGCGCCTGCAAAATTTTGTAACCAATTAATTGAAACAAATCCTGCGTTCGCTGATAAATAAACGCTTCCAAGCCTTCTTCGCTTTCGGCAACAATTTCCGCCGCCGCGCTTGGTGTCGGCGCACGACGGTCGGCGACAAAATCGGCAATCGTAAAATCAATCTCGTGTCCGACGGCAGAAATTACCGGAATTAGCGAATTTCTAATCACCCGCGCCACTCTTTCTTCATTAAACGCCCACAAATCTTCCGATGAGCCGCCGCCGCGCCCGACAATCAAAACATCAATTTTTTCATTCGCATTTTCGTTATATTGATTGGCAAGTTTTATCGCCGCTTCAATTTCTTCGCCCGCCGTTTCGCCCTGCACTCGCGCTGGAATTAAAGTGATGTTTACCGTTCGCGTTCTTCTCGATAAAACATTCAAAATATCGTGAAAAGCCGCGCCGTTCGGCGATGTTACGACACCGACACGCTTCGGCAAAAGCGGCAAACTGCGTTTTAATTCTTCATCAAATAAACCTTCTTTTGCTAGTTTTAGCTTAATTTGCTCAAACGCAACCTTTAACGCGCCTTCGCCGACCGGCTGCAATGATTCGACCAATAGTTGATATTCGCCGCGCGGCGCGTAAAGACTGAGTTTTCCGCGCACGCGAACCTGCAAACCGTCAAAAGGCTGAAAACGGATTCGCAAATTATTGCGGACGTAACAAGCGGCGCGAAGTTGCGAATCGCCGTCATGAAGCGTGAAATACCAATGCCCGGAATGCGCCGCGACAAAATTGACAATTTCGGCTTCGACCCAAACGGATGCGAAATTTTTTTCGAGCGAGATTTTTACTTGTTCATTCAATTCCGAAACGGTCAAAGGTCGGCGTTCTTCCTCGTCAAACAGAGATTGTAAAAGCGCAGATTTCATTTTGCAGTTTCGCCTTTTTCCAAAATTATCGTGAATTTATTTTCCCGCGCTTCTTGAAAAAGTTTTTTGATGAGATTTTGCTTTGAAATATCCAACCTGTTTGTTTCAAAAAACTTCGCAATCACTTCTGCGCCAGTGTCAGAATTGATTGAACCGACAAGTTTGCTCGAAGTCAGACGCAGAACGGCTTTTTCAGTAACGGCTTTTTTGCCGACACGGACGTTTTTCAGATTTGTATAAATCATCATTTTTAAAAGTCCGTCTTTGATGTCGTTTTCGCTCGGCAGAATGGCGCGACTGCTGTGTTTGTCTTCGATAAGATAAAGTGTTTTGTCTTGTAAAAGGGTTTCGTCGCAAGTGAAAAAATACTTTCCACCATTTAAATTTGTGATGGTTACGCTGCCTTTCGTGTCGGTTGAAAGTGCTTCTTTCGGCTGGATTGATTGGAGTTCGCGGTTTTGTCCTTTTTGCGATTTGTTTCGGGAAAACTGGGCAAAATTATTCAGATTTTCAGTCAGTTTTATCAATTCGTTGAGCGGCGTTTCGTCGTGCAGATAGGTTTTTGTGTCTTTGGAAATTTCCGCGTAAGCGTTTCGCGCTTTCTCAAATACATTTTTCAACTCTTTCGCTTCCTTTTCGTTCCACTCACGCGCCGTTCCTTTGAAATTAAAAACTTCGTTAAGTTTTGCCGTAACGAATTCGTTGTCGAGTTTTTGCGCGGTAATTTGGTCATTTCTTTTTGTATTTTTCGTCGCGTTTTTGTAATAAGCCAAAACAACGTGAATGTCCAAAAGACTCAAAAGCGAAATTGTGTCCCACTGCAAAAAATCGCGCTCGCCGCCCAAACCTTCGTCTTTGACAACCGGAATAACGGTAACCTTTTTCCCCGTTTGAGCCAGCGTGTCATAAACTCTTTCATACGGATAAGAGCGCGTCCGCTTCGGTGAAATCCAACGACTGACGGCGATTTTCTCCTTGTCGTCGGAGAGCAAAAACGCGCCGATTGAATTATTTATGTCAAAATTTTCAAATTTATAGGTTCGCAAATTGTCATTGACAAATTGTTTGTAATTGATTTTTTCAACTTCGCCGGAAATTTCGCCGAGTTGATTAAGAGAAGATAACGAATAAGCTGCTTTTGGAAAAGAAATTTCCCGCAAAGGCGCAAAGTTCGCCAAGAAATTTAGAGAGTTTATCTGAGAATTTGAGAATGAAATTTTTTGGAACGCTTGATTTTCCCTGTGCGGGAAATTTCTTTTGTTTAATTCAGATGTTTTTCGCGGTTTGACTTCGACCACCGAACCGAGTTTGACAAAAGCGTTTTCGCGGTTGACCTTTACTTTCAAGCGCGGCGAAGCGCGTCCGTCGCCTGTTTCCGCCGCGTCAGAGCGGAAAGTGATTGAATATGCGGTTCTTAATTGAACAACAATGTCGTCATACGCCTTTTGAATTTCGTCGAGCTGCCGAATCGGATAATAAACACCGCCGGAAATTTGCGCCAGCTTTTCGCCTTCGTCTTCAGCTTTGGAAGTCAAAGCCATATAACGAGTTCTCAGCGGGTCAACCGTCGCATTCGGGTCGCGGTTTTGTGAAGCGGCAATCAGTCCCGACGGCACATAAAGTGGATAAACAAGCGCGCCGCTTTCCTGTATTGAACCAAGCAGCGATTCAAACGACAAAAAAGAGCGATTGTCGTCGCCGTCCGTTAAAGTTACAATTGCCGTTCTTTCGCCCTTTAACGGACGCAGAGTTTCCGCTAAAGTAAAGGCGAGCGCGTCATAAAAAGCCGTTCCGCCGCCCGCGTCAAAGGTGTCGAGGCTTTCCGAGAGTTTTCCTTTATTGGTTGTAAAAGTCGAAAGAGTTTTGACATCTTCGTTAAAAATTATAATGGCAATTTTATCGTTGGGCTGAACTGTGTTGACAAAATTTCTCGCCGCTTTGCGGATAAAATCGACATAATTGTCAACGCTGCCTGAAACATCCAAAAGCAAAATCAGGTTAAACGGAGCGGTTGTCGGTTCAACCGATAAAATCTCGCGCTTTATGCCCGATTCGGTAACTTCAAAATCCTTTGCCTGTAAATCGGGAATGGCGCGATTGTTAATATCCGTAACCCGTATCAGAACTTTTTTTATCTGTGAGTTTGCCGTGTTCGAAGCAGCTTTTTTATCGGCGAAAGTTGGTTCGCGTTTAAGCGGCGGCAAAGTTTTCGCATAATCGCCGAAGTATTTTGGGCTTGCCCGCCGAATTGCTTCCATCAGGAGCGAATCGCCGCTGCGAATAATTGCTTTTGCCGCATCGGTCAGCGGTCTTTCGCGCAAATCTGACGGAACTTCATTCGGATTAACATTTAAAAGAATAATTCCACGGGCGGTTGTCAGATTTAATTCGATTTGCCCATTGCTCTTTGTTCGTTGTTCTTTGCTTTTGTTTTTTGACTTTTTATCTTTGTTTTCGTTTTCCGTCGGCTGCTCGCTGCTGGCAGTTTCTTCGACAACTGTTTCTGAAACTTCTGTGTTTTCTTCGCCTTTCTCTTTTTCATTTTGAATTTTGCCTTTAACGACAAACTTTCCGGCGGCTTTTTCCCTAACTTTTTCGAGTTCGACATCGCTCAGAAAACGCGGGCGCGATTCGGTCCAGACAAAATTATAACGAACATCGTCAAGCGGAACGTCAACTGAAATTGTGCCGGTGTCGGTTTCAACATCCGCCGACTGCAAATTACCGGAAACACGCACTTCGCCTTCGCCGGTTCTGACGCGCACACGGACTCGCGGCGGCAGTTTTATTATTAAATCAACCCTTGTTTGCGAACTTTGCGGAGCAGCTTCAATTTTCAGATTTCCGTCCGCATTAGCAATTTTAAGGTCGCTTTCAATAAGAGATTTATTAGTATTTGCTTGAACAATAGCTGTATTATTGTTTTTATCATCCGCCGCGCCCGTTTCTCCCGCTTGAATTTCAACGCGCCCGTAAAGATTGGTAATTTCAACCAAACCGCCGGATTTGATGTCATAATTTCGGTTAAAATTTTGCGCCTGAACAATTACTGCAAAGAAAATTATTAGAAGAAGGCTGGAAATTTTCATAATTCGTGATGCGTAATAAGATAATTTACTCACGCTTTACGATTCAAGTTTTGCTCGTTAGTTTGCCTGATTGTTCGAGCCGATCACGGATGTGCCTTTGCCAATTGCTTCTCGATTGGTCGGTTTCTTCAAACTGTTCCAGTAAATCCTGCATTGATTCGCCGCCGACTTGCCGTGTTTTTAAATACAGCAAAGCAACTACAATCGTGAAAAACGACACGATTAAAATTGAAATCGGCAGATAAAAAATTTGCGTCAAAGCCTCTCTGAACGCATATTTCAGTTTCATACCTTCATCTGTTTTTTCTTTATTGTTTCCGATAGTCATATTTTTATTGCCGCCGATTTTGATTGTTATATTTTCTTTATCTTCATTATTTATTTGGACGGCTTCAGCATTTTCGCCGCTTTGCGCCGGTGAAGTTTCCGGCTTTTGACCGGAAACAGTTGCTGTATCGGCTTCCGGAGTAAATTCTCTGACAACCGCTTTGGCAAAAAAAGCAATAAAAAATGACGTAAAAATCGGGATAAAAAACATCATCAAAATTGTTGCTAAAATTGTCTGAAACGAACGCTTAACCAAAATTTTCGAGCGTTTTAAGGCAGGAAATCCGCGCATATTTTCCATCATTACAACCGGCGTTGCCAAAGCCCAGATAACCGACAAATAAACTCCCGGTAAAAAACAAAGCGCGTATCCGACAATCGTTAAAAAACCGGCAAGCAAAGACGTGCCGACTAATTTTTTCCATTTTTTTCGAGCTTCTTCAAGCGCGGGACGCAAAGACACGGGTTTTAGCGGAAAAGCCATAATCTGCGCCACCAGCCAAGTCGTCGTTCCGACCAATAAAGAGCCGCAAAAAAGACTGGCGAAAGCGACGGCGACTGCCAAAACACCTTTAGAAACAGCTAAAGTTAAATTGCCCGCCGGAAAAAACCCAACTGCTACCTGCAAAATCGTAAAAATTGCCAGCGGTGAATACAAAATAACAGCGAGCAGGAGAAATTTCGGTAGATGTTTGCCGTAGATTTCCAACGCGCGGCGTAATAAAACGCCGATACCTTCGGATTGGGCGCGTAGTTCGGCGGCAAAGGCTTGCGCCGTCAGCGGACGCTCGGCGGGAGTTTTCGCTAGCGTTGAATGAATAACACTTTTAACCCTTTTCGGAATTTTCTTTGCTTCCAAATCCGGCGGCTCAGCTTCTTTGTGTGCTTCCATCACTTTCTGAAAATCGCCCGCAAAAGGCGTTTTGCCCGAAAGCATTTGATAAGCAATCACGCCCAGCGAATAAATATCGGATTGTTTGGTCAGTTTTTCGCCGCGACATTGTTCCGGCGACATATAAAGCGGCGTACCGAGAACCGCGCCGACGTGGGTTAATTCTGCCGTCGAAACATTTTCGGGCGCAGATTCGCCGGTTTCAATTGGCGCGGAAATCAATTTTGTGCCGACGTTTTCCGGCGCGGTTTGACTGTCCGATATAGGCAAAATCGCCGTTCCTGATTCGGAATCAATTTTATTCGTCGTCTGAATTAGCGTTCCTGCTTCCGACAAAAGAGTCGGTTTGTTTGAAATTGTTTGGTCGTTGGCGGTTTGTGCCAGAGTTTTGCCTTCAAACAAACTCGTTGAATATTTATTATCGGCGATTGTCGGCGATTGATTTTCTCCGGCAAACGTATTTTTATTGATTGCCTGCGTCGGAATTGTTGGCAAGGAAACACTTTCAGTTAAACTTTTGATGTGTGCTTCTTCCAGCTTGGCGATGCCGAAATCAAGGACTTTGACTGTATAACCGCCGCGCTGATTTGGTTCAAGCCAGATATTGTCGGGCTTTAAATCGCGGTGAATAATTCCCTGCTCGTGCGCTTCGTGAACTGCCGAACAAACCTGCTCCAAAATATCAATTGACCATGCCAGCGGCAATTTCTTTTCTTCTTCCAAAATCTCGCCAAGCGTGCAGCCGTCAAGATATTCCATTACCAGATACGCCACTTCGCCGTTTTTCGTATCTGAAAAACCAAAATCCGTAACGTCAACCACATTCGGATGTCTTAATCTTCCGGCGGCACGCGCTTCGCGGCGAAATCTTTCGACAAATTCGGCTTTCTCCATAAATTGCGGCGCGATAATTTTAACCGCCACCGGTCGCTCCGTGCCGATATGGGTTGCCAGATAAACCGTTCCCATTCCGCCGCGTCCGAGTTCTCTTTCAATTTTGTATTTGCTGTCAAGCGTTTGCCCGATTACGCTGCCCGAATTCATAAAATTTTATTCAGAATCTAACCGTTTTTTAAAACTAATAGAAGTTTTACGTTTGGACACGAAATTTGTTTGAAAATTAGTAAATCTAGATTTTTATTATAAATATTTTGTCTGATTTGAGGAAAATTCTGCGAAAACTATTCGATGAACAAATCGTTAAAATTTACAATTTGCAATCTAGAGTCAATTTCAGATTAAACTTTATCTGCTCATTTCAAATTCAGGATTTTTGCCTAAAACTCAAAACTTTTCAGGTCCAATCACCACGAAAAACAGAATCGGAACGCGAAATTTGTAAGAGTATTTAGATTATGCTCTTATTTTGGTAACAATTTTTTTGAAAATTCGCTGATTTTTTCAACAAAATCAGTTGGAACATTATCAGCATCGGGCGCAATCCGCATTATTTCCGCGACAATTGCCGAACCGACGACCGCCGCGTCCGCATATTTCCAAGTTTCTGCCACCTGTTCGGCGTTTGAAATTCCGAAACCGACGGCAATCGGCAAATCGGTGAATTTTCGCAATCTTTTCACGAGATTTTCTGCGTCGCTGCTCAATGAACTTCGCGCACCCGTTACGCCTGCACGTGAAACTGCATAGATGAAACCGCTTGCTTTTTTGCAAATTTTTTGCAGACGCTCGTCGCTCGAAGTCGGCGCGGCAAGCATTATTAAAGCTAACTCCTGTTTCGCTAAAATCCATCGAAATTCTTCCGCTTCTTCAGGAACTAAATCGGTTATCAAAACACCGTCAACGCCCGCTTTGACGGCTTCACCGGCAAATTTTTCCAACCCGAACTGCAAAATCGGATTGAAATAACTAAATAAAATTATTGGCGTGTGGCAGCCTGACTCTCGAACTTCTTTTACTACACCCAAAATATCATTAACACTAAACGGATTTCGCAAAGCGCGTTCAGCAGAAGCCTGAATCGTTACGCCGTCCGCCACCGGATCGCTGAAAGGAACGCCGAGTTCGATGACGCTCGCGCCGTTTTTTGCGATTTCCAAAATTAAATTTTTTGTTGTTTTGAGATTCGGGTCGCCTGCCACGATAAACGGAATAAATCCGCCGCGATTAACGCTTTTTAATTGATTGAATATTTCGTTGATTCTATTCGACATAAATCTTATCCACGAATTACACCAAGTTTTTTAAGTTTTCAATCCGGCTTTACTTCGTGTTTTCTTCATGTTTTTCGTGGACAATTTTTTGTATTTCATCCTGTACCGTGTTCACATCCTTATCGCCGCGTCCTGAAAGATTAACGATAATCATCTGATTTGGCGGCATTTCCGGTGTGAGTTTCAGCAAATAGGCAATCGCGTGCGAACTTTCGAGGGCAGGAATAATACCTTCGGTTTGCGATAAAATTTGAAACGCTTCGAGTGCTTCGTCGTCGGTTGCCGAAGCGTATTCGACACGTCCGATTGATTGCAGAAAGGCGTGTTCAGGTCCAACCGAAGCGTAATCAAGTCCGGCGGAAATTGAATGCGTCAGCGCAATTTGTCCGTTTTTGTCCTGCAAAAGATAGCTTTTCGTTCCCTGTAAAACGCCGACTTTTCCGCCGCCCGCTTTGTTAAATCGCGCTGCGTGTTCGCCCAGATTATTACTTTTTCCGCCTGCTTCAACGCCAATCATTCGGATAGATTCATCTTGTAAAAACGGATGGAAAAGTCCGATTGAATTCGAGCCGCCGCCGACGCAAGCGACCAAACAATCGGGCAGAGTTCCTGTTTTTTCCAAAATTTGCTGACGTGCTTCGCGCCCGATAACCGATTGAAAATCGCGCACCATCAACGGATAAGGATGCGGACCCAACGCGCTTCCAAGCAAGTAATAAGTTGAATCAACATTCGTTACCCAATCGCGCAAGGCTTCGTTTATCGCGTCTTTCAAGGTCTTCGCGCCCGCGTTCACCTCGCGCACTTTCGCGCCGAGCAATTGCATCCGAAAAACATTTAATGCCTGCCGCCGCATATCTTCCGCGCCCATATAAACAACGCATTCCAGCCCGAACAAAGCGCAAACCGTCGCCGTTGCCACGCCGTGTTGTCCCGCACCGGTTTCAGCAATAATCCGCTTTTTCCCCATTTTTCGGGCAAGTAAAATTTGTCCAAGAGCGTTATTGATTTTATGCGAACCCGTGTGCGATAAATCCTCTCGCTTGAGATAAATCTGTGTGCCGCCCAAAGCGTCCGACAATCTTTTAGCGTGAAAAAGCGGAGTTGGACGACCCGAAAAATCCTGCAAAAGATTGAGAAATTCAGCTTGAAAAGCCGAGTCATCACGCACCGCAAAATACGCGCTCGTCAATTCTTCAATTGGCGACATCAGCGTTTCGGGAACAAAACGTCCGCCGAATTCACCCCAGTAACCAAGTTCGTCTGGTTCGAAATTCATAAATTTTTTACTATAAATATGAAATTTTTGACTTTTTGCGAATCCTTCAATCCCCTTTCTTTCTCAACAGAACTACAGGCATCAACGGCAAACGGTGAAATTTTTTCAATTGCTTGGGAAACATTGTCGGCGGAAATTCCGCCCGCCAAATACATTTTCGACACAAGTTTTTTAATTTTCTTTGCAATTTCCCAATCAAAAGTTTCGCCCGTTCCGCCGTGTCCAAGTTGAGAATAAGCGTCGAGTAAAACGGCATCAACTTCATATTGCAAAATATCTTCCGGCTTAAATTCGAGCGAAACGCGAAAGGCTTTGATAATTTCAAGATTTGTTTCCGCTTTCAGTTCACGCGCAAATTCGGGCGTTTCTTCACCGTGAAGTTGGAGTGCGTCAAGATTCGCAGTTTCGGCAATTTTCGCGATTTTCTCCAAACTTTCATTAACGAAAACGCCGACTTTCAAAATTTCTTTCGGCAATTGTCCGATAATTTCTCTCGCATTTTCAGGCAAAATATAACGCGGACTTTTTTTGTAAAAGTTAAAACCAAGCGCATCCGCGCCGAATTTCGCGGACAAAAGCGCATCTTCAAGATTTGTGATACCGCAAATTTTAACCTTTGTCATAAGATTTTCGCCACGAATAACACGAATAAGAACTTAAAATTTAATTCGTGTTATTCGTGTTATTCGTGGCTAATTTCCTCAATTCTTCCTCGACATTTCCGCTTCGCATCAAAGTTTCGCCAATTAGAAAACCCGCAAATCCAAGTTCGCGCAATTCCAATAAATCCTCGCGCGTCTGCAAACCGCTTTCGGCAATCATTAACGCACCTTTCGGCGCATATTTTATCAATTTATGCGAAACATCCAAGGTTACTTTGAAAGAATGTAAATCTCGATTATTGATACCGATGATTTTTGCATTAATTGACTTTGCACGTTCTAATTCTTCCAAATTGTGAACTTCGACTAAAATATCGAGTTCCAGAACTTCTTCGGCTAGCCGATAAAGGTTTGCCAAATTTTTATCGTCCAGCATCGCCGCGATGAGCAAAACAACGTCCGCGCCTGCGTCCGCGGCTTCGTAAATTTGAAAGTCGTCAAAAATAAAATCTTTCTGCAAGATCGGCAAATTGACAACGCTTCGCGCTGTTCCCAAATCTTCCAAACTTCCTTTAAATCTATCTTCCTCCGTCAAAACCGAAATTGCACACGCACCGCCGTTTTCGTAACTTCTCGCAACTTCCGCGACATTTATTTTATCATTTATCACACCTTTCGAAGGCGAAGCGCGTTTGATTTCCGCGATAATGTTGATTTGATTTCTTTGCAAAGCCTCGTGCAAAACGTGGTGTTTTGTATTTGCGCGTCTGACGATTGCAGATTTTTTTAGTTCGTCAAAATCGTGCTGTGATTTTGTCTTTTCAAGCCGTTTCTTTTTTAATCCAATAATTTCGCTTAAAAAATTTGACATAAATAATTTCAGGCTAGCGGCGCAAAGTTTGCAAAGAATTTTCAATCCGTGTTTATCTGGTGTTTTCAATCAATTTTTGTAATTTTTCAATCGCCAATCCTTTGTCAATACTTTCTTTCGCCAATTTAACCGCTTCTTCCAAATTCTTCGCTTTTCCGCCGACAAAAAGTGCCGCCGCCGCGTTTAGCACAACTAAAGAATGCGCTGCGTCTTTTCGCTTTCCTTCCAAAACCTGTTTAATAATTTCGGCGTTTTGTTCAGGATTTCCGCCGCGCAGGTTTCCTAACTCTTGGGTTTTGATACGTTCAAATCCAAGTTGTTCAGGCGAAATTTCAAAAAGTTTGATGTTGCCGTCGGCAACTTCCGCCACCGAAGTTTTATCGCTGATGGTGATTTCATCCAAACCGTCCAAACCGTGAACAACCCATGCGCGTTTTATGCCCAAAGCCGCGAGTGTTTTTGCAATCGGCTCAACCAAAGCCTGATGCCAAACACCCATTATTTGAAAAGGCGCGTTTGCCGGATTTGTCATCGGACCTAAAAGATTAAATGTTGTGTGAACGCCAAGTTCTCGGCGAACGGCAGCAACCCGCGCCGTCGAAGCGTGATAGAGCGGCGCGAACATAAAGCAGATTCCGATTTCGTTTAAACATTTTTCAGATGTTTCTTTGCTGGCAGTAACATTGACACCCAAAGCCGAAAGCACGTCCGCGCTTCCCGAAAGACTCGTCGCGGCGCGGCTTCCGTGTTTGGCAACGGGCAAACCCGCGCCCGCGATGACAAAAGCGGCGGCGGTTGAAACATTAAAAGTTTTAACTCTGCTTGAACCTGTTCCCGCCGTATCAATAAAATCCGCGTGTTTTGAATTTATTTTGACCGAATGCGCCCGCATCGCTTCCGCCATTCCCGCGAGTTCTTCGACGGTTTCGCCTTTAATGGCAAGTGCAACCAAAGCGGCTGAAATTTGCGCGTCGGTTGCTTCGCCGTCCAAAAGCCGATTAAGCAAATCAGCTGATTCCTGCCGATTCAGATTTTTTCCCCGCATCAAATTCAACAACAATCCGCGCAAACCTTTAGCGGGCGGCTCGTCCGTGCGTTTCGGAGTCGGCAAAAGCCACGTCGGACGGCTCACATTATATCTTTCGGCATTTTCCATAAAAATATAAAAACCCGCTGCAAAATAAGTTATTCAGCAACAGGTCTTCTAAAATTTGATTATTTGCAGACTTTTAATTTTTTAGAAAAACCATCGTGCGTCAAACCATTCGTTGCGCCACGAAAAATTTTGGTCAAATTGATTGCGATTGTTT
>MWVY01000155.1_pt1 | contig 16250 bp, 14 predicted proteins | sample 1047251 | NCBI WGS metagenome assembly MWVY01 (sample SAMN06349983, study PRJNA376086) | soil metagenome | isolation source: MS7-5 sample Antarctic (ecotone) soil | place: Antarctica | collected 2015-01-13
CTCTAAATTATTTGAAGGCGACGGGATTAAGACTCGCCATTTTGCTAAATTTCGGCAAACACAAGCTCGAACGCGAACGATTGGTATTATAAAAATTTTATTCGTGATATTCGTGTAATTCGTGGCGAAAAATCCTAATCCGATTTTTGAAACTGTCGAAAATCAAAATTCGTTGTATTATATGAGGAATAAGGAGAAAATGAATGTCCAGTTTGATGACAATTTTTTTGGCAATCGGCGGACTCGGTTTTTTGTTTTTGCTGATTTCGTTTGTTATCGGCGATATTTTTGAGGCAATTGGTTTTGATTTCGGTTTGGACGCGAGCCAGGATTTCGGAGTCTTTGACAGCCGCGTTATCAGTGTTTTTCTCACGGCTTTCGGCGGTTTCGGCGCAATCGGCACAACAGTCGGCTACGGCGCGGCGGGAAGTTCGCTTTTTGGACTTTTCGGCGGCGTTGTGTTTGGCGCGATTGTCTTTTTCTTCGGCAAATTTCTTTTTAGTCAACAGTCTTCAAGTTCAGTTGCGACGGAAGATTTAATCGGACGCACGGCGCAGGTTATTGTCGGCATCAAGCCAAATCAATTAGGACAAATTTCCTGCCGCGTCGGTGAAGAACGAGTCGAAAAACTCGCCCGTGCAATCAGCGATAAAGAAATCAAAATCGGTGAAGTCGTCCGCATTGATTCCGTCAACAGCGACGCGGTGTTGGTCAGCGTTGACGAAGGCAAAGGATTTTCGCTTTTTTCGGAAAAGGCTTGAAATTTTCGCACTATTCAAATTAGAATTCGGTCAAGAATGTATTATTTTTTCAGAAGTCGTTCAGAGTTCACGTTTGCGGCGTGTCTAATGTTTAAGCACAGCCAACTAAAGTTTGAGTTTTGAACAGACAAAATGAGGTAAAAAAAATGTTTGAACTTCCAATCATCGTTATCGGTATCGTTTTATTAGTTGTTGTCGGTTTGCTCGCCGCGCTGATGCTTTTGGGCAAAAACTATATCAAAGTTTCGCCCAATCAAGCGGCGGTTATTTCAGGTCGCACGCGGCGTTTAGGCGACGGAACAAGCGTCGGTTATCGCCAGGTGCGCGGCGGCGCGACGCTCGTTATTCCATTTTTGGAAAAAGTCGAATATCTTGACCTGAACGTCATCACCGTTCCGCTGGCAACGTCCCGCGCCTATACGGTCGAAGGCGTTCCCGTTTCGGTCAAAGCAGTTGCCAACGTTAAAATCAAAGGCGACGACGAATCGCTGCGGGCGGCGGCTGAACGATTTCTCGGAATGCCGCGCGAGCAATTTCACCAACTGATTTTCCAAACGCTGGAAGGACATCTTCGCGCAATTTTGGGAACTTTGACGGTTGAGGAAATTAACAACGACCGCCAGAGTTTTGCACAAAAATTGTTGACGGAAGCCGCTGGAGATTTGGAAAAAATGGGCATCGGCTTGGATGCGCTGACGATTCAGGAAATCAGCGACGAAGAAGGTTACTTGGACGCGCTCGGCAAACGCCGCACGGCGGAAGTCAAACGCGATGCCGAAATTGGACAGGCGGAGGCTAACCGCGATTCAAAAATTAAGGCTTCGCTGGCGTTGCAGGAAGGTGAAAAAGTTCGCCTTAATACTGAAGCGTTAATCGCGCAATCAACCCGCGAAACCGAAATTCAAAAGGCGCAAGTTCAAGCCGAAATCGAAAAAGAACGCGCCACGGCACGGCAAGCCGGACCGCTTTCGGAAGCCAAGGCACAACAGGAAGTCGTTGCAGAAGAAGTCCGCATTGAAAAAATCCGCACGCAAGAGCAAATTTCCGTGCAGGAACAGGAAGTTTTGCGTAAGGAAAAAGAACTTGAAGCAACGATTGTCAAACAGGCGGAAGCCGAAAGACGCGCCTCCGTGCTTCGCGCACAAGGTGAACAGGAATCGGCGATTTTAGCCGCTGAGGGACGCAAACAGGCGCAAATCGCGCAAGCCGAAGCCGAATCGCAAAAACTCCAACGCGAAGGTCAGGGACGCGCTTCGGCAATCGAAGCCGAAGGTAAAGCCGAAGCCGCAAAAATCCGCGCTTTAGGTTTGGCGCAAGCTGAACAGCTTCAGGCGAAAGGTCTTGCGGAAGCAACCGCCATCGAAGCGCAAGGTTTAGCCGAAGCAAAGGCGATTAAGGAAAAAGCCGCCGCGTGGCGCGAATTTAACGATGCCGCACGTCTGCAAACGATTCTTGAAAAATTGCCTTCGATTATCGAAGCATCCGCGCCTGTCTTTCAAGCCGTCGCCGAACCGCTTGGCAAGATTGACAAAATTGTGATGATTGACCAAGGCGGAAACGGCAACGACAGCGGACAAAGCGGAATCAACCGTTTCGCAAATACCGCGCCGACGCTTGTTTTCTCGTTGCTGCAACAGCTTCAATCGCTCGGTTTGAGTTTCCCCGATGTTTTGGCGCAGCTCGGCATTGAGCAAAATGATGGAAAACTTTCGCTGGCGGCAAATCAGAACGAAAAAACAGTTCCGTCAAACGAAAAAGCCGCTGCGCCAATCATTAAAGACAACGGCGACAGAAAGCCGGTCGAGAAAATCAGCGACGATCGTTAATTTTCTTTCAAGATGACGAAAGCGGCTGTTCGGTGAAACGGACAACCGCTTTTATGTGCAAAGTTGGCGATGAAATTTTCGGCGTTTTACGATTGCTTTTTACTGCGTTAAAAATATAAGAAAATCCTGACAATATCAGGACAAAAATTTTATGAGCAACACCAATCCGGCGCGTGGAATGCGCGATTTTCTGCCCGCCGATATTCGCAAGCGCGAATACGTTATCAACATTATCAAAGAAGTCTATGAAAGTTACGGTTTTGAACCGCTCGAAACGCCTGCCGTCGAAAACATCGAGACGCTGACGGGCAAATATGGCGAGGAAGGCAACCAACTGATTTTCAAAATCTTAAAGCGCGGGGAACACGAAAAAACCGGCGAGGCGGATTTGGCTTTGCGTTACGATTTGACTGTTCCGTTGGCGCGTGTTGTGGCAAATTACAAAAACGATTTGCCAAAATTTTTCAAACGCTACCAGATTCAACCCGTTTGGCGGGCAGACCGTCCGGCGCGTGGGCGTTTCCGCGAGTTTTATCAATGCGATGTTGACGCGATTGGTTCGAGTTCGGTAGTTGTCGAAGCGGAACTCTGCGCGGCGGCAAGCGAGATTTTGCAGAAGCTGGGCTTTAATGATTTTATAATTCGGATAAATCACAGAGAAATTTTGCGCGGAATGCTAAATGCTGTCGGAATTGCGGATGAAAAACAAACGGACGCGCTGGTTGCTATTGATAAACTCGACAAAATCGGGAAAGACGGCGTTTTGAAAGAATTTGTCCAACGTGAAACGGGCGAACAAGCCGGAATAAAATTGCTTGATTTATTTGCGAGGCTTGCGGCGACGGGAAACACAGACACGATTTCCACTCTTTCCGAATTCATCGGCGAAGACGAGGAAGGAAGAAAAGGTTTAGATGACCTGAAACGAATTCTCGAATTTACCAACTTAGAAAATATTAAAATTGATGCCAGTCTTGCTCGCGGTTTGAGTTATTATACGGGCGCGATTTTTGAGATAAATGTTCCCGATTTGGCGGGAAGTCTCGGCGGCGGCGGACGTTATGACGCTCTTATCGGAATGTTCGGCAAGGAAGAAATTCCCGCGTGTGGTTTTTCGCTCGGACTTGAACGCATTCTTTTTGTAATGGACGAAAGAAATATGTTTCCCGCAGATTTGCAGAACTCTTCGGCGGCGGACGTTCTGGTAACAATCTGGAACAAAGAAACGATTGCCGAATCTTTGAAATTGGCAAATGATTTGCGCTCGCAAGGCTTGCGCGTTTTGCTTTACCCTGAAGCCGACAAACTCGGCAAACAGTTCAAATACGCCGATTCGATAAACGTCCCGTTTGTCTGCGTCTTGGGCGAAAGCGAACTTACCACAAACAAAGTAACGCTCAAAAATATGGAGACGGGCGAGCAGAAAACTATCGAACGAGGTCAAGCATCCGAGAAAATCAAGAAATAGTGTAAGTATTAGGACTATTTCAAAAATCGAAGATTCTGACAGTAAACTATTAGTTGCCCGCCATTAACTGTAAATTGTCTTTCCACAAAAAAGGTTTTCATTGGCAAATCAGTTAAAAGTGTAGAGTGAACAGTTAATAGTTTTGCACTTTTCTCTGCATTTTGAGAAAGTCCTAAATATACAAAACAAATAAATCGGCGCGGAAAAATTTGTCATAAAAACTACTTTGGCGGTGTTCTCTAATATAAGTGAAGGAGAAATTTATGTGTTATCAATTTTGTTTGATTGTCTTAATTGTCGTCGGTTTGTCGGCAAACTGTTCGGCTCAAAAAAATCCGGTTGATGTTTCAACGTCCCAACAAATCTACGGAAAAATCAGCGAAACGGCTAAATTAAGCGAAGCGCGGGCATCGCATACGGCGACGCTTTTACCCGACGGCAAAGTCATAATCATCGGCGGAATGGAGCGCAACGGTGTTTTTTTCGAGAGTGCGGAAATTTTCAATCCGCAAACCGACAACTTCACCAAAGCCAAAGGCAAAATGAGCATCAAGCGCGTCGGACACACGGCGACGCTTCTTTCAGACGGGAAAATTTTGATTGTTGGCGGTTGGTCAAACCGCGATTTGCCCGAATCGAGCGCAGAGATTTACGACCCGAAAACCGACACTTTTACATCTGTCGAAAACGCGCATCATCGGCTTTCGGGACACACGGCAATGCTTCTTGATAATGGTAAAGTGCTGATTGCGGGCGGTTCTAATGGAAAAAGTGGTTTGAGCGATGTTGAACTCTTTGACCAGCAAACCAAAACTTTCACCATAATCGGAAGAATGCAAAATGCCCGAATCGGCGCGGCGGCAGTGAAATTAGCTGATGGGCGAGTTTTATTGACCGGCGGCGCAGTAAAGCAAGGACAAATTTTGTCGAGCGCGGAAATCTTCGACCCGAAAATAAACAGTTTTACCGCGACCAAAGCGATGAACGTCGTGCGTTATAAACACGATTCAATCAGGCTTTCAGACGGGCGCGTGCTTGTTTTCGGCGGTTCGGACAACCGCGATTGGAACGGGCAATACAAAAGCGCGGAAATTTTTGACCCGAAGACGAATGAATTTACGCCGACAAATGATATGAATTTTGCGCGTTTCAAAATCGAAGGAACTTCCGTTCTGCTCAAAGATGGCAAAGTTTTTATCGGCGGCGGCGGCACAAGCGCGGAAGTTTTTAACCCGCAAACAAACACATTTACAAAAACGGCGGGCGAGTTTGGCATACCGCTTCATTTTGCTTCCGTTACGCTGCTTGACGACAAACGCGCTCTGATTGTCGGCGGTTACGGCAACGGCACGCCGCAAGTCGGACCGATTAGCACAAATCGGGCGTGGATTTTCAAATTATAAGTTATTGCGGTTTTATAAATACTTTGGCTCTGAATTTAGACTTTTTAGTTTGAATTCAGAGCCTTTCTCTTTTATCTTTAGTTAGTATGAATGAGGAAATAATTCAAAATTATCTGGCAGATGCGATCGAAACTTTCCGCAGTTACAAAAAACTTGCGGAAAAGGCAATGGCGCAGGTTTCCGACGAAGAGTTTTTCAAGGCGATTGACGCGGAAGCCAATTCGATTGCGGTTATCGTTAAACACATCGGCGGAAATCTGCGTTCGCGTTGGACACACTTTTTAACGAGCGACGGCGAAAAAGCAGACCGCCATCGTGATTCGGAATTTGTTGCGGAAAATGACACGCGCGAAAGTTTGACGGAATTTTGGGAAAACGGCTGGCGGATTCTTTTCGCCACGCTTGAATCTCTGCAAGTGGAAGATTTGGGAAAAACCGTTAAAATTCGCGGCGAAGATTACACGGTTGTCAAAGCAATAAACCGCGCACTCGCGCATACGGCTTCGCATATTGGACAAATTATGTTTCTAGCCAAACATTTTCGCTCAAGCAGTTGGAAAACTCTGAGCGTCCCGCGTAATAAATCGGCAGAATTTAATTCGTATTTAGCGGAAAACAAAGATAAAGCGCATTATTTGGAAGCAACAAAGAATTTTGCGGAGGAAAAGTAAACTTTGGCGGACAAATCAGAAAACATTGAGCGAGAGGAGAGTTTTTTCGCTCAAAACATTTTTTATCGAACTCTGGTGCGGCTGATAAGTTTAGTTTGGATTTTTCCGTTTGGCAAATACTTGACGCGATAGACTTCTTTGTAAAGTCGGTATCCTTGGCGGACATAGCGCGTTTGATAATCAAACTGTGTTCCGCGATTATCATTACGGTTATATTGATTGTTGCGTCTGTTTTGGCGATAACGCCTGTCTTGATTGTAACGACTATTTTGGCGATAACGGTCGCGTTCATAGCGGTCATCCCGACGACGCTCTTCTTGCTTATCGCGTTTCTGTTTCTGCGCCAAAGCATTAACCGATTCAGCCGCATTTGTCGCTTTGGCTTCCGTTATCGGTGCGGCAGCAACCAGCAAAACCATCGCAAATACTAAAGTTAGTAATTTTTTCATCTTATTTTCTCCTCTCACAGATTTTAATGAACAAATCCAGCAAATAGATGTTTAACTGAACCTGAACTTATAAGATAACAAACGTGCGTACAGAGTTGGAAATAAATTACGCGGGCTAAAGTTTAAGCGGAAAATGAATCTAATTCTCAACTGTGCTAATCTGTGGTTTAGTGTTTTATGAAAGCCATTTCCATTTTAGGTTCGACGGGTTCAATCGGCTGCAACACGCTTAAGGTTGTTGAGTTTTTAGGCGGTTTTCGCGTGGTTGCGCTTGGTGCGGGCGAAAATATCGGCAAACTTGCCGAACAAATCAGACAATTTCAACCTGAACTTGTTGCCGTCAAAGATGAAACTTGCGCTGAAGAGCTGCTTCGCAGAATTTCAGATTTTAAATTCCAAATTCCAAAAATTGTTGTCGGTGAAGCGGGCTTAATCGAAGTCGCCACGCACGAAGCGGCGGAAACAGTTGTTTCGGCAACCGTTGGCGCGGTTGGTTTTGTGCCGACGCTTCGCGCTTTGGAAGCAGGGAAAAGAGTTGCGCTGGCAAATAAGGAAACGCTGGTGATGGCGGGCGAACTGATGACAAAAGCGGCGCGGGAAAGCGGAGCGGAAATTCTGCCGGTTGATTCCGAACACAACGCGCTTCATCAATGTCTGCGCGGCGAAAGCAGAAAAGAAGTCAAACGCCTGATTTTGACGGCTTCAGGCGGACCTTTTCGCGCCAAAACAAAAGAAGAAATTGAAAACGCGACGCGCCAAGAAGCCTTAAATCATCCGACTTGGAATATGGGCGATAAAATCACGATTGACAGCGCAACCTTGATGAATAAAGGCTTGGAAGTCATCGAAGCGCGTTGGCTTTTTGATTTTTCGGCTGATGAAATCTCCGTCGTCGTTCATCCGCAATCGGTTGTACATTCGTTGATTGAAATGGTTGACGGTTCGATAATTGCTCAATTAGGCGTAACCGATATGCGCCACGCGATTCAATACGCGCTGACGTTTCCCAAAAGAAAAAACTGCCAGCTTGAGCCGCTCGATTTTGCGAAAATCTCACAATTAACTTTTGAAGAACCTGATTTGGAAAAATTTCCGTGTTTGGCTCTGGCTTATAAAGCGTTAAAAATCGGCGGAACAATGCCCGCAGCTTTAAATGCCGCCAATGAAATCGCTGTCCAAGCGTTTTTAGACGATAAAGTTCGGCTTTCCGACATCCCCAAAATCATCGAAAGCGTGATGAATGAACACGAAACTCAGCCAGTCGTCAATCTTGAAACAGTTTTAGCGGCTGACCAAACGGCGCGAAAAAAAGCTATAATGGACTTGGAAAATTTGGAAAAAACTGCGGCTGCAATTTTGAGGTGAAAGTTATGCAACAAACAATTTCGGAAACAATGCCCAGAAATCCGTTGATTTTTGAAACGGAAATTAAGGAAAATTTCGCTGAAGAGCCAAAAATTATCAAATGGACAAAGGAAGAATATCATTATCTGGCTGAACTCGGTTTATTTGAAGGAAGACGCACCGAGTTTTTAGAAGGAGAAATTATCGAAATGCCGACAATGAATAGTCCGCATGCAACCGCCTTAACTTTGACTGATGAAATATTACGGGAGGTTTTTTCAAAGGGTTTTGTATTTCGTAACCAAATGCCTTTAGATTTCGGAAAAGACTTTGAACCTGTTCCCGACATAGCAGTCGTTAAAGGTAAAGCGCGTGATTTTCTTGGCTCGCATCCACAAACGGCAGATTTGATAATTGAGGTTTCAGACACCACTTTACGTTATGACCGTAATCGGAAAGCTAGTTTGTATGCTGTATATGGAATTCAGGATTATTGGATTCTAAATTTGAAAAGGCGGACTTTGGAAATTTATCGCCGTCCGACTGAGGACGATAATACCTTTTATGGCTTTGGTTATGCAGAAAAATTAACTTTTAGCGAAACGGGCGAAATTTCACCGCTTGCTAAACCCGAAGCAAAAATCAGAGTTGCCGATTTGCTTCCGTAAAATAAAGTTTGACTCAAATGAGAGTGGGTTTTACACTTTAGTTTGCAACTTGGCGCAGAAATTTTGTTTCTAAGCACTCAAATAATTTTGAAAAGGAATTTGTTTAATGTTCGATATTTTAATAGTCATTTTAGCAGTTATATTTGTTCTCGGCATTGCCATTAACATTCACGAGTTTGGACATTTTGCCGTTGCCAAACTTTTTGGAATGCGGGTTGAAGCGTATTCGTTTTTCGGTTTAGGTCCGCGCATTTGGGGCAGGAAAATCGGACATACCGATTATCGCATCAGCGCGATTCCGCTCGGCGCGTATGTTAAGCTTTACGGCGACGAAGCCACCGGCGCGTTGGAAGGCGGAGAATCAAAAGGTGAATTTGTTCCCGAATCCGAACTTTACGAACTGCGCCCGCGCTGGCAAAAGTTTCTGGTAATGGTCGGCGGACCGTTTATGAATATTATGCTGGCACTGGCGATTCCGTTTGCCGGAGCGTTGATTTACGGCGTTCCGTCAATGCCTTCGCCGGTTGTCGCCAGTGTTAAAGCCGGCGGCGCGGCGGAACAAGCCGGTATTAAAGTCGGCGACAGAATAGTTGGTTTCGATAGTCAGGAAAATCCGAGTTGGGAACGGATTCGTAACGATTCGATGATTGCGCCCGATATGGAAATTCCGGTTGTTGTTGAACGAAACGGACAGCGCAGCAATTTGACGATTAAACCGGCAAGAGAAGATGTTAACGGTAATTCGGTTGGTTCGCTGGATTTTGCGCCGACCGAGCCGGTTATAATTAGTCCACAGCCTGATTCGCCTGCCGAAAAAGCCGGTATTCAAAAAGGCGATAGAGCAATTTCCATCAACGGCGAAACGATTGGCAGTATTGATAACTTTAAGGATTTGATTCAGAAATATAAGGAAAATCCGTTAAATCTGGTGGTTGTTCGCAACAACGAGCCGAAAGAAATTACTCTGCAAGCCAAAATCGGCGAAGATGGCAAAGCGTTAATCGGCGCGGGTTTAAGCAGTCAGAGTTTGGACAGAGAAGCGGCTTCGGTGTCGCAAGCCGCCGCTTTTGCCGTCAATACAAATCTCGAAATTATCCGTTTGACGGGCAGAGTTTTCGGTCAGCTTTTTGCCGGAGAGCGTTCCGTTAAAGACGCGGGCGTGGCGGGACCAATCGGAATTGTTCAGATAATTTCCCAAGTTGTTCACGAACAAGGATTTGTCGGACTTATTTCAATTTTAGCATTAATCAGCTTGAATTTGGGCGTTTTCAATCTTTTGCCGATTCCGATGCTCGACGGCGGACAAATTGCGGTTCTGGCGATTGAAGGTTTTCTTGCCCTTTTCGGCTTAACTCTTTCGTTGGCGGTAAAGGAAAAAATTCAACTCGTCGGTCTGGCGATGATTCTGCTCTTAATGATAACGGTTATCTTCTTTGACGTTTCGCGGTTACTTGGAAAATAGTTTTTGTAAGTTACAGAAAGTTGCGTGAAGTTGCGGAGTTATAGAGTTGCAGAATTGGCGGAAATAAGAATATCTGAAATCACCTGAAACTTTCTGCAACTCCGCAACTTCCTGCAGCTTACGAAAATTCCGTAAATTAATAATAATGAGAAGAAAAACGAAAGCGGTGATGGTTGGTAACGTGCAAATCGGCGGCGGCGCGCCTGTCGTTGTCCAATCAATGACGAAAACCGATACGACTGATGTTGACGGAACTGTCAGACAAATTGAGGAAATGGTTGAAGCCGGATGCGAAATTGTCCGCATCGCCGTTCCCGATAACGATGCCGCACACGCTTTGAAAAACATCCGTAAGCGCGTGAGCATTCCAATCGTCGCCGACATTCATTTTCATTACAAACTCGCGCTGCTGGCACTCGAAGCCGGAATTGACAAGTTAAGAATCAATCCGGGAAATATCGGTTCGATTGACCGCGTACGCGAAGTCGTCCGTGCCACGGAAGCGCAATGCGTGCCGATTCGCATCGGTGTCAACGGCGGTTCTTTAGAAAAAGACCTTTTGCAAAAATACGGCACGGCAACGCCCGAAGCGATGGTCGAATCGGGAATGCGCCACGTTAAAATTCTTGAAGACTTAGGCTTTTCGGACATTATCATTTCGCTGAAAGCGTCAGACGTTCAAAGAACGGTTGCGGCGTATCGTTTGATGGCGGAAAAGGTTGATTATCCTTTACATTTGGGCGTAACCGAAGCGGGAACGCCGTTTGGCGGAACAATAAAATCTGCAATGGGTTTGGGAATTCTGCTTTTTGACGGAATCGGCGACACAATCCGCGTGTCTTTGGCGGCAGAACCGCACGAAGAAGTGCGCGTCGGTTGGGAAATTTTGAAATCCTTAGAACTTAGGAAACGCGGCGTAACGGTTGTCGCATGTCCAACCTGCGGAAGACTCGACATTGATAATTTTGTCGAAATCGTTACGGAAGTCGAACGCCGACTCGCGCACGTCGCAGAACCGCTTCATCTTTCAATTATGGGCTGCGCCGTCAACGGACCCGGCGAAGCACACGATTCGCAGCTTGGCATCACATTCGGGCGCAATGTCGGAATGATTTTTAAAGACGGCGTTCCAATGCGGAAAGTTGCGGGCGTGGATATTGTCGAAGAATTTATCAAAGAAGTTGAGATTTTGCGAAAGGAGGGCGCGAATGCAAAATCTTTGGCGGAAACAAAACCGCTGGTGCAAATTTCTTAAAGTATGATAATACACAATTAACGCAAAAAACGTATCGGCATTAACGGCGGAATTAAGGCAAGCATCATCAGTCCTGCAAATAAGATGATATTAGCTTTGAAGTTGTTTTCATTCAGTTTTCTCCGTTATTAACGAGCAACTTTGCAGCTGTCTGTAGTGCAAATAGAACACAGTCGCTCGAAAAAAAGATGCCGAACTACTGATTATGCGGAACAATTATAGAATTTTTTTAGTGAATGCAGCAAAGTTTAACTCTTCGTACGCGAAGGATTAAACTGTTAGAAACAAACGAAATTGTTTATTGATGGTTTGGAAAATTTCTTATTTATGCTTCAAACGGAACTTCGGCGTTTTGCAGGAAATGAAATTCGTTGCGCGAAACTTTTTCGAGCAGTTCCGGCTCGTCGAACATATTCAGAAGTCCGCGCACGGTGGCATAGCGCGGTTCGTCGGAAATCGTCACCGGTAGATTTACAAAGCTGCGAAGATATTGGTCAATATCGTCGAGAAGCGAGCCGCCGCCGGTTAATATAATTCCCCGATCGTAAATATCCGCCGCAACTTCCGGTCGGAGTTCGGTTAGAGTGTCGCTGACGATTTGCGCGACACGCCGGACAATGCCTTCAACCACCGGATAAATTTCCCCGACGGTAATTTCAACCGCACTCGGACTTCCCGTCTGCACGTCGCGTCCGCGCACAATTGTTGATTTTTCTATATTCTCCGGCAAATAAGTCGTGGCAAAATCGGTTTTGATGCTTTCCGTCGTTTCTTCACCGACTTGCAAACCGCGATGTCGGCGCAAATGAGTTGCCAAAGACAAATTTATTTCGTCGCTTCCGATTCGTTCCGAGCGCGAATGAACAACCGTTCCTTTGGCGATAATAGCGATATTGGTTGTGCCTGCGCCGATGTTGACGACCGCCGAAGCGCGTTTATCACGCGGAGTTACGCCCGCGCCGAAAGCCGCCGCAAGTCCTTCCTCCATCATATAGATTTTGCCGATGTGCGCTTCTTCCGCCGCATTAAGCAAAGCGCGTTGTTCGACGTGCGTTACGTCGGAAATCATACTCATAACGGCTTGCAGAGAAACCTGAGAACCGCCGGTTTTCGCTTTTTTGACAAAATGAGCGAGCATTTTCTTCGTGCGCTCGAAATCGGCAACTACGCCGCCGTTCAGCGGAGCTAAAACGGTAACGTCGCGCCCTTCGCGTCCGCGCATATCGAAGGCTTCCTGACCGTAAGCGACTATTTCACCCGACAATTCATTAACGGCAATTACCGACGGTTCATCAAGCACAATTTCGCGCCCTTTGACGGCAATAATTGTGCTGGCTGTTCCCATATCAATCGCCATCGAATCGGTAACTAATTTTTTGAGTGATGAAATTCCTACCATAAAGGCAACTTTCCTTATTAATTGATAAAATAAATCAAGAAATTTGAGTCATTTTCCAAATGCGACCAATTTCAGTTTAATTCCAACTAACTTCAAACAGCGAAACCGGTTGAAGGCGGTTTTTGACAACCAAAGGTTCTTGCGGCACTAAATTAGGTGTTTCACCGCTTGCCTTTGCTGTCGCTTCGCTGATTAAAATCTGTCCGCCGCGGGCATTTTGTTCGAGCCGCGCCGCCGTGTTAACCGTATCGCCGATTGCGGTGTATTCGCTTCTTTGCTCTGAACCGATATAACCGACAGTCGCCACGCCCGTATGTAATCCGATGCCGATATTAATTCGATTAAAACCTTCGGCTTCCAGTTCTTGATTCAAACTTTCAAGTCTTTTCTGCATCATAACAGCCGTTTTGAGTGCATTTTTCGCATCTTCGGAAGTAGCGGTCGGCGCACCGAAAATCGCCATTAAACCATCGCCCGTATATTTATCTAGTGTTCCGCCGTTAGCGAAAATTATGTCGCTCATCGCACTGAAAAAACGATTCAGAAGTCCGACGACCTTTTCAGGATTTTCCGTTTCCGAAAACGCGGTAAATCCGCGAATGTCGGCAAAAAGAACCGTTACGGTTTGATTGATTCCGCCTAGTTTAAATGAATCGGGATTTTCAAGCAACTGTTTTACGACATATTCAGGCATAAATCGGCTGTAATTTGCCCGCGCCACTTCTTCTTTTGCCAGACGCTTATGCGCTTTAACAGTTTCAACCGTCACGGCAGTCTGCGCCGCAACCGCGCTGATAAGCTCTAAATCGTTGGAACTGAATGCGGAAAACGGGTCGAGCCGGTCGGCATAAATAACGCCGTGAACATTCGATTCGGTTATCAAAGGAGCGCAAATAGTTGACCGAACGCCTTGCGTCACGATTGATTCCGCGCCTTTGAACATTTCATCGGTTTTCGCGTCCTGCGAAAGAAGCGCAACTTTTTCACGCATCACTTTTTGCGTTATCGTCCGGCTGATTGATAATTTTCCAGTCAGATTTTCCAAAATCTCATCGCGTCCCTTAATGGCAATCGGATAAAGACTGTAATCGAGAATTTTACCGTCTATCGTTTCATCCGCCAACAACGCTACGACTCTTTCGGCGGGCGTTCCGCGAAAAATTAAATCCGTCGCCTTAATAAAAATTTCTTTTAAGTCAAAAACCGTGCCAATTGTTTTGGTCATTTCGTAAAGCAGATTCAGAGCTTTTGCTTTACGGCGCAGTTCTTTGATTTCTTCGGGCATGGCAATGCCGGTTTCGATTGAAAGATTTGAATGCCTTCCGATAATTTCGTTGGCGGAAATAAGAACCTGCGTATGCCCAAGCGGACGGTCGTCGAAGTTTACGTCTGTCGGAGTTGCGCTTGTGTTTTTTGAATAATCAGGTGAGCCGGCGGAAATTTTATTTTCGCCGGACGCAATTTTCGCCTGTTTTGCCGCGTCGGCTTTGCCAAACTCCAAGCGTGTTTCGCCGATGACAACTATATCGCCCGGTTCGAGAATCTTCTCTGACTGCGCCGCGCCGTTGACAAAAACGCGGTTGACGCTTTGTTTGAATTTACCGTCCACATAAAAGCCGTCAATAATCTTAAAATTTGCGCCATCGCCGACAATATGTGCGTGGCGGCGCGACACCCGGCGGTCATTAAGAATAATGTCGTTATCTTTTGCTCTGCCGATATTATAGGTCGAACCGGGAAGCAAATTAACTTCCCAACTTGTTCCGCTTGCGTCTGTTATATTAAGAATTGAATTCACGGTTTTTTCTAATGATAAATTGTTAAAGTTAATTTTACTGCCAAGTTATTAATGCCGAATGATAAATTTTTGGTGTTTTTATTTAACATTAAACATTAATAATTTACCATTATCTTATGATTTATTTCGACAACAACGCAACAACCCAACTTGCGCCGGAAGTTTTTGCGGCGATGAAGTCTTTTCTAACCGAATTTTACGGCAATCCGTCCTCCGCTTACAACTTCGGGCGCGACATGCGGGAAGCTATTGAAAATTCACGCAAGCAGGTTGCCGATCTGCTTGGCGCAAATGCCGCAGACGAGATTGTCTTTACTTCCGGCGGAACGGAAAGCGATAATTGGGCGATTTTGGGAACGCTCGAAGCCAATCCAACCAAAAAACACATTGTTACAACGCGGGTTGAACACGAAGCCGTTCGCAAAGTCTGCGAAAAGTTGGAGAAAAACGGTTTTGAAATAATGTGGCTGGATGTTGACGAAAACGGTTTTTTAGATTTAGACGAACTTAAAAATTCTCTGCGCGAAGATACGGCAATTGTTTCCGTGATGCTTGCCAACAACGAAACGGGAATACTTTTTCCGGTCGAAAAAATCGCGCCTATCGTCAAGGAAAATTCCGACGCGATTTTTCACGTTGACGGCGTGAATGCGGTCGGCAAAGTTCCAGTTGATTTAAAAAATACCAAAATAGATTTATTCAGCGTATCGGGACATAAATTTTACGCGCCGAAAGGCATCGGTGCGCTTTATGTCAGACGCAGCGTTGATTTGCCATCGTTGTCTATCGGCGGCGGTCAGGAAAACGGAAAACGCGCCGGAACGGAAGCAGTCCATCAAATTGTCGCCATCGGCGCGGCGGCGGAACTCGTCAAAGATTTTTCGGTAATGGAAAAAGTTCGCGCCTTGCGCGACAAACTGGAATACGAAATTTTGAATAAAATTCCAAATTCTCGGTTAAACGGCACAAGCGACGGAGAAAAACGTCTGCCGAATACTTTAAATATTTCATTTCCAAACCTTAATGGCGAAGCGATACTGGCGCGGCTTAACGATTTAGGCATTTGTGTTTCGACAGGTTCGGCTTGCAATGCGGAAATGCACACTGCCTCAGCTGTTCTGCAAGCGATGAACATTCCATATTCACAAGCGATGGGCGCGGTTCGCTTTTCTTTGGGAAGATACAATACGGAATCGGAAGTTGATTTCCTTTTGCAGGCGCTTCCAAATATAGTCGAAGAGTTAAATGCACTATCGCTTTGATTTTAGCGGAACAGTTCACAATAATATGTGGCATTGTTCCCTAAACTAAAATTTTTATCCAACCGTCTTCAACGACGACTTCGTAAGATTCAACCGAGCAACCCGATTTTGTGAAACAATTACCGTTTCTGACATCGAAACGCCAGCCGTGAAGGTTGCATTCGACGATGTTGCCGTAAATTTTTGAATCGGCAAGCGGTGCGCCTTTGTGAGGACAAAAGTTTTCTATCGCGTAAAAATTTCCGCCGACGTTGAAAAGCGCGACTTCGCCGCCTTTTAGTTGAACGGTTGCGCCGCGTCCCGGCGGGACGGCTTCCGCTTTTCCGACGGTGATTTTTTTGCCTTTGCGCTTCGGTTTGCGATTGTTATTGCAGAATTTTCCCATCTTGATTTTGGATTTTAGATTTTAGACTTTGGATTGGCAAATCACCAGCCGAAAATTTTCCGTTTGCTATATTTGTTTAAGTCAAACAAAATTATAATA
>MWVY01000156.1_pt1 | contig 16218 bp, 16 predicted proteins | sample 1047251 | NCBI WGS metagenome assembly MWVY01 (sample SAMN06349983, study PRJNA376086) | soil metagenome | isolation source: MS7-5 sample Antarctic (ecotone) soil | place: Antarctica | collected 2015-01-13
CCTCAAAAGTCAATACGAAAAAATAAAACACGAAATAGATGAAGCGGTGATAAACTGTCTTGAATCAACCGCTTACATTAACGGACCGCAGGTCAAATTATTTCAGGAAAATCTGGAAAATTACCTGCGCGTCAAGCACGTCGTTCCGTGCGCCAACGGAACGGACGCTCTGCAGATTGCGCTGATGGCTTTGGATTTAACAGAAGGCGACGAAGTTATCGTGCCGTCTTTTACATTTATCGCCACGGCGGAAGTTATTGCTTTGCTAAGACTTAAGCCGGTGATGGTCGAAGTTGACGAAAATACTTTTAATGTAACGGCAGAAATTATTGAAAAAGCCGTTACGCCGAAAACAAAGGCAATCGTGCCGGTGCATCTTTTCGGACAAGCCTGCGATATGGAAGCGATTATGCAACTTGCCGCAAAACACAATCTGTTCGTCATCGAAGACAACGCGCAGGCAATCGGTTCTAATTATAAATTCAGCGACGGCACAACCAAAAAAGCGGGAACAATCGGGCATATCGGCACGACATCGTTTTTCCCGTCAAAAAACCTGGGCTGTTACGGCGACGGCGGCGCGATTTTTACCGATGACAACAATCTGGCGCAAAAAATGCGGATGATTGCCAATCACGGACAGTCAGAAAGATATTATCATTCGGTTATTGGCGTTAATTCACGGCTCGATTCACTGCAAGCAGCGATTTTAAACATAAAATTAAAATACTTGGACAAATACTGCGCGGCGCGACAGAAGGTTGCCGAATATTACGACGATGCTTTTCAAAATATCGAAGAATTACAAACGCCCCTTCAACAGCCAAATTCGACGCACGTTTTCCATCAATACACGCTGCAAGTAAAAAACGGAAAACGCGGCACTTTGCAAAAGCATTTGGAAGAAAACGGCGTGCCTTCAATGATTTATTATCCCGTGCCGCTTTACAGGCAAAACGCCTTTAAAGAATATGTTTCGGCTGATTTTATTTTGCCAATTACTGAACGATTGTGCGATTCTGTGTTATCGTTACCGATTCATACGGAAATGAACGAAGAGATTTTGGATATGATTACCGGCAAAGTTAAAAGTTTTTTTGAAAAAGATTAGGCTTTTCGTTGAGATTTTTTACCTCATAAAAATAAAAGATGAAGGTTTCTTTTATTCGGCAAGTTTAAATAATGAGGAGTTGAAAAAAAGCGAGCAAAATTATCGCCTGAACAAACCGTTTATTTGATTCTTTCATAAGCCTTTAGTGACAGTTTGTTAAAACCGCGCTGGTTGACATTTTTATTGAGCCAAAAATATACTTTTTGAAGTAATCCTAATTACAAAAATCTTATAAAGTATGAAAGTTGTTATTTTAGCTGGTGGATTAGGGACTAGACTCGCCGAAGAAACCGAAGTGCGTCCGAAACCAATGGTCGAAATCGGTGGTCATCCGATTTTGTGGCACATAATGAAAATTTATGCCGCGCAAGGGTTTAACGAATTTTTCATCGCTCTCGGCTACAAAAGCGAGATAATCAAACGCTATTTTCTCGATTATTACACATTGAGCGGAAATATGAGCGTTAATTTATCAAACGGTAAAGTGGAAATTTCCGAGAACGAACAGCTTGATGATTGGACGGTAAATTTAATTGATACAGGACAGCGGTCAATGACAGGCGGGCGCATCAAACGTCTCGAACCGTTTTTAAAGGATGGAACCTTTATGGTTACTTATGGTGACGGTGTAGCAAACGTAAATCTTCAGGAATTGGTCAAATTTCACCACTTGCACGGAAAAATGGCGACCGTCATGGCAGTTCACCCGCCTGCTAGGTACGGTGAACTATTGATAAACGAAGATTCGACAACTAATTTTAGTGAAAAACCACAAACGCACGAAGGTTGGATTAATGGCGGTTTTATGATTTTGGAGCCGAAGGTTTTAGATTATTTGTCAGGTGATGAAAGTATTTTAGAACTTGAGGGATTAGAACGGTTGGCTAATGAAGGACAGCTTATCGCCTATAAACATTACGGCTTTTGGCAATGTATGGACACATTGCGGGATAAACGCCAATTAGAAGCTGCTTGGGAGAGTGGAAATCCACCGTGGAAAGTTTGGTAAATGCAGGAATTTTGGAACGGGAAAAAAGTCTTAATCACCGGACACACGGGATTTAAGGGAAGCTGGCTCGCCTTTTGGCTGAAAACGCTCGGCGCGGATGTTTGCGGTTACGCGCTTGCGCCCGAAACACAACCGAATTTGTTTGAAAATCTTGCGCTGGAAAATCAAATAAATTCTATAATCGGCGACGTTCGTGATTTGCCGCATTTTGAAAAAGTTTTGTGGGATTTTCAGCCCGAAATCGTCTTTCATCTCGCCGCCCAAAGTCTAGTCAGAAAATCTTATCGAGAGCCGGTTGAAACTTATACAGTTAATGTCATTGGCACAATCAATATCTTAGAAGCCGTTCGCAAAACAGATTCCGTTAAATCCGTTGTTATAATTACTACCGACAAGGTCTATGAGAACAAAGAATGGCATTGGGCGTATCGTGAAAACGAGAGGCTTGGCGGTTTTGACCCGTATTCTAACAGTAAGGCGTGCGCGGAACTGGCGGTTTCGGCTTATCGAAACTCATTTTTTGGCGAAGGCAAAACTTTGATTGCAACGGCTCGCGCCGGCAATGTCATCGGCGGCGGCGATTGGTCGGAAGACAGACTTTTACCTGACGTTTTCCGCTCGCTCATTTTCGGCGGAAAAATGGAGATTCGCAATCCGCATTCGATTCGCCCTTGGCAGCACACGCTCGAACCGCTTGCGGGTTATATGAAACTCGCGGAGAAACTTTACGCAGGTGAAAAGAATTTTGCGGAAGCGTGGAATTTTGGACCTGCGGAAGAAGACTCAAAATCGGTCGGTTGGATTTTGGAGAAAATCAAGCGCATCTGGAATGAACCCGTCAATTGGGAAATTGCCGACGGAAAGCAGCCGCACGAAGCGCGTTTGCTAAAAATAGACAGCGCGAAGGCTAAGGATGAATTGAAATGGCTGCCAAAATTGAGTTTGGATGAAGCCGTAAATTTGACCGCCGAGTGGTATCGCGGATTTAAGGATAAAAAGGATTTAATTGAACTGACGAATAATCAAATTGGTTTTTATCAAAATAAAAATCAGAATGTATATCGAACCGCTTAAACTCAAAGACACATATAAAATAAATCTGAAACGCATCGGCGATTCGCGCGGCTATTTTATGCGATTTTATGACCGTGAAATTTTCGCGCGACGTGGTTTGCAAATTGTTTGGGAACAGGAAAGTTTATCTTTTAATCAGGCAAAAGATACGGTGCGCGGACTTCATTTCCAACTTCCGCCATTTGCGGAAACAAAAATTGTCCGCGTTGTGCAAGGCGCGATTATGGATGTTTTTGTTGATTTGCGAAAAGGCTCGGAAACCTATGGCAAATGGGACGCGCTCGAACTTTCAGCCGAAAACGACACGGCGGTTTATATTCCGAAAGGTTTCGCGCACGGCTTTCGCACATTGACGGAAAACACGATGGTTGAATACAAAATTGACGTGCCGTATCAAGCCAATTTAGCAAGCGGAATTCGTTGGAACGATGGAACTTTGGGAATTGACTGGAAAGTTGAAAATCCGATTATCTCGGCGCGTGACGGCGAACTTCAATTTTTTGATTCCTTCGATTCAGTATTTTAACTAAAAAGTGTAGAATTTTTAACTTGCTCTTACGAAACACAATGAAGTGCAGATTTTGTCAAAATCCTCTGAGCCGTGAATTTATTGACTTAGTAAATAGCCCGCCGTCAAATTCGTATCTTCGCGCCGAACAACTGGACGAACCCGAAGTTTTTTATCCGCTGGGCGTTTTTGTCTGCGAGAAATGTTTTTTGGTGCAAATTGATGAATTCAAAAAAGCGGACGAGATTTTCGACGAGACTTACGCTTACTTTTCTTCGTTCTCGAGAACTTGGTTGGAGCATTCTAAAAAATATGTCGAGATGATGTGCCGGCGTTTTGGCTTTGACGAAACTTCACAAGTGATTGAAATCGCCTCCAACGACGGTTATCTGCTGCAATTTTTTCAACAAAGAAACGTGCCGGTCTTGGGAATCGAGCCGACTTTAAGCACGGCGCAGGCGGCACGCGATAAGGGCGTTGAAACTTGGACAGAGTTTTTCGGGGCGGAACTTGCCGAAAAACTCGTCGAGAAAAATCTCCAAGCCAATTTGCTTTTGGGCAATAACGTCCTGGCGCACGTTCCAAACATCAACGACTTCGTTGCCGGTTTGAAAATCGCTCTGAAACCGGAGGGCGTTGTTACAATGGAGTTTCCGCATCTGCTCCAGCTTGTCGAAAACAATCAGTTCGACACAATTTACCACGAACATTTCTCATATCTTTCATTTTATACCGTAAAGCAAATTTTCATAACGCAAGGTCTGGAAATTTTTGATGTGGAAGAAATCTCAACGCACGGAGGCTCTTTGCGGATTTTCGCCAAACATGCGGAGGACAAAAGCAAATCGGTTTCGCTAAAGGTTGAAAATCTTTGGCGTAAGGAAGCCGAGCGTGGAATGCTTGATTTAAGTTATTATCTTGGGTTTCAGCAAAAAGCTGATAAAATCAAATACGATTTATTAGACTTTCTGGTGGAGCAAAAACGTGCGGGGAAAAAGGTTGCGGCTTACGGCGCGGCGGCAAAAGGCAATACTTTACTCAATTATTGCGGCGTCAAAAAAGATTTGATTGAATTTGTCGCGGACGCTTCGCCGCACAAGCAAGGCTTGTTTTTGCCCGCCAGTCATATTCCGATTGTGGACGAAAGTTTTATCAAGCGCGAAAAACCTGATTTTGTGATAATTTTGCCTTGGAACATCAAAGAAGAAGTTGTCGAGCAGCTGAATTACATACGACAGTGGAACGGTAAATTTGTGGTGGCGATTCCAAGTTTAGAGATTTATTAAATCAAATGAAACGAGTTCTTTTAACCGGAGCGAGCGGCTACATCGGGCAATTTGCTATTCGTCCTTTGCTTGACAAAAATTATACTGTTCACGGCGTAACCTCAAAACCGTTCAATCTTAAAACAACCGAAAACCTCTTTTGGCATCAAACTAGTTTACTTAATCACAATGAAACGGAAAAATTGATAGAAAACATTCGTCCGACGCATCTGCTGCATTTTGCGTGGTATGTCGAACACGGTAAATTTTGGAACGCAGTTGAAAATTTGGATTGGCTGCAAGCTAGTTTGCATTTAGCCAAAACGTTTGTGGAAAATGGCGGAAAGCGGATGGTTATTGCAGGAACGTGCGCCGAATACGATTGGACGGTGGAAAATCCATTTGTCGAATACAAAACGCCATTTCGTTCGCAAACGCTTTATGGAGCGTCTAAAAACGCGCTGAGTTCAACTTTGGAAACATTTGCACAGGCTTATGATTTTAGCTTTGCTTCGGGTAAAATCTTTTTTCCGTTTGGCGCAAACGAGTCGCCGAATCGTTTGCTTCCGTCGGTTATTCGCGCTCTGCTTGAAAATAAACCGGCAAAGACTTCGCACGGCAACCAAATTCGGGATTTTCTGTATGTCAAAGAAATTGCGGAAGCGTTTGTCGCCTTGCTTGAAAGCGATGTTCGCGGAGCGGTAAATATCGCTTCTGGCAAAGGAATTAGATTAAAGAAAATTGTCGAAGAAATCGCGGAAATTATCGGCAAACCGGAGCTTTTGAGAATCGGCGCGTTACCGTCGTCGCAAAGCGAACCGTCGGAGATTGTGGCGGACATAACCAGATTGCGCGAAGAAGTCGGTTGGCGAAAAGAATATAACTTGAAAAAAGGATTAATAAAAACCGTTAATTACTGGAAAGAAAAATATGAAAATTACGATTGATACCGATAAACAAAATATTATTGACGAGGAAAGCGGAGAAATGACGGCTCTGTATTCAACCGAAGGTTTTGAACTAATTTCCGATATTTGGCTCAAAGTCGGGTGGAACGAAAAGTATGTTTATACATTTAGCTGGCTCGGCAGACCGGTTATTCAATTGCCGGAAGATATGATTCGCGCACAGGAAGTTATATTTCGGATAAAACCCGATGTTATTATCGAAACCGGTGTCGCGCACGGCGGTTCGCTTATCTTTAATGCAAGTTTGCTCAAGGCAATGGACATCGAAGGTCGCGTTATCGGAATTGATATTGAGATTCGTCCGCATAACCGCAAAGCGATTAAAGAACATTTTTTATTTCCGTATATAACATTGATTGAAGGAAGTTCAACCGCGCCGGAAATTGTTGCACAAGTGAAGTCGTTAGTAAAACCGAATGAAACCGTTTTGGTTATTTTAGATTCAAATCATTCCTACGACCACGTTTTAGAGGAATTGGAGGCGTATCACGATTTAGTCAGCCGTAATTCTTACATTGTCGCCACCGATGGAAGTATGAGAGTTTTACACGATGTTCCGCGCGGCGAAAAAGAGTGGCTGACAGACAATCCGGCTAATGCCGCCGAAGATTTTGCTAAAACTCACCCTGAATTTGTCATCGAACAACCTGCCTGGGATTTCAATGAGAGTGCGCTTTCCAGGAACATAACTCATTGGACAAGTGCCTGGTTAAGACGCAAGTGAATCAGACCAAGACTAATATCATTGCAAACTTTGCCGGAAGATTTATTACGGCAATTCTGAGCATTGTCTTTGTGCCGATTTATCTACGCTATTTAAGTGTGGAGATGTATGGCATCATTAGCTTTTTTGCAAGTATTCAGGCATTTCTTTTTCTTTTAGACGGCGGAATTTCGCCGACTCTCAACCGTGAGGTTGCCAGACTTTCGGCATTTCCCGAAAAAGCGCAGGAATTAAGAGATTTGTCGCGGACATTGGAGATTTTGTGTTGGGCTGTTGCTGTTCTGGTTTGCGTAATTGCTTTAATTGCTTCGCCCGCGGCGGCAAATTACTGGCTTAAATCAGAAAATATATCAAGAGAAATAATCCGAGAAGCATTGATGCTGATGAGCATCACATTCGCTTTTCAGTGGTCAATCGGATTTTACACAGGTGGATTATATGGGCTTCAAAAACAAAAATTATTAAATATTATTAACGTCTTTGTGTCTATTCTCCGTTCGTTCGGCGCATTTTTTGTTTTGGTTTACGTTTCACCGACGATAAAGGCTTTTTTGGTTTGGCAGCTCATTACAACCGTCCTGAATTGCTTTTTGCTTGTCGTATTTTTTTGGCGAAAACTTCCAAAGACGGCAGGAAAACCGCATTTTAAGTCGACTTTGTTGGAAGAAGTTTGGCGATACGCAGCAGGAATGGCGGGAACGAGCTTAGTCGTTTTAGTTTTGACTCAGACCGATAAGTTAATCTTGAGCAAAATGCTGACACTGGAAGATTTTGGTTATTACTCTTTAGCGTTAACTCTTGTCAATACAGGAATCGGAATGATTGTCGGCTCGATTCAGACAACGTATTTTCCGCAATTCTCGCAGCTTGTCGCGCAAAATAAAATTGACGAATTACGCGAGTTTTATCATCGTGCCTGTCAGGTAATGTCATTTTTTCTGATTCCGGTCGTCAGCATCTTAGCATTCTTTTCTTACGAGATTTTGCTGGTTTGGACAAGAAGCCCGGAAATAGCCGAAAAGGCTTATATTTTACTGACTTTAGTTGCCATCGGAACAGGATTAAACGGCTTAATGCACCTTCCTTATTACGCGCAGCTCGCTTTTGGAATCACTAAAATCGGCTTTTGGCAAAATGTGATTGCCATCGTTTTTCTTATTCCGTTTATGATTTATACGACGCTTCATTACGGAGCAGTCGGCGGTGCTTTATCTTGGGCGATTCTAAACTTTTCCTATACAATAATCGGCTTGCACATAATGCACCGGTTGATTTTGAAAGACGAATTGAAACGCTGGTATTTGGAAGATACAATTAAACCGATTTTAATTACGGCAGTGGTTTTATTATTCTGTCGAAGTATAATTACTCTAACCAATGCAACTACTTTTCATATTGTTGGTACAGTAGGTGTTTTATTTTTATTATCCGTAATTATATCGGCTTTAACATTACCTAAAATGAGAGAAAGCCTTTCGTATTATATTAGAAAAACTTTAACTCGTTTTAGTTACGAAGTTTGAGAATTTATTATTTATTGTTTCGGCATAAATCCGCTTTAAAAATATTTTCGGGCTTTAGCAGTGTTTTAGAATGTTCTGAAATAATGGATGAGAAATTTTGTAAATATTAGAGCAATTTAACCTGTTTTTTAAAATCAGGAGCGTTGTGTTATGTTTATCCAAGACCGTGTAGGAACTTTCAGCCGTGATTTGAACCGGGAAATTACCCGTACTCTGAATCTTTATATTAGTCAATATGAGTAAACCGTTTTTTTCAATTGTCCTACCGACACGCAATCGGGCAAAATTACTGTTGCGCGCCATTCAAAGCGTTCTAAACCAAACCTTTGATGATTTTGAAATTATTATCAGCGACAATTTTTCAATTGATGACACAGCGCAAATAGCGCAAAACTTGACCGATAAACGGATAAGATATTTTCGCTCAAAGACCGCGCTTTCAATGGGCGATAGTTTTGAATTTGCTTTAAGTCATGCAAGAGGTGAATTTGTCACTTTTTTGTCTGACGACGATGCTTACTCTAAGGTTTATTTAGAAACAATGTATCGTCAAATAAATAAAGAAAATGCAGAGATAGTAACTTGTAGAATTGCCAAATATTACGAAATTGAAGATTCCCAATTTGGTAGAAATATTAATAAATCTGTAGTCATCTATCCTTTTGACAGAAAAATTTACACTTTTAACAGAAAAGAAGCATTAGAATTTCTTTTTGCAAAATTTAGATTGCTTACCCCAATTCCTGAGATTAATTCGATTGGGTTTCCTCAATTAGTAAATTCGGTTTATCATTCATCAATAATAAAAAAGGTAAAGACGCAGGTTTCGAAAATTTTTCCGATTGTCAGTAGTGATATTTATTCTTCGGTTTTGTTCTTAAATGCCATCGAAAAATATCAATATATCAATGAACCATTATATTTACATACTGTATGGCAAGGAAGCGAAACATCCGGCGATAAATCCATTTATGAAAGTTATCCTGAAGAAATGATACTAAATTATGTTCCTTTAAAGAAGTTTATTTCGGGGACTAATTATCAAACTAATGCTATTCTTCGCGCTAAATGCGACTTGGGGGAAACTTTGAAGAAATATCTTTTGATTGGAAAACTTATCTTATCTCGTGTTATCAAGAAATCATTTACTTGAAAACTATTAATATAGATGTTTCTGAACAACTGGAAGAGTTTGAAAATTTACTTGTAGAAATGGATGAAGAATCACGAAAAGAAGTTAGCGCTACAATGTCAAGCCATTTAGTAAAGAAAAGAATTTTGATGAATAAGTTAAAAAATTCTAAAATTGGTTCATTATTGATGAGACTGAAATATCGGCGGATTAGAGTGCTTTCGGGTTTTGATAATGTTTTAGAATGTTCTGAAATAATTGACGAGGAGTTTTTGAATAATTATTCGAGCAACTAACACTTTTTTTAGAAAAAGAGTTTTGTACATATGTATGTTGAAAACGTACAGACACTTTCACCCGTGAAGTGAAAACGATAAAGGAATTTAGAAGTTTATGAAATACACCAGCTTACTAGTTGTAATCCCCACCAGAAATCGCGCCGAACTAGCAATTAACGCAATAACTTCGGTTTTGAACCAAGAAAATTGTAACTTTGAGATATTGGTATCCGATAATTCCACAGAGGAACAAGAGGTCGAAAAACTTTCGGCTTTTTGCACTAAACTCAATGACAACCGTTTGCGTTATGTCCGTCCGCCAAAGCCGTTACCGATGGCTGAACATTGGGGATGGGCAATGCAGCAAGCACTTCAAATATCCGAGTTCAGTCATATATCATATTTAACTGACCGAATGTTGTTCCTAAAAAATAGTCTGCAAAGTTTACAGAACATTCTGACTAAACATCCTGATAAATTAGTTTCATACAGTATTGACTCAATAGATGACAGCGACCTTGACTCTCCGATTATTTTATATCAATTTCTGTGGACCGGGAAACTATTTGAAATATCATCCTTAACTACTTTGAAGCAATATGCCGAATCAGAAATTATTAATAACCATGGTTTGCCAAAAATGCTTAATAGCGTCGCTCCGCGAGAACACATAAAGGAAATGCTTGAAAAATACGGAAATGTCTTTTCTTCCATTTCACCGGATTATAATTTTGCTTTTAGAAGTTTAGATATGGTTGAATCCATTTTATATTATGACCGACCATTATTGATTCATTACAGCAATCATAGAAGTAACGGCAGGAATGCAATACAGGGCAACTTCAATAAAGACGTAAAGGATTTTCTCGACAACTTATCTTCTACGGATGTGGACTTAGGCTTTGATACTCCGGTTAAGCACTTTTATGTTTTGCCGAACTGTATAATTTACGAATATTACAATGTCAAACAGGCGCAGGAAACTACAAAACTTCCCGAAATAAATCAGAACAGATACCTTTTATCTTTGGTTGACAATGTATTTTCATATAAAAATGAAGAGATAAGAAAGGTGTTGTTGGGAAAATTACGATCTGCGTTAGGATATAATTTGCATAAATACCGCGCTCAAGCGGTAATCGAGAGAAAATTTAATGGTCTAAAAATTAGATTGTATAATCTCTTCAACTCGTCAGACCCTTTTATTCTCAAGAATAGTTTTGAAAATGTAGAAGAGGCAATTAATTATGCTGTCGATTCGCCGCGAAAACCGGTGTCCCATTTTAAGGTTATTCATGACAGAATGGGAACGAAGCCTTCCGAGGAAGGAGCCGTAAAAGTTTTGGAAGATGTTTCCGATTTAGTTTAATTTTTAGCAGAATCAGTAGCGTAAAAATTGTGATTTAGGAAGATTTAGAATATGTCTAGTAGTAATACTTGTCCGGCTTGTCAAAGTTCGTTTCGCAAGCTGTGTGGACAGAAAAACAACCTCAACATTTACATTTGTTCCAACTGTAAAAGTTTATATACTCCAATCGGAGAAGTTACTCATTTATTTGCTTATGATGAATACTACACCGAAGATAATGAGTTGACAGATTCTTACGTGCCTGAATTTATCAATGAAGTTATGGCTGATATTATAGCTGTCTTTGCTCCTTACCGCCGGAATAATCGCCTTTTAGACGTAGGTGCCGGATCGGGCAATTTGCTTGCGGTCGCAACACAGGCAGGTTGGCAGGCTGAAGGTGTCGAAGTTTCTCCGCACTCAGTTGATTTTCTTAAAAAAAACAATTTCAAAATTTTTCACGGAGATTTGCATTCGGCAAGTTTCCCAAATGATAACTTTGATGTCGTAACTTGTAGTGAAGTAATCGAACACGTTCCGGAACCGTTAGCCTTAGCAACGGAAATGCATCGAATTTTGCGTCCCGGCGGTCTGCTTTGGGCAACAACGCCGCACGGAGCGGGAATTTCCAGGCTTTTACTGGGAACAGAGTGGACCAACGTCGCTCCACCCGAACATTTATGCTTATTTTCTACAAAGGGTATGGAAAATTTACTCAAAAAAGCCGGTTTCAATCAAATAACTATTGAAGTGAGAGGCTTTAACCCTTTTGAGATTTTTCATAATCTGCGCAACTGGTTAATACCGGGTAAAAAGGAAAGATTAACCGGAGGCGAGCGAGTGGAAAAAGGCTATCAACTCAATGCTGCACTTACGAGCAGTCCTTTACGCAAAACAGTTAAAAATTCTCTAAATGAGGCACTTAACATAACAAAAATGGGAGACAGCATGAAGATTTGGGCGGTAAAATAACACAGAACGCTTATGAACCGAACAGTTTCAGTTGTAATTCCGGTCTATAATCACGGGTGTTTTCTCGGCGGCGCGATTGAAAGTGCTTTGGCGCAAACTTATCCGATTGCGGAAATTATTGTGGTTGATGACGGTTCAACCGACAACACAAAAAAAGTTGTCGCCGCATTCGGCGAAAAGGTTTGTTACATTAAACAAGAAAACAGCGGTGTTCGCGCCGCGTGAAATAATGGCGCGAAAATTGCTTGTTACAATCGGCAAACGAAAATTGAAGACGGCATCGGAAAATTACCGAATTGATTGGAACATAATCCGAGATGGTGATTAATGGGCGAATAAATTTTGACATTGAAAACGCGATACAGCAAAATATCTATATACTCTGGAGCAATAGAGAAATCTCTAACGTAAAGAACAAAGTTCGAAAATTTCTATTTTAGTATCTTTATGCTAAATTTGTTTTGAGAAAATAAAAAATAATTAACTTTAATATGAGCAGTAAAATAGAAGTGTTCGTCATTGCGCCGAGCATTTATGACACTTTATCCGAACAGCGTTTTGTATCAAACAATGGGAGTTGATTATCAGAAAAAGAAACATAGAGAGTATCTACTCGTCTTTTGAAACCGAGAGCTGCGCCAAAAACAGGCAACGCTCGGAGCAAAACGGTTGAACAAGAATATTCGGCGAACGTGCAAGTTCCCGAAATTTATAAAATTTATGAAAACATTAGAAGGAAAAAGAATTTTAGTAACCGGCGGAACAGGTTCTCTGGGACAAACGCTGGTTAATCGCTTGCTGACCGGAGAGATTGGAAAACCTGCGCGGATTACGGTATTTTCACGCGATGAAGCCAAACAACATTACATGCGGCTTGAATTTATGCATAAGCGGACGGCAACCGACGACGTTATATATCAGGATTCACAAGACATATTAAATTTTCGCATCGGCGATGTCAGAGATTATTCGGCGTTGCTCGGAGCGATGCGCGAAGCCGACGTTGTTTTTCACGCGGCGGCGCTTAAACAAGTTCCCTCGTGCGAGTATTTTCCTTTTGAAGCCATTTTAACAAACATTGTCGGAGCCCAAAATGTTACCAGAGCTATTCGTGAAAATAATTTACCAGTAGAAAAGGTAGTCGGTATATCAACTGACAAAGCCTGTAAACCAATAAATGTGATGGGAATGACAAAGGCTTTGCAGGAAAGAGTTTTGATTGAAGCTAATCGAGATTGCCCGGATACAAGTTTTGTGTGCGTCAGATATGGTAATGTAATAGCTTCGCGCGGCTCGATAGTTCCTCTTTTTGTTGAGCAAGTACGAAAAAATCAACCTCTGACCGTTACTTTAGAAGAGATGACAAGATTTCTTCTAAGTTTAGACAGAGCGGTAGATACGGTATTTGCAGCAATTACCGAAGGGTTTCGGGGCGAAACTTATGTTCCTAAAGTAGCGGCTGCAAAAATGATAGATGTAGCAAAAGCCATTATGGGCGAAAAAGATTTGCCGATTGTCTTTACCGGCATCCGACCCGGAGAAAAGATTCACGAGATAATGGTGAGCGAAGAAGAATGTTTCCGAACGGCGGAACGCGGCGATTACTACGTGATTTTGCCGGTTTTGCCCGAACTGCGCGACGGCAAAGATTTTTCACCCGCGCTTGAGAGTGAATATTCATCAAAAGACAAAAACATCTCAATCGAAGAATTAAAAGTTTTGCTCGGACAATCTGATTCTGAAATTGCGCATTTTGTAATTGCGGGAAAATAATAAATTAAAAATGAAAGTAATGACAATTTTCGGAACGCGCCCCGAAATAATCAGATTAAGTCCTACATTAAAAATTCTTGACCGGCATTGTGAGCATACTACGGTTCATACCGGACAAAATTATGATGAAAGTTTAAGCGATATATTTATAAAAGAGCTTGAAGTCCGAACTCCAGATATTCATTTTGGAATCAGGTCAAAAAGTTTCGGCGACCAAATTGGTCAAATCTTATCTAAAACCGATGAAATTTTAGAACAGATTCAGCCGGATAAATTATTGATTTTAGGCGATACAAACAGCGCTCTGTCAGCCATAGTCGCAGCGCGACGAAGCATTCCCGTTTTTCACATGGAGGCAGGAAACAGATGTTTTGACAATCGCGTTCCGGAGGAAGTTAATCGAAGAATAATAGATCATTCAAGTACTGTTTTGCTGCCATACACGAAGCGAAGTAAAGAAAATTTGATTGATGAAGGGATAGAGCGTGAAAGAATATTTGTAACCGGCAATCCGATAAAAGAAGTTTTGGATATTTATGCGGCAAAGATTGACGAGAGCAATTCTTTAGAAAATTTTGATGTCAAACCTTTTGATTATTTTTTGGTAACGCTTCATAGAACGGAAAATGTTGACTTTCCTGACAGATTAAAAATGATTTTTGACGGATTTGCTCAAATAGTTGAAAAATTTGATAAAAAACTTTTGATTAGCGTTCATCCGAGAACTTCTGAAAAACTATTAAAATTTGGATTAAAACCTGTTTCAAATAAAATAAAGCTGCTTGAGCCGCTCGGATTTTTTGATTTTGTGAAATTGGAAAAAAATGCTTTGGCTGTATTAACAGACAGCGGGACGGTGCAGGAAGAGTGTACAATTTTCGGAATTCCGAATATAACTCTCCGCGACGTAACAGAGCGACCTGAAACTATCGAATGCGGAAGTAATATATTGAGCGGTGCCACTATTGATTCAATTGTTCGAGCTGTCGGATTAGCTCTTTCACAACCTTCTGACTGGGATAAGCCTCGTGAATATTTATACGAAAACGTATCTCAAACTGTAAGTAAAATAGTTTTAGGATATACAAGTTTAAGAAAACACGCGAGTTAGCCAAAAGATTTCCCGCTTGGAAAATTTTCAGTGAAGCAGGCAAAATCAAGTAGAGATAGAGTATAAAACTTTGCCGGAGTTGAGAAATAATAATGAAGGCAGTTTCTAACCTGCTTTAACAAAAGAAATACTTTTCTACTACCGATAGTTTCAGCGTTTTACACTTGAGACGACTTTATGCTAAAACGGCATTAGAACCTGCTTTTTTCAAATAAATCGGCTTGGTTATATTGTAGTTTGATTGCTGATTTTACTATCTTAAATGAAAAATTTACTACTGACAGGAGCAAGTGGAATGTTAGGAACGGCGATAGCTCAACATTTTCGCCATCAAAAATTATATCACGTAACCGCTACCGCCAGAAATACTTCTCCATTTATAAGTGCCGATAAATATATCTCCGCCGATTTAGCGCGCTCTCAAGACATAGAAAAACTTTCCGCATTCGAATATGATGTGATTATTCATACCGCCGCGCTAACTAACCTTGAAAAATGCGAGCAAGATCACGATTTAACCGACTTAATGCATATTGCCGCAACTGAAGAACTGGCGCAACGAAACTCAGAGTCACTTTTTATATATATTTCGACCGATTCTGTATTCGATGGCAAAAGTGGTGCTTACAGTGAAAACGATAAACCTAATCCACTAAATTATTATTCCTATACAAAACTTATGGGAGAAGATGCCGTCAACAAACAATCCAATCATCACTATATTTTGAGGACAAATATGTATGGGTTTCATCGTCCGGCGCGGCGGGCATTGTTTGAATGGGGATATCAATCTTTGGCTCAAGGAAAAGAAATCAGCGGCTTTACCGATGTAGTCTTTAATCCCCTCTATGTAGGACAGTTAGCTGAAGTGATTGAACAACTTATTACCGTTAATCCGCCCAATGAAATCTATAATGCAACTGCTGATGAATCTATGAGTAAGTTTGAATTTTTGCAGCGATGCGCCGAAAAGTTCGATTTGTCAACTGATTTAGTTCTCGAATCCAGGCTATCGAAGTTATCAAACAATAAATCATCCGTAGTGAGACCGCACCGAACATTTTTACGTAACGAAAAAATCAGACATTATTTGCCCGAGATTAATTTATCCTTTGATGCCGGAATAAATATGCTCTACGATGATTTTTTATCTTTTAACAAGGCTTAAATTATGAATAAACGTCCGACAGAGATTAATTGATTCGTAAATCTTTGTATTTCATAAAAGAGTTTTTAAAGCTCTCTTTTAATATCTGAATCACCGGAATTAATTTTTACAGCCAAGTCATAAATTTGAAAAAATGTAATTGGTTAAAGTTAAATAATAATGATGAACCCAGCAGTTTCAGTTGTAATCCCTACCTACAATTACGCACGTTTTATAAGTCAAACGATTGAAAGCGTTTTGGCGCAAACTTATCC
>MWVY01000157.1_pt1 | contig 16213 bp, 15 predicted proteins | sample 1047251 | NCBI WGS metagenome assembly MWVY01 (sample SAMN06349983, study PRJNA376086) | soil metagenome | isolation source: MS7-5 sample Antarctic (ecotone) soil | place: Antarctica | collected 2015-01-13
CTACAAAGACGGCAAACTTTTTGACGATAACCGCTTTCAGTTTGCGATTGACGGCAACGAAAAACGAACAGGTCTGCGCGTTGCGCGTGGAACAAAATTTAAAGCCGGAGAAGCAATCGGAACATTAAACGCACTGAATCATGTTCATCTTATTGCAGGCAGAAGCGGTGCGGAAATGAATGCTTTGGACGCGCTCACTTTTCCAAATATCACAGACAAGGCTGCGCCGAAAATCGAAAAGGTTTCGCTGTTTGATGAAAACTGGTACGAGATTGAAACCAAAAAAGCGAGAGAACGTATAAAACTCCACGGAAAAACACGAATTGTGGTTCGCGCCTTTGACCAAATGGACGACAATGCTGACCGCCGAAAACTTGGCGTTTATCAACTCGGTTATCAGATATTAAAGGGCGAAACGCCGATTATTGATAAAAGAGAAACAATTTCTTTTGCGCGTCTACCCGATTCCAAAACCGTCAAAATAGTTTATGCCAAAGGAAGCAAATCGGGCGCGGCGGGTGAAACGATTTTTAATTATGTTGTTACCAACCAAGCCGGCGGCGATACGGCGCGTGAAGATTTTTTCGACGCAATTAATTTGGAAAATGGAAACTACGTTCTGCGCGTTTTCACGGCAGACTATTTTGGCAATCAAGCATCTGAAGATATAGAAATCACAATCGAAAACTGAAATTCCGTTGGTCCATTGTTGATTTGCGGTTAAAATTAAACTGGATTTACCCGAAAGATGAAACTATTTTGCTGCGAAGGTTAAAGGAAATGCTATGAAATTAAAAGTTTTAACACTGTTTTTTTGTTTGCTGTTCAGCAGTTTTGTTTTGGCAAGTGCTGAAAAAAATGAACCGAAAGCAATTCGCATAACGCCGCCCGCACCATTATTTACCGAAGTTGAGCGACGAATTGAATTAGCAAAACGCCGTGCGAAAGTCGCCGCAGCGATGTCTGACAACAGCATTATGATTTTGCTGAGCACCGAACCGAAAATCTACACGGGCGACATTGATTTTATGTATCGGCAGGAGAATAATCTCTATTATTTAACAAATCTGAAACAAAAAAACACTGCTTTGGTTTTGATAAAAGAAGGCGCAGAGACCAAAGAAATTTTATTTTTGCCAAAACGCAATCCCGCCGCCGAAACTTGGAGCGGCGCGATGTATTCGCGTAATGACGCAGAAAAAATTTCCGGTATTAAAACCATTACTGATGCCGCCGAATTGAACAATTTTCTGCAATCCGTGAAGGAAAAAAAGCCCTTTCCTTCAAAAGATTCGGCGATTTCAAATCCGACTAAAACCGAAAATATTTATCTTTTGCTGCCAATTAATTCTTTTGACAGCGATTCTAAACGTGAATTCCGAAAAGAAATTGATTTTGTAAGCAGTTTTGCCAAAGTTTCGGTTGATGAAAAAACAAGTAAATACAAGTATGAAACGACTAACGGCGACAAAATCGAAAATGCGCAGCCGATTTTTGCCGAACTTCGCCTGACAAAATCGCCGGTGGAAATAAAACTTCTCCAACACGCGATTGATATTACCATCGAAGCACTAATGCGTTCGATGGCAATGGTTGAACGGGCAAATTGGGAATACGAAGTTCAGGCGGAAGTTGAATATACTTTTCGGCGCAGAAACGCTGATTATTGGGGTTATCCGTCAATCGTCGGCTGCGGTCCGAACGCGACGACTCTGCATTATGAAGAAGCGCAAGGCAAAGTTGAAAAAGGCGATTTGATGTTAATGGACGTTGGCGCGGAATACGACCATTACACGGCGGACGTGACGCGCACATTTCCCGTCAATGGAAAATTTACCAAAGAACAAGCCGAAATATACAAAATTGTTTATGACGCACAGGAAGCGGCGGCAAAGGCAATAAAACCGGGCGCAAAATTTAATCAACCGAAACGGGCGGCGACGGAAACCATCGAACGCGGATTAGCCAGACTCGGATTGATAACCGAACTCGGCGCATTTGTTCCCAGCACTGTTCAGGAAGTGCCGGACGGAAAAGGCGGAAAACGGATTGTCGGAATTCCTCAATACGCGCTGTGGTTTATGCACGGCTGGGGACATTGGCTCGGAATGAATGTCCACGATGTCGGCGACTACGACAAGCCTTTTAAAGCGGGAATGGTTACAACGAATGAACCCGGCATTTATATTCGTGAAAACGCTCTGGATTATTTGCCCGACACGCCCGCGAATAAAGAATTTATTGCAAAAGTTCGTCCGGCATTTGAAAAATATAAAAACATCGGCGTTAGAATCGAAGACGATATGCTCGTTACCGATAAGGGCGTGGAATGGATGACGAAAGCATTACCGCGTTCTATCGCCGACATCGAAGCGTTTATGGCGAAAGCGTCGAAAGAGATGAATTACAGCCGTTTGCCGCCGACAAATCCGCGATTTGCTTTTTTGAGTTATAATAACGATTTGAGTTGGAAATCTTTTGCAGCCAATAATTTTTTGAGTGGAAAAACGATGCGGCGCGGCTGGATTTACTCTGAAAAAAGCGCGGCATATTCGGATTTGAACCACGCCGAACATTCACATGGCGAATAGATTTTAAATAAGCAGATGTCAGTTTGCGCTTAGATTACCGCGCCGGTTTCTGCGGTTTGTCAACTGGCTTTTGCCGACTGTTTTGACTTAAGGTTAGAAAAACTTAAGGCTGTCTAATTGAATTTAGGACGCGCTTGATTTGTCAAATAAAACAAAGACATCATCTTCGAGCAACGGAAATAATTTATTACCGCTTGTCATCGTCAATCCGAAATCGGCGGCAGGTTCGACCCAATCGCGCTGGGCGAACAACGCCAGCGATTTGCGGGCGCATTTCGGCGCGTTCAGCGTCGCCTTTACAAAAAAACCGGGCGACGGAATTGAGCTGGCAAAAAGAGCCGTCGAAACGGGCAGGAAATTTATCATCGCTTGCGGCGGCGACGGCACAATCAATGAAGTTGCCAACGGTATTTTGCAAACGGGCGAAACGGTTGAACTAGGCATTTTCCCGTCAGGAACAGGCGGCGATTTTCGGCGGACTTTGAGAATTCCTTCAACTGCGAGAGATGTGGCGAGAAGTTTGCGTGAAGGCGTTACAAAAACAATTGATGTCGGAAAAGTTACGTTTTTTAATCACGAAAGCGAGCAAGTTTCGCGTTATTTTCTGAATGTCTCATCATTCGGATTGAGCGCGGCAATCAACGAAAGAGTCAAATCTCAAAATATGTTCAAATGGCTGCCGGGCAATATGCTTAGCGGAAAGTCTAATTTCGCGTTTTCGACTTTACAAGAAGTTTTAGAAACGGAATTTATCACGGTTCGCGTCAAAATTGACGGCAATGACGAAAAAATTTTGAATACGATAAATTTCTGCGTGGCAAACGCACGCTATTTCGGCGGCGGAATGAAAATCGCCCCCGAAGCAAAGATAAATGACGGATTTTTGGACGTTATCAATATCGGCGACATCAAAACCGCGAAAATTTTATTAAATGCTTATAAACTTTATAACGGTTCGCATTTGAGTTTGGAAGAAGTTAAAAGCACTCTGGCGAAAAGAATCGAAGTCGCATCATTGAAAGAAAATCAGACAATTTTTATTGAAACCGACGGCGAATTGCCAGGCAAATTACCTGCAATTTATGAAATTATTCCTAATGCGTTAAAAATCCGAGTTCCTAACTAAAATGGTAAATGGTAAATGGTAAGTGGTTAATCGAGGTTTTTCGCCATTTACCATTTACCATTTACCATTTACTATTTACTATTATGAACAACTCTTTTGTCCAACTAATCATTGATGCCGCCGAATCACACGCCGATAAAAGGGCGATGGAAATCATCGGCGTTGAAGGCACGAAATATACTTTCGGCGAGATGCTCGACGCGATTCGGAGCATCGCTTTTCGGCTCGAAAAAGAAGGTATCGCGTTTGGCGATAGAGTTGCGCTGATTGGCGAAAACCATCCGCGTTGGGCAATTGCTTATTTCGGCATCCTTTATCGCGGCGCGGTTTGTGTACCGATTGACCCGCACGGCGAGATTGAAACAATCACGAATTTTCTCGAAAACTCGGAAGTTAAAATGGCGTTTATCGGTGAGGATTTTATTGACCATTTTCACAAGGTCGAAGAAAATCTCGGCAGAAAAATTCCCGTCGTCGTTTTACAAGACGCGGAATTAAATAACGGTTTTCAAAGTTTTTCCGATTGGGCAAGCACAAAACGTCCGCCGGATTTTGATAAACAAGCACCGCCCGCCAAACCCGAAGACATGGCGGTTTTGATTTACACTTCGGGAACGACCGGCACACCGAAAGGTGTTCCGCTGACACACGGCAACATTTATTATGAAACGCAGGGCTGTCAGGAAGTAATGAATGTTTCCGAAAACGAAGTTGTTTTGAGCGTTCTGCCGCTTTTTCACGTTTTCGCGCAGGTTATTAATTTATGGGTTATCGCCAGCATCGGCGCACGGGTTTGTTACGTCAAAGAACTCGCGCCCGCCGAACTTACACGAGCTTTTGAAACAAAGGAAATCACAATGCTGACGGGCGTTCCGCGCCTCTGGTATCTCTTCCACAAAAAGATTTTTGACGGCGTTGCCGCGCAATCCTTCTCTGTTCGCTGGCTCTTCGACAAAATGCTCAAATTTAACTTTTTCCTGCGCGAAAAGTTCAACATCAGTCTCGGCAAAAAGTTATTCGGCAAAGTTCACGAAGGTTTCGGCGGAAAACTCGCCATCACGATTTCCGCCGGTTCGCGCTTTGACGAAAAAATTGCCAAAGATTATTACGCGCTTGGTTTTACAATGATTCAAGGCTACGGTTTGACGGAAACCTGCGGCGCGGTTACGTCCACGCGATTTGAAAACAGTTCTGTCGGCTCAGTCGGCAAGGCGGTTAATTATGCCGAAATAAAACTCGGCGAACCAAACGACGACGGCGCGGGCGAAGTCTTGATAAAAGGCAAAATGGTTTTTAGCGGTTATTATAAAAATCCCGAAGCAACCGAAGGCGCGTTCACCGAAGACGGCTGGTTTAAGTCCGGCGATTTGGGGAAAATTGACGAAAACGGCGACCTTTTTATCGTCGGACGTTCAAAGGATGTGATTGTTTTGCCGAACGGAAAAAACATTCACCCCGAAGATTTGGAAGTTCATTACGCGAAAACGCCGTTAGTTGAAGAAATCTGCATTCTCGGCGTGAAGGATGAAAATTCGGCAATGGCTGGCGCGGAAAAACTGATTGCCATCGCCGTGCCTGATTTTGCTTATTTGAAACAAAATAGTATCGCCAATTCGCGCGAAGCGATTCGCCACGAGCTTGATTCCTTGGGTCGCTCGCTGCCCGAATATCAGCGCGTCAGAGATTACGTCGTGCGTTCCGAACCGCTTCCGCGCACGGCGACGCGTAAAATCAAACGCTTTCAGCTGCAAAAGGAAATCGCCGAAAACGGTTATGACAACAAGTCTTCGCCCGACAAAAAGCGGCGGGAATTTACCGACCAAGACAACGCGATGCTCGATTCAAACGTCGGCAAATCTCTCATCAAAGCCATTAAGCAGAACACAAAAGACGTTGAAAAAATTCATCCAGAAATGAGTCTTGAAATTGATTTGGGACTCGATTCACTTTCGCGGGCGGAAATTTTCGCCGCGCTTGAGCAAAACTTTAATATCGAATTTGATTCGGACAAAGCCGCCAACGCCTTAACCGTCGGCGAAGTCATCAAACTGACGCAGGAATACACGGGAAGCGCAAACGCGGAAATTGTCGCCGCCGATTTTGATTGGGGCGATATTGTCAGAAACGCCGAAGCGGGCGAAAATCTGCCCGAAATTCAAATTATTTTGAATAAATCCGCTTTTTCAAATTGGATTGTCTTTTCCGCCTTCAAATTCTTTAATTTTATTTTCAAAATCTTTTTGAGTTTGGAAGTTTCGGGACTCGAAGAACTCAAAAAGATAAAACGTCCCTTTTTGATTTGCCCGAATCATCAAAGCTACATTGACCCGTTTGTCGTTTCCTCAAACTTTGACTACGAAATATTTACAAATTCCTTCGCCGTCGGCGCAACCGAATTTTTCCAAAGTTCGTTTATGAAATCCATCGCCAGATTATTAAATACTGTTCCGATTGACCCCGACGCGCAATTGCTGAAAGCGATGAAAGCGGGCGCAGTCGGCTTAAAACACGGTAAAATTCTCAACATCTTTCCCGAAGGTGAACGCGCTTTTGACGGCGAACTCCACAGCTTCAAAAAAGGCGCGGCGATTCTGGCAGCCGAACTCGATTTACCGATTGTTCCCGTTGCGCTTGACGGTTTATACAAAGTTTGGGCGCGTGATTCCAATAAAATAAGTTTAGCGAAAGTAAAGGTTCGTTTCGGCAAACCTTTTTACGCCAAAGATGTAATTGACGCGAAAATGGAAGACGAAGCGAAATATGAAGCCGTAACCGCATATTTGAAAGCGGAAATCGCAGCAATGATTGACGAAATGCGTAAATAATTTATGACAAACAAACTCTTTTACGGCGACAATCTCAATGTTTTGCAACGTTCGTCCGCGACGAAATAGTTAAACTTTGCTATATTGACTTGCCGTTTATTGAAGACAAACAATTTGGTATAATCAAGCAGTTATGACAGATATACAATATATTTCAGACGCAAACGGCAATCCGGTCGGTGTTATTGTACCGATAGAAATTTGGCACGAAATTGAATCGGAAAAGGAAACCGCATATTTGTTAAAAAGCGAAGCGATGAAAAAGCGTTTATTGGAAGCTAAAGAACGAAAAGAAGGAATTGGTTTTGAGGAAGCCTGTGAGAAACTTGGAGTTTGACATTGCGGCATTTGAAGATTTGGCTTGGTGGATAAAACAAGACCGCGCCAAAGCCTTACGCATTGTCAGTTTGGTTAAAGAAATAGAGCGCGAACCATTCGCTGGCATCGGCAAACCCGAACCGCTCAAACACGAATTTGCCGGTTGCTGGTCAAGACGCATTGATAAAGAACACCGCCTTGTCTATCAAGTTACCAAAGACAAAATCAGAATACTTGCTTGTCGTTATCATTATTGAAATTTTGGAGATGATTGAATAAACAATCTCTTTTACGGCGACAATCTCGATGTTTTGCGGCGATTCGTCCGCGATGAAACAGTTAAACTTTGCTACATTGACCCGCCGCCGAATTCCAAGCGCAACTACAATCAATTTACAACAACATCGGCGGTGAAGACCGCGCACAGGCGCAAGCCTTTACCGATACGTGGACGTGGGACGACCACGCCAACATTTGTTTCGACGAGATTCTGACGAATAAAAACGGCGTGCAGACGCAGCAGTCAATCGCGCTGATAAAGGGTTTGGAGAAAGTTTTGGGCAAAGGCGCGTTGTTCGCCTATCTGGTTTCGATGACCATCCGCATCGCCGAGATTCACCGCGCGCTTAGACAGAAAGATTTGTTTCGTTGATAATTGATTTATGCAACTCGTCGGCACACGCGCCAAACCTTTTATTAAATGGGCTGGCGGCAAAACACAGCTTTTGCCCGAAATTCAAGCGCGCCTGCCTTTTGAAATCGGCGTCGGACGAATCAAACGCTACATTGAACCTTTCATCGGCGGCGGCGCGGTTTTCTTCAGCTTCGCGCAATTTTACAACCTCGAAGAAATAATCATCTCCGACATCAACACCGAATTACTAATCGTTTACAAAACCGTTAAAGAAGATGTCGAAGGCTTGATTGAACAACTCAACCGACTCAAGAAAAGATTCTTTTCAAACGCGGAACGCGAAACTTTCTTTTACGAACAGCGCGATTTGTTCAACCGCAATGTTTCGGAAATAAAACTTACGCATTTTCGCGCCAATTGGATTCCGCGAGCGGCGCAGTTTATTTTCTTAAACCGCACCTGCTTTAACGGCTTTTATCGCACAAATTCTAAATGAAAATTTTAACTACACCTTGGAAAAATGATTTTTTGGATTTAGTTGCCGGCTCAGAGCAATCTATTAAAATCACTTCACCATTTGTAAAAGCGAATATTTGTCGTGAATTAGTTAGCGTCAAAAAGCAAACTGTCGAGGTAGAACTTTTGACATCGTTTAAGTTACCAAGCATTTATTCAGGTTCACTCGATTTATCAGCGTTGGAATTAATTATATCTAACAATGGGCGAATTAAAAACTTTCCTAAACTTCACTCGAAAATCTATTTGTTTGACGAAAAACAAGCTGTCATCACATCCGGCAATCTAACCAACGGAGGCTTATTAAGAAATTATGAGTATGGTATTTTGACTGATGAACCAAATACCATAAAAGAAATTTGCAGCGATTTTAAGAATCTATGGAATGGTGAAAATACGGGAAGCGTTCGACAAACTGATATTGATTCAGTAAAAGACATACTGAATCAATTGCCGAAAATCGAAACAATAAAATTCCCGACTTTTTCAATTGACGCTGATTCGCCTGAACAAAACTTTGAAGTCTTGGAGATTTCCAACGATGCCGTAAGAAATACGTTAAGCGGATGGAAACTTGAAGTTTTCAATTGTTTGGACAAAATTAACAATCAAAATTTCACTCTTAACGACATTTACAGTTATGAAAAGCATTTAGAAAAGATTTATCCAACTAATCGAAACATTAAGGACAAAATAAGACAACAATTACAATACCTACGAGATTTAGGATTAGTGGAATTTTTGGGAGCAGGAAATTATAGGAAACTTTGGAAATGAAAAATCAGATTTTGAGAAGGAAAAGCAATTATGACAAATTTGCTCTGAACTTAGAAAACAGCAAAGCGAAATTGTCTACTCTAGATAAAAACTCCAGCGAATATAATAAATTACTCAAAAAGGTTATATCTGATACGATTTCTGTAAAAGGTCATGCTTTTTGCTTAGATAATGAAAATGAACGTAGGAAACTCTCAAACATAATTTATAAACTTTGGGTTGAAATAGAAACATCAACTTCATAAGTTTTTGAGAAATATTTGAATAAACGATTGTAAATTCCAGCAAGTTTCCGGTTCAGTTGACGAAAAATTACAGACTTGTGATTTTAAGAAAAAGCAGTATCAAAAGTTGTTTTTACGTGCCAACATTCAAGTCGAATATATTTATTTACTGAGCGATTGGTTCAAACATCCGAGCTATAAAGATGTTTTGGATTACATAATCAGCGTTGGTTGTCATTTTTATTTTGAGTATGTGCCTTTAACGCAATTAGGTTTGCCCGTGCCGCCCGTCGAAGATATTATTATTGAAAAATAGATTTCTGTTTGAAACGCCGCTGGATTGGAATGGATATTACTTATCAAAGCGTCGCGCTGATTTTGAAACGCCTCAAGGACAGCGAAGGTCAGGCGGCGGTTGATGCGCTGATTCATAAAAAAGACGACCGCGTTCGCAAAGAGTTTGAAAAATGGGCGATTCTCACTTATTCGGACAATCGCGCCGTGATTAACGAAAAGAAAGGCGCGGACAAAGGCATTGACGGCGTTGCCTACACGCGCAAATCCGCAACGGAAGTTTTGCCCGTCATCATTTCGGTCAAGTCGGGCAAAATCGGGCGCAAGGAAATGGGCGAGATGCGCGGCACAATCGAACGCGAAAATGCCGCCGCCGGAATTATGATTACGCGCAATGAACCGACCGCGCCGATGATACAGGAAGCGAAAGCCGCCGGTCAATTCAAACCGGAAAACTTTTCTGCGTTTGATAGATTGCAAATCGTTACCGTGCAGGAAATTCTCGACGGCGCGAAAATGAATCTGCCGCTGATGGAAGAAGTTGCGAAACGGGCGCGGAAGGCGAAAGTTGAAAAATCACAAATTACGCTTGGCTTTGATGAAAGATAAAATTTTCTAATTTAATCTAAGTCTATTCATGAGAAAACAGTTGCCAGTCGGGCAATTGTTAGCAAATAAATTAATCGCTGCTCACTTTTTATTTGCAAGAAACAAACTCATTAACCGTTCATTTTCCAAACTTTCAATAGTTGAGGAAAATTTATGAAAAACAACATCTATAAAATCGTTCTTCTTTCGGTAGCTTTAGTTCTTTTCGCCGCTGCGCTTTATGTTTATCGCCCGAATCAAAATAAATTAACGCGTATCACGGTTATCGGCGATTCGCAGACGAAAGTCGCGCCCGATACTGCGGTCATTACTTTTTCAGTCGTTACCCAAAACAAACAGGCTCTGGACGCTCAACAAGAAAATGCCCGCAAAAGCGAAGCGGTCAAAATCGCAGTCGAAGCAGTTACACAAAACGCCAAATCCGAAATCAAGACCAGCGATTACAGTTTGAATCCCGAACGGGATTATTATTCAGGCAAAATGCCGAAAATTCTCGGTTATGAAGTCAAAAATACTGTTTCCGTTTCGATTAGCGATTTAAATCAAGTCGGCGCGGTGATTGATGCGGCGACAAAAGCAGGCGCGAACAGCGTCGAAGGAATCTCGTTTATTGTGGGAGAAACAAGTCCGGCGCAAGGCGATGCTTTGGCTTTAGCGACCAAACAAGCACTGGCAAAAGCCGAAGCTATCGCACAATCTTTAAACGGAAAAATCGCCCGCGTCGTCGAATCAACCGAAGGCGGCGTGCCGTTTCAACCACTTTCTTCTGATAATAATTATGCAATGATGAATTCAAATATGATGTCGGCGGCAAAATCTACTTATACAACGCCGGTTCAAGCTGGTTCGCTCAATGTGCGTTCGCAGATTGTTTTAGTTGTTGAGGTTGAAATTCAAAATTAGCTTGTAATCATTCCAAAATTGCGCGAAAATAAGGCTAAACCATTTTAGCCTTTTATTTTGAGAGAAATTATGAGAAATATCCGACCAAAAAATCTTTTATTCCTTTTTCTGACAATCGTGTTGTGCCAAGTTTCGCTGCTGGCACAAGTGGCGCAGCCGCAAACCGAACTTGCCAAATATATCACGGATAATTACACCAAACGCGAGGTGTCGATTCTGATGCGCGACGGCGTGAAACTTTTTACTTCGATTTATGAGCCGAAAAACAAATCGGCAAAATATCCGATTTTGTTGAATCGCACACCTTACACCGTTTCGCCTTACGGCGCGGGCAAATTCAAAACTTCGTTAGGTCCCGACGAGCTTTTTGCGCGTGAAGGTTATATTTTTGTTTATCAGGATGTGCGCGGACGCTGGATGTCGGAAGGTAAATTTGAAAATATTCGTCCCGATATTAAAAATACGAAACCGAGCGAGATTGACGAATCAACCGACACTTTCGATACGATTGATTGGCTGGTTAAAAATGTGGCGAATAATAACGGAAAAGTCGGAACTTACGGTATTTCGTATCCGGGCTTCTACACTTCGGCAGGTTCGATTGATTCGCATCCCGCGCTTAAAGCCTGCTCGCCGCAAGCACCTGTTTCCGATTGGTTTCACGGCGACGATATGCACCACAACGGCGCGTTGTTTCTGGCGCAAAACTATGCATTTTTCAGCAATTTCGGTCAACCGCGCCCGACACCAACGGACAAGGGCGATTATCTGAAAAAATGGACGGGACGCGATACCGAAGACGGCTATGATTATTTCAAACAGCTTGGCGGACTTAAAGAAACTGCCGACAGTTATGAAAAAGGTTTGGGAATCCGCATCAAATTCTGGGACGAAATGATGGCGCATCCGAATTATGACCAATACTGGAAAGACCGCAACATTCTGCCGAAACTGCAAAATATCAAATGCGCGACAATGACCGTCGGCGGTTGGTTTGACAACGAGGATTTATACGGCGCGCTGAAAACTTATCAGCACATCGAACGCCAAAATCCGGGAATTTACAATGTTCTCGTCGTCGGACCTTGGTTTCACGGCGGCTGGGCGCGTTCGGAAGGCGATTGGCTCGGCACGGCTTATTTCGGACAGAAAACTGCCGAATACTATCGGAATAATATGGAACTTCCCTTTTTCAATCATTTTTTGAAGGATAAAGGCGACATTTCCAAAATTAACGAAGTTAATCTTTTTGACACCGGTTCGCACGAATGGAAGGCTTTTGAAAATTACGAACCGACAAACGGCACGGACACGGCTTTGTATTTAACCGATAATGGCGGTCTTTCATTTGAATTACCGAAAACACAGAATGGTTTTAATGAATATGTTTCCGACCCGTCGAAACCTGTTCCATACACGCAAAAAATCACGTCAAATTATCCGCGTGATTTTATGACGGAAGACCAGCGTTTTGCTTCTACTCGTCCCGATGTCCTGGTTTATCAAACCGCACCTTTGACCAAAGACATAACGGTTGCGGGCGACATCAAGCCGTATCTGTTCATCTCGTCAAGCGGCACGGATTCGGATTTTATCGTGAAATTGATTGATGTATTTCCCGATGATTACAAATATCCAACGACCGGAAAAACTTTGCCAAACGGACAACCAGAAAGAGTAAAGCCGCCGGAAAACTCCGCTTTTTCGGTGTTTCAGCCGGGCGGTTATCAAATGCTTCTGCGCGGCGAACCGTTTCCGGCGCGTTTCCGCAACAGTTTTGAAAAGCCCGAACCTTTGAAGCCAAATGAAGTAACCAAAATCGAATATACAATGCCGGGCATCGCGCACACTTTTAAAAAAGGTCATCGGATAATGGTGCAGATTCAAAGCACTTGGTTTCCGCTCCTCGCACGAAATCCGCAAAAATTTATGCCGAATTACAAACTGGCAACTCAATTCGATTTCCAAAAAGCGACCGAAAGAGTTTATTTTGGCGGCGCAAACGCTTCGATGATTGTTTTGCCGATAACAAAATGATAATTTCAAGTTTCAAATTCCAGATACCAAATGATAAATTTAACTTTGGTATCTGGAATCTGGAATCTTGAATATGAAATTTGGAACAATTATATGCCATCAACTACAATTGTCAGCGGTATTTTACTAATTTTAATCGGAATTGCCGGTTATATTTTCAGCATCTTTGACGGAAACACAAGTTTGACCGCGCTGATTCCGGCGGCGTTTGGTTTTTTGTTAGTGATTCTCGGAATTATTGCCACCTCGAGCGAAGATTTGCGAAAACATCTGATGCACACGGCTGTTATTGTCGGAGTTATAGGTTTCCTGATTCCGACGGCGCGGCTGATTTCGCAAATGAACAATCTCAAAATTTCGCTGGCAGTTCTGTCGCAGGCGTTAATGGCTTTAGTTTGCCTGTTTTATGTAATTTTGAGCATCCAATCCTTTGTAAACGCACGGCGAAATCGTGAAAGTATATAAAATTAATCCACGGAATTGATTTGTTTTCGGTTGAATGACGTTTAATTCAAATGCGGCAGAATAGTTTTAACAGACAAACCGTTTTCCAATTTTTTTGCTTTAATGGTGCCGCCGTGCGCGTGAACGGCGCGTTCCGCAATCGCCAAGCCTAAACCGATGCCGCCGGTTTTTCGCTCCCGCGCCGTGTGAACACGGTAAAACGGGCGAAACAATTTTTCCAACTCTTCTTCGGGAACGCCGATTCCATAATCTCTGACAATAACGACGACATTTTTATCTTCTTTTTTGAGTGAAACTTCAACCGTCGTTTCATCTTTTGAGTATTTCACCGCATTTCGCAAAACATTTTCAATCGCGCTTCTCAGCAGATTTTCATTGCCGAAAACCTTCACTGTGTCTTTTTGCAGAATTTTTACGGATTTGCCGTTCGCCTGCGCTTCAAAATCAGCATCGGCGACGATTTGTTCAACTATTTTGGTCAAATTTACTTCACTTTTTTCAAAATTTTCCGAGCCGGTTTCGAGTTTGGAAAGAACTAAAAGACGCGAAATCATTTCATTTAAGCGTTGCGACTCGGTTTCGAGTCTTTCCAGTAAAGGTTTTGTTTCGGCATTGGCTTTTGCACGGGCAAGTTCCAGAGCGACATTCATCCGCGCCAGCGGAGAACGCAATTCGTGCGAGATGTCCTGTGTCAAACGCTTTTCCGATGAAACTAAAGATTCAATGCGCTCTGCCATCTCGTCAAAATCCTGAGCTAATTTGGCAACTTCGTCGTGTCTCGTGCCGATTTGTGAAGCAACCCGCGTTTGCAAATCTCCATCAGCGAGTTTTTGAGTTGCTTTACGAAGTTTGACAATCGGCGAAGACATATACCTTGCCAAACCGTAACAAACCAAACCGGCAGTCAATACGACAGCAAGAATTTGCAGAATGCGATTACGCAGTTCCGATAAAAGCGGAGTTTGCTGCGGGCGTTTAAATTGAATAATATAAACATAATCTTCGCCGTCTTTTAGTCGCAGTTTTATAGCCGCAATCGTTTGTTCAGGCAATCGTATAAATTCAATATTGTCGCTTTGCAAAGCTGCATCAAACAAACTTCGGGCTTCCGATGAAATTTCATTTCCAGCAATACGGCGACCATTTTTGTCATAAAATCCGACGCTGTTTATACGTTCCGTAGCTTCGGTTCGGCTCAAGTATTCTTCCAAACCTTTTTGACCTTCATTTTCGTAAATCTGCACCGCTGTTGCCGAATTCGTGGAAACAAGTTCACCGACAAAAATTTGCCATTGCCGCACTAAAGGCTCGCTTTGTGTTGACCAGTTGACAACTGTGAGAACGGCAACAACCAAAGCAATCGCCAGCCAAAACCAGAGGAAAATTTTTAAGAATAAACTCATTTTCAGTTATTAGCTATCAGTCAGCAGTTGGCAGTGAACAAAATTGATAACGCTAACTGCTGGCTGTATAAATGTATCCAACGGAACGAATTGTCTTAATTCTTTCATCGTCGTTTTCTCGATTTCCCAATTTCCTTCGTAAATTGCTGATGTGCATATCTAAACTTCTGTCATATGGGGAAAGTTTTCTTTCCAAAACCTTTTCGCTCAAATCTTCTTTGTTAACTACTTTACCGGCTTTATTAAGCAAGGCGACGAGCAAATCGAACTCAACTCCCGTTAATCCTAAATCTTCACCGTCTTTTTTGGCGGAACGTCCCGAAATTGAAACTTCAATATCGTCCACCTGCAATTTATCGCTTTCGGCTTGTATAATTTCTTCCGACATCTTGACGCGGCGCAAAATCGCCCGCAAACGCGCGACAAGCTCGCGCGGATTAAACGGTTTCGGCAGATAATCGTCCGCGCCGATTTCCAGTCCAACGATGCGTTCCATATCGTCGCCGCGTGCCGTCAACATCAAAACCGGAATCTTTGATGTTTTGCGGAGTTCGCGCAAAACGTCAAAGCCATTCATCTTTGGCAGCATTACATCTAAAATGGCTAATTCGTATTCGCCGTTCAAGGCTTTTTGCAAACCGCTCTCGCCATCATGAATCGCCTCCGTTTCAAAACCTTCAACTGTCAGATATTCCGCAACGAGTTCGCAAAGTTCCTCGTCGTCATCTATTAAAAGTATTTTACTCATAACCATTTTGATTTTACGTCAAAAATTCTTCTTTTGCCCAAATTTTTACATTTCTTTACATTATTTCCGGCGAAGTCTTTTCCCTTATTTGCTTTTACCGCAGATTTTTCGTTAAATCACAAGTAATTATGCCGACGACGATTAAACAAGTAGAAGATATGGAAAACGGAAATGTAATTTTGCGCGTTGCTGGTTCGATGGAATTTGAAGATGCCGTTTTGCTGGAAAAAATCGCTCTTGAAATGCGCTCGGAACTCGACAAAAACTTAACGATTGACCTTGCCGATTTGAACTTTTTAGACAGTGAAAGCGCGCCGATTTTGAAACGTATCCAACACGAACACGGTTTTACTATTCAAGGACTTGAAATTTTTCTGCAAACAGTCGTAAATGAAACGGAGAAACGCAAAGATTAATTTATGACTGGTTTTTTCGCAAAGTTGTTCGTCTAACCTTTTCACCCGACAGAGTAAAAAATGAAGATTGAGAAAATAGCTGAAATTTTAAACGAAAAATTTGTTGGCGAAGGCGAAACGGAAATTTTCGGCGCGGCAAGTTTGGAAAACGCCCGAACGGGCGAAATATCGTTTGTTGAAAAAGCGGAATTTTCAGAATCAGCGCAAAATACGAAAGCGTCGTGTTTAATCATTCCCGAAAATTTTAACGCGCCGCTTCCCTGTTCATATTTCAAAGTCAAAAATCCAAAAATCGCTTTTGCTTCGATTCGCGTAGAAAATGCGCGG
>MWVY01000158.1_pt1 | contig 16209 bp, 12 predicted proteins | sample 1047251 | NCBI WGS metagenome assembly MWVY01 (sample SAMN06349983, study PRJNA376086) | soil metagenome | isolation source: MS7-5 sample Antarctic (ecotone) soil | place: Antarctica | collected 2015-01-13
GAATACGATATAGCTGATGAAAGCTCAATAATAAAACTACCTGAGCAGTTTGCAAGTATTCCATTTCCCGGTGAGCCTTTAGGTTGCGCAATAAATATTTTTGAAAGGAGTAACATTCAAAAAACTGATGTTGTAGCAATTATTGGAATTGGATTTTTAGGTGCGCTGTTGTGTCAGCTTGCAAAGAATACCGGAGCAAGAGTAATTGCAATATCAAAAAGAGAGTATTCACTGGAATTTGCAAAAAAATTTGGTGCTGATGAAGTAGTTCGGTTGACAGCAACATGGGAAGTAGCAAATAAAGTAGCAGATATAACAAATAATACATTTTGTACAAAAGTGATAGACGCAACTGGTAAACAGGAAGCTATTGATTTAGCTACAGAAATAATTTGTGAAAGAGGTCACTTTATTATTGCAGGTTATCACCAGGATGGATTACGACAGGTGAATTTACAAAAATGGAATTGGAAAGGAATTGATGTAATAAACGCACACGAACGTGATCCTGAAAAATACATAACAGGAATAGAAAAAGCTGTTCAAGCTGTTTCAAACGGTATTATTACTCCGAACTTATTGTATTCCGACATTTTACCTTTAGATCAGATTCAGAAAGCTTTTGAACTTACTGCAGATCGTCCCGCAGGTTTTATGAAAGCATTGGTACATCTTTAATAAAAAATTAAGTGGAGAAGTTAGTAGTACATAAACCTAAGCTTGCATTTGCAGGTGTTGGATGGATAGGACGCAACCGATTACAGTCAGTTGCAAAAACCAGTGCAGCAGAAATTACATCCATATTTGATCCTTCCGAAGATTGTATTCAGGAAGCATTTAAAATTGCTCCCTCTTCAAAAAAGGTTTCATCCTATTATGATCTGATAACTAATTCAGAGATTGACGGAGTTGTTATTGCAACTCCAAGTGCTTTACATAAAGAGCAAGCAGTATTGGCTTTTGAAAATGATAAGGCTGTATTTTGCCAGAAACCGGTAGGAAGAAATTCAGAAGAAGTAAAGGCTGTTGTAGATGCAGCAGCAAAAGCAAATAAATTATTGGGCGTTGATTTCTCTTATAGATATACAGCGGCTTTTCAACAAATACTCCAGGTTATTCAGTCAGGCGAGTTGGGTGAAATATTTGCTGTTGATCTGAAATTTCACAATGCTTATGGCCCCGATAAACCCTGGTTCTATGACTTGAATTTATCAGGAGGAGGTTGTGTTTTAGATCTTGGCATTCACTTAATTGACTTGATGCTCCTTGCATTAAACTTTCCGGAAGTAAATAAAGTTGAAAGCAAACTATACTCAAAGGGCAACCTTGCAAAAGGTAAAAATTTTGTAGAAGATTATGCATGTGCATTAATAGAATTAGAAAATAATACATGTGTTGATATGGCCTGTTCCTGGAATTTAAATGCTGGTTCAGAAGCGGTAATTGAAGCATCATTCTATGGAACAAATGGTGGAGTTGCTTTGAAAAACGTGAATGGTTCTTTTTTAGATTTTGTGGGACTTCGTTACTGGAAAACTAAAACAGAAATACTAACTGAACCACCTGATGAATGGAGTGGCCGGGCTTTATGTAAATGGGTTGAAGACATCTCCAGCGACTCAAGTTTTAGTTCAGAAGCAGAACAATATTTAAAATCGGCAGAAATAGTGGATAGAATCTATGACAGAGTCTAAAGTGCATCCCCCATTAAAAATTCTAATGACAGCCGATACAGTTGGTGGTGTATGGACCTATTGTGTAGAATTATGCAGGGCTTTGAGGGATTTTAATGTAAGCTTTCATTTAGTTACTGCCGGTGCGAAATTGCAAACGTGGCAAAAGCAAGAAATAGAGGATCATGGAAATGTAACTGTTCATGAAACAGATTTTCTTTTGGAATGGATGAAGAACCCATGGGAAAGCATAGGTGAATCAGGTAAAATGTTGATGGAGTTAGAAGCTAAAATTCAACCTGATATAATTCATCTAAATAGTTATTCATATGGCTCATTACAATGGCAAACTCCTGTAGTTATTGTTGCGCATTCAGATGTTTTCTCGTGGTGGGAAGCGGTTATAAAAACACCTCCTTCAGATGAGTTTAACGAGTACTATATAAGAGTGAAAGAGGGATTAAGGAACGCTGATTTGATTATTGCACCGTCAAAAAACATGTTGCATAACCTTCAGCACATTTATTCTATAAATAACAATTGCAAAGTTATTTATAATGCGAGACGTAGAGAATTGTTTTATGAGGCAAAGAAACAACCATACATCATGTGCATGGGGAGGTTGTGGGATGAAGGAAAAAATTTGAAATTACTTATTGATGCAGCCGGTAAAATAAATTATACTATAAAGATTGCCGGAGAAAATAAATTCCATGGTAATGATATTGTTGTAGATGAAAGCAATATTGAATACATGGGTAATATCAGTACTGCTGATGTAGCAAAACAATTGTCAACTGCTTCTACTTATGTCTTACCAGCAAAGTATGAACCTTTTGGTTTGTCAGCTCTTGAAGCAGCAATATCCGGTTGTGCATTGATTTTAGGAGATATTCCCAGCCTCCGGGAGATCTGGCAGGATAATGCAATTTATGTAGATACGGATGACCCATCATCTTTAGCAAAAACAATAAATAAACTGATGGAGAATCAACAACAATTAGAATATTATGGCCAAAGAGCAAAAGAACATACAAAAAAATTTTCACCAGAAACTCTGGCTGAAAATTATTTAAATGTATATAGACAATTACAACAAAAAACGTTTTTTAAAAAGATTGAGATAGCCTGAATATGAACATCATTTTATTTTACCATTCACTTCTCTCAGATTGGAACCATGGGAATGCACACTTTTTAAGAGGAGTAGCAACTGAACTCATTAAACGGGGGAATAATGTGAAAATATATGAGCCGGTTAACGCATGGAGTTTGACCAACCTCACTTCTGATTATGGAGAAGAAGCTGTTCAGGAATTCTATGACTATTACCCGACCTTAAACAGCGTTCAGTACAATGTTGAAGAATTAGATCTTGACAAAACATTGCAAGATGCTGACCTGGTAATTGTACATGAATGGAATGACCATAAACTGGTAAAACAAATTGGCGAAAAAAGAAAGAAGTATCCTTTTAAATTATTATTTCATGATACTCATCATAGGGCTGTAACAGAAAGACAAAGTATGAGCTCATATGATCTCTCCAATTATGATGGTGTACTTGCGTTTGGTAGTGTAATAAAGGACATATATGTAAAAGAAAAATGGGCAAAAAAGGCATGGGTGTGGCATGAAGCTGCTGATACCAATATTTTCAACCCCTCATCTTCTCATTCATATGAAGGAGATCTTGTTTGGATTGGTAACTGGGGTGATGAAGAAAGAACAAAAGAACTTTTTGAATTCCTGATTGAACCGGCAAAAGAACTAAAATTAAAAGCAAAGATCTATGGAGTTCGTTACCCGGAACATGCACAGAAAGCATTAAAAGATGCTGGAATAAGTTATGGTGGATGGCTTCCAAACTTTAAAGCGCCGGAAGTATTTGCAAAGTACCGTTTTACTTTGCATGTACCCAGACGACCTTATGTTGAATCGCTTACTGGTATTCCTACTATTAGGCCATTCGAAGCTTTAGCATGTAAAATTCCACTGATCTCTGCACCATGGAATGACGTGGAGAATCTGTTTACACCAGGTAAAGATTTTGTAATAGCAAATGATAAAAGTGAAATGAAGCAGTGGATGGAAAGAATTTTATCAGATAAATTATTTGTTGAAGAATTGACAGAGCATGGATTTCAAACCATACAAAAAAGACATACATGTGCCCACCGTGTAAACGAGTTATACGATATAAGCGAAGAAATTGGAGTTAAAAATGTTTCATTAAAAGTGGTATAAATGAAATTTGCAATTTTTGGATCAAGCCTTGTTTCAGCATATTGGAATGGCGCAGCAACTTATTATAGAGGTATCATAAGAGCAATGCATGAAAGAGAGCATGAATTTGTTTTTTATGAACCTGATGTTTATGACAGGCAAAAAAATAGAGATATTCCTGATCCACATTATGCAGAAGTAAAGGTTTACCAACCAACAGAAGAAGAGTTATACAAAGCTCTTGAAGATGCAGAATCTGCTGATATTATTGCGAAGTATAGTGGTATTGGAGTTTTTGATGAACTCCTTGCAAAAGAAGTACTACGATTTAAGAAGCAAGGTAAATTTGTCATATTCTGGGACGTAGATGCCCCGGCAACTTTAGATCGCGTTAAAAATGATGAAAATGATTACTTCAAACCACTGATTCCACAGTATGATGTAATTCTTACTTATGGAGGTGGTGACCCTGTTGTAAATACTTATAAAAGTTTTGGAGCAAAGGATTGTTTCCCTATTTACAATGCACTTGATCCTGCAACACATCACCCGGTACCAAAGGAAGAACGTTTTAGTGCCGATCTCGGATTCCTTGGGCATCGTTTACCAGATAGGGAAAAAAGAGCAGAAGAATTCTTTTTTTCAGTAGCAGCACAAATGCCGGACAAAAAATTTTTATTAGGTGGAATTGGTTGGGATGATAAACCCATGTCTCCAAATATCAAATACATAGGGCATACATTTACAAAAGATCATAATGCATTCAACTGTTCATGTAAAGCAGTACTTAATATCAGCAGGGATAGCATGGCAAGCTATGGCTTCTCCCCTGCCACACGTGTATATGAAGCTGCAGGCACCGGAGCTTGTATAATAACCGATGCATGGGAAGGTGTAGATTTCTTTTATGAACCAGGTAAAGAAATATTGGTGGCGAACAGCGGTGAAGAAGTAAAATATATACTCTCGAATCTTACAGAAGAAAAAGCTGCTGAAATTGGTAAAGCTGCCTATAAGAATGTTATTGCAAGGCATACATATTTACATCGTGCCGCAGAATTGGATAAAATTTTACATGAAAGAATACAATTAGAGAAAGTTGGAAATGAATAAGAATTCATTAGAAATTGTTGTTCTGGGATTGTCTATAACATCATCCTGGGGTAATGGCCATGCTACAAACTACAGGGGTTGGATAAGAGAGCTAAATAAGAAAGGACATAAAGTAACTTTTTTAGAACGGGATGTTCCATGGTATGCTAATAATCGTGATTTGCCAAATCCGTCCTTTTGTAATACTTTTTTGTATAGAGATCTGGAAGATTTAATAACAAGGTTTGGTTCTGCTATTCACAATGCAGATTATGTCATTATCGGGTCTTATGTACCGGAAGGAGTTGCAGTTGGAAACTTTGTAACAGAAACAACTACTGGAGTAATTGCTTTTTGTGATATTGATACACCGGTTACATTAGCAAAAATCGAGAGGGGTGATTACGAATATTTGCATCCTGATCTTATATCCAGGTATGACATCTATCTATCATTTACAAGTGGACCAACACTAAAGAGATTGGAGCAACAATACCATTCTCCAATGGCAAAAGCTTTCTATTGTTCTTACGATCCTGAATTATACTTCCCGGAAGAGCTGGAAATTAAATGGGATCTCGGCTACATTGGTACATACAGCAATGATCGCCAGCCACCATTACAAAACCTAATGCTTGATGCCGCATTAAAATATAAAAGCGGAAAGTTTGTAGTTGCAGGACCCATGTATCCTGCTAATATTAATTGGGGCGATAATGTTGAACGAATTGATCATCTTCCACCTTCTGAACACAGAAAGTTTTATAATAGCCAGCGATTTACAATGAATATTACAAGAGATGACATGGTAAAAGCAGGTTTTTCACCCGCCGTACGTTTCTTTGAAGCTTCGGCTTGTGCAACTCCAATAATCAGTGACTATTGGGATGGGTTAGATAGTATTTTTAAAGTAGGTACTGAAGTTTTGGTATCGAAATCAGCAGATGACACACTTAAATACTTAACTCATATTACAGAAGAGGAAAGAAAAAAGATTGGTGAAAGGGCAAGATTAAATGTAATGAACAATCATACTTCTGCACATAGGGCAAATGAATTGATTTCCTATTACAAGGAAGCACTATTAAAGAGATCTCATCAGCTACAATGACAATAAATTTTCAAATGTTATAGTTTAAAAAACACAATCTATGTCAAGACCTGATCTCACCAGGGTTCCTGAATTCTATCATAATTACATCAATCTTGTACAACAAGAAGATCTAAAAGAAGCTTTAAAAACACATATTACACAGGCAGTAAATTTTCTTAAGAACATTCCTGAAGAAAAATGGAATTATAGATATGCAGAAGGCAAATGGAGCATTAAAGAATTAGTGCAGCACATTATTGATGCAGAAAGAATCTTTTGTTATCGAGCGTTAAGGTTTGCTCGAAAAGATGAAACTCCACTGGCAGGTTTTGATGAAAACACTTATGCTGCTTCATCTAAAGCAGATTTTAGAAGCAAATATGATTTACTTGAAGAACTGGAACTGGTTCAAAAAGCATCATCTAAATTATTTTTATCTTTTAACCATGATCAGTTAGAAGCGTCAGGTATAGCAAATGGAAAGTCTATATATGTTTTAGCAATAGCATTTATTTCAGTAGGGCACAGCTTACACCACCTGAACATTATTCAGCAACGATACTTATAAAAAAAGCCAGGCATTTTACCTGGCTTTCCTCAAAATATATTAGAATTAAAATGTCTTTACCGGAGTTTCCTTCTTTGGTTGGTTTGCCAAACTTCTTTGATTCCTTATATCACCAACTACCTTAACTGCCTGGTCTAGATAAATATCTTTGCTCAAATTTTTAAGCCATAGATTATAACGTTCTTGTTTATCCTTGTCACTCTCGTATTTTTTAGCGTCTGCTTCAAGAAAGGCGATATTCAACTCTTTATTAAGTTTTAAAAGACTATCTATCTGTTTACCCGTTTCCCGTGCTTTAGCCTGTTCTGCTCTGTATTTATCTATATTCAAAGGATATTCTTTGTCGTTTTGCTTTGATAACCAATCACTGTTTTTTCTTATTAATTTAAAGACTTCATGGTTTGCAATTCTTGAATTACTTAAATTTCTTACAGTTTCAAGATCATAACCACCATTCCATTTTTTGTAAGACACTTTACTTATTTCATCCCATGGTAATGCATTTGGATTATCTCTTTCGCGAAATTTTAAATGTTCATACTGACCTGGAATAATTATATCAGGAACAACTCCTCTTAACTGTGTTGACCCACCATTAATTCTATAAAATTTTTGTAACGTAAGTTTTAGTGTGCCTAGTTCAGAGTTGGATGAAAGAAAGTTTTCCGGGTCTAAACCGATATTACGTTGTACTGTGCCCTTCCCAAAAGTACTGGTGCTTCCAATAACAACTCCCCTACCATAATCCTGAATTGCAGCTGCAAAAATTTCAGAAGCAGATGCACTGAATTCATTCACCATAACTGCCAATGGTCCGTCATATAATACAGTGGAATTATCTCTGTCTCTCATCACCATCGGCTTTCCTGATCTGTCCTTTACCTGTACAATAGGACCTTCTTCAATAAATAATCCGGCTATTTGAACTACATCAGTAAGAGATCCACCACCATTGTTCCTTAAATCGATAACTATTCCATCAACTTTTGAAGCCTTTAATTTCAATACTTCTTTAGCAACATCCACTGCACTACGACTACCGTTAGCTTCCTCAAAATTTGCATAAAACTCAGGTAAAAAGATGTAGCCGATCCTTGAAGTTCCATTATCGATTACAGCACTTCTTGCAAAGGTTTCATCCTGGTTTATTTTTTCTCGTGTAAGGGATATAACTTTAATAGAACCATCAGTTTTCTTAACTGTTAACCTTACTTCCGAATCCTTTTTTCCTCTTATTAATTTAACTGCATCTTCAACAACATAGCCAATTAATTCAACCGGTGGTGCATCTTTCTGGCCAACTTTCATTATAACATCTCCAACTTCAAGCTGTTGTGATTTCCATGCAGGGCTACCATTTATAATACTGTTGATCTTTATATTTCCTTCATCATAAATAAGTGATGCGCCGATACCATAAAAAGAGCCACTCAACTGCTCATCAAAATATCTTTTTTCAACTGGTGGGAAGAACTCGGTGTATGGATCCATTGTTGTTGTAACCGTATTCACAAAAATGCTGAACTTTTCATCCTCTGTATATTTAACCTTGTACCTGTCAAAAGTTCTTTCCATGATCTTAAAAACCTTTTCCCGTGCTTCTTTTTCCAATTCAGTATCAGTTTTTACTACAAAGTCCTGCTTCCCCTTATTTTTTTCCCTCACCTCCTGAGCTTCAACAAAACGATCCAAAGTCAAATATTTCAACCTTTTACGCCACAATTCTTTTCTTTCTGCATCTGTTGCTGCAAACTGTAACTTTTTTGCATCGGTTACAATGTATTCGTCAGTAGTGAAATTGAATGGCTTTGCCAGAATTTCTTTATAGAACCTTGATGCTTCTTCTACTCGTTTATCAAATACTTGTGATACAGCAAAGAAAAATTCAATTGGTGCCCCTTTAATCTCATCATCAATTTTATTTTGAAACTTCCGCAATGATTCTATATCCTGCTTAAGAAACAAGTTCTTATTTGGATCAAGGTCTGCAAAATATTTCTCATATACCTTCTTTGAAAATGCATCATTAATGTCTTTGGGATTATAATGACCCTGTGTTAGCATTTCTCCAACGTTCTTAAGAATGCGTTCATACTTTGTTGGAGGAGTACTTTTTCCTGTTCCTAAAGTCTGAAAAGCCAGAAATATTCCACCCGCTAACATAACAAGCAACAACGGAAGTCTTCTCATATTTAATAAGTATTTTATTGCCGGAGGCATACTCCAAATTTAATGCAAAAAGAAAGCCTGATTTTATTTACTTAAGTGTTTAACAAACGTTTTTGATGAGTGGTTAAATTAAGTTAACGACCGTTAATTCTTTATGCTCCTTATTAGGAAAAATTCTTTTAATTCAAGTTTAGTAGTTGCTACTGTAATATCGCTTTCAATTTGGTTCGTTATTTTTGCAGAATACGGTGGTTATAGCTCAGTTGGTTAGAGCATCAGATTGTGGTTCTGAGGGTCGCGGGTTCGAGTCCCGTTAGCCACCCATTCAACCTCGCACTTGCGGGGTTTTTCTTTTTACTGTTAAGTATCCCTTAATGTATCATCGAAAACAGTTGAACCAGGTTAATTAAAGTTAATGATAAGCCCCACAGCAACTAACCCCCAATACCTTTGCAAAAATTTTCAGAAGATACATATTTTTAAGATGAAACTTTCAATTTTATTACTGCTCGTTATGCTAACAGGAGTTAGCATAGGGCAGGTACCCGGAATGAACCAAAATCGTGGGGGACAACAATTAACAGGTAGATTTTATGGTAAAGTTGTAGATGCTAATAAAAAAGGAATCGAAGCTGCCTCAGTACTCTTTGTTCAAGAAAGAAGAGATACAGCAACTAAACAAATGAAAGAGGTAATGATTGGTGGAATGTTAACAGCCGCCAATGGTGATTTTAGCATTGCTAACGTACCTGCTATGGGACGTTATAAATTAAAAGTGACTGGAATCGGCTATAAAGAATATGAGCAGGTTGCAAATTTTGAAATGCCGGGAAGAAACAGTGGAGATCCATCAGCAATGTTAGGTGCGTTGGATAAAGATTTAGGAAATATAACTCTCTATGTTGACGATAAATTATTATCTGGAGTAACAGTAACGGCAGCCAGGCCAATGTTGCAAATGGGAATTGACAGAAAAATTTTTAATGTTGATCAAAATATAGTTTCAGCCGGAGGTACAGCCGTTGATGTAATGAAAAACGTACCTTCTGTTAATGTAGATATTGATGGAAATGTAACTGTTCGCAATACAGCCCCTCAAATTTTTGTAGATGGGATGCCTTCTAATCTTACCCTGGAACAAATTCCTGCAGACATTATTGAAAGTGTTGAAATCATTACCAATCCATCAGCAAAGTTTGATGCTTCCGGTGGAACGGCCGGAATACTAAATATTGTATTAAAGAAGAATAGAAGAGTTGGATATAGTGGTAGTGTAAGATCAAATGTTGATTCCAGGGGCAAAATTGGTGGTGGAGGCGATATCAACCTCCGGCAGGATAAAGTGAATTTCTTTGCAAGCGGAATGGTTAACCAACGTAAATCAATTAGTGAAGGAACTACAAACAGGTTAACTAGAGATGTGGTGCGGATAGGAACATTGCAAATAGATGAAAACACTTCAAAAGGTATGTTTGGATTTGGAAGAGCAGGTTTTGATTATTTCTTAAATAACCGAAATACCCTTACCATAAGTGGTTCGCATGCAAGAGGAAGCTTTTCTCCTTATTCTATCAGTGATATATTTATAAATGAAGACCATCCTTTAGTTGATACCGTACGTTACAATTCGAGGACTTCCAATACAGAAGGTAAGTTTAGAAATACGGGTACACAATTAAGCTTCAAGCACCTTTTTCCTAAAGCAGGTAATGAATGGACTGCAGCTTTAACTTATAATAAAAGCAAAAACGAAAACAATAGCATTATCCGTACTGAGAATTATATTAGGAATCCTTTACCGGAGAAATTTTTAGGAATATATAATCAAAGACAATCTAATAATGGTAATAATGAGTTCATTGTAGCTCAAACAGATTATGTAAATCCTATAAAAGAGAATTCGAAGTTTGAATTAGGTGCAAGAGCATCCATTAGGAAAATAAATAGCGCAACAAGCTATATCATTTCAAATAAGAATAGCTCCACTATTTATAGTAATGAAGACAGGGTGTATGCTGCTTATTCAACATTCTCAAATAGAATTAAAACATTCGGCTATCAATTAGGTTTGAGAGCGGAAAGTTCATTTAACGAAGGAGTGCTCAATAAAAGCCAGTCATTTAAAAAGGAATTTCCAATCAGCTTTTTCCCAAGTGTGTTTTTAAGTCAAAAACTGGGTGAAAATGATGACCTGCAGTTAAATTATAGTCGAAGAATAAACAGGCCAAACTTTTTCCAGTTATTTCCTTTTACTGATTACGGCGACTCCTTAAACATTAGCAGGGGTAATCCTGATCTCGATCCGGAATTCACTAATTCATTAGAGCTTTCTTATTCTAAGGTTTTCAAGAATAGAGATAATTTTCTTGCTTCAATTTATTTTAAGAATACAAATGATTTAATTACTCCATTTTTAAGCAGGCAGTTTGATGAATTCCTTGGTAAGGAAGTTTTGGTAAATAGTTATATCAACGCAAACAGAAGTTATGTTACAGGCCTTGAATTAACAGGCAGGAACAAGCTTACTAAGTTTTGGGATATAACTACGAACGCAAACTTTTATACTGCAAAAATTGATTTGGAAAATCAACCTGATCCTGATCAGTTCTTAAGCTATCTATTTAAATTAAATAATACTATTAAGCTGCCAAAAAACTTAACACTCCAGGTGTCTGGCGATTACCAATCCAAAAGAATTGCATCAGCCGGTGGTAGCAGTGGTGGTGGTGGTGGTGGCGGTGGCCGCGGTGGTGGTATGTTTTTCGGAGGTGGCGTAAGTTCTTCTGCACAAGGATACATCCGTGCAAATTATGGAGTAGATGCAGCGTTACGTTATGAGTTTCTGAAGAATAGAACTGCTTCAGTCTCATTAAATATTAATGATATTTTCCGGACTAAGAAGTTTGATGCACATTATGAATCTCCATTTTTTGTTCAGGATGTAGAAAGACGTAGAGATGCACAGGTGGTTCGCCTGAACTTCAACTGGAGGTTTGGAAAGTTTGATCCTGCCTTATTCAAACGTAGAAATACAAGAGCTGAAAGTGATGTAAACATGGAAGGAATGAATTAGTAATAATTAAATTTTATTCTTCAAGCCTTGCACAGTGTGCAAGGCTTTTTGTTTTTACTGATTACTTTTGAATGATGTACAAATTTGCAATTATCGGTTGTGGAAGAATCGGACCGAGGCATGCTGAAAATATTGTGAAGCTGGGGGAGCTATCTGCAGTATGTGATATTATTCCGGAAAGAGCTAAACAAGTAGCTAAAACCTTTAATGCTAAATATTACCTATCTATAGATGAATTGTTGAAAAATGAACCCGCAGTAGATGTTGTAAGTATATGCACCCCCAACGGCTTGCATGCTGAACATGTAATTAAATCATTACAGGCGGGAAAGCATGTTTTATGTGAAAAACCATTATGCATAACAAGTGCTGCAGCCTGGCAAATAATTGAAACAGAAAAATATTCCGGCAAGAAGCTTTTTGTAGTGAAGTCAAGCCGTTATAATCCACTATTGCAGCAACTTAAAAAAAGGATCGATGATAATGAACTAGGAACTATCTATAGTTTTCAATTGAGTTGTTTCTGGAACAGACCTGAAGAGTATTATGTAGACTGGAGAGGCAAGCTGTTTCCTGATGGCGGAACTTTATACACCCAATTCAGCCATTATATTGATGCTTTATTATGGTTATTCGGAAATATAGCGGAAGTCTCAGGATATACGGGGAATTTTGCCCATCAATCATCAATTGAATTTGAAGATACCGGAGTGGCAGTATTACAAATGAATAGTGGACCTCTTGGAACATTGAACTGGTCTGTTAATACATACAAAAAGAATCATGAGATAGCACTTACTATTATTGCGGAACACGGAACCATAAGTTTAGGAGGTGAGTATTTAAATAAGATAACTTATCAAAATAGTAAAGAACTTTCTTTAAATGATCAGCAGGTAAATTCCTCAACAGATTATGGTTTCTATAAAGGTTCAATGAGCAACCATAGGGAAGTATATGAGAACCTTATAGAAGCCTTACAGAATAGTGATCATCCATTTGCTAATGGTTTCGATGGGTTAAGAACTGTTGAAGCAATTGAAAAAATCTATAAAGCTGTTGCAGTTAATCATTAATGAAAAAACTTCTTTGCATTGTTGGTACAAGGCCACAGTTAATTAAACATGCAGCTTTATTGAGTGCACTGCAAACAAGCTTTCAAGTTGAAACCATCAACACTGTACAACACTATCAGTATGAGTTGAATGAACTTTTGAAAAATGATTTGAGCATCAAGAATGTTATTGATCTCCCTCAAAAAAGTTATGATGATCCTGTACATAGGCTGGCAAATATGTTAAACGATTTATCAGCATTTTTAAAAAACCATTCTCCTGATGCAGTTTTGGTTTATGGCGATACTGATTCTACACTTGCTGGTGCTCTTACAGCAAAAAAACATAATCGCCGTCTGATACATATTGAAGCTGGTGAAAGAAGTTACAACAATCAAATGCCCGAAGAAATTAATAGAATAATCACGGATTCTGTATCGGATATACTTTTTTGCGCTTCTAAAAACGCTTACAATAATTTAAAGAAAGAAAAGAACAGAAATAAGTTTTTGTATAGTGGTGATCTAATGAAGGATTTGTTGCTTACAACATCTGCGCCGCTTAACTCACCACTCATAAATCATCGATATATATTTTGCACAATTCACAGGGACTATAATAAACATAATGCCGAAAAGCTTCAGCAATTATTAAATGGCCTTGAAATGTTATCTCACAAAATAATTTTTTCATTACATCCTGTAACACTCAACACGCTACAACAAATAAAATATATTGATAGGAATGATAAATTTCAATTTTTACCACCTTTGTCTTACACCAAATCTGTTCACTACCAAAAGTTTGCTGAAGCAGTAATAACAGATTCAGGGGGCATGCAGAAAGAAGCGTACTGGTTAAAAACACCATGTATAACAGTAAGAAAAGAAACAGAATGGATTGATACCTTGAAGGGCAACTGGAATCAATTGCTATATGATGATTTGTCTAAACTATCAGAATCCCTGAATATAAAAAAGGGAAAACATAATCCATTACTTTATGGTGACGGAACAGCAGGTAAATTTATTACAGACAATCTATTGCAAATTCTATAGTGGAGGCTCCCTTACTGATATACTGCAATCAAATTACTCCAAGGATAGAATATGTATTCCATTTCATGCTGAATGTTATTTGTGGATTTGAGTCCAAGCTAACGACAGACAAAGAAGAATACAGCTTATATAAGGGTGCACTTATAAATTACAGTAAAGAAGAGATAAAAGATAAAGAAATACATTTCCTGCCAAACGGGTTACTTCAAGAAACACATGTAGAACAAAAGAAAGTAGAAATTGTACAAGAGAGTAGCCAACATCTCATGTATGTAAATTCAGGCAAAACAGATCAAAGAATATTTGATCCTTTTGCAGCGGCATTTTTCCTGGTGAGCCGTTATGAAGAATACTTACCTTATAAACCTGATAAATTCAACCGGTTTGAAGCAGAAGCATCTGTATTGTATAAGTACAAAATACTTGATAAACCTTTAATCAATGAATGGGCATATGCGTTAAGAGAAAAAGTCATTCATGCATTTCCGGATGTGAGGATTAACAGGAATACATTCAAAGCAGAGATATCTATTGATTTAGACCAGGCATTTGCTTTTAAATACAGGGGATTAAAATCAAACATTATATCGTACATAAATAATCTTTTCCCCGGTAGAAAAGAGTTGTTGAAACATCAGCTTCAAACCAACGTATTCAATAAAGCTGACCCATTTGATACCTATGATTATTTAAAAAATGCACAGGAAACATCCGGCTTACCTTTTATTTACTTTATTAATGTGGGAAAATATTCTCGATACGATAAGAACCTTTCACCAGACAATGCCAAACTCAAATCTCTATTAAGGAATATAAGCACACATGCAGAGATTGGTTTACATCCGTCTTATTTTTCCAATGAACAACCAAATAAATTTGAAGAAGAAAAAATGATTTTGGAAAAGTTGGTGGAAAAGAAAATCACAAAAAGCCGGCAACATTATTTAAAACTTCAATTTCCTCATACATATAAAAACTTGTTAGCCGCAGGCATAACAAATGATTACAGTATGGGATATGCATCCAGACCTGGCTTTCGGGCAGGAACCTGTACTCCTTTTAACTGGTTTGACCTTGAGAGTAATTGTGTTACAGATCTAAAAATTTTTCCTATTAGTTTTATGGATGGTTCTCTGGGAGAAGATCTGCAGTTGAGACCTGCTGAAGCAATTAATTATATAAATAGTATTACAAAAACTATTAAACAGTTTAACGGTTATTATTTAAGTGTTTGGCATAACCACACTGTAAATAATAAATTCTATTGGAAGGGATGGAAAAATGTGTTTGAACAATCATTACAACTGATCAAATAAAAACGTTTGCAGAAAAAGAGAATAGTTGTATCTGTTATTAGTGATTTGGTTTCAGACCAAAGAGTACATAAAGTTTGTACATTTCTTAAAAATCAAAATGCTGATGTGCTGCTTATAGGACGGTGTTTTGAAAACAGTCTTCCTGTTGAATCAAGATCATATGAAACCTATAGATTAAAGTGTTATTTCCGCAAAGGCATTTTTCAATATGCTGAATTTAATCTCAAACTATTTATTCAACTTCTTAAAATAAAAGCAGATATCTTTCTATCAAACGATTTGGATACACTGCTGCCAAATTTTATAATTTCTAAGCTTCGAAGAAAGAAGCTTGTTTATGATAGTCATGAATATTTCACCGGAGTTCCTGATTTAAGGGAAAAACCTATAAAGAGAAAAGTATGGCAAATGTTAGAGCGTCTATTATTGCCGAGGATCCATTACGCTTATACAGTTAATAAATCTATTGCTGATTTGTATGAGAAAGAATATGGTATAAAGATGCAGGTGATCTTAAACGTTCCTTATTTTTCAAACAACTCATCTGTGTCTGTTTCATCAAACCCATTTCCGGAAGGCAAAACTATTCTGTTGATGCAAGGTGCAGGAATTAATCATGAAAGAGGTGCCGAAGAGTTGGTGCAAAGTATGAGTTTTTTACCTTCCCATTATCTTCTGGTTTTTATCGGAAGTGGTGATGTCTGGAATAATTTGCAGAACATCACAAAAGACCAAAACCTGGAGGAGAAAATAATATTTATTGATAATGTTTCAATAATTTGCTTTCCCTGAGAAAATAGCTTTTCTTCATCAGGTTTGTTTCAGTGTCAGCAAGATGTAAGTAATATATCGCTTCATTGTTATGAACCCGAACAATAATTTTTCT
>MWVY01000159.1_pt1 | contig 16199 bp, 15 predicted proteins | sample 1047251 | NCBI WGS metagenome assembly MWVY01 (sample SAMN06349983, study PRJNA376086) | soil metagenome | isolation source: MS7-5 sample Antarctic (ecotone) soil | place: Antarctica | collected 2015-01-13
CTTGCGCCCATCGTCGGCGGCGCAAGCATTCCGCAAAGCAGAACTTTAATGTTTTTTGCCTTCGCTTTTTTAATAATGGTGCTTAAATTTTCCTTCATTTTAGCGACCGGCAAACCGCGCACGTCAATTCCGGTTTCTTCGGACAAGCCAAAAATTGTGGCGTTTGGCGACAGTTTGACAGCAGGTTTTGGACTCGCGGAAAAAGAATCTTACCCGTATCTTTTGCAAAAAAAGCTGGAAGCTAACGGCTATGATTATGAAGTAATCAACGCGGGCGTTTCGGGCGAAACTAGCTTAGGCGGCTTAGAGCGAATTGATTGGGTTTTAGAACAGGAAAATGTGCGGATTTTAGTTCTCGAACTCGGCGCAAACGACCTTTTGCGCGGTTTGCCGGTCGCTAAAATGAAGGAAAATTTAAGCACCATTATTAAAAAAGCGAAGGCAAAAAACATTAAAGTTCTGCTTTGCGGAATGCTTGCGCCGCCGACGATGGGCGCAAGTTATCAGCGCGAATATACAAACGCTTTTCCTGATTTGGCGAGCGAATACAAAGTCGAATTTTTGCCGTTTCTTTTGGAAAATGTCGCGCTTAACCGAGATTTAAATCAAGCCGACGGCATTCATCCAAACGCTAAAGGCGCAGTTATTATGACTGAAAATATCTACAAAGCGTTAAAGCCGATGCTGGCACAATAAAAGTTCAACCGACTGTAAAATTTCAAAGACACGAAACCTTTAAAATTTATTTCGTGTCTTTTTTCCTTTGATACAGCAAATTCTTTTATATCAAAATCCTTTTTATCAATCGTAATTTTTTGTGCTAATCTGTCTTTAAAAAATATGAATGCAACACATCTCGAATGCGCTAATTGTCATAAAAATTACGAAGCCGGCAAGCTGCATAATCTTTGTCTTGAATGCGGCAAACCACTTTTTGTTCGCTACGATTTGAAAAAAGCCGCGCAAACTTTAACCACAGATTCTTTGCGAAATCGTCAAGCAGACTTGTGGCGATATAAAGAAGTTTTGCCGGTTGAAAACGAGGAAAATATCATTAGTTTCGGCGAAGGCTGGACACCGCTTTTGCCGACTGAAAATTTGGCAAAAAAACTTCCGATTAAACTAAATTTGTTTATCAAAGACGAATCAAACAATCCGACGCAGAGTTTTAAAGCACGCGGAATGTCGGCGGCGGTTTCGATGGCGAAGGAGTTGGGCGTAAAAAAAGTTGCCGCGCCGTCGGCGGGAAATGCGGCGGGCGCACTTTCAGCTTACGCGGCGCGGGCGGGAATGCAGGCGTTTTTGTTTATGCCGCGAGATACACCGAAGGCGAACATTATTGAATGCGAACAAACAGGCGCACAGGTTACTCTGGTTGACGGTTTGATTACCGATTGCGGAAAAATTGTTGCGACGCGCCAAGACGCGGAAGGTTGGTTTGACGTTTCGACTTTGAAAGAACCGTATCGCGTCGAAGGCAAAAAGACGATGGGTTATGAACTTGCCGAGCAATTTGATTGGAATTTGCCCGACGTAATTCTCTATCCGACGGGCGGCGGAACTGGTTTAATCGGAATGTGGAAAGCATTTGACGAGATGGAAAAAATGGGTTGGATTGATTCTTTTAGACCAAGAATGGTTTCGGTCCAATCAATCGGCTGTGCGCCAATCGTCAAAGCGTTTCACGAAGGCGAAATTTTCGCCGACGAATTTCCAAACGCCGCAACCGTCGCGTCAGGTTTGCGCGTTCCGAAGGCGATTGGCGATTTTTTGATTCTCGATGCTCTGCACAAATCAAACGGAACTGCCGTTGCCGTCAGCGACGAAGAATTGCTCAACGCCGTCAAGGAAATCGGCACGAGCGAAGGTTTATTCTGTGCGCCCGAAGGCGCGGCGTGTCTGCCCGCTCTGCGGAAATTGATTGAGCAGGATTTCATCAAAGAAAATGAGCGCGTCGTGATTTTTAATACGGGCGCGGGCGTGAAGTATTTGGAATGTTTTTAATATGTTTTTTTGTCGAAAGGGTTTTTATCACATCTTCAATTTCGCCCAAAACCCAATCAATTTCGCTCTCGGAAATAATATACGGCGGCATAAAATACAGAATATTGCCGAGTGGACGCAGCAAAATATCGCGGGCGAGAAATTCCTGATAAAGCTGCTGTCCGATGTCGGCAAGATAACCGCTGTTTTCCGAAACGAGTTCAATTGCTGAAACTCCGCCAATTGTCCGCGCTTCGCCGACACAATTTAATTCTGATATTTTTGCTGCAAACCGGTTGAATTTTTGATTGATAAACGCAACTTTTTCCAGACAATTTTCACGTTTAAAAAGTTCCAGACTTGCCGCGCCAACCGCGCAGGCAAGCGGATTTGCCGTGTAAGAATGCCCGTGAAAAAAAGTTTTCCTCCGGTCATCGCTCAAAAATGCTTGGTAAATTTCTTCCGTGGCGACAGTCGCGCCGAGCGGCAGATATCCGGCGGTTAAGGCTTTGGAAAGACAGATAATATCGGGCGAGATGTCGGCGTGTTCACAGGCAAACATTTTTCCGGTTCTGCCGAAACCGGTCAAAACTTCGTCGGCAATCAGCAAAACATTAAAATTATTGCAAAGTTCGCGGATTTTTTTCAAAAATTCCGCTTCCCAAATAATCATTCCGCCCGCGCCCTGCAGCATCGGTTCGATAATGACGGCGGCAATTTCCCGGTGATTCTTTTCGAGAATTTCTTCAACGGCTTTTGTTTTTTTCCTTTCGCAATTGTCCGGCGATTGAGCGCGAAGAACTTTAAAAAGCAGATTTTGAAATGGTTTCGTAAAACTTGATTCATCGCTTGCCGCCATCGCGCCGAAGGTGTCGCCGTGATAAGCGTTTTCAAACGCAACGAATGTTCGACGCTCGCTGCCGCAATTGAGCCAAAACTGATACGCCATTTTCAGCGCGACTTCGACGGCGGTTGAGCCGTTGTCGGAATAAAAAACCCGCGTCAAACCTTTCGGCAAAATCGCCACGAGTTTTTCAGCTAACTCGACGGCAGGTTTGTGCGTAAATCCGGCAAACATCGTGTGTTCGAGTTCGTTTGCTTGTTTGGCTAATGCGGCATTCAAAAACGGATGTGAATGTCCGTGAATATTTACCCACCACGAAGAAATGCCGTCTAAAAATTTGCGTCCATCCTCCGCGAACAGCCAAACACCTTCGCCGCGAGTTATCGGAATCGGCGGCGGCGCGGTTTTTTCCTGCGTGTATGGATGCCACAAAACTTTTCGGTCGCGTTCAACGAGATTCATAATAGTTGAGAGTTGAGAGTTGAGAGTTGAGAGTCAAAGAAGTGTTTTCTTTACTCTCAACTCTCAACTCTCAACTCGAAAGGCTTTATTCCATTCAGTTTCGATATTTTCCAACACCTTGCAATCGCAATAACCGCCGTTTTCGTTGAGCCAAGCAATGATTTTCGGAAACGGCAAACGATTGTCAATCAAATATTGCATTGTAAATTTTGATGTGTGGTCGCAAAGTTGATTCTTAAAACGCGAACGAATATAAAAAAATAGTTCTTCAAGTTCATCAGGTTTTATCGGCAACGTAGCGACATATTTTTCCAACTCTTCGCTGGTTAGCTGCGACAAAATTTCAATCTGCCGCTTTTTCAAAATAGCCATATAAGTTTTTCCTCGTCCAAGATTTTAGATTTTCATATTCAAGTTTCTCAAATTTCGGCATTTCCGCCAACACTTTTACCTTTCCGAAATGTTCGATTGCTCGACGGTTTTCTTTATTCAGCTCGCCGTTCAAAATCACGCCAAAAATTTTTAAGTTATTTTTTCGCAATGCTTCGATGGTTAAAAGCGTATGGTTTATCGTGCCAAGTGATGAACGCGCAACTATTAAAACAGGTAAATTCAATGCTTTCATCAAATCAATCATCAATTCATTTTCGTTTAATGGAACAAAAACTCCGCCCGCGCCTTCAACAATCCAAAAATTTTCGTCCGTTTCGATAAATCGTAGAATTTTTTTGACCGTAATTTCAATATTTGCAAGTTTAGCGGAAAGATGCGGCGACAACGGTTTTTCGAGCCGAAAACCTTTATCAAAAATTTCTTCGTCTGTAAGATTTGCCAAATTTTTAACAGTTTCCGTGTCGTTGTCTTTTTCAATTCCGGTTTGAATCGGTTTCCAATAGCAGATTTTTTCAACATCGCGCAAGGCACATATCAGGCTTGCGGAAACGATTGTTTTTCCGATGCCTGTATCTGTTCCTGTAACAAAAAAACCTCTCATCTTTTAGCCCGCAAAAAATGCGAAGAATGCGAAAAAATCTGTATTCATTTGCGATTAAATTCTTTATTTAGCTTGATTATAAATTCTCGCATAATTTCTTTGGTCAAACCAACATTCAACGAAACACGAAGGCGCGAAGTATTTTCCGGCACGGTCGGCGGACGAATGGCGCGGACATCGAAGCCTTTGGCTTGCAAACTTTCCGCGATTTTTACGGCTTTTTTGCTGTCGCCAATTAAAATTGGAACAATTTGCGAATTATCGAGCGGAACTAAAATGCCGTTTTCATTCAATAATTCGCGGAAAAATCTTGATAAATTTAATAACCTTTCGCGGCTTCCTTTTTCGGTTTCGACAATTTCAAGCGCAACTTTCAGCGCGTCGGCAGTTGCCGGAAGCGGCGCGGTTGAAAAAATAAATGAACGACATTTGTTTATCAGATATTCGATTGCCCAAATATCGCCCGCAATAAACGCGCCTGAAACTCCTAACGCTTTTCCTGCCGTGTTTATCGAAAGAAAAACGTCTTTTTCAATTTTGAAATGTCCAATCAAACCGCTTCCTTTTCTGCCGTAAATTCCGACGGCGTGCGCTTCATCAATGATTAAATTCGTGTTGGTTTCAGCGCAGATTTCCGCGTATTTTTGCAAAGGTGCGATGTCGCCGTCCATTGAAAAAAGCGATTCGGTAACGAGAAATTTTTGTCCTTTACAACCAGTTTCTTTAAGAAGTTTTGCAATCTCGTCAACCTCTAAATGTCGGAAAATGATTTTTCGAGCGTTGGACAAACGCATTCCGTCAATCAAACTCGCATGATTTAATTCATCGGAAAAAACTATATCGTCAGCTTCAAGAAAAGTCTGCAAAAGTCCGATGTTTGCTTGATAACCCGAACTAAAATAAAGCGAACTTTCTGTTCCTTTAAATTCAGCAAATTGCTTTTCGACTTCCGCAAAGCAATCTCTTTCGCCGCGCAGAAGACGCGAACCCGTCGAACCGATGCCTTCACGTCTTACGCCTTCAATCATCGCGTTTTTTAATCGTTCGTCTTGTGCCAAACCGAGGTAATCGTTGGAAGACAAATCAATCCCGCACGGGCTGGCGAGTTTGCGCTTTAAGCCTTTTGTTTGGATTTCCACGAGATTATTTTGTATTCGCTCTTTTAATTTCATCGGGACTTTCTCAAAAGTTGGGAATTCGGCAGCCAACTCCTTTGCCCATGTGCGGGCAGGATGCCCGCGCTCCAATTTACTTGCTTTTTTCTTTCTGCGTCGGCATCAGTTAATAATACAAATCCTTTGATTCCGTATTCATCCGCGCTCTGTTTTCTTCTTCGAGTTTCTTTTGTTTGATGCCTTCGCGTCCGTCGTATCTGATGAACTTAGGTAAAAGAACTGCCAGAATTATCGTGCCGACAACCGTTAAAATTCCGCCCGAAATTATCGAAGTTTTCACACTGAAAAAATATGCGACAACGCCGGATTCGGCATCGCCGAGCATCGGTCCCGTCAGAAAACTTATCATCTCGATTCCGGCTAATCTTCCGCGAAAATGGTCCGGGACGGTTTGATTCCAAATCGTTTGGCGAAAAATTCCGCTAATCATATCAAAATATCCGGCGACAGCAAGAAAAAATAACGCGGGATATAAACTGTTTGAAAAACCAAAAAGAGTAATTGCCACGCCCCAACCGGCGGCGGCGAGCGTTACCATCAATCCGTGGCGGTGAACCCATTGCGCCCAACCGGATGTAAAAGTTGCGACAAGCGCACCGACGGCGATTGCCGAATAAAAAAATCCGACTGAAGCACCTGCGCCGAATCCGACAGCCAGCGCGGGGAAAAGTGCCTTTGGCATTCCGAAAAACATCGCGTTGATGTCAATCACATAAGTTCCCAGAAGTTCCTGCCGGCTCATTGCATAACGAAAACCTTTTTTAACGGATTCAAAATTCGGTCGGTCGGCATCAGGCGGCGGCGGAACGGCGCGAATCAGCCAGACGGCAGCCAGCGAAGCGGTAAATGTCAATAAATCAATCGTATACGCCAAAGCCGCGCCGTACTTTGCGATAATCAAACCGCCGATTATCGGGCTTACAATAAAGCCAACTTCAAAGCGTATCGAATTAAGCGAAGCTACCGCCGACATATATTCAAGCGGCACAATTTTCGGAATCAAGGCTTCAAAAGAAGGTCTTTGAAGTCCGGCAAGTCCGGCGTGAATCGCAACCGCGACGAACAAAACCCAAATTTGCGGATTTGGAAGCAAGGCGTTTCCCAAAAGAATTGCGGTTGTAATCGTCTGTCCGATTTCCGTCACGCGCAGCATTTTTCGACGGTCAACTGCATCAGCCAACGCGCCGCCGATAAACGCCAAAAAGAACATTGGCACAAATTCCGCCGCGCCCAGAAGTCCGACGTAAAGACTCGAGCCGGTGAGTTGATACATTTGAACGGGAACGACGATAAACGTCATCATCGTGCCGAAAAATGAAATCAGCTGCCCAAAAAATAGAAGGCGATAATCACGCGAGATTTTGAGCGGCGTAATATCTATCAGCATTTTCTAATGCGTTGTCGTGGAGGAAAGTTTCATTCCCAATTTATCGAGCAAGTTTTTATCGCGGTCGATTTCAGGGTTCGGCGTAGTGAGAAGTTTTTCGCCCATAAAAATCGAGTTTGCACCCGCCAGAAAACACATCGCTTGCGCTTCGTCGGATAATTGCAAGCGTCCCGCGCTCAGGCGCACCATTGAACTCGGCATCAAGATTCGCGCCGTCGCAATCATTCGCACAAACTCGAAAACGTCCAGAGATTTTTCGTTTTCGAGAGGCGTTCCTTCAACGCGGACGAGTTGATTTATCGGAACGCTTTCGGGATGCGGATTTTGATTGGATAATTGTTGAAGAAGGCTGTATCTGTCAACGAGAGTTTCACCCATTCCGATAATTCCGCCCGAACAAACTGTAATTCCCGCTTTGCGGACGTTTGCCAAAGTGTTTAATCTTTCGTCGTAAGTTCTGGTTGAGATAATATCGCCGTAAAATTCGGGCGATGTGTCGAGATTGTGATTATATGCGGTTAAACCGGCACGAGCGAGTTTTTCGGCTTGCTCTTCCTTGAGCATTCCGAGCGTGCAGCAGGCTTCGAGTCCTAATGAACGAACGCCTTTGACCATTTCCAAAACGCTGTCAAACTGTTCGCCATTCGGAACATCGCGCCACGCCGCGCCCATACAAAAGCGCGTTGCACCCGAATCTTTGGCGTTTCGCGCCGCTTTTAATGCCTTTTCAACACTCAAAAGCGGTTCTCGTTCAACTTCGGTTTTGTAATGCGCCGACTGCGGACAATAGGCGCAATCTTCTGGACAACCACCCGTTTTGATGCTCAAAAGCTGACAGCCTTGAATTTCGTCCGTTCGGTGAAACTTGCGGTGTTCGGTTTGCGCTCTGAAAATCAGTTCGGGAAGCGGTAGATTGTAAATCGCTTCGATTTCTGCCAGCATCCAATCGTGTTTTAGCTGTGTCATAAGAAAATAAAGATTAGCACGAAATAAAAAATTAAGTGAGTTTCAGCGGCATTCTACGGTTTTATATAATTCGTATAAAAGAAAAGATACGTCGCATAAATGTTGGCGATAAACGAGAAAAGATATACAAAACATTCGACAAGCGTAATTCTTTTCGGACTGTTTTCCAGCAAAATGATAAACATCCACGGCAGTAAAACCATCGCGTAACGATAGGCGAACTGCCAGCCGCCGGAGTTTCCGTGTGTCCAAAGCAGAAACGTCAAAACTATAATCGCCACCCAAGCCGTATATTTCAAAATTTTATCTCTTTTTCCAAACCGCAATAACAGAAACAAAAACGGACTGCTCAATAAAATTGAATTGCTGAAACTATTTGGCACAAGATAAGGAAAATCGTTTTTTATTTCCCACAATCTGAAAAGCATTTCATAGGCTTGATTGGGAATATAATAAATCGAAAAAATCCCGTGATTATACCAAGGCTCATCCAAAACTCCCGGAATGCGTGCGTAACCGAAATCAAACGGCGAATCGAACCGCACGTAGTTATAAGCCAAAGTCATCACGCCCAGAATAAAAGGAATCAGACAAAATCGAATTTGATTTTCAATTTTCAATTTTCGATTTTCGATTGGTTTTGCTTCGTCAGATTCGACGGGTAAATCAAAATTATTGTTAGAATGTGTGGTTTGAAATCCGAAATCAAATGTCTTCCACAGCAGAAACATAAAAATCGGCGCGGTTAAAAGAATTTCTACGCGGTTGCCGAACGCCAAAGCAAAGAATAATCCGGCAAGCAACGGTTTGCGATTAAAAACCGTAAAATAAATCGCGCCGAGTTCGCCTAGCATCGCAAAGCCGAGCGCAAGCTGCCACGCGCCTCCGAATGTTAAATTAGTCCACATCCAAGTGCCAAACAAAATTGCCATCGCCAGCAAAATTCGTTTGCCACAAGTGTATTCATATTGTTTCGTAATCAAAAGTAAAAACCAACAAATACCGCTCGCAATCAGCGCGGCGATAAACGCGGCGGGCATATCCGAAATGATTCCGACAGACTTCAATACCGCGAAAGGTATCATTGTCAACACACTTCCAAGCGGAAATGCCGAATAATAAAATCCCTCCAATGGGATCAATTCATTGAGCCAAGATAGAGGTGTCTGCGGCAAGCCGATTTTGCCGTGCAGAAAGTTTTCGGCGATGCGAAATGTATAATCGTAATGATTTTGCGGACGCGGATTGCTGAAAAAATAGATGATTCCGGTTCCTACAATAACGCAAACAAGCCGGACTTTGAGGTTTTGAAACGAATCTTTTACTGACGTTTCAGTTTCATTCATCGGTTTATTGATTATTCGGATTTTTTCCGAGATTTTTTTATTAAAATTTGTGCCTCGTTGACGGCTTCTTCTAGATTCGTAATTCGTCCGTCGAGCTGCATCTCATAAACGGCTTTTGTAATTTCGCCAAACTTTGCCGACGGCGGCAAACCTAGCTCAATCAAATGTCTGCCCATCAAAAGCGGTTTCGGTGCTTCGGTCTCGACCGAGAGTGAACGCGCCCGTTCGATAAACCACTCCTGCGCTTCGGCAGTGAACCATTTTTCCTGCGGAATCCATTCGGCGTTGCGTCCAAGATTATCTGCCTTTGCCACGCGATAAAGCAAATCCGGCTCGACTCGTCGCGCAAGACGGCGAAACGCGCCGTCGCCTAAATTTTCACGCTGCCGATAAAATTCTCCGGGTTTTAAATGGTAACGAACTAATTGGATAACCTGTTCGCGCACGTCGTAACCGTCCAAAGTATAAATGCCTAAAGTGTTCAAAAAAGAAATGGTCGGCGCGATTCCGGCTTCGTCGTGCGCGTGCGAACGCCAGCGTCCATCAAAAAATGCGGTCGTCGTCGGTTTGCCGAAATCATGACATAATGCGCCGAGCATTACCGTAATTTTTTTCGGATATGGCAAATCGTCAATTTGTTCACGAGCGCGGTCAACAACTAAAAGTGAATGTGTTAATAATTCGCCTTCGGGATGCCATTGTTCATCTTGAGGAACACCGACGAGTGCTTTAAGTTCTGGAAAAAGCTGCTCGACCACGCTTAAATCATACAGCCATTTGAGTCCGATTGATGGTTTTCGCGCCTTTAACAATAATTTTTCAAATTCGCCCCAAATGCGTTCTTTTGGTAAATCAGTTAAATCAATTTTTCGACAAATCTCAACTGTTTCCGCATCAATATCAAACTCAAATCTTGCCGCGAATTGTGCCGCCCGCAAAACTCGTAAAGAATCCTCAGCAAAAGTTTCGCTTGAAACATGGCGAATTATTCTTCGTTGAATGTCTTCACGCCCGCCATAAATGTCAACAATTTCGCCTGTCAAAACATCTTTTAAAATCGCGTTTATCGTAAAATCGCGGCGTTTTGCGGCTTCTTCAAACGACATATTCGGGTCGCCTTCAACCACGAAACCTTTGTGTCCGCGTGAAACTTTTCTTTCGCGTCTCGGAATCGAAACATCCAAATCGTTTCCCAATTTATAAACCGTGAATGCTTCGCCGACTGCATCAACCTTGCCGAAAGATTCCAAAATTTCTTTTAATTTTTGCGGTTCTATTCCATATATTTCAACGTCCCAATCCTTTGGCTCAACGCCCATCAATTCATCGCGCACACAGCCGCCGACGAGCAGTGCGCGTCCGCCGTTTTGCTCAATTAGTTCGGCAAGTTTTGTGATTTTTTCAGGTAGTCGCATCTAACAGTAAAATAAAACAGGATAGACAGGATTTACCGGATAGTTAAAAAAGATTCCTTTATCCTGTTCATCTTGTACATCTCGTTTGAATCATTCTTAACCTAAATGCTTCTGCAAATATTCTTTTAATTCGGAAATATTAACTCTTTCCTGTTCCCAAGTATCTCTGTCTCTGACGGTTACGGCGTTATCTTCCAGCGATTCGTGGTCAACCGTAACGCAGAACGGTGTGCCGATTTCGTCTTGCCGCGCATATAATTTGCCGATGCCGCCCGTGTCGTCATAAACGGTTCGCATCGCGGGCAGAAGTTGTTTTTTCAAATCCTTTGCCATCGCCACGATTTCCGGTTTGTTTTTCGCCAGCGGCAGCACCGCAACTTTTATCGGCGCAAGTTCCGGTTTTAATTTTAAAATTACGCGGGTTTCGCTCTTGTCGTTTATCTTTTCGGTGTAAGCGTCCATCAAAATTGCCAGCAAAGTGCGATTAACACCAACCGCTGGTTCGATAACATACGGATAAAATCTCTGTTTCGTCGCTTCGTCGAAATATGATAAATCTTCGGTTGAATCTGAATTGATGCGTTTTCCTTCCGCGTCTTCCGGTTTTTTTGAATGTGCTTTTAAATCAAAATCTTTGCGATTGGCAATTCCCATCAACTCGTCAAACTGCTTTTCCTCATCGTCGCGTTCGGGAAAAAAGCGATATAAAATGTCAACCGTTCTTTCAGCGTAATGCGCTAATTCTTCGGGCGTTTGCTCGTAAAGTTTGAGATTCGCGGCGGAAATTCCCAAAGTGTAAAACCATTCTTGAAAAGCGTCAATAAATTCCTGAAGAATGCGCGGCGCGTCTTCCGGTCGGCAAAAATACTCCATTTCCATCTGTTCAAATTCGCGCGTGCGGAAAATAAAATTGCCGGGCGTAACTTCGTTGCGGAATGCCTTGCCGATTTGCGCGATGCCGAATGGCAGTTTTCTTCGGGAAGTGTTCAAAACATTGGCGAAATTGATAAAAATTCCCTGCGCCGTTTCCGGTCTGAGATATGCTAACGCATTTTCGTCTTCGTCCGTCGAAACCGCGCCAACTGTTGTCCGAAACATCAAATTAAATTCGCGGGCTTCGGTCAAATCGCATTCCTTGTCTTCGCCCGGATGCAGCGACGGATGTTTCGGACATTGGACATCCTGCAGTTTATCCAAACGAAATCTGCCTTTACAGGTTCGGCAATCAACCAATGGGTCGGAAAACGTCGTTTCGTGTCCCGAATATTTCCAAACCAGACGGTTTTGGATAATCGAAGAGTCAAGTCCTTCGATGTCGTCGCGCTCGTGAACCAACCAACGCCACCAGCTTTGTTTAATATTATTCGCCAATTCCACGCCGAGCGAGCCGTAATCCCAACTGCTTCCCAAGCCGCCGTAAATTTCCGAAGCGGGAAAAACGAATCCGCGACGTTTAGCTAAACTAACGATCGTTTCGATATTTGGTGCTGACATAATCAAATTGCTAATTGTTAAAAAGAAACATTCTACAATTAACGATTAGCAATTAACAATTAACGACTTACAAAAAAAAGGAATGAGAAATTTGCCGCAGCAGATTTTTAAACAAAAGCACTTGATTTAGTTTTGTTTGTTCGATACGGCAGCAATCATTTCCCGCACGGCTTGGTTTAAGCCGACAAAGATTGAGCGCGAGATAATACTGTGTCCGATGTTAAATTCGGTAATTTCATTAATACGAGCAAGCGCGGCGACATTTCGGTAAGTTAAACCGTGTCCCGCCGCGACTACTAAACCTAAACTTTTTGCGTGAACGGCAGCTTTTTTTATTCTCTCAATTTCCTGTGCCGCACGGAGCGAACCTTCGCCGTGAGCGGCGCGTGAACCGAGAGTCATTTCGGCGTATTCGGCGGTGCAGATTTCAATTTGTTGTGCGCCGGATTTGTGGGCGGCTTCGATTTGCTTTTCGTCCGGGTCAATAAAAATACTGACAAAAATCCCGACTTCGCGCAGTCGGTTAATAGCAACGCGCACGTTTTCGAGATTTTTAACAACATCCAAACCGCCTGTCGTAGTGATTTCATTTTGATTTTCAGGCACGAGTGAAACGGCATCGGAGTTTGTGTCAGCCGCGATATTTATCATTTCTTCGGTTGCCGCCATCTCGACATTTAAATATGTCGTTATGACGGAACGCAGAAGTTCAATATCTTTGTCCTGAATGTGCCGCCGGTCTTGGCGAAGATGAACGGTGATGCCGTCCGCGCCCGCTTGCTCGCAGATGACGGCGGCAGTAATAATGCTCGGTTCAATGGTTTTGCGGGCTTCGCGGATAGTGGCAACGTGGTCTATGTTGACGTTTAGTTTGGCGGTCATTTTAGTAATGGTATTTACAGGCAACAATAATTATTTGCTCTTCGGTTACCTTATAAACAAGGCGATGTTCGTCGTTGATTCGACGCGACCAATAACCTTTCAAATTTGCTTTTAGCGATTTGGGTTTTCCAATGCTGTCAAACGGATTTTTGCTGTTTCAATAATTAAACGACGCAAACGGTCAAATAATTTTCTGTTGGTTTTAGCCCATTCACCGTATTGTTCAAATGCTTCTTGGTGGAAAGCAATTGTTCTCATTGAAATTGCTCCTGATTCGGCACGATGATATTTCTATTTTCTTTAACATCTTGTATCGTTCGCAAAAGGTATTCTCGATTTGCCGGTGAACGCAAAAGATAAGCGGTTTCGTCGCGTTCAAAGACGACAATTTCAATTTCCTTATGTTTGAATTGGGCTTTTATGCTGTCTAAAAGGTTTTCGTCCAACTCATCGGCGTTAATTTGATAAATTGTTTGCATTGAGATAACTCCATTTTGAGTAATTATACTACTTTAATTTTATCATAAACGCCGCGTTTCGCATTCTTGCGAATTTGCCGGACTTCATTGAACATCCTGTGGCTGTCGCGGAAAACGCTCACCGTCGTTCCGTCGCAATGATTCCAGCGCACCGGAATTTCTTTTAATCTTAAACCGTGGTAATTGGCAACATAGAGAAATTCGACATCGAAACCGAAACGATCAATCGTCATCACATCGAGAAGCAGGCGAAATTTTTCCATATTAAAGGCTTTAAATCCGCATTGCGTATCCCAAAAAGGCAAACCTGTCAACGTTCTGACAATTAGGTTGAAAACTTTGCCGCCTTGCTCGCGTCGCCACGGTTGATGAACTCCGATTAAACTTCTGTCAAGCGCACGCGAACCAAAAATTATATCGTATTCGCCGTTTTGAATCGGTGCGACAAGTTTCGGCAACTCGGAAATCGGCGTTGACAAATCCGCGTCCGAAAAGAGCGCGACATCGCCGACAGATGCGAGCAAACCTGTTTTCACCGCGAAACCTTTGCCGCGATTTTCTTCGTAACGAATGACTTTTGTTTTGATTGCCGGAAATTCACCGCAAGCTCTTCGCGCAACTTCCGCCGTTGCGTCGGTTGAGCCGTCGTCAACGACAATCAATTCTGCCGATAAACTTCCTTTTTCGATGTAAGAAAGAATTTTTTTGACCGATTCGCCAAGCCGCGACTGTTCGTTATATGCCGGAATGACAATTGAAAGAGTAGATTTCATTTGATAAAAAGCTAATGGTAAATTGTTATTGTATAATTTGTAAATCTTTCATTGTTGAATTTATGCGGTTTGTTTTAATTGACAACCAAACACTGACTTTCGACAACAAAAATATGATATAGTTTTAAGTAGTCTGGAGAATTTATAATGAGCAAAAAATTAGGCATAATAGCTGTTTTATTAATTATTGCCGGAGCGGTTTTCGGCGGGCTTTTCGGCAAATTGCCGGTCAAATCTTCGGCAGACACGGCTTTAACGCCGGAAAAGATTGTCGCCGATTACCGCGAAGCGTTGAATGTAATTGACAATGATTACGTCGGACCGATTGACCACGAAAAAGTTACGGAAAGTTCGATTCAAAGTATGCTGTTCACGCTCGACCCGCATTCTTCATTTTTTACCCGTGATGAATTTCGCAAACTTTACGAAGACCAATCTTCGCAGTTCTACGGCATCGGCGTTTCCATTTTGCGGCACCGCGACGCTGTTTATATTCAATCGGTTATTCCCAATACGCCGGCTGACAAAGCCGGTTTGCGGTATGGCGATAAATTTTTGGAAATCGAAGGTAAAAACGCGACCGAGTATTCGAGCGCGGAAGTTTCCAAAAACGTGCGCGGAATGCGCGGAACACCCGTTAATATCAAAATCGGACGCGCCGGAAGCGATAAGCCGCTTAACTTTACAATCGTGCGCGGCGGCGTTCCGCTTCCTTCGATTCGCAATTATTTTATGCTCAAGAACGGCGTTGGTTATGTCGGCTTTACCGGCGGATTTCAGGAAACAAGTGCCGACGAACTCGACCACGCAATTGCCGATTTGAAGGAACAAGGAATGCAAAGCCTGATACTTGACCTGCGCGGCAATCCGGGCGGATTGCTTCCGCAAGCCATCGAGGTTGTCAGCCGGTTTGTGCCGAGCAATCAAACGGTTGTTTCCGTCAAAGGTCACTCGCGTTATGCAAAATCGCAGGAATTACGCACGGTCAGCGGCAATATCCAAAATTTTCCGCTCGTCGTTATGATTGACGGCGGTTCGGCTTCAGCTTCGGAAATTGTGGCAGGCGCGATTCAGGATTATGGGCGCGGATTGATTGTCGGAAGCGACAGTTTTGGTAAAGGTCTGGTTCAGAGAGTTTTTCCGCTTCCGAACGGCACGGGATTGACTTTAACGACGGCGCGATATTACACGCCTTTCGGTCGGTCTTTGCAAAGAGATTATTCGAGCGGTTCAATTTATGATTACTACACGCATCAGACCGGAGATGAAGATGGAGCAACTCCAACGACGGACGCAAAACCGAAACCGGCGGGAAGTCCTGTTACGACGGCGGGCGGCAGAGTCTTTTACGGCGGACGCGGTATCGAACCGGATGTAAAAGTTCCCGCACTCACCTTTACGCCTTTGCGTTTCCGCATAAGAGAAGCGACATTTTTCTTTGTTCGTCAACTTATCGCCGGTCAAATCAAAGGCTTTGAAAATTATAAAATTGACAGACAAAATTATAAACAAACCGTTCAGCCAAGCGATTTTCAAATAAATGATAAATTGTTTGAGGCTTTCCGCGCATTTACCATAAAAGATAAGGAAAGCGGTTTGACGGCGGAAAACATAAACAGCCAAAGCGATTACGCCAAATCGCGCCTGCGCGAAGAACTTGCCACCGCAAATAATTCAAGCGAAGCCGGACAACAAGTTTTTATCGAAACCGACCCGCAGGTCTTAAGAGCGATTGAAGCAATTCCCGATGCAAAAAAATTATTGGGCAGCATAATGGCAAATAAATAATTGCCGCACGATGAATCGGCGGCACGGTGAAAAATTCAAAATTTCAAACAACAGAATTTTCCCGTGCCGCATATTTTTGTGTTTTTGGACAGATGGAGTAGAATATCCTCGACTTTCAGTTATGTATAAACAAATCGGAGTGATAACAGGCGGAGGCGATGCTCCGGGGTTAATGCGGTGATTCGTGCAGTTGTCCGCACAGCTATTAAAG
>MWVY01000160.1_pt1 | contig 16172 bp, 18 predicted proteins | sample 1047251 | NCBI WGS metagenome assembly MWVY01 (sample SAMN06349983, study PRJNA376086) | soil metagenome | isolation source: MS7-5 sample Antarctic (ecotone) soil | place: Antarctica | collected 2015-01-13
CATTTTCGTCTGATTTCGACATTTTTTTCGTCGGCTCTTGCAGTGATAAAATATTCGCGCCGACAGGTGGAATAAAAGGTTCGGGAATAACGAAAGTTTTGCCAAAATCGCGGTTGAATCTTTCGGCGACATCGCGGGTTAATTCAAGATGCTGTTTTTGGTCTTGTCCAATTGGCACAAGGTCGGTTTGATAGAGCAAAATATCCGAAGCCATCAAAACCGGGTAAGTGAAAAGCCCGACACCAGCACGTTCGTTGCCTTTGCCTTTATCCTTAAATTGGGTCATTCGTTCGAGTTCGCCCATTCGCGCCACGCAACTTAAAATCCAAGTAAGTTCGGCGTGTTCCGAAACATCAGATTGAATAAAAATCGTAGATTCTTGCGGATTAACGCCCGAAGCGAGATATATCCGCGCCAAATCAAGCGTTTTTTGCTTTAAGGTTTCAGGATTTTGCGGCAGAGTTATCGCGTGAAGATTGACAATGCAGAAAAAACTCTCGTATTCTTCCTGCAAACCTACCCAATTTTTCAATGCGCCGAGATAATTGCCGATATGCAGATTGCCCGTCGGTTGTGCGCCGCTAAAAATGCGTTTTTTCATAAATTAAAAAAATGGAGTTACTAAAAGATACATTACTAATTGAAAAACAGGACGCATAATAAAACCGATAACTCCCATATAAAGCAAAGCCATTAAAATCAAAAACCCGTATTGTTCGAGCATCGACAAAACCGGTTGTGCGCTTTCGGGCAGAAATGTTCCGAGAACTTTGCTTCCGTCAAGCGGCGGAAACGGTAAAAGGTTAAAAACGGCTAATGAAACATTTAAGAAAATCAGATTTTGCAGGAAAATCGCTATCGGTCTAATAAAACCACCGTCAATATTCTCAGCGTTGATAACTCCGTATCCGAGCAGTGATTTGAAAATTACAAAACCGATGACGGCAAGAATCAAATTTGCCAAAATTCCCGCGATGGAAACCATCACGTTTGCCATTTTGTAATTTGTCCAATTGCGCGGATTAACCGGCGTTGGTTTGCCCCAACCGATAAGCGGAATTGAACCTAATCCGCCGCCGACTGCGCCGAAAATAAAGCCGATAATCGGAATCAGAAGCGTTCCAATCGGGTCGGTGTGTTTGACCGGGTTAAGCGTTACGCGCCCCAGCATAAACGCTGTGTCATCGCCGAATTTGTGCGACATCCAGGCGTGTCCGGCTTCGTGCACCGAAATTGCCAACAGCAAAACGACCATAAAAATTATTAAATGACTGACTAATTCTGCGATGTTAATTCCGTCCATTTGTTACTCCAATTATATAATTGCCGAATTTGCAAGTTATTTTTATATTAGTTTCAAAAATTTGCGAAAGTGTTGTTTTTACAGTTAAATTGTGCCATTCTTTTAGCACAAAACAAAATTCCAAATTCCAAATTCTAGATTCCAGATTCCAAATTGGAAGAAAATCTAGAATCTGGAAAAGCGATGACCTAAAGCATTTAGCCGAAAAGTGTTGCTTTCACATTGATAAAGAAAGTTTGCTACAATTTTGGATTGAGGGCGAAGAAGATTAGTTTAGTAATGAGATCGTCTTTATCGGAGACGCGAACATCCTGCCCGCGCTCCCGGCATTGAGATTTTTCGGCTTTCGCTTATCCTTATATTTTTTGTTTTATGATTTCCGCAAAACTCGTCAATAAAAATCCGCCTTCCGCATTAGAACATAATTTAAACCGCTATTTTCCCGAACTGTTAAAATTTGATTCAACGAAAGAGTTAGAATCATCCGCCGTTTATCAGCAGGTTAAGTCGGAAGTTGAAAGAATTTTGAACGCGGTTGTGCAGGAAAATTTTGCGCCGAAAAGTTTTGAAAAGAGCGAAACGGTTCGCGCTTTGGCGTGGAATATTGAACGCGGAAGCCGTTTTGACGGAATCGTGAACGTGCTGAAAAATCACGAGAAGTTAAAAGACAAAAATTTACTGCTTTTGACCGAACTCGATTACGGAATGGCGCGAAGCGGAAACCGTTTTGTCGCACGGGATTTGGCGAAAGAGTTGGAAATGAATTGCGCTTTTGCGCCCATTTATATCGCTTTGCAAAAAGGAAGCGGCGTTGAAGCAAATGTCGAAGGCGAAAACACGAAATCGCTTCACGGTTTGGCAATGTTTTCAAAATTCCCGATGAAAAATGTCCACGCCGTTGCGCTTCCGAACGGCAAAGACAAAATGCAAGGCAAGGAAAAACGGCTTGGTTTTTTACGCGCTCTGGTTGCCGATATCGAACATCCATGTGGAGTTTTTCGAGCCGTAACCGTTCATCTCGACGCGCACTCATCGCGCAAGCATCGGCACTTGCAGATGAAAATCGTGCTTGACCATCTCGACGCTTTGCCGAATCTGCCGACAATAGTCGGCGGCGATTGGAACACGACGACTTATAATGCGCAAACTGCGAACCGTGCGATTTTAGGCTATTTTCGGCGCGTTTTGATGGGCGTGAAAACGGTCGTCAAAAATCATTATCCGCATCCCGATAGGTATTTTGAAAAAGATTTATTTCGGGAAATTGAAAAACGCGGCTTCGATTATAAAAATCTCAATGAAATCGGCACGGGAACGCTTCATTACGATATGGAAAACGCGGCGTATAACACAAATTTAGGTGATTGGGTGCCGCGTTGGTGTTTTCCGTTTATCTTTTGGGCGGCAAAACAAGTAGGCGGACGAGTTTCGGCGCGGCTCGATTGGTTTGCGGGAAAAGGAATTGAAGCGATTGGAAAACCAAACACCATCGGTAATTTATTTGACGCGGAAAACATACCGCTTTCCGACCACGACGCAATCACTTTGGACTTTGTGCCGATTAAAAGTTAGACTTTTAATTTGCTGCCAATGTCCAAAGAACTTTGGACATTGGAATTTAGACTTTGGATTTGGAGAATAAAAATGTCAGAAGTAGCTTTTTGTCAGACAATGAGTTTTAACGCCGATAATTTCAAATACGAAACCGTCAATCACGAAAACGGTAATGCGACGATGATTACATTTCAGGTAGATGAAAAACTTTACAGTCCGGGCGATGTCATCGTGGTTTTGGACGGAGCGGAAATAGTTTTCCACGGCGTTCTCGGCAAAATAGAAAATGGAACCGCCTATGCGTATGACCCGAAAGGCTCGCTGCTTCCCGCCACAGTTCAATAGATATTATCAGAAATAAAGGAATTTTTATCGCGCGTCGTCCGCTCTTCACTATTCGTTATTAACTATTCACTGATATTCAATGAAAAATAGTGAACAGTTAACAACGAATAGTGAACAGTTTTTCATCCATTCGCTTATTTCCGATAATGTCTAATAGATTTTGTTGATATTTTTCGGACGGTAATTCTTTATAAATTTGATGCTGAAGAAAAGTATCATCTAAAATAATAAAATGAATGAACCAAATAATCTGAATTTAGAAAATCCGTTTCCCGAACCCTTTGAATTGGAAATAACCGACACGATTGATTTACACGCTTTTAATCCGAAGGATGTTAAATCGGTAGTTGAAAATTATTTGAGTGAAGCCTACAAAAAGGGTTTTCGCGTTGTGAAAATAATTCACGGTAAGGGAATCGGCGTGCATCGAGAAACGGTCAGAAAAGTTTTAGCAGAAACCGCTTTTGTCAAATCCTTCAAAAACGCGCCTGAATTTTCAAGCAGCTGGGGCGCGACGATTGTTAATTTTGTTAACTAAAATTGGAGCGCGGGCATCCTTGCCCGCCTTCGCGCGCGCGAAAAACATTTCATCTGCCTTGGCAGATGTGCGGGCAGGATGCCCGCGCTCCAATTTACTTGCTTTTTTCTTTCTGCGTCGGCACCAGTTATTAAATAAATGAACAGGAATTTATCGGTCTTCAATCACATCCGCCCAGATTTCTTCTTCCTCTTCTTCGGTAAAATCGTCAAAAATACTTTCTAAAACATTATCTTGTTCGGAAATTTTCTGTTCGGCTTCGTTGAGCCGGTTGGCGAGATATTTAGTGTGGCGTTCAAGTTCGTGAATGCGCTTCTTGTGTTCGCGGTCAATTCGTTCCATATAGACCAAATAGAAAAATTGCAGACCGGCGACACCTGCCAAAGATAGCGAAAGACCAATTAAGACATACCACATCATAACGATTTTGGATTGCGGATGACGGATTTGCTCGGCAATCGTTTCCGCTTTTCTCTTTTCCGTCATTATACTCTTGACCAATGCGAAAGGAAAAGCCAAAATTTCAATATCAAGGAAAATGGAGAAAAAAAATGCAAGAAGACATCAGCAATCCTAGTTCATCCGCGCCGCTTTTAGACAGGCGAGAGTTTTTTGTAACTTCAATTATTGCAGGATTTGCATTGGCGGTTCAGCCGATTCAGGCACAGACGCAAATCAAAACCGACGAAAAAGGCTTAATCACGGGCGAAGTAAAAATTCCGGTGGCGGACGGTGAATTTCCGGCGTATCGGGCAATGCCCGATGACAAAAATAAAAAATTTCCCGTCGTTTTAGTCATTCACGAAATTTTCGGCGTTCACGAACACATCCAAGACCTTTGCCGCCGCTTTGCCAAGAAAGGTTTTTTGGCGATTGCACCGGCACTTTATGCACGGCAAGGCGAAGTTTCGACTATTAAAACTGTTCAGGAGTTAAACAGAGGTATATTTTCTAAAATTCCGGACGCGCAGGCGATGTCTGATTTGGATGCGACGGTTGCCTACGCCGCTAAAAACAGCGGCAATACGAAAAAACTTTCAATTACGGGTTTTTGCTGGGGCGGCAGAATTGTTTGGCTGTATGCGGCGCATAATCCAAAAGTTGACGCAGGCGCGGCTTGGTATGGCAGGCTTGTTCCAACACTGAATTCACCGAAAAATGAAGTTCAGCCGACAATGCCGATTGATATTGCCAAAGATTTGAAAGTTCCCGTGCTTGGACTTTATGGCGGACTTGACACGGGAATTCCTCTGAATACGGTTCAGCAAATGCAGGACGCGCTGAAAAAAGGCAAATCGAAATCGGAAATTGTTGTTTATCCAAATGCGAAACACGGTTTTAACGCCGATTACCGCGAAAGTTACAACAAAGAAGCCGCGACGGATGCGTGGGCGAAAATGCTGGATTGGTTTAAGGAAAATGGCGCAATCTGAAAATTAAAAAGTAAAAAAGCAAAATTATAAAAGATAAAGCAAACTTAATATTTTTAATTTAGAACAGATTTATTTTTATTGCGGCTAAATTATGACAACACAAAACCTACAACTTATTTACACTCTCTTATGCGATGATGTGCGCTTGGAAATGGGCAATAAACTATCGCTGATGGGAGTTTTCCAAAATATCATGGTGGAAAAACTGCCAATTTCGCTAATAAAATTCGCGGTTGTTAATCGTTGGCGCGGCGAAGGCGTTCATCAAACCGAAGTGCGGATCGTTTCGCCCGACAAAACCAACACGATTGTAACGTCGCAGCCGACAAACATCGAACTTCCGCAAGGTGGTTTTTCCGATAACGTCAGTTTTTTCGTCAATGTTGTGTTTCAGACCGCCGGAACTTATTGGGTGCAGACATTGGCAAACACGGTTTTGTTGGAAGAAGTTCCGTTAATTGTGACGGACGCGGAAACAACCGCCGGGATGCAGCCGGCAGAAGAGATTTCCGAAACGGTTAATTAGAATTCCAGATTCCAAATTCCAAAAATAAAATTCCAAATTAAATTCGTTGGTAATCTGGAATTTGGAATCTGGAACTTATGTTATTTGTCTAAATTTAAAGTAATCGCTAAACGGTAAATTGCCGCATTGTCAACTTCAACTTCCTTGCTTGCTGAAACGCCTTTGGCGGAAGCCGTGATGCGAAATTTTGTTGCGCCTTGGGGAAATTTAAAAGTAAATTCGCCGCTGTTACTTGCGCTGCCCGAACCAACTTTTTTTGCCGAACCGTCGCTTAAAATCTTTTCAATTTCAATTTTAGCACCGCCGATGCTTCGTCCGTCTTGGTCGAAAACGCTTCCCTTGATAATAATCTGCGTTCCTTGGTCAACTGTCAAGACCAGCCTGTCACCCAAATCTCTGATTTTTTTGTTTTTTATTTCGACGTTATACATCAAGCCCGAACTGTAACCGGTTTTGTCGAAAACCAGATTGTAAAGTCCGGGCTTGAGTCCTGTCAGTTCAAAATTTCCTTTGCTGTCGGAATTCGTAGATTTAACATCTTTACCGCTTTGGCGGGCGATTATTGTCGCGCCGCCGATGCCGTCGCCTTTCGTACCGCGGACTTTGCCTTTTAGGCCGCCGTTATCTTGTGCGATGGCAATGCTGGCAGACACAGCCAAAAATAAAATCAATAAAACAAACTTTTTCATAAGTTCTACGCATTCGCGGTTTCCGTTTTTAGTTCTTCACGAAATTGTTCCGCTACGTCATTGATGATTGTTTCAAGTGTTCGGGTTGGCTGATAGGCGATTAAGCGTTTGGCTTTTTCAAGCGATGGAACGCGCCGCTGCATATCTTCAAAGCCTTCGCCGTAGGCTTCTTCGTAAGTAATATATTGGATTTCGCTGGTGCTTTCCGTCATTTCGACAGCTTTTTCCGCCAAATCTTTAATCGTAACTTCCTCGCTGTTGCCGAGATTAATAACCTGACCGAAACATTCCGGCGTTTCGATAATTTTCGTTAAACCTTCGACCACATCCAAAACGTGACCGAAGCAGCGCGACTGATTGCCGTCGCCGTGAACGGTCAACGGTTCATTTTTAATGGCGGATTTGACGAAATTCGGCACAACCATTCCATATTGTCCGGTTTGCCGAGGTCCAACCGTATTAAAAAGCCTGACTACAGCGACCGGCAAACGAGTTTCTTTCCAATGAGCTAAAGCTAAAAATTCATCCAGAGTTTTCGCGCAGGCGTAAGCCCAACGATGTTTGTCAGTCGAGCCGGTCAAAAGGTCGTCTTCCTCTCTAAACGGAATAGTCGCGCCTTTGCCATAGACTTCCGACGTGCTGGGAATCAGAACGCGCTTGCGGTAACGCGAGCAAAAACCGAGAACAACGTCAGTGCCGCGAAAAATCGTTTCAATGGTTTTAACGGGATGTTCCATAATCAGTTTTACGCCGACTGCGCTTGCCATATGGAAAACTCTGTCAGTGTCACGAATCAACTCTTCCATCAGTTTTTCATTCAAAACCGTATCAATAATGAGGCGAAAGTTTTTTTTGCCTTCGAGATGCTCAACATTTTGATAACGTCCGGTCGAAAGGTCGTCAATAACCGTAATTTCGTGTCCTTCGTTTATAAGTTTGTCGGCGAGATGACTTCCCACGAAGCCTGCGCCGCCGGTGATTAAAATTTTCATTAAAATACTCCTGCAAAATAATAAATTAAACCGCTTTAGTTTCTACTTTTTCGATTCTTTTCGCAAAATAAGCTACCGTTTTCTGCAAACCTTCGGCAAGCGGAATTGTCGGCGACCAGCCGAGCAATTCTTTTGCTCTCAAAATATCCGGCTGCCGTTGTTTCGGGTCGTCCTGCGGCAAGGGCAAATGCGTGATTTTTATATTTGTGCCAACTGTTTTAGCGACTTCCTGCGCCAGTTCGTTCATCGTGAATTCACCCGGATTGCCGATATTAACAGGTAAATGAATACTTTCGGCTTCGGTGTTCATCAAACGGATAATACCTTCGACTAAATCGTCAACATAACAAAAAGAGCGCGATTGTTCGCCGTCGCCGTAAATCGTCAAATTTTCACCGCGCAAGGCTTGGACGATAAAATTCGATACGACGCGCCCGTCGTGTTCGAGCATTCTCGGACCGTAAGTGTTAAAAATACGAACAATCCGCGTGTCAACCTTGTTTTGCCGATGATAATCCATCATCAAAGTTTCGGCGACACGCTTTGACTCGTCATAACAAGAACGAAGCCCGACACAATTTACATTGCCAAAATAATCTTCCGTCTGCGGATGAACGAGCGGATCGCCATAAACTTCCGATGTTGAAGCCTGCAAAATCCTTGCATGCACGCGCTTTGCCATTCCGAGCATATTGATTGCGCCCATCACGCTCGTTTTTACCGTCTTGACCGGATTAAATTGGTAGTGAATAGGCGAAGCCGGACACGCGAGATTATAAATCTGGTCAACTTCAAGCAAAATCGGTTCGGTTACGTCATGCCGAATCAGTTCAAATCGATGATTATCAAACAGATGAAAAATATTTTCGCGTCTGCCCGTGAAAAAATTATCAAGACAGATAACTTCGTGTCCTTCGTTTATCAGTCTTTCGCAAAGATGCGAACCGATAAAGCCCGCGCCGCCCGTTATAAGAATTCGCATTTGTTAGTTTTCCATAAAAGATTTTGAGGCATAGCCGAAACATAAACTCTAAAATGACTTTGGGAAAGTGTCAATTTATTTAATCATTTAATACTTTTTTATTAGCAGTGTAAAACTATTTCAAGTAGTTCCAAAAAACAAAAAAATCAGCGTATATTCATCCATTCAATTCGCCGGACGCTTCTTTTATTTAAAGCTCGTCAGAGCGTTGGTGCGTTTTTGTGCTTTTTCAATTTCATTCAATTGCCCGTATTCATAAATCGCACTTTCCCAAGTTCCATACATCGCATTTGGCAGAACGATAAACTTTTTGCCGAACAATTCCCGCGCTTTATCAACTTCGATAAATCTGTCCTCGATCGATTTTCGTTCGAATTGCTGCGCCAAATCGTCCAGATTATCGCCCATCAAAAGAACAATGCGATATTTGGCGGAAATAGCTTGCCGCCGCGCTTCCTTGCTCGATTCTTTTTGGCGCAGCAAAACGGTTTCGTCGGCTGCATCGGGAAATCCTACGCTTTTCAGATTGTCAATCGTCGCTTGTTTCTGCACTTCGTCGCGGTTGGAAACGTAAAAAACTTTCACACCTTTTTTGCTGGCGTAGTTCAAAAAATCAACTGCGCCCGGAATCGCTTTCGCGCTTCGCATTTCGCCCCAAGCATACCAATTCGGCAAAGTAAAAGGCAGACGATTTTTGACCAGATATGCTTGTGCGGGTGAATTGTCCAAAACCGTTTCGTCAATATCAACGACAACGGCACGCGGCATTTTTTGTTCAGCTCTTGGTAACTTTTTAAAATTCTTTTTGTTAAAATCTTCGTCTAACTGCATTTTAGCAATATTAAACGCCTGATAAGTCAAAGCGCGATATTCTGCCGCCTTTTGCATAAAAAGAATACCCGAAACTTGATATTCGTTGTCGGCTGTTGCAGGTTGCGGCTGTGTACCTTGCTGTGCCGTCGAAACGGTTGCAAAATAGGTTGAAATAATCGAAGACACGACCAGCCCGAAAGTTAAAATATATTTTTTTGTTTTCATAATTTCCTCGAAATGAATTTGTTGAAAAGGTTTCAATTGATTATAAATGAATTATGCCCGAAAAGACGAAGCAAAAAGAAAAAACAAAGCAAACGGCAGAAAAAGAAGCCGAAAATAATGCAGAAAACAACGAAAAGGAAAGTTGGAGCAAAGACCAACAGGAAAAAAGTTATTATTACGACGACAGTTACGGTTACAAAATTTACAATCCTGACGAAGATGACGAAGAAACTGAATAGTATTTTCTAACCGTGATTCAAAAAACATCAAAAACTTCATTTTATAACGAAGGCGTAACTCAGATGTTTCTTTCGACGCTCTCGTTTGCCCTTGCAAATGTTTTCGTCAAAGAATTAAAACATATTCCGGCAATGGAAATCGTGCTTATTCGCTGCTTGCTGGCGATTGTTTTTTGTTACGCGGGGTTGCGCTACGCCAAAGAAGATTGGCGCGGAAGCAACCGCAAAATGCTTTTGTTACGCGGCATTTTCGGCACAACCGCGCTCGCCCTGTTTTTTATCACTTTGCAAAATATCCCGCTGGCAAGCGCGATGACGATTCAATATCTTTCGCCGATTTTTACGGCGATAATCGCCATTTTCGTTCTCAAGGAAAGTGTTAAATTTTCGCAGTGGATTTTTTACGCACTGGCATTTATCGGCGTTTTGATTGTTGAAAAATTCGACCCGCGCGTTCCTTTTCTTTATCTCTTGCTCGGTGTTTTTTCGGCATTTTGTTCGGGCGTGGCTTACAATTTAGTGCGGACTCTGCGCGGCAGAGAACATCCGCTGATTGTCGTTTTGCATTTTCAGATTGTCGGCGTTGTTGTCGGTTTTTTGTTCACAATTTTCAATTGGGAAACTCCGATAGGCTGGGATTGGTTTTATCTGCTGTTAATCGGCGTGTTTTCGCAGCTCGGACAGGTTTTTTTGACCACCGCTTTTCAAAAAGAACGCGCCGCCAGCGTGGCAATTGTTAATTACACGGGTTTGATTTACGCTTTGTTGTTGGGCTGGTTTGTCTTTGGCGAAGTGCAGACATTACAATCTTTATTGGGAATGTTTTTAGTTGTCGGCGGCGTTATTTTAAGCGTTATTTACAGCAAAAGACAAAAAGATCTTGAGAATATCGAATCGTCAATCGGTTAAATTACAAATAAAAAATGTTCAAACAAAAAGTATTAGCTTTAATTTTAGCGGGCGGAACAGGCGGACGCTTAGGACTTTTGACCGATGAACGAGCCAAACCCATCATACCTTTTGCCGGTTTTTACCGCTTGATAGATTTCGCCTTGAGCAATTGTCTGCACAGTGGAATTTCCGACGTTTGGGTGATTGAACAATACGAACTTCACTCATTAAACGAACACTTATCAAACGGCAGACCTTGGGATTTAGACCGCACTTACGGTGGTTTGAGCGTTTTGCCGCCGTTTGAAAACGACGAGAAATCAAAAGATGAAGGCGGTTTCGCGCACGGAAACGCCGATGCAATTGTGCGGCACCTGAAATTTATCGAAAATTTCAATCCCGATATTTTAATTGTTTTAAGCTCCGACCACGTTTATAAACTTGATTTCCGAGATGTGATTGAAACGCATCTTGAGAAAAAAGCCGCGCTGACAATGGTTACGACCAAAGTTCCGAAAGGCGAATCGGCTTCGCGTTTTGGTGTTGTCGAAGTTAATAAAGACGGCAGCGTCAACAATTTTGAATATAAACCCGACAAGCCGAAAAGCGATTTGATAACGACGGAAGTTTTTGTCTACGACGCGAAAATTCTGCTCGACGCGCTCAAGCAATTAAGCAAAAATGGCGGCGAATTAAAGGATTACGGCGACGAACTAATTCCCAAATTCGTCAAAGAAAAAAAGGTTTTCGAGCATCGCTACAAAGGTTATTGGCGCGATGTCGGAACAATCAAAAGCTATTGGCAATCACAAATGGATTTACTTGACGAACATACAAAATTTGCGCTTGACGACGGCGATTGGGCAATTTTAACGCTTGCCGAACAACGAGTTCCGGCGTTTATTTACAGCTCCGCTAAAGTAAATAATTGTTTGATTTCAAACGGCTGCAAGATAAAGGGAAGTGTTGAGCATTCGGTTTTAAGCGCAAATGTAACGATTGAAAAAAATGCCGAAGTCAAAGATTCGATAATTTTGCCGAATGTGGTGATTGAAAAAGGCGTAAAATTGGATAAAGTAATTGTTGATGCGGGCGTGAAAGTGTCGAAGGCAAAAGCCGAAAAGTTCGAAAAATTGAAAAGGGAAAACAAAAAGGATATTTTCGTAATTGGCAAACACGAAATTCAATCGCAAAGTGAAGTTGAGGAAAAACAATGATTTATTCCAATAAAGAAACCATCAAACAAATTTTAAGCGAATGTAAAACAATTGCCGTCGTCGGTTTGTCGTCGAATCCTTTTCGCCCGTCAAACGGTGTCGCATCGTTTATGCAGAAAAAAGGTTATAAAATTATTCCCGTCAATCCGAATGAAACTTTAGTTTTAGGCGAAAAAGCATATACTTCGCTGTCTGATGTTCCCGAAAAAATCGAATTAGTTGACATCTTTCGCCGTTCCGACGAAGCCGGAGCTGCCGTTGACGAAGCCATCAAAATCGGCGCGAAAGCCGTTTGGCTGCAGGAAGGCGTGATAGACGAAAAAGCGGCAAAACGCGCCAAAGATGCCGGTTTGCTGGTTGTGATGGACAGATGCTGGCTGAAAGATTTTATTAAATATGGCGAATGACGATAAAATTAAAGCAATAGTTATTACAGTCAGCGATACGCGCAATGAAGGAAACGACATTTCCGGCGTTACATTAGTTGGTCTGCTTTTAGCATTCGGCGCAGAGATTATTGATAAAATCATTGTATCCGATGATTTTGAAGACTTGCGAAATACGCTTTATAGTTTGACTGAACGCGAAGACGTGAATTTAATCATTACAACCGGCGGAACAGGCTTTGCGCCGCGCGACAACACGCCGGAAGCGACCCGCGCCGTTATCGAAAAAGAGGCAAACGGTTTAGCCGAAGCGATGCGGCTTGATACTTTAAAAAATACGCCGATGGCGATGCTTTCACGCGGCATTTGCGGTATTCGCAATCAAACTTTAATTATAAATCTGCCCGGTTCGCCGAAAGGCGTGAGCGAATGTTTCGATGTTATCAAAGATGTCTTGCCGCACGCCGTTAGTCTGCTAGGCGGAAACGCAAACCATTAAAATTCCGCTTTACTGCCTCTTGGCTTTAGCTTCATAAAATTTCATTTGTTAAACTTAAAAAATGAATAAACCAAAACCCGCAAATCGTTTAATTAAAGAAACAAGTCCGTATCTGCTGCAGCACGCCTACAATCCGGTTGATTGGTATGCGTGGGGCGAAGAAGCGTTTGCCAAGGCGAAAGCTGAAGACAAGCCAGTTTTAATCAGCATCGGTTATTCGGCGTGTCATTGGTGTCACGTGATGGAACACGAATCGTTTGAGGACGAAGAGACCGCCCGCCTGATGAACGAAAATTTCGTCAACATCAAAATTGATCTGGAAGAACGTCCCGATGTTGACCAGATTTATATGACGTTTGTGCAGTTGACCAGCGGACATGGCGGCTATCCTTTGAATGTTTTCTTAACGCCCGACAAATTGCCGTTTTTCGGCGGAACTTATTTTCCGCCCGTTAATCGTTACAATATGCCGAGTTTTCAGCGCGTTTTGTTGAGCATCGCAGAAACGTGGCGCGAGCGGCGCGACGAACTTCTGCATTCGGCAAATGAGGTTTTAGGCGAGATTCGGCGCGTTGGTTTAACGGATGCGACCGGCGCGGAATTATCTAAAGACCAATTAGATTCGGCTTTACAAAGTTTTGTAAAGTATTTTGACGCGGCAAACGGCGGTTTTGGCGGTGCGCCGAAGTTTCCGCCGCCGATGTCTTTGGAATTTCTGCTGCGCTATTACAAACGCACAGGAAGTGAAAACGCGCTTGAAATGGTCAAAAAAACCTGCACGAAAATGGCGCACGGTGGTATTTACGACCAACTCGGCGGCGGTTTTCATCGCTACACGGTGGACGCGATTTGGCTTACGCCGCATTTTGAGAAAATGCTTTACGATAACGCGCAGCTTGCACGGATTTATCTGCATCTTTTTCAGGTAACAAAAGACGAATTTTACAAACGCATCGCGGTTGAAACACTCGAATATGTCAGGCGCGAAATGCTTGACAAAAAAGGCGGATTTTACACGGCGCAGGATGCCGACAGCGAAGGCGTGGAAGGCAAATTTTTTGTCTGGACACCGGAAGAAGTTACCGAAATTTTAGGCGAGACGGACGCGCAGATTTTTAATTTTTATTACGACGTTTCCGAAGACGGCAATTTTGAAGAGAAAAACATCTTGAACGTCAAGAATTCAATTGCCGAAACCGCCGAAGCGTTAAAAATTTCCGCAGAAAAATTAAAGAAAGTTTTGGAGCGCGGCAGAGAAAAACTATTCACGACGCGCGAAAAACGGATAAAACCTTTCCGCGACGAAAAAGTTTTGACGGCTTGGAACGGTTTGATGTTGGCGACTTTTTCGGAAGCGTCGGCGATTCTCGAAAATCAGGATTATCTTGAAATTGCGCGAAAAAACGCTGATTTTATTTTGGAAAATCTACAAAAAGACGGCTATCTTTTGCGAAGCTGGAAGGACGGCGAAGCAAAATTAAATGCTTATCTGGAAGATTACGCAAATTTCGCCGATGGTTTAATAGAACTTTTTCAGGTTTCGGGCGAAGTTAAATATCTGAAAGAAGCAAAACGGGTTGCCGATTTGCTGATAACGGAATTTTGGGACGAAGAAGGCGGCGCGTTTTTCTTTACGGCAAGCAATCACGAGGAATTGCTTGTTCGTTCCAAAGATTTTTATGACAACGCCACGCCTTCGGGAAATTCGGCGGCGGCAGATGTTTTGCTGAAACTGTCGCATCTGGTCGGCGATGAAAAATACGAGCGTTTTGCCGTCGCGGTTTTGCGTCTTGTCGCGCCGCAAATCCGGCGTTATCCGCAAGCCTTTGGCAGAAGTTTGTCGGTTCTGGAATTTTATCTTTATTCGACAAAAGAAATTGTGATTTTAGGCGAAAAAGGGAATGAACTCGAAAGGGAAGTTTGGAACACATTTTTGCCAAATAAGGTTTTGGTTTTAGCGGAAAACGCCGAAGAAAATGCTGAGTTCATTCCGCTTTTACAGGAAAGAAAAATGATTGACGAAAAGCCGACGGCATATGTTTGCGAAAATTTCACTTGTCAAAAACCGGTAACCGCGGCAAAAGAATTAAAAGAGCAACTTGTTTAAGAAATAAACCGCAAAAATAAAAAACATGAGTTCGACATAAGAAAATAACAGCCGATTGAAGCGCGTCCGAGCCTTAGTCCTTACGGTGAAATCACGTTAAAAAGGCACATTGTCCTAAAACAACGCGCCTTTTTCTTTGACTAAGAATCCCGACAATTACGGTCTTGTATTGCCGTTTCTATTCATATTTGAATTCATATTTGAATTCATATTTCTATTCATATTAGAATTCATCATCGGCGTTGACATATTAGAATTCATCATCGGCGTTGACATATTAGAATTCATCATCGGCGTTGACATATTAGAATTCATCATCGGCGTTGACATATTTGAATTCATCATATTTGCATTCATATTTCTATTCACGTTGACATTAACATTAGATGCCGGTTCGCAAGCCAAACCTAAAGCACCCATTACTAAAACTGCTGAAAGAGCTAAAGTCTTTTTCATTTTATTTATATTCTCCTGTCTTCTTCAAAGATTAAATTTATTTTTGCCAACTGCTTTTTATAAACAGTTGTGTCCCAATCACTTTTTATCGGAACAGTGGACAATATAGAATTCTGGCTTACTTTAGTCAACCTAAAAATGATAAAAACACCTGTTTTGAAAAAAAAATATGATAATTTTTTATTGATTTTATTAAAAGGTAGGTAAATGTTGCTTGAACAAAAATAATTTGTAAAAAATACTTAATCCAAACTCAAGTTGAATTAATAAAAATTTTACATCATTTACGAATCTTAACTAAACTTTTTTTCCGCATTCTACGTTAAACTAATGGAAGACTTCAAAAATCGGGTTGTAATTTATGCTTTCAGGAACAAAACTCGGACGTTACGAGATTCGCCAAAAAATTGGAACGGGCGGAATGGGCGAAGTCTTTCTGGCGCACGATTCTCAACTTAACCGCAACGTCGCGCTGAAAGTTTTGCTTCCCGAATTCTGCTCGGATTTAGAACGCGTTCAGCGGTTCAAATTTGAAGCCAAAGCCGCGTCCGCCTTAAATCATCCGAACATTATTACGATTCACGAAATTGATGAAACGGACAAAAAACTGTTTATCGCCACTGAATTTGTTGACGGCGAAACTTTGCGCGAGAAGATTGAAAGAGGCGATCTGACATTTCTTGATTCAATCAGAATCGCCGAACAGGTTGCCGACGCGCTTGCGATTGCTCACACTGCGCATATTATTCACCGCGACATCAAACCCGAAAATATAATGATTCGGCGCGACGGTTACGCGAAAATTCTCGATTTCGGACTGGCAAAGCCATTCCAACATCAGGCAATCGGCGCGGAAGACAAAACAATCCAAATGGTGAAAACACAGCCCGGAATGGTTTTGGGAAGCGTCCGTTATATGTCGCCCGAACAAGCCCGCGGAAAAGAAACCGACGAGAGAACCGACATCTGGAGTCTGG
>MWVY01000161.1_pt1 | contig 16170 bp, 15 predicted proteins | sample 1047251 | NCBI WGS metagenome assembly MWVY01 (sample SAMN06349983, study PRJNA376086) | soil metagenome | isolation source: MS7-5 sample Antarctic (ecotone) soil | place: Antarctica | collected 2015-01-13
GGTAATTATTACTGGAAACCGTATTTGTATTAATGCCTGGAAAGTAACGGTCAATTAACACAAATGGCATTTTATTTTTAAGAAGCAATTTTACCTGGTTTTGCGTATTATCGGCAGGTGCAATAATTAATCCATCCACCTGCCGGTTAAGTAACGTATCAATCAAATCCTGTGACTTTTCAGCGCTTTCATCAGAGCTTCCAAAGATCACTGTGTAACCATGTCGTTTAGCTTCGTTTTCAATAATGCGAGCAATATTTGAAAAAAAAGGGTTGGAAATATCAGCCACAATTAATCCAATCGTATTGGTCTTGCCGCTTTTTAAACTTTTGGCAATCAGGTTGGGTTGATATTTTAATTTTGTTGCTACCTTGCGAATCTTTATAGCTATATCCTTACCCACCCTTGCTTCTTTTTCCTTGCCATTCAGCACATAAGAAACCAATGCGGTAGAAACACCCACATGACTGGCAACATCTTTTATAGTTACTTTTCGTTCGATAGTTCAAAATTAGCTTAATCGTTTAAATCAACAAAAAAAATTTTCTTCTTCTAATAGTAGTTATAAAATCACTACTGCAGAAATCATCATACCCGGCATCATTCATTGGTCTCGCAGGCCTGCTACCTTTAAGGCTCTTAAAAAAGTAAAGTGATAATCAAAAAGCTATATAAGCAGGGCTTTTAGAAAACTGCTTTTTGATAAAAAGGCAGACCGCAGCGAACCTATATCAAACTTATCATATGATAGAAAAGCATTGCATGTAAAAGAGCTACTTCAACGTTTGAAATAAACAGATTTTACTTTCTTCTTTTATGCTATTTTCGTAAAAGCCAATATAATCAAGTGTTTTAATGAAAAAAGGGGTTACAATTAAGGATATGGCAAAGCGGCTGAACATGTCTATATCCACTGTTTCAAAAGCCCTTAATAATGATGCTTCTATTAGCACACTTACCAAAGAAAGAGTGCATAAGCTGGCACAGGAATGGAACTATATTCCCAATGAATCTGCCCGTCATTTTAAACTGAATAAAAGCTTCACTGTTGGACTAATTATACCCAATCTGCTGGATCAATTTTATGTATTAGCTATAAATGGTGTTGAGGCTGTTGCTGAAAAAGAAAATTATAATGTAATTCTTTCCCAATCGCATGAGGACGTTGGCAATGAAGAAAAAATTACTAATGTAATGATACGCAACCGGGTGGACGGAGTGATAGTAGCTATTACAAAAAATACAGTTGATATGCTTTTGTTTGAAAAATTGATATCCATAGGCATTCCGGTTGTGTGTATTGCAAGAGAACCCAAAGGTTCTTCCTTCAATTATGTATCATCTAATAACAAGGAAGGCGCCTACAATGCCACTGATTTTTTAATTAAAAAAGAACATCGAAGAATTGCACACATCATGGGTCCTCAATCCATGAAAACAAGCCAGGTGCGTTTTGAAGGATATATACAAGCCTTGCAAAAACATAAAATGCCTATAAAAGAAGAATTGATAAAAGAGGTTGATTTTACTGAAGCTTCTACAACAATGGCCATGAAAGAACTTATGAAATTAGCGTTCCCTCCAACAGCCATTTTTACTTTTAAAAATTACATTACCCTCGATGCCATTGAATATTTAAAAAGAAAATATCCGGACCGGCTGGATAAAATTGATTTTGTTGGCTTTGGAAATCTGCCCTTATTACAATACCTGGATCATAAGCCATTAGCCTCCATTGAAGAAAGTTCTTATGAGATGGGGGAAGAAGCAGCCCGGTTATTATTTCAAGAGATCAACGAAACTCAAGAAGCAGAGAATAAAGCTACGAAGCATATACAAATCCCTTGCAAATTGGTAGTTCATAAATAGCGATTAAGGAAAACAATAAAACAACTGGTAAAAATAGAATTAATACCAAACTAGATATTCTTTTCCTTGCATCATGTTTAATTTAAAAATCGTTTGAAGCAGCACCCCTTTTCCAATACTCCATAATAACTCTGATAGTCTTCTCTAACTCAAACATGGAATCGGGCTTTTACGAAAATACCTTCTACAGACATATTACAGGCATCAATGACAACTTTTTGGTTTAAGTCTGTAGAAAAAAACAGGTAAGGGATGCATTTAATCTGTAATGCGGCATCAGTCAAGTGCTTCTATAGTTTCTGTAGTAAATGCCGGTACTGAAACAGTATACGGTGAGCCACAACATGGTTTGCTATTAGGTATGTGCATATTTGCAGGGATTTGCTTATTAGATATAGTCCTTCTGTTCCGCGATACTCCTATTGAAGAAAACCGGGAAGTAAACAGAGAACAACAACCTAAAGCTTTTACCAGGACAGCAACAAATTATCCGCAATAAGAACTTTCAGTAAATTAAGTATCGGCAGTTGAAATTCATTGCCTATTTTTTTCTGTAGAAACAGCATAATTATAGGGATTAATACCGGTACCAAACCTGGTAGCATAAGCTCGTGTAAACTCAACTCCGAAATATAGAATTAAAGAAGAATAGTAAACCCATACCAGTAAAACGACCAAAGAACCAGCCGCTCCATATGTATTACCAAAGTCGCTTTTACTTATGTAAAAGGAAATAGCAAACCTACCTAACATAAACAGAATTGCTGTTACAAGTGCACCTTGCCAAACGTCCCGCCACCTGATTTTTCCAGCGGGTAATACTTTAAAAATTATGGAGAAAAGCAAAGTAGCTACTAATAGAGTAAATGCCTGACTTAGTACGTATATCATCATTACGCTAACTCCGGGAATGTAATCACCCAATTTACTTCCAAAACCTTCTATTATCGCTGACGCTGTTAAAGAGATCAGGAGTAAGAAACCTATACTGCCAATTACACCAAAGGAAATCAATCTGCTTTTCACTAACCGCTTCCAACCACCTCCGGGTTTTAATTCTAATTTCAATATTGTATTAATTGAATCCTGCATTTCTGTAAATACAGACGTAGCACCAATAAGCAGTGTTACAAAGCCAATTATAGCAGCAGTGCCTCCGCCGCCGCTGGTAAAAGCACTTTTAATAAGTTGTTGTACCTGTTGGGCAGCAGATGGACCCACCAATTGATGTATTTGATTGTATAGAGAACCTTCAACAGCTTGTCTGCCTAGTAACAAACCGGCGAGGAAAATGACTACCAGTAGCATGGGACCCAATGAGAATACAGTAAAATAAGCTAAAGAACCACCAAGCTTAGGAACCTTATCTTTTAGAAATCCATTGGCGGCATCTTTGAAAACTGCCCAAAGTCCTGAAAAAGAAAATGCATGCATATTAGAAGGCAAGTGTGAAAATAATTGAGCGGGTGAAGGTATGTTAAGCAACAGAACTAATGTATCTTATACCTATCATTTGGTGCCATATTATGGATTTCTCCTTTGCCATTGTGCTGTAATACAAAGGGTTATAAAATAACAGATTAATAAGTCGATCTTATTGTCTCAGGTAAGGCTATCAAATGCAAATCTTATTTATGGTGCGGATATTTTTAATAATAGGTTTAGCCGTAATTACAGCATGTAACAATAAAAAAAATACTCAAAATTTTACGAAGTCAAAAGAAATTGATAATACAGAAAACCATAAACGTATTTCATCTGAAACAGTAGATACCAATATTATCGCAGTTAAATTAATGATGGCGATTAAAAAAGCTAATACAGATGAAATGATGGCTTTACAGTTAACCAATAATTCAGACATTGATTTTGCTGCTATGATGAAGGTGCACAACATGGGAACTATTAAAATGGCACAGCTGGAAATAAACAAAGGAACAGATCGGGAGTTAAAGAGCATTGCGCAGAAAATAAATGATGACCAAAAAAGACAATTAGGGGAATTGAACAAAATCATTTCAAAACATAGTTTAGGTACAGGTGATGAATCTTTTTATGATGAATTGATGAATCAAATGAATAACATGGAAAAAGATCATTCGGGGTCGCTAGATAAATTTTATGCAGAAACTATGATTACTCATTTGCGGAGAGCAGTAGATATGGCACGGGCATACATCAAGTTTGGAACACAAGAAGAACAATTAAAAAAGTTGGCTAAAAGGATTATTACTGACCGGCAGAGGCAAATTCATGATCTGCAAACCTGGCTCAATTAAATCATTGAATGATATCTCATTTGTCCACCTAATATTATGATTTGCAAGGGCTACTAAATAGTACCTGTATATGACAAATTATTGTAATTTTTCTCTTAGACATAACACAGATAAATCATCTCTGTCTCCTGTGCTATCTGTGGAACAATTTTAACTTTTCTTCCAGACAGCATCTATGAACCAGTGCCGGCAATCATAAAAATTCTCTACAGGTATGAAGCCGGTATTTACGGCCAATTCTTTTACCTCCTGTTCAGAATATTTCTGCGAAAGCTCTGTCCAGATTGGCTCATTTTTATACAAGCTAAATGCTTCATCACCAATTTGCACTTCCTGGTCTGCCAGGCTAATCAGGTAACTTTTACAAGCTCCTGTAATGGGGTCATAAGTGGGAAAATGGTCAAATTGGGATACATCAAAATTGGCATTTAGCTCTTTGTTAATGCGAAGAAGCACATTCAGATTGAAAGCTTTTGTCACTTGCATGCGGTCGTTGTATGCTGCCAAAATCGGCTTCGGGTTTTTCTTCAAATCAAAACCAATTAAAACTACATCACCCGGTTTCAAATGCTGATTCAGCATTGATAAGAACCGCTCTGCATCACGGGGAGCAAAGTTGCCGATTGTGGAGCCCAGGAATAATACAACCTTTCTTCGATTGGAAACTTCGTAGCTCTTTCTAATCATATCAAAATAATCACCATTCAGCCCGTGCACCTGAAGTCCGGGAATGCGGTGTGGCATTTCATCTTCTAACAATTGAATTACATGCTCCGAAATATCAATAGGATAGTAGGTAAAGTCGTGTCCTGAATCATACAAATGGCGAAGGAAATAAGTTGATTTAGTTGCGTCTCCAGCACCAAGCTCCAGAACATCAAACTGTTTGAATTGTTTTGTAATAAGTTCTCCTAAGGCTTCAGTTTGTGTAGAAAATATCTCCAATTCGCAACGGGTGAGATAATACTCCGGAAGAAGCATAATCTCCTGAAATAAATTGTCGCCCTGCTCATCATAAAAATATTTCGACTGCAGGAACTTAGGTGATGAAGAAAGTCCCCGCACAACATCTTTATAAAATGGTGAATGCTCCACTGCTTCTATTGTGCCAACCTGATACTTGTAAACTGCCATTGTAAATCCGGTTGAAAAAAGTTTCGATAAGTAATTCTCTCGTGTCCCTGCGCTGTTGCCACTGATGCACCACGCAGTACCATCTGGTTCACCATGAACTTGCCATTGTATTCACCAATAGCGCCTTCAGCTTTCGCAAAGCCTGGATAAGGCAGGTAAGCACTTTCTGTCCATTCCCAGCGCTTGCCCCAACTGAATTTTTTAGCAGCTATTTCCCACTCTGCTTCCGTGGGCAATCGCATTCCTTTCCATGCCGCAAAAGCCGATGCTTCGTAATAATTGATATGTGTGACCGGCTGTTGTGGCTCCACTTTTTTCAAACCGCCCAAAGTATAGTAATGCCAATCACCATCAATCAAATGCCAGTATAGCGGTGCTTTTGCGCCCTTTGATTTTACCCATTCCAAACCGTCTGCATGCCAGTAGCGAAAGTTGCTGTAACCACCTTCATTCATGAACTGCAGGAATTCTTCATTAGTAACTAAACGACTACTGATCTTGTACGGCTGTATATAAATCTTATGTCTTTTCAATTCATTATCGAAACAAAATCCTTCACCTTCAAATCCAATTTCATAAACGCCTTCTGGTATGTGCAGCCATTCGTTCTTCATTTCAATGGACACTTGTTCTATTCCTTTATCATCATAGGCAGGGAACAATGGATTATGCCCCAAAATGTATTTTATATCAGTGTATAATAGCTCCTGGTGCTGTTGTTCATGATTGAAGCCAAGCAAAATGATATTTTCTATTTCATCTGTTATTTCTCCTTTCAAAAATTCTTCCATTGCAGCATCCACATAATCACGATAGCGATAAATTTGATTCACTGTAGGTCGGCTTAAATTGCCCCTGTCTGTACGAATTACTCTGGTACCAATCGTTTCATAGTAGCTGTTGAAAACAAAATTGAATTCGGGATTAAACTCTTTGTATTCTTTCAGGTAAGGCTTCAATAAAAATGTCTCAAAGAACCAAGTGGTATGCCCCAAGTGCCATTTTGGTGGGCTAACATCTACCACCGGCTGCACCACATAGTCTTCGGTTTGCAGCGGCTGGCAAATGTGCTCTGAATGCTGACGAATGTGTTTGTAGGTTTGAAGGAGCTGATTTGAACTTTCAAACTTTATTTCTTTTCCATCTGTACGGCTCTTTATTTCAAGTACAAGGTTTTCTTCAATTGTTTTCATACGCTTCTTATTTCAGTTCACAAATCAGGTAGAAAAGGATGGTGATATGGATGTTTCTTTGATACAATATTTTTTGAAAAATGCTTTGTTGTAACAGATGTGACACTTACTAAACCGGCAATAAGTATACCGCCAATAATGTGAGTTACTATTACACTCAACAGCAATGGCTTTAGTTGTTCGTAGCTCACAATAGATTGGGTAAGCACACTAATGACAAGTAAAAAGTACATAGTTAACATGGAACTGATAAAACCAAAACTGCCGCCTTTGAAAAACCAGCTATTTATCTGCACTTTTTTGTTGAAAATTGCGATATAGAAGTATGTGTATAGAATAGACACTAAACAGAGCAAAAGAAATGCAAAACCAACTGAAGTGCTTATTTGTTCAGAAATGAGTTCAGCCAATTTTATAACAGGAAGATGAGCTGCCAACAGTCGTAATAAAAAGACACATACAGTTATCGTAACAGTACCGATGAAGACTGGAGGGATAACCTTTTCTTGTATGATTTTTTTAACTGTCATTCAGCTTTTGTTTGGTACGACAAAACTGCAATTCTTTACCACATGAACTTACTTTAGTAAACTGCTCAACAATTTTTTAGTCGTAAAAACTTCAGCTTCCTGACAGCGCTCTATGAAAAGTTTTTTCCTGGAGATTTATACTTTCCTGATGTGCTTGTAATCAACCCCTTTATTTCTATTTCTATTTCTATTTCTCTTTATCAGATAATCAACACTGACTTTCCAGAACCATATACGACCAAAGTAAACAGCATTATTATGTAATAGAGCGGTATTTCAAAGCCATTTCCCCTGCTTCAAATCCATTAGTCCAATGAACGCTTTTGATAGCAACAGCCAAAAGAATAATCAGCGGTAAAGCAATCAAAGGAGCAACAATACACCTAATGCTTCTGTGCCGGCAGATAAATAAGCGCTAAAAACAGGGGCAGGTATATTCATTTTTTAAACCAATCGGCTATGCTATTAATGTTCTGCCATTTCATTTTTGCAGGAATGAAGAAGCCATTAGCCAGGGTTAATCTTATCAGCAGCAAAGGAATGTCTTTCAGCTTATTCAATCCTGATGCGAATGTTATATACGTTTTAACGATGTGCATACGTTATAATTCATTTATTGAATGTTTTTGAGTGCGGCTTTACCTGCTTCTATTAGCTGGCCCGGCTCGTGGTAGCCTAAAGAATACAAAACGGGTTTGCCATTTTTGTTGAAATAAAAAAGTGTAGGGAAAGCTGTAACTCCTAACTGTGTTGCTATTTCAGCACCTTCACCTTTTTCTGCATCAAAAGAAATGTTGATGAAATTTTTATTGTAGAAAACAGCTACATTCTTATTCGTGAAAGTATTTTTCTTTAACAGCTTACAGGGACCACACCATTTGGCATATACATCCATGAAAATAGGCTTGTTTTCCTTCTGTGCTTTTTCAACTGCTTGTTTCCATGTACCTGTGAAAAACTCAATTCCGGGTGCTCCTGGTACTGGTGTTCTGTGCGAAAAACCTGATGCTGCTAAAAATATTATAGTAAGCAAAGAAAATGAGCGTAAAACAAAAACACTTATCCTGCTGTTTGTACTATTTCTATTCATAACCGAGAATTAATTTAGATGACAATGCTTTTTCAATAACATCAAATATGTAACAGTGAAAATTTATTGCTGGGCAATATGTTAATTGTAACAAATTTTCATTTTCAGATCTGCGGTGAGCGTCATTTTCATGGTTAAGTTATTCCCCTTTTTATTTAGTCATCAGTTTGCAAATGTCCTGACACAATCAGGCTGTATCTCTTTTCATTTTCTATTCACCATCTGTATAACGTTTTAAGTCTGAAATTGTTTTAATACTTAACTGGCGGGCTTGCTGTTTTCGCATCATTAAGGCATAAGCATTATTGAAACCAATCGGTGATAACCAGCTTAAATTATATTTTTCCTCAAAATTTTTTTGCACAAACTGGTAAACACTGTCCCTGTTTCCAATCAATTGTGCTACTTGCTTTATAGGTGGTTGAAGAAGAACCAGCAATCCCGTACCTGTATATTCAGGATAGAGGTCAATTTTACCGTTTACCAGTGCATCAAAACAAATTTTCGTGCCACCCAGGCCGGTTTTGGCTTCCACCCGGAGGTTGGTATAACCTTCAATCAGCATTTGATACATACTGATTAAGATATACTGCTCACCAAATATCTTGGAACCCAGACGTACCACACCTTTTTGTCCGCTCTGCGGCTGCTTGTATAAACCTTTTGCCATTAAAAAATCCTGTGCAACTTTTTGTGGTAATTGCTTCCGGTAATCCACACGGTAATTCAGCTCCGTCATAATGCTATCATTGATCTGGCCTGACAGCAAATTGAGAACTGATGTTAGTTCAGGATATGTTTTTAAAATTTCTTTTCGCACCAAAGGCGCAGCATAATAAGGCGGAAAAATGACTTTGTCATCTTCCAAGGTAATCAAATCAAATGCTTTTAGTCTTCCATCGGTGCTATAGCCGCTGATCACATCCAGCTTTTTTTCATAAGCAGCTTTATACATTACCGCATCGCTGATCACCACATTACGGATGTTGAGGTGATATTTGGATTTTAATCCCAAATAGCCATCTTCCCTCCCCATAAATTCAGGTGTAAAACCAGCCAGGAGACCTTTATCTGTTGCCGGAATAATATAAAAAGAAGAAAGCAGCAGCAATACAACAGGTAACAGAACAATACTCTTTCCCATCTTTCGCAACTGAATTCTTTGCACCAATGAAAGTAAAAAATCGAATAAAATAGCTAATAATGCCGCAGGAATAGCGCCTGCCAAAATCATATTGGTATTATTCAGTGCAATGCCGCCAAAAATAAATTCGCCCAGACCACCTGCCGCAATATATGCAGCAAGCGTTGCCACACCTACATTGATGACAGTTGCTGTGCGAATGCCCGCCAGTATCACAGGCATAGCCAAAGGCAATTGGACTTTTAATAGAATTTGCGGTAGCGTCATGCCCATTCCTTTTGCAGCATCTACAACAGCTGCGTCCACTTCTCTTATACCTGTGTAGGTATTGCGTATGATAGGTAACAAAGCATATAAAAACAAAGCCGCAATAGCAGGTAAAGCACCGATACCTAACAAAGGAATCAGAAAGCCTAACAGCGCAATGGAAGGAATAGTTTGCATCACGCCGGCAAAACCTAATACAAAGTTGGCTAACTTCTGCCTGTGTGCTATGAGAATGCCGAGCGGAAGTCCGATAATTACCGCACAAAACAACGAAATAAATGTGAGCCCGATATGCGTTACCGTCTGCTGCCAGAGCTTATCTGATTGCTGCATTAAAAATTGCAAAAAACTTTGCTGCTCTTCCATATCAGGCTTGCTGCTTTAGTTTTTGAATGGCTGATTGCAAATGCACAAATGCTATTTTTTTCATCTTTCCTGTTTTTTCATCCAATACCGAAATATCTCTTCCTTTATTCACAAGCATTTCCATTGCTTCCCACCCGGTTTGATTACTATTCAAATCCGCAGGTGCACTTGACGTAAAGTCAGGCAGATCGTTCCAGATGTCTTTTAAAAAAAGTGATTGCCACTCTAATTGCAAGCGTTGGTGCTGAAAAAAATTTTCTACAAAATCATTGACCGGATTTAAGAGTAGTTGTATTGGAGTTCCCAATTGCACCAATTCCCCTTTGTCCATCAAACCAATGGTATCGCCCAATTCAAAAGCTTCTTGCACATCATGCGTTACCAGGACAATGGTTTTTTTCCTTATTTCATCTAACTGCTTAAACTCTTTCCGCACAGATATTTTGGTGAGCGGATCTAAGGCACCAAAAGGTTCATCCATTAATAGAATAGGCGGATTGGCTGCAAGTGCTCTTGCCAGTCCCACACGCTGCATTTGCCCACCACTCAAATTGGAGGGATAAACGCTTCGGTATTGTCCAGCAGGTAATTGAAGCTTGTGCAGTAATTCATTCACTCTGTTTTCAATTTTTTGTTTATCCCACTTCAACAGCTTCGGAACAATAGCAATATTCTCTGCCACCGTGTTATGAGGTAACAAACCATAACCCTGTAATACATACCCAATGCTTCTGCGTAATTCTTCAGGTGGTTGAGCAAGTATGTTTATACCGTTGATTGTGACAGTGCCGGCAGTAGGTTCAATAAGCCTGTTAATCATCCGAAGGGTAGTGGTTTTGCCTGAGCCGCTTGTGCCTAATAGCACAAGTGTTTGTCCCTCCAGAATAGTAAAAGAAACATCATTAACGGCTACAGTATTATCATAGCGTTTTGTCAAATGCTGAACTTCAATCATTCTTATTCCAATTGCATAAATAGGTTGTTCAATGATTCAGCGTATAATGGATGTGCAATAACTATTTCTCTAATTTGACTTGCTGTTATTCCTGCCACCATTGCCATTTGTAATACTGTCATAGTTTCTCCACCTTCAGGGCCTAAAATTGCTACTCCTAATATAGTATCCTTCTCCGAATCCACCACAGCTTTCATCACACCCCTGGTATCTCCTGTTTCAATTGCCCGTGCCACGTGTGACATAGGCAACTTTGCTACCTTTATTTTTAAACCTTTTTTCCGTGCTTCCTGTTCTGTTATACCTACCCGTCCTAACTGCGGATCGGTAAACATGGTATAAGGTACAATACGATTGTTAATGCTTTCTTCTTTACCATTTATCAAATTGTGGTACAAAATGAGATAGTCATTGTAAGCTATGTGCGTAAATTCAGGACCTCCTTTTACATCACCGATAGCATAAACATCTTTGGCTGAAGTTTCTAATTTATCATTCACGATAATGTAACCTCTTTCATCAGTTTCAATGCCTGCTGCAGATAAATTCAATTTGTCTGTATTTGGGATTCTTCCGGCTGAAATAAGAATGTGAGAACAGGAAAAACTTTTCTCTTCATCTTTCACCTTCACATTGGCTGTAATAGCTCCGACTTTGCCGTTTACACTCACCACTTGTGCACCGGTAATGACTTCAATGTCTTCTGCATTTAAAAATTTCATCACTTCTTTCGCTACATCTTCATCTTCCCTGGATAAGAAGCGGTCACTATATTCCAGAATAGTGACCTTACTGCCAAACCGCCTGTACATTTGTCCAAACTCCAGCCCAATATAGCCACCACCAATCACTAATAAATGCTCAGGAATTTGCTGGAGTTCCATTAGTGTTGTGGATGTAAGATAACCGGCTTGTTCCAATCCGGGGATATTTGGTATTGATGCATAGGTGCCTGTATCAATAAAGATTTTATCAGCAGAAATTTCCGTTTTACCTCCCTCATTCAACTCAATAGTTATTTTCTTTTCTGAATTGAAGGATGCCGTTCCAAAAAAAAGCTGAAGATTTTCTGTGCTTTGCAGTCCTTTTAAAGAGCCACCCCGAAAATTATCTACCACTTTATTTTTTCTTGCCAGCACTCTTTGTATATCTATTTCATTTCCTTGTGTAAGCACACCATACTTATTAGCCTCTGCTACTATATGAGCCACCTTTGCAGAAGCAATCATGGTCTTTGTAGGCGTACATCCAACATTAACACAAGTGCCACCTACATGGCTTTTTTCTATCAGCGCTGTCTTCCAGCCTTCTTTTGCCAATCGTTTGGCCAAGGGTGTTCCACCCTGTCCTGAGCCAATGATAATTGCATCAAAATGTTTCATGTGTTTTTATTTTTCAATGGTGATGCCACGCGAAAAAGCAACGCGACTTTTAATTTGTTTTGCTGCTTCTTTTGGCTCCGGGTAGTACCAGGCGGCATCTTCATTTACTTTGCCGTCTACTTCTATACTGTAATAAGAGGCCTTTCCTTTCCAGGGGCACACAGAGTGCGTGTCGGAAGATTTCAGATACTCTTTGTTAACGGCATCTCCAGGGAAGTAATGATTTCCTTCCACGACAACAGTATCGTTGCTTTCTGCTATGACCTGGTTATTCCAGATTGCTTTCATAACAACTCTTTAGATGATTAAATTTCAACTTTTACATCTGCCGGTAATTCGGTGATAGCCAACATTTCTCCATGTGGGTAGATGGTTATTTGTCCAAATTCTTTAAGCAACATTTTGTATGCTTCCGATACAGGTCTGGGTTTGCGGTTTAAGTCGAATAAGCCACATTCATTTACTTTCCCTCTCTTTTCTGCAAGAGCAATGTCCCAATCTATTTGGTCAGTTAAACTATACCAGGTAAATCCGCAAACAGGAACGCCCTGCTTTCGCATGGCAAGAATATTCATCCATTGTTTCCAAAGCCATTCAGGTGCCTTTTCCGCATCAAACACATTGGTCTCTGTGTGCATGACCGGCTTGCGGTAGCGATTGTAATAATCCTTCGTAACATAGTACCAGCCGTAAACATCTTCACCACTGCATTTAGAACCATCAGGCAAAAGAATTTGTTCGTTACGGCCATAGTAGTCATTACCCATTACCTGGTAACCCGGTGCTTCATGGGTCATGAACCAATCCATTTCTTCCCTGGTGAGGCCATTGTCCATCAGGTAAAGGCACACATCGGAATCCACAGCATGGCTGTATAAAAGATCCAGCGACAGAAAGCGAAGCTTGTTGGCTATAGTTACATCTTTAGATTTGCTAACGGTCGCTTCATGTAACACCTCTGCTGTTTCGCTTTGAATGATGACCGCATCAGGTCTGTTTTTGACAATACGATGCGTAGCCATAATACTGGCGGCTACTATATTTTTCATGGCAGTAACAAAGGAGCGGTCATCTTTTCGTTGTTCATTCCAGATACCATCTTTGGCGCTGGCTCGTGCTGTAACATAAATTTCATTAACAGGTGTGTAAAATCTTACCCAGGGATACCTTTCTACTACGGCTGCAGCATATCTGCAAAACTGGTAAGGCAATTCGGGGTTTTGAAAATTTCCTATCCAGTCAGGCACGCCAAAATGCAGCAGGTCGAGTATAGGCACAATGCCTAAACGCTTAATTTCATTCATCACTTCATCGGCAAAGCTCCAGTCAAATTTATTGTACGATTGATGGATGGAATAGTAAGGCAAGCCGTAACGTAGCACATTCAAGCCCAACTCCTTTACCAGGTTTAAATCTTCTTTCCAGTATTTATAATGTCCGCATTCTTCTAACTGATCGCGGCGAGTTTTTCCATTATCAATGGTAGGGTAGGAACATTCAATGCCGGTTGCAAACATAAAGTTACGAAGGTCGCTATTAGGCAAGCCGCTTCCACAGCTTTGGGGATGATAATAATCATCATAAGAAAACTCCCTGTTCAATACTTTAATGAAACTAGTGCCTGCCATAATTATTTAATTGAGTAAAAAACTAAAACAATGCTTTAAACGTTTTAGTCGTTCGCTTAAAAATATCCTGCCATGTTTTCTACATAGTTTTTAATATCCTTAATAGTCGACATAAGACGGTGCCGGTTTTAGCATAAGTAGAACCGACTATTTTGGGTTGTAATACATATACGACACATTAAGGAAGCTATTACTTTATTATTGGATAGGTAGGGATCTCCTGATCATCTATTTTCATTCTTACACTAATGAGCTTATACATGAAAGCAGTCCGTACTTATTACAACATGCACACAACCCTGTAAACTGGTACCCATGGGGTGAGAAAGCATTGAAAAAAGCAAAGGATGAAAATAAAATGTTTATCATCAGCATTGGCTATGCTGCCTGTCATTGGTGCCATGTAATGGAAAAGGAAACCTTTGAAGACACGGCTGTTGCCCGTATCATGAACGAACATTTTATCAGCATAAAAGTAGACAGGGAAGAACGGCCGGATGTAGACCAGGTTTATATGAATGCCGCACAATTAATTACCGGAAGGGGCGGATGGCCATTAAATGCGTTGGCAATGCCTGATGGAAAACCTTTTTATGCAGGCACTTATTTCCCCAAAAAAGACTGGATACAAATGCTGGAATATTTTATTGACCTGTATAAAAAAAAACCGGCGACTCTCAGCGAGCAGGCCGCTAAGGTTACACAAGGTATTCATGCTATTGACAATGTTCCATTCAATAAAGCAACAGCCACATTTACGATTAAGGATCTGGATGCCAATTTTAAAAACATGCAACCAAATTTAGATTATGAAAAAGGAGGCGAAAAAAGGGCGCCTAAATTTCCGATGCCGGCTGTTTGGGAATACTTGCTTTATTATAATTACCTCAGTAAAAATGAAGATGCATTACGGGCTGTAACAACCACTTTGAATAATATGGCAATGGGCGGCATCTATGATCATGTAGGCGGTGGTTTTGCAAGATATTCTACAGACGCTGTTTGGCATGTGCCACACTTTGAAAAAATGTTGTATGATAATGCCCAACTGGTAAGCTTATATGCGCATGCTTTTCAGAAAACAAAAAATCCTCTGTATAAAAAAATAGTGTATGAAACGCTTAATTTTATTGAAAGGGAAATGACTTCTTCCGAAGGCGGATTTTATTCATCGCTTGATGCGGACAGCGAAGGTGAAGAAGGAAAATTTTACGTGTGGACGAAAGATGAGATTGAAAAAATTTTGGGCGACGAGGCTGCTCTTTTTATAAGTTACTATAATATTTCAGCAGCCGGAAATTGGGAGCATCATAAAAATATTTTATTCAGAAGCATTTCTGATGAAGCTATAGCTGCAAAATTTAAAATCACTCAACAACAGCTCAAAGAAAAAATTGAAGCAGATAAATCAACACTTCTCACTGTTCGCAACAAACGGGTGCATCCTAATTTGGATGATAAAATATTAACTGCATGGAATGCGCTTATGCTAACAGGATATACAGATGCTTACAGAGCATTTGGAGAAAAAAAGTTTTTGGATGCAGCCATTAAAAATGCAAATTTTTTATGGAGTAAAGCCATTAGCAGTAATAACGAAATAAAGCGCAATTATAAAAATGGCAAATCTTCTATTGAAGGTTTTTTGGATGATTATGCCTTTACTATTTCTGCTTTTATAAATTTGTACCAGGCAACTTTTGAGGAGAAATGGTTGTATAAAGCCAATGATATTGCGGCTTACACACAAACGCATTTTTTTGACAATGCATCCGGAATGTTTTATTATACGCATAATCAGCATTCCAATCTTATTGCACGTAAAATGGAAATAGCAGATAATGTAATTCCTTCTTCCAATTCCCAAATGGCAAAAAATCTTTTTTATTTAGGGCATTTTTTTAGTGATGATGCTGAAATGAAAACGGCAACGCAAATGTTGCTGAATGTTCAAAAAAATCTGCAACAACAAATTTATTTTTATCCGAACTGGGGCATGTTGGAAGCCGCTGTTGTAAGCGGTTTGTATGAAGTGGCTATTGTTGGAAAGGATGTTGAAAGTAAGCGTAAGATGGTAGATGAATACTATTTTCCCAATGTTCTTCTTACTGGAACTAAAGAAAAATCAAGTTTGGAATTGCTGAAAGATAAATTTGTGGAAGGGCAAACTACCATTTACGTATGTCAGGATAAAGTATGCAAACGCCAGTTTGTCTAAAAACTGCGTTCACTTCAAATCTAAGTTAAATCAGAAGGTCATGCAAGTCTTATATGGATGCTTTTTTTGTAAGGCGAGAGAAGTTGAATAAAAAATAGGATTGAATGCAGTAGCT
>MWVY01000162.1_pt1 | contig 16099 bp, 20 predicted proteins | sample 1047251 | NCBI WGS metagenome assembly MWVY01 (sample SAMN06349983, study PRJNA376086) | soil metagenome | isolation source: MS7-5 sample Antarctic (ecotone) soil | place: Antarctica | collected 2015-01-13
CGCACGGCCTCGACGCTGATACCCATGACGGCGGCGGCCTCGGAGACGCTGACCCTCCGACCGGGTGGCGGCCTGTCGCCGGCCTGTCGGTCCTCTCCCATGCCGGCCATGCTACACCCCTCGACGGTCCCGCGCCGTCCGGTAGACGGCCGCCTCGACACGCTGACGGGGTTGTAGCAAAGCCTCGTGTGCGAGGGCGCTCGCAAGCACGTCGCCCGGGTTGCGCGATCAAGACCCCTATCCGACGTGCTGGCGGCGTGCTGGCGGCGGGCTAGGTCCCCTCTCGTGGCATGTTGCAAGCGCCGCCGTCGAGGCCGCCGTCGAGCGTCGCGTCGAGGGCGTGCGCGTCGAGCGGTGCGAGAACATGGCGGTGCTCGCGTTGGTGCGGGTCGCGCGGTGGTGCGGTGCTACCTCGTGGCGCTGACGCGGTAGCGCTACGTGGGCGGTGGTGCTTGCCACGTAGCAGAGCGGGTCGCGCGGTGGCGGTGGCGGTGGTGCGGTGGTGTACGGACGGCGCGGTGCGAGCGGGTGCGGTCGATGTACCGGCCGCGCTCTCGCGAGCTGGCACGGGGGCGTCTCGCGCCGCTGGCGTGGCCGTGTCCGTCTCGCACCCACACACCCCCCCCCCGGTCCCCGTAGACGCGGGCACGCGTGGGGGGGCGAGTAGCTCGCGAGATTTTTTAGGCTGACAACTTTCCAAAGGAACGATTGTAACAAAAATAGCGAGGCCCCCGGAGAGAAGCTACAGGAACCTTCCGGGGCCTCGCGTTGGTGATGCTGCCTGGCAGCGCGTTTAGTTTATCAAGCGGCATCCTTGCGTGGTCTGCCGGGCCGACGAGGGGCGGCCTCTTTAACGAGCCCGTCCACGAGATCGACCAGTGAGGCAATGACCTCGGCCTGGTACGCCAGTACCCGCATGTTCTCGTCGGCGGTCCCGGTCCGGACCGGGGGCGTGCCGGTCGTGGTGAGCATCCTCATTTTCTCCGCGTGGCCGGGGAGGTGCGTTTCGATAACCGCGTTGGTGTGCGTCATTGCGTCGTGCGCTCTCGCGCCCAATGATGCTGTCGTTGCCATGCTGGTAGTCCTTTCGCTAGAAGATGCTCGACTCTTGCCGAGCCCGTTCCTGTCGCCGCTTCGCCTCGGCCGCGATGTGGGCGGTCTCTCCGCCCCCGGCCCATTGGGCGTCGAACGCGGCCCCGTCTCCGCCCTCGGCTATGTGGGCGCGGCGGGCGTCCTGCCTGGCGATCTCCAGAGGCCGCAGCCGCGCCCACTCGCTGCGCCTGGACTCGATCAGCGCGTCCTGCTGTTGGGGGGTGAGGCCGCGTAGCTCGACCTCGCTCGGGCCCGTGAACGTGTACGCGTCGATTTTCTCTGCCATTCGTGTTGCTCCCTTCTGTCGGTGTTACATGAAATTGCAAGCCGTTTACCTATCGGCCCCGCCCGGTCGCTAGGGTACGAATCCGGGGAGACGAAACGGCAGGGCTGGATCGCCTTTAGCCTCGCGTGCCCGGGCGCGTGACGCGCGCGTGGGATCAAGGGTCTCTGCCCCTCGGGGGGATCACGGACGGCGTCCTGGCTTCGCCGGGTTGGGCTTCGAGATCCGAAGCTGGGCCGGCCCGGTTGGCGGGTAGCAGGTAATGCTTCGGCCGCGAGACATGGCCCGAAGATCGGCGGCGGTGAATACCCTCTTACCCTTGCCGGCCATGTCAGCCCTCCCCCGCCCGGTCCTGCTCGGCCCAAATTTCTCGGGTCAAGAACCACCACAAGCGAGAGCCTTCTTCCTCGTCTTCGAGTGCGTCGATCTGGTCGAGCTCGTCCCCGGTCAGGCGCATCAGCTCGTCGAGGGTGAACGTGTCGAACACGGGGAGACGGTCGCCGCTCATGCCACGCTCCGCTCATCGCCGGCGGCCAGCTCGTGGGCTGCCACCCTCTCTAGCTGGTTCAGCGGTTCCGGGGTCATACGTTCTCCTTTCATATCGGTAGGCATTCGTCGCACATGCAGTCGTCGTCGTGCGTGTGAGTCTGTGAGTCAGGTGAGTCTGTATCTGCCTCGACGGGGCCGGAAGACGGGGTGACGGTAGTGACAGTATCGGCGGGTGCATCCGGCGTGTGGGTCTCCGCCTCGATCCGGTGCGCTAGCACGCGGTCGGGCCTATCGGGACCATTGGGTCCACCCCTAGGGGTGTGGACCCGAATGGTCCCTTCCGTATTAGGCATGGGACCATTTGGGACCATGGACCCGAATGGTCCCGAATGGTCCCTTTGATTTGCAGGGGTTTCTACTTTTGCCCCCTCCGCGTGCTCGCTTGCGGGGTCGGGTCCATTGAAGGGACCACGGGCCTCGTCGTGGACCCCGCCCAATGGTCCCGATTTTGAGGGGTCTTGATCGGGCGCGAGACGGTAGCGGCTTCCCTTCTGGCCCCTGTCCGGGTTGATTACCAGGCCGGCGTTCAGCAAGGTCTCGACGCTGCGTTTAAACGAGGAGCTACCGTACCCTCGGACCCGTACCTCTTCCTGCCACTCCCTCGCCGTGCACCCGTGCGGGCCGGCATCCTTGAGGGCGTCGAGGGCCGCGCGGTCGCTGTTTAGGGTTATCTCGTGTGGCGCGTGAAACGCTCCCTCGCTCCGCCGGAGCATGAATCCGTCCGGGGTGCCGCCTATGCTGAAGGTGAGCGCACGCGGGAGATACCCCTCCCGATCCTTGCGTAGCAGTAGGCCCACTTCCCCGACGGTCTCGCGGTCGAATTTCACGGGGTTGCGTAGCTCGTACATCGCGTCCACGTAGTCGAGTTTGCGGCCACTTCCGCGAGCCGAACCGCCGGCCTTTGGTATGTGGTCGAGGAGTAGCACGGCTACCCCCCGCGCGCGTGCTCGCTGCGCGTACGCCTCCGTCCATTGCGCGATATCTACAGAGCTATTTTCGTCTAGGCCGGCGGCGGCTAGGCAGTTGATCCACGAGTCGAATACCACCAGCTCGGGCTCGATCCCGTCGAGCATCGCCTCAAAGCTGGCCGAGGCATCGGGGGATAGCGGCATAGACGGGAACGGGAAGTAGTAGAGGTATTCCTCGATGAGCTCGCCCGGTATTCCGAGGTCTCGTAGGCGGTCGCTTATGATCTTGACGCCGTTCTCGTGGTCGAGGAGCACCACGCGCTTGCGCTGCCTGAGCGTGCATCCGATAAGCCACAGGGCCATAAACGTCTTGCCGGTCCCGCCGCCGGAATAGATGCAATGCACCCGGCCGGCGTAGAGGATATCGTCCACGAGCATGTCCGGCGGCTCTACCCCGCGCTCCACGGGCCCGCGCAAGTCTACGCGCTGGTATCCCCCAAAAGTGTCAGAAGCGTTAGGGGTAGCTTCGCTGGTGGCCTCGTTGCCCGCCGCCCCGTGGGCCGCGCTCCCGTTCGCGGATAGGGTCGCGCCTAGCGAAGCTGTGCCCGCGTAGGTCTCCGTCCGCCCGTCTATCGCCCGGCCGATCTCTTGGCCGAGCCACGTTGTGGTCCCGCGCCTTTCGTTCCACTTCGGCCGTTCGCACCCGGAGCCGCGCATGATCCGCTCGATCTGGTCGGCATCTTGTGTCCAGAATGCGAGCAACCACGCGAGGCTCGCGTCGCGCTCGGATTTACCCGGGTGATAGTCGAGGCTGCCGGCGTACACGTTGCGGAACTTCCCGCCGTCACGGGCGGCCTCGGCCCGCCTGATTACCTCGTCGTCGCTCATGGCCGGCGTCGCGGCCCTGGTCGAGCTCGGCGTCGAGCTCGTGGCCGGAGCATCGTCGGCCCGCAGGTGCGCGTAGAACTTCTCGGCTGCCTCTTGCGCCTCCCGGATCGGCAGGTCGCGCACCACGTCGCCGGTCATGGTGAAGAATCGGCCGGAGCTGTAGAGCTCGCCTTCCGCCCTCTTGGTCCCCTGCGGCAGCTCGCCCTTGAAGATAATGTGCAAGCCGTTGCCGGACGGGGAACGCTCGGCGTAGGAGGCGAAGAGGAAGAGCCATTCCCCGGCCTCTGGCGAGTCCTCGCTTACGCCGTCGAGATCCACGCCCGCGTAGCCGTTGTCCTCGTGAAACACAAAGCCTAAGCCGTGGAAATTGCGGTCGCGCTCTAGGGCCGCGCGTGCTGCCTCAAACGTCGTCCACGTCGAGGGGTCGGTGCTGCTCGCCCAGTGGCCGTTCGCCTGGTACGGGAACTTCGTCGGTTTGCCGTCCCGCTCCTCGATCCGCCAGAGCACCCACGCGGGCGTATCGCGTAGCTCCTTCGGTGTGTTGTCTAGTTTGGTGTGGTCTGGATTCATCAGATATAATTCCTTCGCATCGGTTTGGTTCGGCCCTCGCTTTAGCGGGACGGGGGCCTCTTTTTCTGCCTCGATCTCCCCTAGCCGGTCTTCCTGTAACTCGCGAGATCGAACACGACGGCCGTCTCGGTGCCGTCCTCGACTCCTAGCCTGCGGGACTCGTCGAGCACCCTGCGGCCAAGCCTGACGAACCTCTCGGCCTCCTGCGGGTTCTCCCTCATCGGTCCCTCGACCATCGGCCCGACGAGGGCGATGATGTAGCGGTGGACGGTGAGCCCTACTTTGTCGAGGTCGCCCCGGTCGAGGGCGGTCTCTAGCCGGTCGAGGTGGTCTTTCAGGCTTTCGATTACGCGCCGCTCCTGCCCGCCGTTAAACAGCGGTGGTTGATTCGAGGGCGGCGCTTCGGCTTTTGGGTGGGCGGCTTCTTCCACGAGGGCGTCCACGTCAACGTCCAGGGCGTCGGCCAACTTCTCGATGGTGCCGCGGCGCGGTCGCGCCGATAGCCCCCGCTCCAGGTTGTCGATCCCGGCCAGCGAAACGCCGGACCGCTCTGCAAGGTCCTTGCGTGAGAACAGCTTGCGTTCCCTCGCGACTCGAACGTTGCGTCCGATGTGTGCCCCCGGCTCTGCTTCCGCCATCCCGCTCCTTCCGATGGGTGTACCTGTGTCGGTAGTATACGAAAGCTAGGGGGAAAAGTATATACAAGGTAGGTGAGTTTTGGTAAAATTACCTTGGACACAAAAACGGCCCGGCGGGTGCTGGACACACCCCCGGACCCCGGCCCAAAGGGAAAGGACCCCGATGGACGAACAGAAGGATACAGCCCCCCGCCTACCGGATCACGAGCTCATCAGGCGAGACGCCGCCGCGCACCCGGAGCGTAGCTACAACGAACACATCCGGGCCGCCCGGGAGATAGCAGGCCGGACGTACATCGAGGACCTGCGGCGCGTCCTGGCGCGGGAGGGGGCAAACGGGGGCGACAGGTAGGGACGGGAAAGCGAAGCCGGGCCGGGGTCCTACGGGGTCCCGGCCCTTTGCCGTGTGTAGAGGGCCGGCCTGGTGTGTGCTGCACACACCGTGTTATCCGGCTGGCTTCGCCGGGGCGAAGCCGTGGTGTTCTCCGGTACTTCGGCCCCGGGAATGGGGCCGGGGCTATGCGTCGTCGTGTATATCCATCCATCGGCGTTGCGAGCGGTTACGAGCGGACCAGATGAGATCCCGATAATACCGGCGTACCCGCTCCGTAGGGACACTACCCGGTGCCGGTATGCAGGATGCTGTATGCGGACTTCGGAGAACACTCCTTCTCGGCATCTCGGTGAATAGAGGGGGATGCACAGGGCTTCCAACGGTGGCATCATGGAGGTGGCGAAAAGGCGAAGAGAGGAGAGAATGTGCGCGTTCTGCTTACCTTCAGCATCAACCCCGAAAAAGGGGACCAGCTGATCAAGGAGGGGCGTGTCGGCGAAACCATGGCCTCCATACTCGAAGAGCTTAAGCCCGAAGCGGCGTACTTCACAACTGTGGAAGGTACGCGAGGTGGATACTTGGTCGTCAATATGGAAGACGCCTCCCAGATGCCTACTTTGACGGAACCTCTGTTACTGGGATTGGGCGCGACCATCCAGATGCAGCCCGTGATGACTCCAGAAGACATGCAGGGGGCGGCGGGGGAGGCACTGCAGCAAATGGGGCAAAAGTACGGCTAGAACTAACGCCCTATGATGCCAGAGAGGGCCGGGGTAGTACTCCCGGCCCTCTCTTTATGCTGGAGTTTCCGGGAAGCCCTTACAGCCCGAAGTTCCGAGAAAAGGTCACGCCCGAAGTTCGGAGAACCCCCTCAGGGCGAAGTCTGCCTCGCCCCGGTCCTACGGGGCGAGGCAGACTTCCGAGAATAACTATTCCACGCTGTTGGGTGAATAGCGTAGATTGTCCGGATGCAGGCTAGGGGTTGATTGCCGCGTTACCAAATGTGGGCGGAGTATCATGCACGTATGGAGCGAGGGAGCTGCGTCCGGCCTCGATGTCCCTGTGAATGCGAAGAATCCCCTCTGCCATCGCCTCGTCAATATAGCCGGGTTGATCGCCTTGCATACCTTTTATCGTGAGGAGGTTTTCTGCCGCTTGAACCGCTATCAGCACCGCGTTCCAGTCGCTCTCTGACAAACCCTTAGCAATGATGTCCCTATGGTTCTCCCACGCTTCTGTTGTAAGTTCCGCAACCGAATACCAGTCTTTGCGCTCAACAAATCTATCCGCCGCCACTTGAAAGCGAAGCAGTTCCGCAGAGATCAAGCGTGCTGCCCTCTTGCTCTCGATGGCGCGGTCGCGGCTGGCGAGCTGATCCTCTCGACGCCATCTATCCCGTTGCATCTTCAAGCCTGCGATGTAGGTGACGAGCGCACTCACTATCGCCACGACTGCCCCAACAACTATGCCGGTAAGCACACTACCCTCCGAACATCCTACGCCACCACGGGCGGCGCTGTGCGCTCGTCTGCTGGCCGTCGCCGGCGTCGTAAGGGGTACGGGTAGGGCCGGGGCTCACGTCGGATTCTCGCGGCTCTGAGGAGCTGGCCGTCGGCGGTCCCGCTTCGAGCTCGCGTAGCCTGCCCTCAAGCTCCCGCGTCCTCTCGAAATGCGCGCTCGCCATGTAGTCGGATCGGCGTGCCTGGTCGCGCCATGCGTCCCGCTCCGCTCGCAGGTCCTCGACCTGTGCCCGCAGCAGCTCGACCAGCTCCGGCCGGTCGGTCGCCTGGTCGTCGCCCTGGTCGCGGCCGGTTGCCGCCTGGTCGGCATCGAGGATCACATACACCCGGTCGCCGTCGCGTTCGTGCCCGATGGTGCCGCGCTTGATGCGACCCCGCACGGCCTCGACGCTGATACCCATGACGGCGGCGGCCTCGGAGACGCTGACCCTCCGACCGGGTGGCGGCCTGTCGCCGGCCTGTCGGTCCTCTCCCATGCCGGCCATGCTACACCCCTCGACGGTCCCGCGCCGTCCGGTAGACGGCCGCCTCGACACGCTGACGGGGTTGTAGCAAAGCCTCGTGTGCGAGGGCGCTCGCAAGCACGTCGCCCGGGTTGCGCGATCAAGACCCCTATCCGACGTGCTGGCGGCGTGCTGGCGGCGGGCTAGGTCCCCTCTCGTGGCATGTTGCAAGCGCCGCCGTCGAGGCCGCCGTCGAGCGTCGCGTCGAGGGCGTGCGCGTCGAGCGGTGCGAGAACATGGCGGTGCTCGCGTTGGTGCGGGTCGCGCGGTGGTGCGGTGCTACCTCGTGGCGCTGACGCGGTAGCGCTACGTGGGCGGTGGTGCTTGCCACGTAGCAGAGCGGGTCGCGCGGTGGCGGTGGCGGTGGTGCGGTGGTGTACGGACGGCGCGGTGCGAGCGGGTGCGGTCGATGTACCGGCCGCGCTCTCGCGAGCTGGCACGGGGGCGTCTCGCGCCGCTGGCGTGGCCGTGTCCGTCTCGCACCCACACACCCCCCCCCCGGTCCCCGTAGACGCGGGCACGCGTGGGGGGGCGAGTAGCTCGCGAGATTTTTTAGGCTGACAACTTTCCAAAGGAACGATTGTAACAAAAATAGCGAGGCCCCCGGAGAGAAGCTACAGGAACCTTCCGGGGCCTCGCGTTGGTGATGCTGCCTGGCAGCGCGTTTAGTTTATCAAGCGGCATCCTTGCGTGGTCTGCCGGGCCGACGAGGGGCGGCCTCTTTAACGAGCCCGTCCACGAGATCGACCAGTGAGGCAATGACCTCGGCCTGGTACGCCAGTACCCGCATGTTCTCGTCGGCGGTCCCGGTCCGGACCGGGGGCGTGCCGGTCGTGGTGAGCATCCTCATTTTCTCCGCGTGGCCGGGGAGGTGCGTTTCGATAACCGCGTTGGTGTGCGTCATTGCGTCGTGCGCTCTCGCGCCCAATGATGCTGTCGTTGCCATGCTGGTAGTCCTTTCGCTAGAAGATGCTCGACTCTTGCCGAGCCCGTTCCTGTCGCCGCTTCGCCTCGGCCGCGATGTGGGCGGTCTCTCCGCCCCCGGCCCATTGGGCGTCGAACGCGGCCCCGTCTCCGCCCTCGGCTATGTGGGCGCGGCGGGCGTCCTGCCTGGCGATCTCCAGAGGCCGCAGCCGCGCCCACTCGCTGCGCCTGGACTCGATCAGCGCGTCCTGCTGTTGGGGGGTGAGGCCGCGTAGCTCGACCTCGCTCGGGCCCGTGAACGTGTACGCGTCGATTTTCTCTGCCATTCGTGTTGCTCCCTTCTGTCGGTGTTACATGAAATTGCAAGCCGTTTACCTATCGGCCCCGCCCGGTCGCTAGGGTACGAATCCGGGGAGACGAAACGGCAGGGCTGGATCGCCTTTAGCCTCGCGTGCCCGGGCGCGTGACGCGCGCGTGGGATCAAGGGTCTCTGCCCCTCGGGGGGATCACGGACGGCGTCCTGGCTTCGCCGGGTTGGGCTTCGAGATCCGAAGCTGGGCCGGCCCGGTTGGCGGGTAGCAGGTAATGCTTCGGCCGCGAGACATGGCCCGAAGATCGGCGGCGGTGAATACCCTCTTACCCTTGCCGGCCATGTCAGCCCTCCCCCGCCCGGTCCTGCTCGGCCCAAATTTCTCGGGTCAAGAACCACCACAAGCGAGAGCCTTCTTCCTCGTCTTCGAGTGCGTCGATCTGGTCGAGCTCGTCCCCGGTCAGGCGCATCAGCTCGTCGAGGGTGAACGTGTCGAACACGGGGAGACGGTCGCCGCTCATGCCACGCTCCGCTCATCGCCGGCGGCCAGCTCGTGGGCTGCCACCCTCTCTAGCTGGTTCAGCGGTTCCGGGGTCATACGTTCTCCTTTCATATCGGTAGGCATTCGTCGCACATGCAGTCGTCGTCGTGCGTGTGAGTCTGTGAGTCAGGTGAGTCTGTATCTGCCTCGACGGGGCCGGAAGACGGGGTGACGGTAGTGACAGTATCGGCGGGTGCATCCGGCGTGTGGGTCTCCGCCTCGATCCGGTGCGCTAGCACGCGGTCGGGCCTATCGGGACCATTGGGTCCACCCCTAGGGGTGTGGACCCGAATGGTCCCTTCCGTATTAGGCATGGGACCATTTGGGACCATGGACCCGAATGGTCCCGAATGGTCCCTTTGATTTGCAGGGGTTTCTACTTTTGCCCCCTCCGCGTGCTCGCTTGCGGGGTCGGGTCCATTGAAGGGACCACGGGCCTCGTCGTGGACCCCGCCCAATGGTCCCGATTTTGAGGGGTCTTGATCGGGCGCGAGACGGTAGCGGCTTCCCTTCTGGCCCCTGTCCGGGTTGATTACCAGGCCGGCGTTCAGCAAGGTCTCGACGCTGCGTTTAAACGAGGAGCTACCGTACCCTCGGACCCGTACCTCTTCCTGCCACTCCCTCGCCGTGCACCCGTGCGGGCCGGCATCCTTGAGGGCGTCGAGGGCCGCGCGGTCGCTGTTTAGGGTTATCTCGTGTGGCGCGTGAAACGCTCCCTCGCTCCGCCGGAGCATGAATCCGTCCGGGGTGCCGCCTATGCTGAAGGTGAGCGCACGCGGGAGATACCCCTCCCGATCCTTGCGTAGCAGTAGGCCCACTTCCCCGACGGTCTCGCGGTCGAATTTCACGGGGTTGCGTAGCTCGTACATCGCGTCCACGTAGTCGAGTTTGCGGCCACTTCCGCGAGCCGAACCGCCGGCCTTTGGTATGTGGTCGAGGAGTAGCACGGCTACCCCCCGCGCGCGTGCTCGCTGCGCGTACGCCTCCGTCCATTGCGCGATATCTACAGAGCTATTTTCGTCTAGGCCGGCGGCGGCTAGGCAGTTGATCCACGAGTCGAATACCACCAGCTCGGGCTCGATCCCGTCGAGCATCGCCTCAAAGCTGGCCGAGGCATCGGGGGATAGCGGCATAGACGGGAACGGGAAGTAGTAGAGGTATTCCTCGATGAGCTCGCCCGGTATTCCGAGGTCTCGTAGGCGGTCGCTTATGATCTTGACGCCGTTCTCGTGGTCGAGGAGCACCACGCGCTTGCGCTGCCTGAGCGTGCATCCGATAAGCCACAGGGCCATAAACGTCTTGCCGGTCCCGCCGCCGGAATAGATGCAATGCACCCGGCCGGCGTAGAGGATATCGTCCACGAGCATGTCCGGCGGCTCTACCCCGCGCTCCACGGGCCCGCGCAAGTCTACGCGCTGGTATCCCCCGAAAGTGTCAGAAGTGTTAGGAGTAGCTTCGCTGGTGGCTTCGCTGCCCCCCGGCCCGTGGGGCGCGCTACCGTTCGGCGACAGCGTGGCCCCGTCCCCGCCCGCGTAGGTCTCCGTCCGCCCGTCTATCGCCCGGTCGATCTCTCGGCCGACCCACGTTGTGGTCCCGCGCCTGGTGTCCCACTTCGCCCGGTCGTGGGCGCACCCGGAGCCGCGCATTATCCGCTCGATCTGCTCGGGGTCTTGCGTCCAGAACGCGAGCAACCATGCAAGGCTCGCGTCGCGCTCGGACTCTCCGGGGTGATAGTCGAGGCCGCCGGCGTAGACGTGGCGAAACTTCCCGCCGTCGCGGGCGGCCTCGGCCCGCCGGATTACCTCGGCGTCGCTCATGGCCGGCGTCGATGCCCGCTTGCGATCCTGGGCCCCGGTCGAGTTTGCGGCCGGAGCATCGCCGGCACGCAAGTGCGCGTAGAACTTCTCGGCTGCCTCTTGCGCCTCCCGGACCGGGGCCGCGCGGATCACGTCGCCCGTCATGGTGAAGAATCGCCCGGAGCTGTAGAGCTCGCCGGCGGCCCGCTTGGTGCCCTCGGGTAGCGTCGCCTTGAAGATGATGTGCAAGCCGGTCCCCGACGGGGAGTGTTCGGCGTAGGAGTCGAAACGGTCGAGCCACGGGCGGGCCTGCTCCTCGCTCATCTTGTCGAGGTCGAGGCCCGCGTAGGGGTTGCCCTCGTGAAACACAAAGCCTAAGCCGTGAAAGTTGCGGCCGCGCTCTAGGGCCGCGCGTGCTGCCTCAAACGTCGTCCACGTCGAGGGGTCGGTGCTGCTCGCCCTGTGGCCGTTCACCTGGTACGGGACCTTCGTCGGCTTGCCGTCCCGCTCCTCGATCCGCCAGCACACCCACGCGGCCGTATCGCGTAGCTCCTTCGGTGTGTTGTCTAGTTTGGCGTGGTCTGGATTCATCGGCTATACTTCCTTTCGTTTCATCGGTTTGGCCCTCGGTCTTGGCGGGACGAGGGCCTTTTTTTCTGCCTCGATCTCCTACGCCGCCGGCACCAGGTACACCCGCCGGCGGTATCTGTCGAGGCTCCTAACCTTTGGCTCGGCCTCGATCATCTCCCCGGCGTCGAGTACCGCCTGCACGAAACGGACCACCACGGGGCCCAGGATCGCGTAGGGCCCAACGTCGTACTCGTCGGGGTATTGCTCGCGCAGCATCGCGGCCTCTGCCTCCAAGCCGAAGCGGAGTAGCGGCGTGATGAGCGCGGCCGCGCGGTCGAGCTCGCGGCGGTCCTCGTCGGTAAAGGTGCCGGCGTCTAGCTTGGCCTCGACGGGCTCGACAATGCCCTCTAGCGTGCTCGTGGCCTGCTCGATGGTCTCGGCCCGGGTGTCCCTCTCGGCCGGCTTAGACGGCCGCTTCTTGCGGCCTCGGCCTTTTGGGGGCGTCGGGTCGTCGTCGAAGAAGTCGGCCACGTCCACGCCCAGCACGGCCGCGAGCTTGCGTAGGGTCCGGGCGAGTGGCTTGCGCCGGCCTAGCTCGATATCGCTTATGGTCCCTTGCGCCACGCCAGACTCGTCGGCCAGCTCTACCTGGGTGTATCCGGCCCGCGCTCTTATGTACCGCAATCGCTCCATCTTCTGCTCCTGCCTCGGATTACCGTTAGGGTATTGTAATGCACCGGCGACTTGAGGGCAAGATAACGGTACGGTATAATGGGGCCAGACACGGAAACGCCAAACCCCCGCGAGGTCCGAACTCCGGGGGCACGGCCCACAGAGAAAGGACGCCACTGTGGACACACGCAAGGATAGCGCGACGAGGGAAGGCCGGTCGGTCCCGATGCACGAGGAGATCCGGCGCGACGCCGCCGCCCACCCGGAGCGCAGCTACCGCGAACACGTCGAGGCCGCCCGCGAGATAGCCGGTAGGACCTACGTCGAGGACCTGCGCCGCCTCCAAAGCCGGGGCCAGCGGAGCTAGGTTAGAGACTAGCGGAACCGGGCCGGGTCCTTCGGGGCCCGGCCCTTCTCATGCACGCCGGCGCATCTCTATCCATCGGCGTTGCGAGCGGTTACGAGCGTGCGGGTGTTGGTCCCGATTATACGGGCGGGTAGGTGGACCTGGGGTATAGGACCACTCGGTTATGCAGGATCGTGAAAGCGAACTTCCGAGAATAAGTATTCCCCGACGTTGGGTGAATAGGGCTACGGGCCGAAGATCCTACGCCACCACGGGCGGCGCTGTGCCGGCGTCTCCTGGGGGGCGCTGGCCTCGGTAGGGGTAGGGGTAGGGCCGGAGCTCTCCGGTGATTCTCGCGCCTCTGTGGTTGCGGGTGGCAGCTCGGGCACGCGCTCGATAAGGCCGGCCAGTAGCCGGCGGTGTTCTCGTAGCTCCTCGTCGCGACGTTCAAGCTGCCGGCGTAGGTACTCGACCTGCTCCTCTAGGCTCCGGGTGTAGCGGTCGTCGCGCGACCGTCGCGGTTGGTCGCGTGTCGCGCTCGTCGTGCTCGTCGCGCCGGCTCCGCCTTCGGGGTACACGATGAGCCGGCCGGCGGGATCGTGCTCCGCCCGCAACTTGCCGCGCTCGACGCGCTTTCGTACCGCGCCTTCGGTGATGCCGAGCAATCGCGCGGCCTCGGCCACGGTCGCGCCCTGGTCGTGGCGGTCGTGCGACCCGTCGCCCACTCGTCGCTCCTCCCCGTCGCGGTCGGTCGTGTGCATGGTAGGCCGGTGCTCCGCTCCGCGCCAGCGCGTCGAGGCTGCCGCCTGCGGACCTGCGCGGTGCCGTCGAGGGGTAAGGTACCCGATGGTCTCACGGCCGTGTAGCAAGCCTCGCACGCGAGGGCGCTCGCGAGCACGACGCCCGGGTTGCGCGATCAAGACCCCTCTCGGATGCTCCGGCGTCGTGCTCGCGGCGGGCGTCATGACATGTTGCAAGCGCCGCCGTAGCGGAGCTCCACGCCGTCGAGCGTCGCGTCGAGGGCGTGCGCGTCGAGCGGTGCGAGCTGCGCGGTGCGCACTCGGGTCCGGGGGTCGCGGGCAGGTCCGGGGGCGGGTAGGGGTGTGGGGCGCGGGCTGGCGCAGAGGGCGCACGTCCCGCTGAGGAATTTCGGGCCTGGGAGTTTTTCGGGATGGACCTTTAACCCGTGGTGCAGGGTTGTCGGGTAAAGGGAAGGCCCAGCGGGAATGACCGTCCGCCGGGCCGACGCATGAAGCTGGTTAGATTCTACCTTAAGCGGCGGTCCTCGATGCGGCCTCCTCGAATTCGTCGGGGGTTACTTCCGCCAGCGCGAGGAAGCGGGCCAGCTCTACGGCGAACTTGTCGAGGTCGAAAGGGCGGGCCAGGAGTGCGGCCTTGACCCGGTAGTAGTCGTGCAAGTCCGGCCCGGTCGCGGCCTCCGTGGGCGCCGTGGCGGTCCGCTCCAGGCCAGCGAGCAGCTTGTCCTCGGCCGCCCAACGGCGGGCGGCGTCCTCGATGGGGTCCCTTGCCACTATGCGTCCTCGACCTTGGCGAGCCGGTCCTCAAGCTCCCGGATCTTCTCGGCCTGGGCCGCCACAAGCTCCAGCGCGGCGGCCAGGGATTCGCTGACGAACGCCGCGTGCTCCTGGACGTGGAACGACACCGGGGACGGGCGGCCCTCCGTGTCCACGCCCGTGGTCATCGAGATGGCCTCGGCCGCCTCGGGCGCGTGCTCCTGAAGCACGGCTATCGACCGCCGGTCTGCGGTGTAGGTTCGGGCTCCGATAATTTCCTGAGTAGCCATTTTCGGTTCTCCTTTCGGTTGGTTCCGTCTCGTCTTTAGAAGATCGAATCGCGGGCGGCGGCCTCGTCGTGGCGGCGCCGGTTATCGGCATGGTGCTCGGCCTCCCGCTGATCGGCGTGCTCGTCCCGCCAGGCCGCGACTTGCGTCTGCGTGGGGACGGCGCCCGTGTTTTCGAGGTAGCGCTTCCCGCGCTCGGTAACGTGGCGCTCCATCTCCTGCCGCTGCCCCTCGATCCCGGCGGCCTCCCGCCGCATCCGCTGGCTGGCCTCGAAGTCCTTTTCCTGGGCCTCTAGCTCCTGCATCTTCTGGACCCGCTCCTCTAGCGGCAGGTTGCCCAAATAGCTGTCCGTCATGCTCCGTTCTCCTCTCGCGTGCTCCGCGTCTTTTTGACCATCGCCCCGGTCTCGGGCGGTCCGACTTCCTATAGCTGTGCGGGTTTCGTCCTCCTTTGCACTCGGGTGCAGGTTTCGGGGTGGGGGATCTGTGCTCCCCCTGGGGGCCGGCCGATCCTTCCTGCGCGGCTGCGCACGCCTGCGCGCGCGAGGTCGGCGGCCATAAAGAGCCGTTTGCTCCTGCCGGCCATCAGCTCGTGGCCTCCGTCTCGGCCAACGTCTCGACGGCCGCGAGCACGGCGGCCTCGGCCGCCTCGTAGACCTCGGCCGTGATGCGGCGTCCCTTAACGAGCCCGCGCCGGTCCTTGCCGGGCATCTCGTCTATCACGATCCTGACGAGGTTCTGCAATCGGCCGTCGCTCGGGACCTCGGCGTAGAGCTCGAACATCCGGCGCGACCTTGTGCCCTCCCGCGCGACGAGGGCGATAACGTCCTCCGTGGAGACGGGCGGCGGGGGCGGGGGCTGATGCGGCGAGTAGCGGACCTCGGTGGCCGCCACCAACCCGGCCTGCATCAGCCGGGCGCGGGCGCCGTAGAAGCTCCGGCGGCTGACGCCGGCCGCGACGGCGGCCTCCTCCCACTGTTGGCCCGTCGCGGCTTCGCCGAGATCCGTCAGCGCCCGGAGGGCGTCGCGCTCCTTGGCCGTCAGGTCCTCGGTTGCGGTGCGTGTTTCGCTCGTGGTGGTCATCGTGCGTTCTCCTTTCCGAACACGCCGGCGGGGTAGCGTCCTGCGCGAATGGCGGCCCACTCCTGCACACGAGTGCGGGCACGCTCCGGGTCCTCGGGGTCGCCGGGCCTAAGTATGTTGCCCGTGCTCATGTTGCGAACGTTGGCCGCGACGTTGCCGAATAGCTCGACCGCGCCCGCGTCGGGGTCGAGCAGTATCGCGGCCTCGATGTAGGTTCCCCGGTCGTCCTCCACGAGGGCCCATCCGATAACGGGCTCTACGATGTACTCCCCGAGCTCGCCGTCCTCGATGGTGTACAGCTCGGCCCGCCATCCCTCGGCCGCCGGCATGATCTGCGTGATGTTGTCGTTCATCCGTTCTCCTTTCCGAACACGCCCCGCGTGTCGGGATCGGTTTTGTCTGGTGACGGTTGTGACGGTTCTCCTCTCACTCCGGCATCCACTCGGTGCCGTCGTCGGTATCCGGGGGGTGAGTCTCCGCCTCGACTCGGGGTGCTAACACGCGGTCGGGCCTATCGGGACCATTGGGTCCACCCCCTGGGGTGTGGACCCGAATGGTCCCTTCCGTATTAGGCATGGGACCATTCGGGTCCATGGACCCGAATGGTCCCGAATGGTCCCTTTGATTTGCAGGGGTTTCTGCTTTTGCTCCCTCCGCGTGCTCGCTTGCGGGGTCGGGACCATTGAGGGGTCCACGGGCCTCGGCGTGGACCCCGCCCAATGGTCCCGTTTTTGAGGGGTCCTGATCGGGCGCGAGACGGTAGCGGCTTCC